>JGI26054J46599_1000378_pt1 | contig 11493 bp, 9 predicted proteins | sample HigsolmetaGSP16D_FD_46599 | JGI IMG/M metagenome (IMG submission 46599) | reverse complement strand
GCCGGACGCTGCCATTGTGTGTCTCACTCCAAAAGTCGACTCACAGCGCTGTGCTGTCGATCCAGCGTATCGGACGGGGAATCCGCGGGTGGGGACGGCCGCTGTGAGACGACTATGAGGGTGCTACGGCGCCGCGCATTCGAGGATTCCCGGGCCGACCCGGTGGTTAGCCTGGGCGCATGTCGCGTCGTCGCCCGCTCGTCATCGGTCACCGCGGAGCCCCGGGCTACCGCCCCGAGCACTCCCTCGCGTCGTACGAGCTGGCGCTCGACCTGGGCGTCGATGCGGTGGAACCCGACGTCGTGTTCTCGAAGGACGGTGTCGCCGTCATCCGGCACGAGAACGAGATCGGCTCGACGACCGACGTCGCGGATCACCCCGAGTTCGCGTCGCGGCGCGTCACGAAAAAGGTCGACGGGGCCGAACACACCGGGTGGTTCGTCGAGGACTTCACGTGGGACGAGCTCGCCACGCTGCGATGCCGGGAGCGGTTGCCGCTCCTGCGCGCGCGCAGCGCCGCATTCGACGCCCGGCATCCGATCATGCGGCTGCGGAATCTGCTCGACCTCGTCACCGCCGCCGGGGAGCGGGAGGGGCGGGCCATCGGCGTCGTCCTCGAGGTCAAGCACGCCACGTACTTCGGCTCACTCGGATACGACGTCGCCGGTCTCCTCGCAACCGAACTGCGCGACGCGGGCTGGAGCTCCGGCGGACGGCCGCTCGTGATCGAGTCGTTCGAGCAGCGGATTCTTCAGCGGATGCGGGACCGCGGCATCCGGGCGAGCTACATCTACCTGCTCGAAGCCGAGGGGAGCGCCGTCGATCTCGTCGCGGCGCAGGGGGCCGGCGCTCCCACGTACGCGGACCAGCTGACGGCGAGCGGGCTCGACCGCCTCGCCCGCGAGGTCGACGGGATCAGTCTCGACAAGCGCATCGTCCTCGAGGATCCGGGCATCGTGGCCGACGCCCACCGCCGCGGCCTCCACGTCTACACCTGGACCTGCCGTCCGGAGAACGCGTTCCTGTCTCCGGAGTTCCAGCGCGGTCCGGACGCGGCGTCGTTCGGCGACTGGGAGGGCGAGTGGCAGCGCGTCGTCGACGCCGGCGTCGACGGGGTCTTCGTCGACCATCCCGATCTGGGCGTCGCGTTCTTCGGACGCTCAGGCACCGACCGGTAGAATGGATGCCGGTGCGTCAGCACCCCGTGTAACTACCTGATCCGTGGAGAGTCAAGGCGGCACGACGCCTCGTCTGCACGGAGGTCACACATGCCCCTCACCGACTCGACTCCGGTGCGTCCGGCCGCACCCGACAGCCCGCTGCGCTCGCTCGCTGCGAGCGTGGGGATCGGCTACTTCGCCATCGCGCTGATCGCGCGGCTGCCGTACGCCATGATCGTCGTCGGCGTCCTCACGATGGTGGTCGATGCCCGCGGGTCGCTCGCCGTGGGCGGACTCACCTCGGCCATGGTCGGGCTCGGCACGATCGCGACCGGCCCGCTCATCGGCGCCGCCGCCGACCGATGGGGTCAGCGACCCGTCCTGCTGCTGGCCGCGGTGGTGCAGAGCGTCGTCCTCATCGCACTCGTCGCCGTCGCGTACGGCGAGGCGCCGGAGGGGCTGCTCCTGCTCGTGTCCGCGCTGGCCGGGGCGACCGCGCCGCAGGTGTCGCCGATGTCGCGTGCGCGTCTGGTCGGCGCCATCGGGCGTATGCGCGTGGACACCTCCGCTCGCGGACGGCTGCAGGAGTCGACGATGGGGTACGAGTCCGGCGTGGACGAGATCGTCTTCGTCTTCGGGCCCGTTCTCGTCGGCGTGATCGCGATCGCCGCGACGCCGGCCGCTCCGGTCCTCGCCGCGGCGGCGCTCACCATCGTCTTCGTCACCACCTTCGCCCTCCATCCGACGGCGCGCACTGCAGGCCACGCATCCGACGCGGGCGAGCGCGAACCGGCGCGTCGGATCGCGCGTCCCGGCATCCTTCTCGCCGCGGGCGGCACCTTCGCCACCGGCCTCTTCTTCGGCGCGATGCTGACCTCGCTCACCGCCTTCGCCAAGGAGGGCGGCTTCCCGGAGCAGACCGCCATCCTCTACGGGATCATGGGGATCGGGTCGGCGATCCTCGCCATGAGCGTCGGGCTGCTGCCGAGGCGGTTCGCCCTGCCGTGGCGGTGGATCGCGTTCACGGCCGTTCTGCTCGTCGGGGCGGTCCTCGCCGCGGGCGCCACCGGGGCGATCTCGATGGGATGGGCGCTCGCCCTCGCGGGCTGCGGGATCGGTCCGACCCTCGCGACGCTCTACGCGCTCGCGGCCGCGCGCTCACCGCGGGGCCGGGANGCGACGGTCATGGCGGTCCTCGGCTCGTCCGTGGTCGTCGGCCAGGCGCTCGCGAGCATGGTCGTGGGCTCGCTCGCCGAGTCCGCAGGGGCGGGAATCGCCCTGTGGGCGCCCGTCGTGTCGGTGGCGCTCCTGCTGCTGTTCGGGCTCGCCAACCTCCGGGTGCGTCGACCCGTTCATTGACGGATCACGGCCACCCCCTAGGGTGAGCCGTATGACTACTGCCGGCATCGTCGCCGAGGGGGTGCGACGGTCCTTCGGGGACGTCCACGCCGTCCGCGGCGTCACCTTCCAGGCGCCCGAAGGCGCGGTCACAGGACTCGTGGGCCCCAACGGTGCGGGGAAGACGACGCTCCTGCTCATGCTGGCTTCGCTCCTCGCGCCCGACGCCGGAACGATCCGCATCGGCGGCGTCGACCCCATCGCCGAGCCGGCCGCGGCCCGCGCGAAGCTGGGGTGGATGCCCGACAGCCTCGGCGCGTGGCCGTCCCTCTCGGCGCGGGAGACGATCGCCGTCACCGGTCGCCTGAGCGGGCTGAGCAGGGATGCCGCAGCCGCCCGCGCGGCGGAATTGCTCACGACCGTGGGGCTCGAGACGCTCGGCGACGCGCCGGCGCGCGTNCTCTCGCGCGGGCAGAAGCAGCGGCTCGGGCTCGCGCGGGCCCTCGTCCACGACCCCCGCGTCCTCCTGCTCGACGAACCGGCATCCGGACTGGACCCGCAGGCGCGGATCGATCTCCGCCTGCTGCTCAGGGCGCTCGCCGCCGAGGGACGCACTGTGCTCGTCTCCAGCCACATCCTCTCCGAGCTCGAAGAGGTCGTCGACGACGCGGTGTTCATGGTGCAAGGCGAGACGGTCAGCTCCGAACGGGTCGCCGAAGCCGCCGGGCGCGCCCGCACGTGGCGGGTACGCCTCGCCGACCGGGATGCCGTCGCGGCCGCGCTCCCCGTCGCCCAGACCCTGGGACTCGACGTCGCGACGGTCCCGGTCGACCGGCGCGACGTCCTCCTCAGCTTCGAAGGGGAGACCGCTGCGGCCGCAGGACTCGCGGCCCTCGTCGCCGCGGGCCTGCCGGTCGCGGAGTTCTCGGCAGCCAGCGGCATCCTCGAACACACCTTCCTCGACCTCGAAGGAGGTGCGCGATGAACGCCTCGCGCCTGTGGACCATCGCCCGCCTCGACCTGACCCAGCGCATCCGCACCGTCTCCTGGTACGTGATGCTCGGTGTCTTCGCGCTCGTCCTCGTCGCCACGACCGCGCTGTCGTTCCTGTCCTTCTCGAGCCAGGAGGACTCCGGCTCCGGTGTCTATTCGGTCGTGGTCCTCATCACCCTCCTGCTGGTGGTGCTCGTCTCACCGACTCTCAGCGGCAACTCGATCAACGGGGACCGGGATGCCGCGACCCTCGCCTCGCTGCAGGTCACCCAGGCGACGACGACCGAGATCGTCCTCGGCAAGTTCCTCGCGGCGTGGCTCACGGGGCTGACCTTCGCCGCCGTGGCGGTGCCGTTCCTGTTCGTCGCGACCTTCGGCGGCGGCGTGCGGCCGATCACGGTCGTGGTCTCGACCGTGGTCCTCATCGTCGAGACCGGTGTGGTCGCGGCCCTCGGAACAGCGATCAGCGGGGTGCTTGCCCGACCGCTCTTCTCCGTCGCGGCGACGTACCTCGTCGTCGCGGCGCTGACCCTCGGCACGCCCATCGCGTTCGCCCTGATCGGCACGGGCATCACGTCCGAGCGGGTCGAGCACTACCAGTCGGCCGTCTACGACGAGGTCACCGGGGCTCCCGAGTGCAAGGACGGCACGACGGCATGCATCGACAACCCCGCGGAGCANGTGTGCCGCGACGACGACCAGACCAGCACGTACTCGGTGCCGCGCTTCGACTACGTGTGGTGGATCCTCGCGGCGAACCCGTTCGTCATCCTCGCCGATGCGACGCCGAGCGGCTTCGACGCGCAGGGGTACCCGGAGGACCTCTTCGGGCAGACCCGGTACGCCCTGCGGCAGGCCCAGATCGCCCCGGACCTCGAGGTGTTCTACAGCGAGTGCGACACGACGCCGTCTGGTCCGAGCCCGCANGAAGTGCTCGATTCGACCGTGCCCAGCTGGTTCGTCGGTTTGGGTGGTCAGGTGCTTCTCGCCGGCTTGCTGATGTGGTGGGCGATCGTTCGAACCGCGACGCCCGCGCGACGACTGCCCCCGGGGACGCGCATCGCCTGAACGGCGCGTGAGGATCCTCTCATCTGCGCACATTCCTCTTGGGGGATCGTCAGGGGGTGCATAGCCTCCTATCAGCCTCGGCTGCGGCATCCGTCACGGACGGCCCGCGACAGCCTCGCCGAGCGCTCTTCCCAGAAGGAAAGGCGGTCCCCCCTTGCACCGACGCATCCTGGCGGTTGCGGGCGTCCTCGCGCTCTCGCTGCCCACGACCGCGGCTCTGGCCGCAACGCCCGACGACGACCCCACGGCTCGCTTCGACCGAACCGTCTCGACCGGCGCGCTCGACAGTGACGTCTCCGCCGCCGCGATCGACCCCGACCGGCAGGTTTCGGTCGTCCTCGAGATGGAGGGCGACCCCGTCGCCGTCGTCGAGGCGGAGGAGGGGCGTTCCCTCAGCAAGAACGAGCGCACCACGGTGAAGAAAGACCTCAAAGCGGCGCAGGACAAGATCCGCTCCGGCATCACCCAGCGAGGCGGCAAGATCCGCGCGCAGATGCAGTCCGCGTACAACGGCATCCAGGCGACGATCCCCGCCGCCCAGCTCGACGACGTCGCCGCGCTCCCCGGTGTCGTCGCCGTCCANCCCGTCGTTCGGCACGAGCTCGACAANGCTGTCTCCGTGCCTTTCCTCGGCGTCCCCCAGGTGTGGGAGAGCACCGGTTACACCGGTCAGAACGTCAAGGTCGCGATCATCGACACCGGCATCGACTACACCCATGCCGGATTCGGCGGCCCGGGCACGGTCGAGGCGTACGAGGCTGCCGCCGCGGCATCCGATCAGCCTGCCGACCCTGCCCTCTTCGGGCCGAAGGCTCCCCGTGTCAAGGGCGGCATCGACCTGGTCGGCGACGACTACGACCCGTCCGGTACCGGCGACGCCCTCATNCCGAAGCCCGACGCGAACCCCCTCGATTGCGAGGGCCACGGATCGCACGTCGCCGGCACGACCGGTGGCTCGGGTGTCCGAGCGGATGGAACCACCTACACCGGCCCGTACGACGAGTCGACACCGTCCGCCGACTTCCGCGTGGGCCCCGGCGTCGCGCCCGAGGCCGACCTGTACGCCGTGCGTGTGTTCGGCTGCGACGGCTCCACCGAGATGACCATCCAGGCCATCGACTGGGCCGTCGACAACGGCATGGACGTCATCAACATGTCACTGGGCTCCTCGTTCGGCACGGGCGACGACCCGAGTGCCGTCGCTGCGGCGAATGCCGTCGGAGCCGGTGTCGTCGTCGTGGCGTCGGCCGGTAACTCCGGCCCGAGCCCGTACCTCACCGGTTCGCCCGGTAGCGGCGACGGCGTCATCGCGGTCTCCGCGATCGACAGCACGGCCTCGTTCCCCGGCGCCGTCCTCACAGTGGGCGGCAAGACCGTCGAAGCGATCAACGCCAACGGCGCCTCGCTCGACGGCCTGGGCGAGCTGACCGTCGTGCGTCTCACCGACGACCCGGCGACCACGGCGAATGAGGCGCTGGGATGCGCGGCATCCGACTACACCCGTGTCGGAGTCACCCCCGGCGGCAACCAGATCGCAGTCGCGGAACGTGGCACCTGCGCCCGCGCCGCCAAGGCGATCTTCGCTCAGCAGGCCGGTGCGGCTGCAGCGGTCATGGTCAACTCGACCAACGACCTGCCGCCATACGAAGGCGCCATCACGGAGAACCCCGACGACGGCACGCCCTACGAGGTCACGATCCCGTTCTTCGGCGTCCGCTCGTCATCGGGTGCGGCATTCGTCAACGGCGCAGCCGTGACGGTCGCCGCGAAGGAGATCGCGAACCCCGCCTTCCGCGGGTACGCCTCGTTCAGCTCGTCGGGACCGCGTAGCGGTGACAGCTCGATCAGCCCCGACGTCGCCGCCCCGGGCGTCTCGATCTCGTCCGTCGCGGTCGGGACCGGAAGCGATTCGGCCGTCCTGTCGGGCACGTCGATGGCCGCACCCCACGTTGCCGGCGTCGCCGCTCTCACGGTGCAGGCGCACCCGACCTGGGACACCGAGCAGATCTCCGCCGCACTCGTCTCGACGGCGGACCCGGAGGCGGTCGCGGGCGTCGACCCGACGCGCGGCGGCGTCGGCCTCGTCGACACCGCGCAGGCGGTCGCCACCACGGTCACCGCGACCGGTGACGTCTTCCGCACCGACAGCGGTCGGATGCGCGAGAGCGCGTTGAGCTTCGGATTCGACGAGTCCACCGGCAAGCTCGACAGCACGAAGACGGTCACCGTCCGCAACGACGGCAAGAAGTCCGTGACGTTCCGCGTCTCGACCGCTCCGTCGGCGCAGTCGCTGAAGGCCAAGGTCACGACGAACACCAAGACGGTCACCGTCCGCCCCGGGCGGACCGCGACCTTCCGGGTGTCGGTCTCGATCGCCGCCTCGTCGATCCCGAGCTCGCTCTCGGCCGACGACCAGTTCTCGTTCTTCGAGGTCTCGGGCAACGTCATCCTGACCTCCGACGACTCGACGCTGCGGGTTCCCTACCTCCTCGTTCCGCGTTCGAACAGCGACGTGACGGTCAAGGGGGCGCTCAGCTCCCGCGGCCGTGTCACCGACGGCGACCGGAAGCTCGAACTGAGCAACCGCAAGGGCGCTCTGGACGCGGCGGCGGACGTCTACACGTGGGGCCTGTCCGACAAGAAGGATGCCCCGAAGACCCTCACCGACACCGGATACGACCTTCGCGCCGCCGGCGTGCAGTCCTTCGCGACGACCGAGGGCGACCCGCTGGCCGTCTTCGCCGTCAACACCTGGTCGCGGTGGTCGAACGCAGCCTCCAACGAGTTCGATGTCGTGATCGACTCCGACCGGGACGGCAACCCCGACTGGGTCGTCTTCTCCTACGACTCGGGTGTGGTCCGCTCCGGGTCGGTCGACGGCGTCGCCGAGGTCTTCGTGCAGAACGTGAAGACCAAGGAACTCATCCCGAGCGGATTCCTCGCCCAGGCGCCCACCGACAGCAGCACCATCCTGCTGCCGGTGAACCTCGCCGATCTCGGCATCACGGGGGCGTTCGACTACACCGTGCAGTCGTTCAGCGGCACGACCGACGGAAGCGACGCCTTCGACGGAACGGCCACGTACGACCCGAGCAAGCCCGCGTTCGGCAACGGCCAGTACGAGGTCGTGCCGAGGGGTGGGAAGACCTCGGTGACGGTGCGGACGAACGCGGGAGCGTACGCCGCGCAGAAGCCGCTCGGTGCGATGGTCGTCGTCGTCGACAACGAGTCGGGAGCCGACGAGGCGCTGCTGGTCAAGACGAAGTAGCAGCCGCAGAAGAGGGGGCGGTGCGTCGATGACGCGCCGCCCCTTCGGCATCCGTTCTCACCGCTCGCAGAGGCGGGGCTCGTCTCCTGTGCCGAAGCGGTAGTCGAAGGTGCGATCGTCCGCGCGGACGACGACGCGGTACCCCTCGACGATCGCCTGCGTGTACGCCATGCCCGGCTGCGGGCAGCCGAGCGATCCGTCGGAGAAGTCGACGCGCTCGGAGGAAATCAGTTTCGGATCGCCTGAGATGCCGCGGGACGTGAGGTCGGCCACCAGGGCAGACCACTTCGCCGGCGGGAGATCCGCCGCGGACCCGGTCGGGCTGAGGGGCGCCGGGCTGGCGGTACGGAACGGGGGACGGCTCGCGGTCGGGCTGTCACCGGGGGTGGGCATGGCGGATCCTTCCGTCGCGCAGGCGGTGAGGGTGAGACCGGCCCACACGAGGACCGCCGCAGCGGACGCGAGACGTGTGCGCATGAGGCACCTCCTCCCGGAAGGCTACGCGCGTCCCGCGCTGTGAGGCAGGGGGTGATGCGCGTAGCCTGAGCCGATGATCCCTTCCGCTGCTCGGACCGCTCTGGACGTCGTCGACTGGCGCCGCCGCGTCTTCGCGCTGTACGCCCAGGTGCGGGCCGCATCTCATCCCGAGGCCGGGCACGAGCTGTGGCAGCGCGGACGGAACGAGCTGCTGGCGCACCACCCTGCGACGCCGATCCTCCCGGAGGACCGACCGGGATTCCGCGGGGTACCGATCGCCCCGTACGACCCGGCCTGGCGATTCGAGGTGCCGCTGCAGCCCGCGGAGCCCGGCGGATTCGAGTTCTCGACCGGGACCGACGGGGTCGTCCCCTTCGAGCGTGTCGCCGTCGTCGAGCTGCAGGGCCTCGGCTCACTCGACGTCTGGCGCCTGACGACCTACGGCGGCGGTCTCTTCATCCCGTTGAGGGATGCGCTGGCCGGTCGTCCGAACGGGACGTACGGCGGCGGCAGGTACCTGATCGACACGATCAAGGGCGCTGACCTGGGAACGGATGCCGAGGCGGGCACGATCGTGCTCGATCTCAACTTCGCGTACAACCCGTCGTGCGCCTACGACCCCGCCTGGGCCTGCCCCCTCGCGCAGCCAGGCAACGTTCTCGCCGCGGAGGTTCCGGTCGGCGAGCGCTACTCGGTCGCCTGACCCCCGACGTCCGGTCGTCGGCGTCGGGCGCGCCAGGCTGCCCACGCGCCGGTCGACCACAGGACCGTGATCACGAGCAGCGGCTGGAAGAGCAGACGGATGCCGCGAGCAAGGTCGGTATCGAGCCCGAACGCATCGGTTCCCCGGATGAACTGTTCTACGTTCCCGGGGAAGATCGCGATGAAGAACGCCGCAACGATCCACCCGACGGCGACGCGGTACCGTCCGATCAGCAGGGCGAGGCCGAGGGCGATCTCGACGATTCCGGAGGCGACGACGACGAAGTCCGTGGGGAGCGGCAACCACCGCGGAACCTGGGCGACGAAGTCGTCGCGCGCGAATGTCAGGTGAGCGGTACCGGTGAACACCAGGCCCGCCCCGAGGAGCAGACGGGCGATCGTTCGGGGCGCGCTCACATCTCAAGCGTAACGACGTCCGGCCCGACGGGGCCGTCCCCGGACGTAGACGCGACGGCGGGAGTCGAACCCGCTGCACATCCGGTATGACCCGGTGCCCGGAACCACCCGGACCGTCGCGATGATGTCACGCTAACCCGGACGGCCGACGTCGCTTCGGCGGATGACCGCACATGACGCGTCGTGTCGGCGTGTGACGCGGCTCACCGATCCTTCTTGCCGTTGCCGTTGCCGTTGCCGTTGCCGTTGCCGTTGCCGTTGCCGTTGCCGTTGCCCTTGCCGTCGTTGCCGGTGGTCTTGTCGCCGTGGACCGCGGAGTTCTCGTTGGCGCGCTCCTTTGCGGTCTGGTTCGCGTTCTCCTGAGCGGGCCGGCCGGGGGACTCGCGGTCTGCGTCCGTCGGCGTCGGATCCGACACCCGGGACTCCTGCTCATCCGCCTGCGCGCCGCCCGAGGTGTCGAGCGTCACGACGGCCTGCTCGCCGCCGTCGACGACGAGCTCGGCGGGGGCGGGCGTGGGAGCGGTCGGTTCGCTGATGGTCTGTTCGGGAGCCGGACGGCCGCCGGGGGCGCCGTCGGCCCACCAGGAGCTCATGAGGACGATGTGGATCGCGGCGACGACGCCCACGGCGCCGGCGAGGATCCACGCGCGCGAGCGGCGCATGCGTCGCCGCGACCGGGTCGCACGGCCGGCGCTCCCCCGTGTGATGACCTCGGACATCGGGGTGCCCGCGGCGACCGTCGCGGTCGGCGCACCCATCGCCGCGATGTCGAGCGCTTGCGTCTCCTGGTCGAGCGTCGAGATCGCCGGGCGCGGGACTCGGACGAGGTTCGTGGGGAGGGACCGTGCCCGCAGCGCCACCTCTCCCGCGGTGGGTCGATCGCGGGGGTCTCGCGCGATCATCTCGCCCAGCAGCGAAGACCATTCCGGTCCCAACCACGCGGGGATGTCCGGTGTCTCGACCAAACGCGCCATCACGCGACCGATGCCCGACGCCTCGGGGAACGCGCGATCGCCCGTGATCGTCTCGAGAGCGAGAAGCCCCAGTGCGTAGACGTCCGCCGGAGGGCCGGCGGGTTCGCCGCGCACCTGCTCGGGTGCGAGGTACGCGGCAGTGCCGATCACCGTTCCCGGCGTCGTGTGGCGTGTGCTGTCCGCGAGGTACGCGACACCGAAGTCGGCGAGCTTCGCCCAGAACCGGCGTCCGGAGAGCGTCGCGGGCGCCAAGAGGACGTTCGAGGGCTTCACGTCGCGGTGGACGATGCCGGAGCGGTGGACGACATCGAGCCCCGAGGCGAGTTCACCGACGAGGCCGGCCGTCTCGGCGGCATCCAGCGGTCCGTCCTGCAGTGCGACGGCGAGCGACTCGCCCTCGACGAACTCCATGACGAGGTACTCGGGTTGACCCGGAACGATCTTGGCGTCGTAGAGCGTGACGAGGGAGGGGTGGTTCAGGGAGGCGAGCAGCGACATCTCCGTGCGCGCGCGGGGCAGGATGGCCGGGTTCTCGGACTCGGCACGCATGATCTTGATCGCGACCGTGCGCCCCAGGACGACGTCCTCCGCGCGGAAGACACGCGCCATGCCGCCCTGCCCGACGCAGGGACCGAGGATGTACCGTCCGTCCAGCATGCCCGAGGTGGCGGGCTCATCGGACGGTTCGGTCACGGCCACTCCTGCGGATACTCCGAACGCGAACGTCCGTCCCTACGCCGCCCGGGGTAAAGCGACACCACGAACGTAGGGCGTCGACCGCGTCAGGGCTGGTGGGTTGACTCGCGCCCGGATTGATGTAAGCGGCGCTGTGAGAAAAACCGTTGCGCAGCCCGCAGGAGGCCCGCGAGACCGGCGACGGCCACCAGCCCGCCGACCATGAGCAGACCGATCGCCACAGCCGAGCCGATNTCCGCGTCCGCGACTGCGTCGATCAGGGCGGCCGTCGCGCGGGTCGAGGAGGTGACGGCGTACCCTCCGGCGGCGATCGCTGCGAACGTGAGGCCCCACACGATGGCGGCCCAGCGGGTCCGTGGCCCGCCGGTCCGAGGAGCGGATGCCGCGGGTCCGTCGGTGT
>JGI26054J46599_1000376_pt1 | contig 11512 bp, 21 predicted proteins | sample HigsolmetaGSP16D_FD_46599 | JGI IMG/M metagenome (IMG submission 46599) | reverse complement strand
CGCGGACGGCGACGCGGACGGCGTCCGCGACCCCAACAACATCGACGACGCCGCCCTTGCCGCTGCCCGGTATCTGTGCCGGTCCGGGCCGCTCGGCACCGAGAGGGCCTGGCGGGATGCCGTCTTCACCTACAACCCGCTGACGCGATACATCAACGACGTCGCCACCCGCGCCAACGAGTACGCGCAACGCGTCGAGCTGGGCTGACGCGTCGGGCTGGCGAACTCAGTCGCCCGTGCGGTTGAGCGATCGACTGGAATCGGCCGAGTCGGGGTCCACCCCGGGCTCGATCTGTTCGATGGGAACCGGCTCGTCGTTGCGGGCAGCCTTGGATACGGCCTCGATGGGGTCCTCGTCCGGCAGATTCCCGCCGGGGAGCGAGGAATCGGACTCGGGGGCGGCCTCGTGCTCGGTCATGGGTGCTCCTCTCGTTCGTGTCAACGTAGGGCGCGGATGCCATCGAACCGGGGGCCTTGCAAAGGTCGGGCCCCGGCGATAAGCCCGATCGCCGGGGCCCCTCATAAGCGTGGGAAAGGATCGGTGACCCGAACACCTCTCGTCTCGACCATCCGCCTACTTACCTTGCGGTGATCACGGTAATCGGGGTGCCGGTTCCGGAAGGGGGGCATTGACTCGCGAGGCGTCGTTCTGCTACCCGCTCCAGCTAACTTGGGGTCCTCTCGGTGTCAAGCCCCTCACCCGTCCGACGAGCGCGAGTGAGGGTGAGGGGCGAGTGAAGACCTCACCCCCGGCGATCAGCGACGATCGCGGACACCACACCTCGGAGGTGCGCCATGAGTGCCGATCCCGTCCATCAGCTGATCCTGCAGCCGCTGTCGCCGACGGCATGGCGCCTCTGCGACTCCCGCGTCGACAGCTCCGACGCCGCCAGCGTCATCGCCTACGTCGAGGCGGCGGACCCCGCCGGGTTCGACGTGACCTGGGTCCACGGCGGCTCGGGGAGCGCGTGGTTCGCGGACATGGACCAGCTTCTGATCGGTGCAGCCCGACACGTCGCGGCCTGCGCTCCGCGCCGCGCCAAGCCGAAGCCGATCGCGCACCGCCCGCCCCTGGCGGCGCTCTAAACGGCGGCACCCGAACATGTCAAGGACGTGACACGCGCGACGCCACGACAGATGGTGGATGTCGAGACCGATCGCAGCCGAGGAGAACCGATGGGACGCATCGACATCTCGTACGGCGGGCAGTGGTACAGCGTCGCGAACCGGACGCTCGACGACGTCCATCGCGAGATCCAAGAGGGCGCCCGCGACGGCCAGCACTGGCTGGCCGTCAATGACGGCGTCGGAAGCGCGAGCCCCGCCTACCTCTTCATCACGCCGGGTGTCCCTATCGCGCTGATCCCGGTGCCCGAACCACGGGACCCTCCCACCGAAGCCGTCGCGGCGGCGTACGACGATTTCGAGGTCGAGGGGTTCTCCCCGAAGTGGCGCGGGCCCACGATCCATCCGGAGCGCTCACCGCATTCCTGAGACCTATCCGGGTCGTCGCGCCCGGTCAAGGGGATGACCGCGCCCGCGAAGACGAGCACACTGACGCCATGAGTGATGCACAGGATGCCGGCCGCGCCGGCGACGCCGTACAGGCAGAGCCCGCCATGTCGGTGAACCCCGCGGATGCCGGGCAGAAGCTCGACGGCATCATCGCCCAGACCCGAGCCGATCTGCAGGGGCACGACGGCGTCGATCCGCGGAACGTCCTCGACCAGCGGCTCACGGACGCGGGTCTGTCACTGTCCGACGACGAGATGGCCGCCGCGCTCGCTCGCATCGAGGAGTGAGCCGGGAGCGTGAGCTCCGGGGATATCACCGCCTCCCGGGCCGCGCAACCCGATGACCTCGGGATCGCCTTCGTCCTAGCGTGGGAGGCATCCACGTTCCGCGACAGAAGGGGAGCCGTCCCATGACGACCACTCAGACGAAGCCCGCCACCCGCAACAAGCGCCGCCCCGGCAAGTCGGGCGCGCAGCTGACCGAAGAGCAGAACGCCGAGCGCGGATTCACCGCCTCCCAGAAGCTCAGCGACAACCTGCAGGCCGTTCTCGTCGACCTCCTCGAGCTGTCGATCCAGGGCAAGCAGGCGCACTGGAACGTCGTCGGGAAGAACTTCCGCGACACGCACCTTCAGCTCGACGAGATCATCGACGCCGCGCGGGAGTTCAGCGACACGATCGCGGAGCGCATGCGCGCCCTGCACGCCGTTCCCGACGGCCGGAGCGACACGGTGGCCGAGACCACGACGCTGCCCGAGTTCCCGCACGGCGAGGTCCTGACCTCCGACGTCATCGACCTCGTCACCGAGCGTCTCGAGGCCGTCATCGGCACCTGCCGCGACGTCCACGACGACGTCGACGACGAGGACCCGACGAGCGCCGACATCCTCCACAGCATCCTCGAGAGCCTCGAGCAGTTCGCCTGGATGATCAGCGCCGAGAACCGTTCGCCCCGGTGACCTCCCGGTGGGGAAGTTCATCTACGACGGCACGCTGAAGGTCGACTTCGACGACCGTGCGCTGGCCCACCTCCAGGTGGTCATCATGTCGAAGCTCCGTCGCGGCGAGTCCTTCCACTTCACGTGGAAGGACGACGCCGCGATCGGCGACGGCCGCACCAGCATCTGGCTGCACCCGCGGTGCACGCTCGTCTTCAAGTTCTACAGAGGTCAGCGCGCGCCGCTGAACCTCGCATGGGTGGACGCGCTCGCCTCCGTCGCGAACTCCCCGTCCGGTCTCTACATCGTCCCGGAACCCGCGGAGGCGGAACAGGAGAGCGTGGCATGGTGAAGCGCATCGACGTGCACTACGGGGGGACCCTGTACAGCATCGGCGAGGAGTCCTTCGAGACCTTCTCGGCACAGGTGGCTGCGGCGCTCGACGCGGGCCACGGATGGATCGTGGTGAACGACGGCGAGGGCGCTCCTCGTCCGGCTCACCTGCTCATCTCGCCCGGCGTCCCCATCGCTCTCATCCCGATCCCGGACGAGTCCGAGCCCGAGGCCGCCGCCGAGGGGCACCTCACTCCGTGACGTCGGGCCCGCTGTCCTCATCGAACATCCGCGCCGGCAGCTGAATCCCGCCCGAGGAATTGGCGGATGCCGCGAGCTCCTCGATCCATTCGCGGTTCAGCGTCGGCGGTTCCGCGTGGTCGAAGACGAACCTGAGCGGGATCGCGGGATGCAACCAGATCGTCGTCCGCCCTCGCGGGGAATCGTCCGGATGCTGCCACGACACGGTGAAGCTCTCCGAACGGCGGAGCTTGGTCGCGACCACCACCTTGAGGTGAGCGAGTGCGCGGTCCTCGATGCGGATGGGCATCGCCGAGCCGCCGTAGTAGATCAGGCCCATGGGGACACCATAATGGGGAGACGTCGTTTCGATACCGAGATGACACGACGAGGGGGCTGCCGTGGGCAAGTTCATCTATGAGGACTCCATCAAGGTGGACTTCGAGGACCGCACGCTGGCACACCTTCAGCAGGTGATCGGCAACAAGCTCCGTCGTGGGGAGTCCTTCCACTTCACGTGGCGCGACGACAAGAGCATCGGCGAGGGACGGACCTCCGTGTGGCTTCACCCGCACGCATCCCTGGTCTTCAAGTACTACGGAAGCCGACAGTCGCGCATCAACCGCGCGTGGTCNGAGGCCCTCATGTACGCGGCGAACTCGCCGGCGGGNCTGCACCTGGTTCCGGAGCCNGCCGATGCGGGTGAGGGCGACCCCAGCGCCTGACGCGAGGGTCTCCGCGTCGCCGCCCGTAACGAAACATGCCGCCCCGTCGACGCCGTGGGGGGAACGGCGGAGGGGCGGCACGAGTTCGTGTGCTCGGAGAGCGGTCAGACCAACAGCGGAGGGGTTCCGAAGCGCTCGGTGAAATCGGCGGCGAGGGCGTCCTCGTAGGCGTCGGCCTCGTCGCTGAGGTCGGGGTGACTCACGCGGCGACCACCGGTCGACGCGCCTCGGTGCGTGCGGCACCGATCTCGGGGATGTCCAGATCTGCGTCGAGGACGAGGCCGCCGTTCGACGTGGCCTGGTCGGCCATCTCCCGCAGCGTGGCGGGGTTCAGCGCGACAGCAGCCGACTGGTCGTAGACGAAGCGCAGCGGGATCGCCGGCTGGAACCAGAGGGTCGTGCGGCCCTCGCCGTTGTCGCCGGTTCCCTTCCAGGACACGACAAAGCTCTCGCTCCGCCGCAGCTTGGTCGTCGCGATCGCGGCGAGGTGGGCGAGGATGCGGTCGGGCATGACGATGGGGGATTCGACGTTCCCGTAGTAGAGGCTTCCCATGACGTTCTCCTGGTGTGGGTGCGGGTGGGTGAGGGTTAGTGGTCGACGGCCCGAGCCGTTGTGCGGTGCGGGCGCTGTCGTGAAAGCGCATCGAAGATGCGGTCCCGCAGGCCCGTACGCGGCTCGGGGATGAGCGCGACGCCGATCGCCGCGAACGGCGCCGGGATGGGGTGTGCGGGTGTGGGTGTCATCGATCCGTTCCTTATTTACTAGCTAAACAATACATCTAGTAGATTTCATAAGTCATGTCTATCATTGATTTCGACAAGGACACGAACTGTCACAGACTTAGACATGTAAGGTGGTGAAGCCGATGGAGGTGCTCGACTTGTTCAGCTCCGTGGACGTCAGTGAGGAGACCGCGACGTGGCACGAAGTGGAGAAGGGCTTCTGGGTCGGCAACACCCACGGACGGTTCGTAGGAACCGTCGAGAAAGGTCGTACCGGTTGGATCGCCCGCGATCACGCCGGGGGGCTCGTGGGAACTTATCCGGACGCGGCCGAGGCTCGGGCGGCGATCGGATGATGTTGGACACCCGTCACGAGCCGAGGAGCTGACATGCCTCAATCCATCGTGCGACACGAGCACACCCACCTCTACGCTGCCCAGCCTCAGACAGAGTCGGGCCGGCGTCTCAGCAGTGCCATCCTCGAGCTCCGCCACGCCGAGCAGGTCCAAGCCGACAGGTCGCAGCGGATCTCCGGTCTCGGTGGGATCGACCTCACAGCGCTCCGCTATCTGGTGCAGGCCCGTCGCGAAGAGCGCGAGATCAGCCCGAAGGACCTCATCGTGATGCTCGGTACGTCGAGCGCCACCGTCACCAACGTGATCGAGCGTCTGGTCGGCAAGGGATACGTCCTGCGCGAGCAGCACCCGACCGACCGCCGGGCACACTACCTCGTGCCGACCGAGTCGGCAGGCGATCTCGTCGACGAGGTGTACGGCGCCCACCATGCGGCCGTCGTCTCGGTGATCGACAACCTCGACGAGAAGGACGCCGCGACGACGGCGGACACCATTCGCCGGATCGCCGCGGCTCTCGAGGAGCTCGCACGACGCTCGTGACGACGGCCTAGGGCCCGGTCACAGGGCGGTGTCGGGGCCCAGCCGGTGCCAGGTGCGGCTGTGGTAGACGAGCGGCGCCGACGTCTCGCGCGCGATGTTGGCTTGGATGGCGTGAGCCGCGATAACGGTGGAGCCACCGGCATCCATTCGATCGATGACGGCGCACCGCACCCATGCGCGGACCCCGTTGTACACCGGCTCGCCCGTCACGAGGCGCGACCAGGGGAGTTCGGCGAAACGATCGATCCCGCTCGTGGCGCCCACCTCGGCGACCCGAAGGTCGTCCGAATCGAGGAGGTGGACGACGACGGTCTCCGCCGCGGCCAGTACGGGCGCGGCGGACGACTGCGCGGACACCGAGAAGATGAGCAGGGGCGGGTCGGCGCTGACCGACGACACCGACGTCGCCGTGAGTGCGACGGGACCGTCCCCGGCGTCAGCGGTGATGACGGCGACGCCGCCCGGGTGACCGCGGAACACGGCTTTGAACTCGTCGGGGGACAGCGACTCCGAGAACCCGGAGACGGCCCGGTCGTCCGGTGCGGCGTGCGCGGGAGAAGTCATACGACGAACCTACGTTCGCGCAGCGGCAGCGAGGGTCATGTGTCCGAACCTTTCCTTCTGTTGCGGCAGATGACGACCGCCGCGGATGCCGGGGGTCCGCTACTCTGGTCGGGTGCTGACCCTTCGCTGTTGTCGTCGCTGACCGCCGGATCCCCGGCGATATCCGCGACCCCACACAGCGACCGCACCTCTGCGCGTGCGGCATCCCGTCAGGAAGAAACTCGTGCGTTACGCCACCTCCATCGCCGATCTCGTCGGCAACACACCGCTCGTCCGCCTGAACAAGGTCACCGAGGGCATCGCCGCCACGGTCCTCGCGAAGGTCGAGTACTTCAACCCCGGTAGCTCGGCGAAAGACCGCATCGCGCGGAACATCATCGACGCCGCCGAGCGGGACGGTCATCTGAAACCCGGTGGCACGATCGTCGAGCCGACGAGCGGCAACACCGGTGTCGGCCTCGCCCTCATCGCGCAGCAGCGCGGCTATCGCATGATCTTCGTCGTCCCCGACAAGTTCGCCGGCGAGAAGGTCGCCGTCCTCAAGGCGTACGGTGCCGAGGTCGTCATGACGGCGACGAGCGTTCCGCCCGAGCACCCCGACTCCTACTACAGCGTGTCGGATCGGCTCGCAGCATCCATTCCCGGCGCGTTCAAGCCGAACCAGTTCGCCAACCTCAACGGGCCGCGCGGACACTATGAGACGACCGGACCCGAGATCTGGCGCGACACCGACGGCGCACTGACCCACTTCGTCGCCGGCGTCGGCACGGGCGGGACGATCAGCGGCACCGGGCGGTTCCTCAAAGAGGCGTCGTCGGGGCGGGTCACTGTCGTGGGAGCCGACCCGGAGGGGTCGATCTACTCCGGCGGCGACATCCACGGCTACCTCGTCGAAGGGGTGGGCGAGGACTTCATGCCCGCGACCTTCGATCCGACCGTCGTCGACGCGTACGAGCGGGTGGGGGATGCCGAGGCGTTCGCCATGACGCGACGACTGGCCCGTGAAGAGGGGCTCATGGTCGGCGGTTCGTCGGGCATGGCGGTCGTGGCGGCGCTCCGCGTCGCCCGCGACCTGCGCGCCGACGACGTCCTGGTCGTGCTCCTGCCCGACCACGGCCGCGGCTATCTCAGCAAGATCTACGACGACGAGTGGATGACCTCCCACGGCTTCTCCGTCGCCACCGAAACCGAGACCACAGGGAGCCTCGCATGAGTGCACAGTCCTCCGCTCGCGGCTTCGCGAGCCTCGCCGTCCACGCCGGTCAGGAGCCCGACGCCGCCACCGGCGCCGTCATCCCCCCGGTTCACTTCTCGACGACCTACGCGCAGGACGGCATCGGCGGCCTCCGCGGCGGGTACGAGTACGGCCGCAGCGGCAACCCGACCCGTACGGCGCTGCAGACGCAGCTCGCCGCGATCGAGGGCGGCTCGCACGCCCTGTCGTTCGCCTCCGGCCTCGCGGCTGAGGACGCGCTGCTGCGCGCCGTGCTGCGCCCGGGAGACGAGGTCCTCCTCGGCAACGACGTCTACGGCGGCACCTTCCGCCTGATCTCGCGCGTCCTCGGCGACTGGGGAGTGAAGCTCCGCGTCGTCGACATGAGCGACCTCGACGCCGTCCGTGCCGCCGTCGCCGAGAAGGCGCCTCGCATCCTGTGGGTGGAGACGCCGTCCAACCCGTTGCTTCGCGTCACCGACATCCCCGGCCTCGCCGAGGTCGGCCACTCCGTCGGAGCCCTCGTCGTCGTCGACAACACGTTCGCGACGCCCGCGCTGCAGCGTCCGCTCTCGTTCGGCGCCGACGTCGTCGTGCACTCGACCACGAAGTACCTCGGCGGTCACTCCGATGTCGTCGGCGGCGCGCTCGTCATGAACGACGACGCGCTGGCTGAGAAGGTCGGCTTCATCCAGTTCGCCGTCGGCGCCGTGTCGGGCCCGCTCGACGCGTGGCTCACGACGCGCGGCATCAAGACGCTCGCCGTGCGCATGCAGCGTCACAGCGAGAACGGCATGGCGGTGGCATCCTTCCTCGACGGACACGACCGGGTCGCGAAGGTCTACTACCCGGGCCTGGCGTCGCACCCCGGCCACGAGCTCGCGGCGCGGCAGATGTCGGGTTTCGGCGGAATCGTGTCGCTCGCGCTCGAATCGGGCGAGGCGGCGCGGCGCTTCGCTGAGTCGCTGCGGCTGTTCACTCTCGCCGAATCGCTCGGCGGCGTCGAGTCGCTCGTCAACTATCCCGATGCGATGACCCATGCCTCGGTGCGCGGCACCGAGGCGGCCGTACCTGTCGAGGTCGTCCGGTTGTCGGTCGGCATCGAGGACATCGACGACCTGCTCGCCGACATTCAGCAGGCGCTCGAGGCCTGACGACGGCGGCGCGGCGGCGTGGTGCCACGTGTGCCGAGTGCAGGGAGAACGGTGTGATCGCGGCGCCACCGGCATCCGAAGCGCTCCTGAACCTGCATTCGGTCCGCCGCGCGAGCGATAGCGTGGCCGGATGACACACGCACGTTGGGCCATCCTCGGTGCCGGAGCGATCAGCGGGGACTTCGCCCACGCGCTCCCCGATTCGGAGCTCGGGCGTCTCTACGCCGTGGGCGCGCGTGACATCTCGCGGGCGGAGGAGTTCGCCGCAGCTCACGGCGCAGCCGTCGTCGGCACGTACGACGAGATCCTCGACCGCGACGACATCGACGCCGTCTACATCGGCACGGTTCACACGACGCACACCGAGCTCGTGCAGCAGGCCCTGGCCGCAGGCAAAGCCGTCCTCTGCGAGAAGCCGCTCGGCGTCTCGCCGGCGGAGACGGATGCCGCGGTCCGCGCCGCGCGCGACGCGGGACTCCCGCTCGTCGAAGCGTTCAAGTACCGCTTCGGCCCCTTCGCCGACCGTCTGCGCGACCTCGTCGGCGGGGGTGCGCTCGGCGACCTCGTCGAGATCGAGTCGTCGCTCGGGTTTGCCGCCGGGTCCCACACCGGGAGGCTGTTCGACCCCGCGACGGCGGGCGGTGCGATCCTCGACGTCGGCTGCTACCCGCTGTCNCTCGTCGTCGGCGTTGCGGCCTGGACGGGGCGCGACCTGTCGGAGCTGGCCGTGCCGGCGGCGGCGGGCACGATCGGCGAGACCGGCGTCGACGTGAGCGCGGCGGCATCCATCGATCTGGGCGGCGCGTCGGCGAACATCCGCACCGCGATCGTGCACGACCTCCCGCGGCTGACGCGCATCGTCGGGCGCGATGCGACGCTCGAGATCCCGAACGTGTGGGGGAGTCGCACCGACAGCACCGAGGCGGCGACCCTCATCCGCACCGACGGCACGCGCGAGGAGATCGAGGTGCCGACGGTGCAGCCGATGGCGGCCGAGGCGGATGCCACGATCCGCGCGCTCCGCGATGGGCGCACCGAGGCGCCCGAAGTGCCCTGGGCCGAGACCCAGACGATCGCGCGGCTGCTTGCCGAGTGGCGCGCCGCTATCGGCTGAGTCTCACCGACGCCGCCAGCGACGGCGCGGCTTCGCGGTCTCCTCGGGAGGAGCGGATGCCGCGGCCCGCACCGCGCGGCGTTCCCGCCACGCGGCGACCTCGGTGTCGGGGTCGCGCGTCGGGGTGACGACGGGCGGTCCGCCCTGCAGCTGCCGACGCGCCTCGACGACGCGGCGGGAGAAGTCGGCGGTGTACTCGCGGACGTCCTNNTCGCGGTGGAAGGCGTCGACCCGGTCCTCGAACTCGGCGTGCTCGATGCGCAGACGCAGCGCCGGTGGGCCGAGGCCCGAGAGCTGCTCGGTCTGGATCTTGCGCTTGATCCACCAGTCCGGATCGTGCGAGCCGCCGAGGCCCTCGAGGGGCTTGCCGGCGCCGGGCAGGTCGTCGAACTCGCCGCGACGGATCGCCTGCTGGATGGCAGTCTCGACGTACATCGCCCGTTCCGTGCCGGTCGGCGTCCCTGCGTGACGCTCCGGTTCGACAGGCGGCTCCTCGCCGTTCTCCTGTGCCGCCTGCTCGACGCGATACCGCGCCGCACGGAGGCGGGGGTCGTCGCTCGCGGCGCGGTCATCGGCCATGCCTCCAGCGTAGGGCGGCACGGCGTTGCGTGGATGTTGCTCGGTATGCATATACTCAGAAAACACATACCCGGTATGCAGCGAGGAGTTCCGATGTCGGTACGACAGAGCCTGCTGGCGATCCTGGATCAGGGTCCCTGCTACGGCTACCAGCTGCGCGCGGAGTTCGACCGCCGCACCGGGTCGACCTGGCCCCTCAACGTGGGTCAGATCTACAACACCCTCGACCGACTCGAGCGCGACGGCCTCGTCGAGAAGGGCGACGTCGACGAGCAGGGNCACGTCTACTGGCAGATCACGGATGCCGGATCCGCCGAGGTGCAGGCCTGGCTCGACGCGCCCGTCGAGCGTGCGCAGGGAACCCGCGACGAACTCGCGATCAAGCTCGCGGTCGCCGCGACCCTGCCCGGCGTCGACCTCGGCGCCGTCATCCAGCGACAGCGTTCCGCGTCGCTGCGCCAGCTCCAGGAGTTGAACCGGGCGAAGTACGCCGGTTCGAATCCGGACGGTCCCGAAGAACTCGCCTGGTCGCTCGTCGTCGATTCGATGATCTTCGCGGCCGAGGCCGAGACCCGATGGCTCGATCACACCGAGCAGCGCCTCGCGCGGCATCCGCACCGCACGATGGGGCTCGAGCTGTCCACAGAGACTCCCAAACGGGGGAGGCCCGCCAAATCCGAGGCGAGCGACACCGAGGCGGTCGTCGGATGAGCGCCGCCGTCCTGCAGCTGGTGGGGGTCACGCAGCAGTACGGCGAGGGCGAGACGAGCGTCTCAGCACTGTCGGGCGTCGATCTGACGGTCGACAAGGGTGAGCTCGTCGCGATCATGGGAGCGTCCGGTTCGGGCAAATCCACGCTCCTGTCGATCGCGGGCGGGTTGCAGAAGCCCACCAGCGGCGAAGTCGTCGTCGAGGGGACCTACCTCTCGACGGCGACACGTCGCGATCTCGCGCAGCTCCGGCGGCGCTCCCTGGGGTTCGTCTTCCAGGACTTCAATCTCATCCCGACCCTCACGGCCGTCGAGAACGTGACGCTGCCGCTCGAGCTCGACGGCTTCCGGGCCCGGGTGGCGCGCCGTGCGGGTCGGGATGCACTCGCCTCGGTCGGACTCGAGGACAAGCTCGACTCCTACCCCGACGACCTCTCAGGAGGTCAGCAGCAGCGCGTCGCGATCGCCCGTGCCGTCGTCGGCGGGCGCCGGCTGATCCTCGCCGACGAACCGACGGGCGCGCTCGACTCGGTGACCGGTGAAGCGGTGATGAAGATGATTCGCCACCGCGTCGACCAGGGGGCCGCCGGCATCCTCGTCACGCATGAGCCGCGCCACGCGGCGTGGGCCGACCGCATCGTGTTCCTCCGTGACGGCCGCATCATCGACGAGACCCAGCGTCACGGCGCCGACGCGCTGTTGTCGGACGCGCGATGACGACCTTGCGGGACCGGCCCCGCGCGGATGCCGGGGCGCGGCGTCGCGCCGAGCGGCCGAAGCCCTCGCGCACGGCGCGGATGCGGGTCGCC
>JGI26054J46599_1000375_pt1 | contig 11513 bp, 8 predicted proteins | sample HigsolmetaGSP16D_FD_46599 | JGI IMG/M metagenome (IMG submission 46599) | reverse complement strand
CTTTGGTAGCGCCGAGCCATGCTCGGCGTGGTTTTTCGCGGCGGCCACAAACGCAGCCGAGCATGGCTCGGCTCTACCCGTACGGTGCGCTCAGTCGAAGCGCAGCCGCAGGCCGGCGTATACGCCGAACCCATCGCCCGGCGTGGAGCGCGCCAGGTCGCGGCCGCCGTCGTCATACCCGGGCGTCACCGTGGCGGCATAGTGCCGATCGCCCAGGTTGCGCAGCTCCAGCCAGCTCTGCCAGCGGCCACTGGGGGCATCCATTCCCAGCCGCGTACCGAAGATCAGATGGCTGTCGGCACGCATGCTGTTGGCGTAATCCACGAACATCGACGAGGCGTATTCCGTGTTGAGCGCAACGTACACGCCGGAGGCGTGATCCAGCCGCAGCTCGCCCTGGTAGTAATGGCGCGGCAACCCCGGCAGGCGGTTGCTGCCGAAGCGCGCATCGTCGCGGTAACGGAAATCGCTGAAGGTGTAGGCGTGGCGCATCGACACCCGGCTGCGGCCNCCCTGCCACAGCGTGCTGTCCAGCCCGGCTTCCACNCCCCGGTGCACGGTGGGGCTGGCGTTGTTCTCGGCAATGAACAGGTTGGGCGCCGGCGCCACTTCCACGCTGAGCAGTTCGTGACGGACGTGGGCGTAGTAGCCGGTGAGTTCCCAGCGCCCCAGCGCGCCGTCACCGCGTGCACCCAGCTCCACGGTGGTGGCGGTCTGGTTGCGCAGCGGAACGGGGGCGCGCTGGCGTCCGCTGGAGGGACCATTGCCGGCGGGGAAGTACTGGTTCGAGCCCCAGATCATCGACCACGGATGGGGCGGTTCCACCGAGCGGCTCAGGTTGCCGAACCACTGCAGCTGCGGCGTACGCTGCCAGGTGAAGCCCAGGCGCGGGGCAAGGTCCCAGTCGGTGCGTGCCAGCCGGGGCTGGCCCTGCGGCCATGTCACCTGCACATCGCGGCGGGCCTGCATCACCGCCAGGCCAGCCTGCACACGCAGCGTGTCACTCAGCGCGATGGCCGTGTTGGTGTGCAGCACGCTGTCGGTGCCGTGGTGGGAGAAATCACGCGTGTGGGTACCCGCCGGATAGCCGCCGCTGGCAAAGCGCAGCGTTTCGCGTACGTCCGCGTCCAGATCGTGGGTGACGCGCAGGCCGACCGTGGTGGTGGCGTCGCGCCCGGCGAGCGTGTGCGCACGGCGGTAATCCAGCGTCGCATTGAGGTTGGCGTAGTCCAGCTGCTGGCGGTACAGGCTTTCGTTGAGATCCATCGGATAGCGGTGGTACACCACGCCGGCCTGCAGCGACGAGGCCTCATCGATGCGCAGGGTGGTCATGTTGCCCACCCAGGTGCTGCCGGGCTGCGGGCGGTGCGCGTCGATGGCCAGGTTGGCCGGGTTGGCCGCGCGCGGCGTGTTGCGGATCTGCGCGCGGGTCAGCCGGCCCGGCGTCTGGTGCTCGGTCTCGCGGTAGCGCACGAACAGCCGCGTCTGCAGGTCCGGTCGGATCTGCCAGCCGATGTTGGCCATCGCGCCGCGTCCTTCGCCCGCTGCATGCTGCTGGTAGCCGTCGAACGTGCTGTCGGTGTAGGCCGCGTAGTAATCCAGTGCGCCGCGGCTGCCGCCATGGGCGACGCTGCGCTTCTGGTAGCCGCGGCTGCCGGCCTCGTAATAGAGCGCCGTGCCGGGATCCTGGCGGCCGTTGCGGCTGACGTAGTTGATCGCCCCGCCCAGTGCCAGTGCGCCACGCTCCAGGCCGTTGGCACCGCGCAGCACCTCCACGCGGGCCAGCCACAGCGGTTCGAGAAGTTCGTACGGCGTGCCGCCGGGGCCGGTGAGCGGCAGACCGTCCAGCGATACGGACAGGCCCGAGGCATGCGCGCCGGGACCGCGGTTGATTCCCGAGCCGCGGATGGAGACTTTGGTGCCTTCATTGCCCGGCGACTGCGCGCTGATGCCCGGNTGATAGGCCAGCACGTCGGCGGTGCCCGCCACGCGGCCCTGCGCCACGCGCTCCAGGTCGATCACGTTGCCCGCGCCGGGCACGCCCTGCAGCGCGCGACGTGCCTGGGCGGTGCTGTCGGCCGCGGTGACCTGGACGGTATCGAGCGTGGTGGCGGCGTCGGCCGCGCGGACGTTGCCGGGCAGGGCAGCCACGATGGCCAGCGCCAGCAGTGCCGGCGCAGGAGAGGAGGGCAGAGCGGTCATGCGGACAACCTGTAAACCTGAAAACAGGCGCGCAAGTTAACAGGTCATCCGTGCTCCGTCATCCCCTCGCGGGCGACCCGTGCGCAGCAGGGGCCACGGTGACGGCGCCGGGACCTGCCCGGCGCCGCGCACCGGCGTCAGCGCAGAATGCCCGGCAGGTCCAGCCCCTTCTCCCTGGCGCACGCGCGCGCGATCTCGTAACCGGCATCGGCATGCCGCATCACGCCCGTGGCCGGGTCGTTCCACAGCACGCGCGCGATGCGCTTGGCGGCCGCTTCGGTGCCATCGCACACGATCACCATGCCCGAGTGCTGGGAGAAGCCCATGCCCACGCCGCCGCCGTGGTGCAGCGACACCCAGGTGGCGCCGCTGGCGGTATTGAGCAGGGCATTGAGCAGCGGCCAGTCCGAGACCGCATCGGACCCGTCCGCCATGGCTTCGGTTTCGCGGTTCGGCGAGGCCACGCTGCCCGAATCCAGGTGGTCGCGGCCGATCACCACCGGCGCCTTCAGTTCGCCATTGGCCACCATCTCGTTGAACGCCAGGCCCAGCCGGTCGCGGTCACCCAGACCCACCCAGCAGATACGTGCCGGCAGGCCCTGGAAGCTGATCTTCTCGGCGGCCATGTCCAGCCAGCGGTGCAGGTGCGGATTGTCCGGAATCAGTTCCTTCACCTTGGCATCGGTCCTGGCGATGTCCTCCGGATCACCGCTCAGCGCTGCCCAGCGGAAGGGGCCGATGCCGCGGCAGAACAGCGGCCGGATGTAGGCTGGCACGAACCCCGGGAAATCGAACGCNTCGGCCACGCCTTCTTCCAGCGCCATCTGGCGCAGGTTGTTGCCGTAGTCCACCGTGGGCACGCCCAGGGCGTGGAAGGCGAGCATGGCGCGGATGTGGTTGGCCATCGAGGCGCGTGCGGCCGCTTCCACGGCTTTCGGGTCCTCCACCCGGCGCGCATCCCATTCCTCCACCGTCCAGCCCTGCGGCAGGTAGCCGTTGACCGGATCGTGGGCGGAGGTCTGGTCGGTCAGCAGGTCCGGCTTCACCCCGCGCAGCAGCAGTTCATCCAGTACATCGGCCACGTTGCCCAGCAGGCCCACCGACAGCGGCTTGCGCTCGGTGCACGACTGCTCGATCAGGCGCAGCGCCTCGTCCAGGTTGTCGGTCCAGGTATCCAGGTAGCCGGTGCGCAGGCGCATGTCGATGCTGCTGCGGCGGCATTCCACCGCCAGGCACGAGGCACCGGCCATCACCGCGGCCAGCGGCTGCGCCCCGCCCATGCCGCCCAGCCCACCGGTGAACAGCCACTTGCCGGCCAGGCTGCCGTCGTAGTGCTGGCGGCCCATTTCCACGAAGGTTTCGTAGGTGCCCTGCACGATGCCCTGCGCGCCGATGTAGATCCAGCTGCCGGCGGTCATCTGGCCGTACATGGCCAGGCCTTTGCGGTCCAGCTCGTTGAAATGGTCCCAGGTGGCCCAGCGCGGCACCAGGTTGGAGTTGGCGATGAGCACGCGCGGCGCATCGGCATGGGTACGGAACACGCCCACCGGCTTGCCCGACTGCACCAGCAGGGTCTGGTCGTCTTCCAGCCGCGTGAGCGCCGCCACGATGGCATCGAAACTCTCCCAGTCGCGCGCCGCGCGGCCGATGCCGCCGTACACCACCAGCTCCTGCGGGCGCTCGGCCACATCCGGGTGCAGGTTGTTCATGAGCATGCGCAGCGGCGCTTCGGTCAGCCAGCTGCGGGCCGTAAGCGTGGTGCCGGTGGGTGCGGCAAGGATGCGGGACGGGTCGTTGCGGGTCATGCGGCGCTCCGGTTCGTAGCGAATTCAAGGCAGGCGGTGAGCACCTGCGCCAGGGTGCGGCGCAGGGGGGCGGCGTGGTCGGGGTCCAGCGGCGTGGGCCAGGTGTGCGCGTCGAGCTGCTCCGGGGGCGGCTCGTGCAGGTAGCCCCGGCAGGCCAGTTCCATCTGCAGCGTGTGCACGCCGCCGGGAATGTCGCTGTAGTGGCGGGTGATCCAGCCGCCCTTGAAGCGGCCGTTGCGCACATGGCTCATGCCGCTCAGCGCCAGCAGGTTGTCCACCACGTCGGCCAGCGCGTTGTCGCAGGCCGTATCCGGGGCGCCGGACGGACCGGCGGTGCCCAGGTTGAACTGCGGCAGCTCCCCCTCGAACAGGTGTGGAATCCGCGAGCGGATCGAGTGCGCGTCGTACACCACCACGGTGCCGTGCTGCGCGCGCAGGCGGGCGATCTGCGCCGCCAGGGCGTCGTGGTAGGGCGCGAAATACGTGTCGCGGCGGCGCGCGATCTCCTGCGCATCCGGCGCATGGCCAGGCCGGTACAGCGGCTCGTTGTCGAAGGTGGTCAGCGGGCACAGGCCAGTGGTGTTCTGGCCCGGGTACAGCGAGACGCCGCTGGGATCACGGTTGAGATCGATCACCGAGCGCGAGATCGCCGAGCGCACCGTGGTGGCGCCCATGCCGCGGGCGAAATCGTACAGTTCGTGGACCCACCAGTCGGTATCGCGGCAGGCCCGCCATGGCGAGTGATAGTGCTCCTGCAGGTCGGCGGGCAGGTCGCTGCCGGTATGCGGAAAGCTCACGATCAGTGGCGCCTGCCCCTCATGCACGTGCAGCCACGGCGGCAGCGCGCTCATCCCTGCGGCTCCACGCCGGGCAGGGCCGCGCCCAGCCCCTNNACCAGCGCACCGCTGCGCACCAGGCCGGTGGCGGCGACCATGTCCGGGTGGAAATAGCGGTCGTCCTGCAGCATCGGCACCTGCGCGCGGACCAGCGCACGGGCCTGTTCCAGCGCGGGGCTGGAACGCAGCGGCGCGTGGAAATCGCAGCCCTGTGCCGCGGCCAGCAGCTCGATGCCGACCACGTTGGCGGCGTTCTCGGCCATCTGCAGCAGGCGGCGCGCGCCATGGGCGGCCATCGACACGTGATCTTCCTGGTTGGCCGAGGTGGGGATGGAATCCACGCTGGCCGGGTACGCACGCTGCTTGTTCTCCGACACCAGCGCGGCGGCGGTCACCTGCGGAATCATGAAACCGGAGTTCAGGCCCGGGCGCGGGGTGAGGAACGCCGGCAGCCCCGACAGGGCCGGATCGACCAGCATCGCCAGGCGGCGTTCGCTGATCGAGCCGATCTCGCACACCGCCATGGCCAGCATGTCGGCGGCGAACGCCACCGGCTCGGCATGGAAGTTGCCGCCGGACAGCGCCTCGCCGGTATCGGTGAACACCAGCGGGTTGTCGGTGACCCCGTTGGCCTCGATCTCCAGCGTGGTGGCGGCCTGGCGCATGATGTCCAGCGCCGCGCCCATCACCTGGGGCTGGCAGCGCAGGCAGTACGGGTCCTGCACGCGCACGTCGTTGTCGCGGTGCGATTCGCGGATGGCCGAGCCGTCCATCAGCTGCCGCAGTGCGGCGGCGGTGGCGATCTGGCCGCGCTGGCCGCGGATGGTGTGGATGCGCGGGTCGAACGGCGTGTCCGAGCCCTTGGCCGCTTCCACCGACAGCGCGCCGGTCACCAGCGCGGCCTGGAACAGCGTTTCGATCTCGAACAGGCCGGCCAGCGCGTAGGCGGTGGAGAACTGGGTACCGTTGAGCAGGGCCAGCCCTTCCTTGGCGCCCAGTTCGACCGGCGCCAGGCCCACCGCCTCCAGGGCCTGCAGCGCCGGCAGGCGCTGCCCGCCCACGTAGGCTTCGCCCACGCCGATCATCACCCCGGCCAGATGCGAAAGCGGTGCCAGATCGCCGGACGCGCCCACCGAGCCCTGCGCGGGCACCACCGGCAGCACGCCGCGCACCAGCATGGCGTCCAGCAGCTGCAGTGTCGCCTCGGCGATGCCCGAAGCGCCCTGGGCCAGGCTGACCAGTTTCAGGGCCATCATCAGCCGGACCACGGCCGGCGGCATCGGCTCACCCACACCGGCCGCGTGCGAGAGCACGATATTGCGCTGCAAGGTGGCCAGGTCGCTGCGCTCGATGCGCACGCTGGCCAGCTTGCCGAANCCGGTGTTGATGCCATACACCGGCTCGCCCCTGGCGACGATGGCGGCCACCGCCGCGGCACTGGCGCGCACGGCATCGTAGGCGGCCGGATCCAGCGCCAGCGGCGCACCACGATAGACCTGCCGCCAATGGGCCAACGGCACGTGGCCAGGGCGAAGGACGAGGGTGTTGCTCATGACATGCTCCCATCAGACGGATCGGGCTGCCCGCGCACCACGCGCGCGTGCAGCGGGTTGAAGCCCATGCGGTAGACCAGGTCGGCCGGCGCGTCGATGTCCCACAGCGCCAGGTCGCAGTCCATGCCCACCGCCAGGCGACCGATACGGTCCTGGCGGCCGAGCGCGCGCGCCGCTTCACGGGTGAAGCCGGCGATGCATTCGGCCACGGTCAGGCGGAACAGGGTGGCGCCCATGTTCATCGCCAGCAGCGGGCTGGTCAGCGGGGAGGTCCCCGGATTGCAGTCCGTTGCCAGCGCCAGCGGTACGCCGGCCGCGCGCAGCGCGTCGATCGGGGGCAGGGTGGTGTCGCGGGTGAAATAGAACGCGCCGGGCAACAGCACCGCNACCGTGCCGGACTCGGCCATGGCGGCGATNCCGGCTGCGTCCAGGTGTTCGACATGGTCGGCCGACAGCGCGCCGAAGGAGGCGGCCAGCGCGGCGCCCTGCTGGTTGCTCAGCTGCTCGGCGTGGATCTTCACCGCCAGGCCGTGCGCGCGCGCGGCGGTGAAGACCTGCCGGGCCTGCGCCGCGGAAAACGCGATGGACTCGCAGAACACATCCACCGCTTCGGCCAGCCCTTCGTTGGCGATGGCCGGAATCATCACCGCGCACACCTCGTCGATGTAGTCCTGCGCCTGCCGGCCCGGCGGCACCGCATGGGCGCCCAGGAAGGTCGGCACCACGTTGACCCCNCACTGCGTTCCCAGCGCACGGGCCACTTCCAGCTGTTTGCGCTCATCGTCCAGGGTGAGCCCATAGCCGGATTTGATCTCNACGGTGGTCACCCCTTCGGCGCGCATCGCCTGCAGGCGCGGCCGGCTCTGCGCGGCCAGCTCCTGCGCGGTGGCGGCGCGGGTGGCGCGCACGGTGGAAACGATGCCGCCGCCGGCGCGGGCGATCTCCGCGTAGCTCACGCCCTGCAAGCGCTGCTCGAATTCACCGGCACGGTTGCCCGCATGGACCAGGTGGGTATGGCAGTCGATCAGGCCNGGCGAGAGCCAGCGGCCCTGGCCGTCGATACGCGTGGCCGNNTGCAGGTGCGCGGCGCTGTCGGCCGGGCCGACGTGCACGATGCGCCCGTCGGTGGCGGCCAGCACGCCGTTTTCGAGGATGCCCAGGCCGTCACCCTGCAGGGTCATCAGGTGGACGTTGAACCACAGGGTGTCGCAATGCATGGTGGGCAGACGCCTCGGCGGATATGTCTATACAATAAAGGCCGCCCTTTCACCTTGTCCAGAATCATGACCGACGCCGACGCCCCCTGCGTTCTGCATGCCCGCCACGCCCTGCTCGCCAAGGGGTGGGCCGACAACGTGCGGGTGCACGTGCACGCCGGTCGCATNGCCGCGGTGGGCGCCGGGCAACCGGCCCAGCCTGGCGATGTGGCCGTGCAGCTGCTGCTGCCGGGGCTGCCCAACCTGCACAGCCACGCATTCCAGCGCGGCATGGCGGGGCTGACCGAGGTCGGCGGTGGCGACGGTGACAGCTTCTGGAGCTGGCGCGAGCTGATGTACCGGTTCCTGGCCCGCCTGCGCCCGGAGGCGGTGGAGGCCATCGCCGCACAGGCCTACATGGAAATGCTGGAAGCCGGGTTCACCCGCGTGGGCGAATTCCATTACCTGCATCACGATGCCGATGGGCGCCGCTATGCCGACCCGGCCGAGATGAGCGCGCGCATCGCCGCGGCGGCNCAGCAGACCGGCATCGGCCTGACCCTGCTGCCGGTGTTCTATGCGCATGCCGACTTCGGCGGCGCCGCGCCCAATCCGGCCCAGCGGCGGCTGATCCACGACGTGGACGGCTTCGCCCGGCTGCTGGAGGGCGCGCGGGGCGCGCTGTCCGGCCTGCCCGACGCGGTGCTGGGGCTGGCCCCGCACAGCCTGCGTGCCGTTACCGGCGAGGAGCTGGCCGCATTGCTGCCGCTCAACGACGGACCGGTGCATATCCATATCGCCGAGCAGCTGCGCGAGGTCCAGGCCTGCCTCGACTGGAGCGGGCAGCGCCCGGTGGAGTGGCTGTACGACCACGTGCAGGTGGATGCGCGCTGGTGCCTGGTGCACGCCACCCACATCACCGACGCCGAGCGTGCGCGCATGGTCGCCAGCGCGGCCGTGGCCGGGCTGTGCCCGATCACCGAGGCGAACCTGGGCGATGGCCTGTTCCCGATGCAGGCATTCGCACGCGAGGGCGGGCGCTTCGGGGTGGGCTCGGATTCCAACGTGCTCATCGATGCGGCCGAGGAGCTGCGCCTGCTCGAGTATGGCCAGCGGCTGATCGTGCGCGGCCGCAATGTGCTGTCCCCGGACGCGGCGCGCAGCAGCGGCCGCTTCCTGTTCGAGGGCGCCCTGCGGGGCGGCGCGCAGGCGCTGGGCGTGCCGGCGGGGCTGCAGGTGGGTGCCGCTGCGGACATGATCGAATTGGATATGTCCCACCCGGCGCTGCAGGCGCGCACCGGCGATGCGCTGCTTGACAGCTGGCTGTTCGCCGCACGTAATGGCGCGCTGCGCACGGTCTGGCGCCACGGCCGGCAGTGTGTGGCCCATGGCCGCCATCTGCAGCGTGAGGCCATCACTGCCCGTTTCACGCAGGCCCTGCGCGGGATCCTGCAGTGACCACCGCCACCCGCCGGGATCGTCCTTCGCCGTGAGCCGCACCGCCACCACGCTCAACCAGCGCATCCGCAGCGACCTGGAAAGCCGCATCCTCAGCGGCGAGTGGGCGCCGGGGTTCCGCATCCCGTACGAGCATGAGCTGATGGAGTACTACGGCTGCTCGCGGATGACCGTGAACAAGGTGCTCACCGCGCTGGCCGAGAGCGGCATGATCGAGCGCCGCCGCCGCGCGGGCTCCTTCGTGGCACGGCAATCGCCGCATCTGGAACAGGTGGCGTTGGAGATTCCCGATATCGCGCTGCAGGTGGCTGCCAATGGCCATCGTTACAGCTACCAGCTGCTGCACCGCGCGCTGCGCGCGGCCGCGCCCGGCGATGAAGCGGAGCACGAACTGGCCGGTGATGCGCAGCTGCTGGCGATGCGTTGCCTGCACCTGGCCGATGGCCGGCCGCTGGCGCTGGAACACCGCCTGATCAGTCCGACCGGGGTGCCGGAGGTGCTCGACGTCGATTTTTCCCGTACCGCGCCGGGCAGCTGGCTGCTGCAGAACGTGTCGTGGACCCGCGCCCAGCACCGCATCAGTGCCTGGGGGGCCGATGCGGCCAGCGCCGAGCAGTTGCAGGTGCCGGCCGGCACCGCCTGCCTGGTGATCGAGCGGCATACCTGGCGCGGCGAACAACCGATCACCCGGGTACGGCAGATATTCCTGGGCGATGCGTGGGATCTGGTGGCCCGCTTCGCGCCCGGCGCGCGCTGAGTCGCCTGGCGGGCGGGCCGGCGTGGGCCGGCACCGCCGGTGGACGGCTCAGTAGGGCGCGCACTGGCGCCAGCGCACCGGCTCATCCACGCCGGGGCGTGCATTGAGCTGCACGCGCACGTTGCGCAGCGCCGGATAGCGCAGCACGTGCTCGCAGATGGCCGGCCACACCACCTCCAGCTCGCCGGTGCGGTTCACCGCCAGGGTCTGCTGGGTCTGCCAGAAGGCGCTGACCACGCCCGGTACGCCGGCGACTTGGCGCGCAAGCGCACGCGGGTCGTTTTCGTTGTCGTTGGCGCCACTGGCGTCCATTGCATCCGTCGCGGGGGCCGCAGCGGGTGCTGGGATGGGTGTGGCGGCCGGGGTGGGGGCAGCCGGTGTCGGCGCGGCCACCGGTTTCGGGCCTGCCGGTGCCGCGCGGGCCTCGCGCGGCGGGGCGGCTTCGGACGGCGCGTGCGTGGTCTGGTAGCCCATGCCCACCAGCAGCCCCAGNGTGCTCGCCGCCAGTGCGGCGATCATCGTGCGGCGGGCGGCNTCATGGCGCGCGGTACGGCGGACACCGGATTCGATATCGCCGGGCAGGTACGGCAGCAGCAGTGGCCACAGGCGGGGCCCGTCCAGCACGTCCACCGCCTGTTTGGCGGCGGTGGCCAGGCCGCCGCGTTCCATGCGGCCTTCGGTGATGAGAATGCCGCCTCGGGCGCCTGTCAGGCGCGCCGCTGCCCCCAGTTCGTTGATCGCCGCCGTACCGATGCGGTAGGCCAGGCCGTGCTTGCACGACACCAGCCACTGTCCCTGGGTGTCGGCCATCACGAAGTCGGTGCGGGGCGTGTTCGCCTGGCCTTCTTCATCGGCCACTTCAACCAGCCCGCGCTGCTCGCGCAGGGCGCGTTTGACCAGTTCGGAAAAATCACGCCAGCGCATCCCGGCCAGCGCCTGCAGGCCCAGCTTCATTTCGGTGTGGCGGCGCTTGACCAGCCACAGATAGGCGGCCGCGAGGGCAAAGGCGATCAACGCCAGCAGCAGGGACAGCATCCAGGAGAACATGCAGGCGAGAACGCACACCGTAGAACGTGACGGACAGTGTAATCGCGACACCGTCGTGGCCGCGCATGTTCAACGGCGTGTGTTCTGTGACGCGTTGCCGAAAATCGCCCACAGAAAACCCGCCAATGCCGAAACCGTGAGGGGAGGGAACAAACGGCGGGCAAGGGCGGGTGGAAAGAGTGTGGCGCAGTGATTGCTGCTTTGCAACATCACCGCGCCAGCACGCGCACCGGCTGTCAGGGCGTGGTGCCCGGCGACGGGGTGCTGTCGTCCGCGTGCGCGGCAGCGGCGGCGCTGGAGGCACGGCTTTCCATGCGGTTCAGCCGCGTGGTCAGGGCATCGATGCGTGCGTTCAGCGCGGCCACGTCGTCCGCGCTGGGGACATGCATGCGCTTGAGCGCGCCCTGGACCTGGTCTTCGAACGCTTTTTCCACCTTGTCCCAGGTGCCGGCGGCCTTCTGGCGGGCATCACCCAGGCTCTGTTCCACGTTGTCACGCCAGCGGTTGGCGGCGGGCTCGCCCGGCTCCTTGTCCTGCCGGCGCGACTCATAGGCCTGGCCTTCACGGACCAGCCCATCGAAGAAGCGGCTGCCCTCCGCCTGTGCACGGCCGAAGGCGCCCAGGCCGGCCAGCCAGATCTGCTGGGCCGAATCGCTCAG
>JGI26054J46599_1000368_pt1 | contig 11596 bp, 9 predicted proteins | sample HigsolmetaGSP16D_FD_46599 | JGI IMG/M metagenome (IMG submission 46599) | reverse complement strand
AACAGCACAACTGGCGCAACGACAAAGAGAACGAGCCACAAAATGTACGGAACGGTGTAGCTGAAAGTTCTCTTATTGCTCATCAGCGCCCTCCTCGTCTTCCTCAGAATCGTCGTATTGCTCCAATCGAGCATCGAAATCTTCTTCTGATTCATTCAAACGCATGATGTGGATATCTTCAGGGTCGAAGTACAACCCACGTCGCTCGCCAATAACAGCTGGGTTCGTCGCTTGAACTTGCCATTCATTTTGATCATCATCGTGCGCAGTGATTTCGTAGTAATCGCCACGGAATGATTGGTCATCAATCGTCACAACGAGCTTACCATCTTCTTCAGCAACCAAATCCAAGTCTTCCGGACGCAAAACGACTTCAACTTGTTCGTTTGGTCGCATACCACCGTCGACGTTTTCAAATTCCTTGCCGGCAAATGACACCAAATAGTCTTCGCGCATTACACCAGGTACAATATTTGATTCGCCGATAAAGTCGGCAACGAAATGATTGATTGGCTCGTCATAAATATCAACTGGTGTACCATTTTGAACGATTTCACCTTCGTTCGTGACGAAAATCCAGTCTGACATTGCCAACGCCTCTTCCTGATCGTGGGTCACGAAGATAAACGTGATGCCCAAACGCTTTTGGATTTCACGCAATTCGTATTGCATGTCCTTACGCAACTTGTAATCCAATGCTGACAATGGTTCATCGAGCAACAACACTTCAGGGTCGTTAGCCAATGCTCGCGCAATTGCCACACGTTGTTGTTGTCCACCAGACAATTCAGAGATTTCACGGTCCTCATAGCCACCCAACTTGACGAGTTCAAGCATTTCAGCGACCTTGGCCTTAATTTCATTCTTCGGTTTACCCTTAATCGACATTCCGAAGGCAACGTTCTCAAAAACATTCATATTTGGGAACAATGCATAGTTCTGGAAAACCGTGTTAACACGGCGCTTTTCAGCTGGAACGTCATTAATGCGTTCCCCTTCAAACAGGATGTCACCTGATGAGGCTTCCAAAAATCCAGCAATCAAACGTAAAATCGTCGTCTTACCTGATCCAGAAGGTCCCAACAAGGTATAGAACTTTCCTGCTTCGATTTCTAAATCGACAGACTTCAATACGACTGTATCATCGTATTGCTTAGCCACGTGCTTAAATTCAATAATGGGTTGTGCCAATTACTGAGTACCACCTTTCTTTACATAACCTTTATTTTACCAAAAATAAGCAATTTTGTATGTTACGGTACATAACAAAACACACGCTCCGACAACTCGAAGCGTGTGTTTTTTACTATTCTTCCCACAATGGTCGTAGGATTTTTTGATAGGCATCACTGAACTTACGATCACCAGCTAGCACAACAAAATCACTTAGATGCTCTTGTAAATCACGTCGCGCATGGGGGTGATCATGCAAAATAGCCGCGTAAATATCAAATAAGCGTTGCTGACCACGTCCAAACACCATCACATCAGCCGGATCAGTATCAGGCACCTGTGCCACCTGCAACAAGGTTTCTGCTAATTCTCGCTTCCCCAGCAAGATAGCCCGTAACAAAGGCCATTCGAAAATATCAAGCACCGTATTGCGGTTGATGTAACGTTGATCAACTTTCCTCATCGCCAGATTCAACAATTGTGCCCACATCTGAATACCTGCCGGATTTTCGATGTGCAACATGGCATACCGTGCCACACGGAACTCTGCGTACGTCCATGTTTCCATCGCCATCAATTCATCACTGATTGTCTTACTTAATTCAGCAGCCGCTGGACTTTGTAACCAATTCTGATGCACAAATAATCCATCCAAGGCCTTAAATTCGAAGTATGCCTCCAAATCCTTGCGTTGGTGATCAGTCTCGTATTTTAACTGCATTGACCTTGCAAGCGCATCATAGCCAAGTGGTTGAATATGTTGCCAACTATATTGATACCAAGTCGAGTTAGTGACATTAATCAAACGGCGTCGCAAAACAACATCAATGTCGCTTGGCATCAGGTCTAATAGGTGCATTAATTTCAATAATTCTTCTAGTTGCAGATAACCATTCTCATTGTAAGCCTTATATAGCTTGTAAGTCGAAACACCAGCGTCAACAACCATACCAGGCGTCACATGTTTTTGTTTTATAATCCAGCGGAACACGTCACCGTAGTGATTAAACATTTCTTCTGGTGGTAACGTTGAAAACTTCGGTAGTTGCACATGTTCANTCGGCTTTACCCAAAACTTTGACGCACCAACTTGGAATTCAGTCCACAACGCGCTCAAATCGAGGCTCATTAAGCGCGTCNTCATCACTGCAATTTGATGTGTCTTGGCGCTTAAAAGCAATGTTGTCATTCGGTTAGTCGTCGTAAACGTCACCCCATCAGTGGTTGTCTTTAGCAATTGCATGACTTGCTGCAGTAATCGCAGTTCCATATATTGTGGTTCTGTATATTGATTTAGGATTGTTTCAATTACAAACATCGTACTATTGTAACTACGATTCTCCGGCTGTAAGAGTAATTTATCAATTGCAGCCATGTGAATCGTTAATACCAAATCATAAATATCACTATTCAAAAAATTCTGAAAATTAGCCATGCCAGCAGCGTAACGAACATACAATAATTTGAACTTATCAGCTGAGATGGTCGGTGCAATTAATGCGAAGCCAACCAAGTCAATAAGTGTGAAAGCCTCCAAGGTTACTAAACGCTGAAAAATAGCCTCATCTTGATCTCGGTTGATATTATCTTCACGCAATGCAAGTGCATAGGCAAAAATCAACCGCCGAAAATCGGTATCCTGTTCATCTGATCCGTTCGCGCGATCAGTCAATTCCGCAATATCTGTTGTTAACAACCAATGTAGCGTAATATCCTGTAGGCACGCTTTATTGGTCAACTGACCCAATTCTGCGAATGATAGGGTCAGCGCGTCCATAATCGTCATAATGTCAAACATCGGCATATCAATTTCACCATCGATAAACCGATAATAGCGGGACTTACTAATGCCCAAATCTGCTATTTGCGCTAAAGAGATATGTTTCTCTCGCCTCACATCATTGATCACTTGACCAATTGTCTTTAACATAGCAAAACTCTCCTCTAAACTCTGCGACTCTCTAAAAAAAGCGGTTCAAAACACTCCTGTTTCAAACCGACTCACGGGGATGTTGCTAGTCCAATTCTTATTAGTAGTGAGAATTGAGGTAAATCAGACTAACAACACCTTTGATTATAACAATACGGCAGTTTTGTCCCGATTATTTCCCGTTTATTAATACATGTCGCTTACTATTTAAGCAGATTGTTGAAAAAAAGGCCACGAAATCGGACTGGAACCAAACAAAAAAGGATGAAGATAACTCGAAAGAATTATCTTCATCCTTAATTTTTCAACTCAATTAGTAAGTGAGTCGCTGGTAATTAAAATTACTCAGCGTCTGAACCCTTACCGTACTTTGAGATGATGTCTTCTTGAACGTTCTTAGGAACAGCTTCGTAGTGGTCAAAGGCCATTTGGAAAGTTCCACGTCCTTGCGTAGCTGAACGCAAAGTCGTTGCATATCCGAACATTTCTGAAAGAGGAACCTTAGCGTGGATCATCATTGAGTTACCACGTTGCTCTTGTCCTTCCAACATACCACGACGGGCAGAAACGTGACCCATTGCATCACCCAAGTTATCCTCAGGAACAACGATGTCAACCTTCATGATTGGCTCCAAGATAACGGCACCAGCAGTCTTTGCAGCTTCCTTCAAAGCCAATGATGCAGCAATCTTAAAGGCAGCTTCTGATGAGTCGACATCGTGGTATGAACCATCGTACAACTTAGCCTTCAAGTCAACCAATGGGAATCCAGCCAAAGGACCATTGTTCAATGAGTCCTTCAAACCAGCTTCAACTGAAGGGATGTATTCACGAGGAACCACACCACCAACGATGGCATCTTCGAACTCGAATCCGGCACCTTCTTCGTTTGGTGAGAATTCAATCCAAACGTCACCGTATTGTCCCTTACCACCTGATTGACGCTTAAAGTAACCACGTGCTTGAACAGTTTGCGTGAATGCTTCACGGTAAGCAACTTGTGGCGCACCAACAGTAGCTTCAACGTTAAATTCACGACGCAAACGGTCAACGATGATGTCCAAGTGCAACTCACCCATTCCTGAGATCAACGTGTCACCAGTTTCTGGGTTCGTCTCAGCACGGAATGATGGGTCTTCTTCAGCCAACTTCTGCAAAGCAGTTGACATCTTGTCTTGGTCAGCCTTCGTCTTTGGCTCGATAGCCAATTGGATAACTGGGTCAGGGAACTCCATTGACTCCAAGATCAATGGGTGATCCGTAGCAGTCAATGAGTCACCAGTNGTCGTATCCTTCAAACCGATCAANGCAGCGATATCACCTGAGAACACTTCNTCGATTTCAGTACGGTTCGTAGCGTGCATTTGTAGCAAACGACCAACACGCTCACGCTTTCCCTTAGACGTGTTCAAAACGTATGAACCTGACTCCAAAGTACCCGTGTAAACACGAACGAAAGTCAAACGTCCAACGAATGGGTCCGTCATAACCTTAAATGCCAAAGCCGCGAATGGCTTGTCATCGTCGGCAATCAAGTCAACTTCTTCTTCAGTATCTGGGTCCGTTGCGATGTATGGCTTAACGTCCATTGGTGATGGCAAGTAGTCAACAACCGCGTCAAGCATCATTTGCACACCCTTATCCTTGTAGGCTGAACCTGCAAGAACTGGGTAGAACTCCAAAGCGATCGTTGCGCGACGGATAGCAGCCTTCAATTCTGCTTCAGAGATTTCTTCTCCGCCCAAGTACTTTTCCATGATATCGTCATCAACATCAGCGATGGCTTCAACCAATTCGTTGTACTTCTCCTCTGCCAACTCAGCGTAGTCAGCAGGGATTTCGCGCTTCTCCCACTTTTCACCCAAATCATCGATTGGGTACAAAGCAACCTTTTCAATCAAGTCGATGATGGCTTCAAAGTCATCTTCGGCACCGATTGGCCATTGAACAGCCTTTGCGTTAGCGTCCAAACGTGACTTCAATGAGTCAACTGACATTTGGAAGTCAGCACCCATCTTGTCCATCTTGTTAACGAAGACGATACGAGGTACTTCGTACGTCTCAGCTTGACGCCAAACTGTTTCAGTTTGTGGCTCAACACCGGCAGCACCGTCAAGAACGGCAACCGCACCGTCAAGAACACGCAATGAACGCTCAACTTCGATAGTGAAGTCCACGTGTCCTGGCGTGTCGATGATGTTAACACGGTATGGTTCCTTGTCGTATTGGTCGTGGAATCCACGCCAAACGGCAGTCGTGGCAGCAGATTGGATCGTGATTCCACGTTCCTTTTCTTGATCCATGAAGTCCATTTGTGAAGCTCCGTCGTGAGTCTCACCAATCTTGTGGATCTTACCAGTGTAGTACAAAATACGCTCAGTCGTCGTCGTCTTACCGGCGTCGATGTGCGCCATGATACCAATGTTACGAGTACGTAGCAATGGGTATTCACGCTTGTTAGCCATGAGTATTTCTCCTTGAAATTCTATTACATCCAACACATGTTAGTTGCGTTGGTTCTATTATACCGTAAGTTATACAAAAATGGCTACTGTCATATCGACTGTAGCCATCAATTGGTTATTACCAACGGTAGTGTGCGAAGGCACGGTTGGCTTCAGCCATCTTGTGCGTGTCTTCACGCTTCTTAACAGATGCACCAGTGTTGTTGGCAGCATCCATGATTTCCTTAGCCAAACGCTCATCCATCGTGTGCTCACCGCGAGCGCGTGAGTATTGCACCAACCAGCGCAATCCCAACGTTACACGACGTTCTGGACGAACTTCGACAGGAACTTGGTAGTTAGAACCACCGATACGGCGAGCCTTAACTTCCAATACAGGCATGATGTTGTTCAAAGCTTCTTCGAACACAGCCAATGGCTCTTGACCAGTAGCTTCCTTGATACGATCNAANGCTTCGTACAAGATAGTTGAAGCAGTTCCNCGCTTNCCATCAAGCATCAAGCGGTTGATCAAACGTGAAACAAGCTTTGAGTTGTAAATTGGATCAGGCAGAACTTCAGCCTGCTTAGTGTAACCCTTACGTGGCATTTTAATGTCCTCCCTTAATTACTTCTTCTTAGGACGCTTTGCGCCGTACTTTGAACGTGATTGCATACGACCGTCAACACCGGCAGTATCCAAAGCACCACGGATGATGTGGTAACGAACTCCAGGCAAGTCCTTAACACGTCCACCACGGATCAAAACAACAGAGTGTTCTTGCAAGTTGTGGCCGATTCCTGGGATGTATGCCGTAACTTCGATCAAGTTTGAAAGACGCACACGGGCGTACTTACGCAAAGCTGAGTTAGGCTTCTTAGGAGTCATCGTTCCGACACGAGTTGCAACACCGCGCTTTTGTGGTGAAGAAACATTAGTCGTCTTCTTTGATTGTGAGTTGTAACCGAAGTTCAAAGCTGGTGACTTTGACTTCGTGCTCTTTGACTTACGAGGCTTACGAACCAATTGGTTAATAGTAGGCATGTCTAAGAGTCCCCTTTCAATTTTCTATATAATGTGTAGTCCACATTTCCAGGCGTGTCATTTAATAACAAGTCTAAAAACGTAGCTGAATGGTACTTTTCGTTCACGAGTTCAGCACGTCGCGTCACCGCAAACACCCTGCTCACTAAAAGCACAAATAATAATATAACACTGCTTACTAAATGTTGCAACCCTTTTAGTCGTTTAAAAATGCCTTTATATAGGCATTCATTTTGCAAACAATTCCGGGCGTGTCTTTTTTGGAAAAACTGCGCCATATCACGTCTTTAATCAGCAAACAGACAAAGGATGACGTTATGCACTATTTAGAAGTCTTCATTATTATGCCACTTTTCATCTTAGCAAAACAAGATTGGCAAATGAAATTAATTGATTCGCGCTGGTTAGCCTGTCCAACTTTCATTGCTTGTTTACAGCATGATCTCCCCTGCCTAACTATTTTTGTGGCATATATCGTTGCTTTAATAATAAATCGCCACCTCCAAGAGAAATTTCTTGGAAATGGCGATTTAGATATATTAGCAGCTGGTGCCTGTTGGTTAACTGGAACCGACTGGTTGCTTTGGCTGACATTAGCCTGCTTGCTCCAACTGCTACTGGCTAATTATTGCAAGGCTGAACAACTCCCGTTTGTCCCGGCCCTGACAATTAGCTTCGTCTGGGTTATTGTCGGACAAAATGCCCTGGCGTCACTTCAACCCATGATGTGCCAACCGTAATGGTTTGCCGTTGCTGCGCGATTAGTGGTTTACCAATCGATGGGATTGCAGCAAGCAACTCTTGCGTATACGGATGTAACGGGTTTTCAAAGATTGCCGCCGTTGGACCTAATTCAACTAAGTGGCCAAAGTACAACACCGCGACACGATCAGAGATGGCCTGTACCTTACTTAAATCGTGCGAGATAAACAAATAGGTCAACGCTTGTTGCTCACGCAATGCCATCATTAATGATAGGACTTGCGCCTGAATCGACACGTCTAACGCTGAAATTGGTTCATCAGCCACGATAAATTTAGGCTGACCGACAATCGCCCGGGCTATCCCGATGCGCTGGCGCTGACCACCGGAAAACGCTACTGGATATTTTTCACCGTCTGCCGGTGTTAGCCCCACCGCTGCAAGTGCCTGTGTTGCCATCTCAGTGGCAGTCGACAGATCAAAGTGTCGTCGTAATGGCTCACGGACCAATTCTAAGGCAGTATGCTTGGGGTTCAATGATTCATAGGGGTCCTGGAAAATCAGCTGCATGTCATCCATAACGGTCCGCCGATTGTGTTTCGTAATTGGCTGACCAGCGAAGGCTATTTCACCCGAAGTCGGCTGCAATAGTGACAACGCCACTTGACCGAGGGTCGTTTTCCCTGAACCGGATTCCCCCACCAAGCCAAGCGTTTCACCTTCGTAAATTGTTAAAGAGACATCATCTAGCGCCACTAACTCTGGTTTACCATGTCGCCCTGGATATTGCACTGTAATATTTGCTAGTTTTAGTAACTCATTGGCCATCTGGTACACCCCCTAGGACACGATGTGTTGCCGACAACCAGATTTCTTCATGTTGTTGTCTATCGGTATGTGGCACAGTCTGTAAACTACTTGCGTGACCATCTGTTACGGCAGTTACCGCCGCTAATAAGGCCTGCGTATACGGATGTTGCGCCTGTTGGAAAATATCTGCGCTAGTCCCCGCCTCAACAATCTGACCATCCCGCATGACGGCAACATTGTCTGCGACTGCTGAAATCACCCCTAAATCGTGGGTGATAAAAATGATCGTCAACTCCTCTGTCCGTTGCAGTTCTTTTAACAAGGTTAAAATTTGTGCCTGAACCGTCACATCCAAAGCTGTGGTCGGCTCGTCTGCAATCAGGACATCTGGTTCCGCCAATAAGGCCATCGCAATCAAAACACGCTGCCGCAGCCCACCTGACAACTCATGTGGATATTGTTTTAGTCGTTGCGTTGGCTTGGGAATATTCACTTTTTCAAGTGCCTGCTCTGCCGCAGCTTGTTGTTGCAAACGTGAATAACGTGGATGGACTCGCTTAACCACTTCGGTTAAATGAAAGCCGATCGTCCGGACCGGATTCAAGCCCGTTAAAGGATCCTGAAAGACCATCGCCATTCGCAACTGCTGGTGTTGGCCAACCGGGCTATTTTCACCCGCGAGCTGCCAGACATCGGCAGTGGCGGTTGCACCCTTCGGTAACAGCCCCAGGATTGTGCGCATGGTCATCGTTTTACCAGAACCTGATTCACCGACTAGGCCTAATACTTGATTGGGCATAATCGTTAAATTCACCCCATTCAAAATAGGGACCATCGTCCCCTGTTTGCTTGGAACCGTCACCGTCAGGCCCTGCATGTCAATAATAGGTTTAACCATGATTGTCCTCCGGTGATGTCATATCTCGTAGTAAATTACCCAGTTTATTAAAGGCTAAAACAGTCATGATGATAAACAAGCCCGGAATAATTGCCATGTACGGCGCATCCTGCAACCGTGACTGGGCGGCGTTCAGCAACGAACCCCATGAGGCAGCTGGGTCTTGGACCCCCATCCCCAAAAAGCTCAAAGCCGATTCCGTCATAATCGCATTCGCAATATTCGCGCCTGCAGCTGCCACAATAATTGGGGTCACCATCGGCAAAATATGATGCCACATGACATACCAAGGCGACATGCCGACAAATTGTGCGTACTTCACAAAATCTCGTTCCTTAACCGTGACCGTTTCGGCCCGAACTAAACGGGCAATCGACATCCATGAAAAGGCACTAATTACGATAATAATCGTAGTTAGCCCTGGTCGTAAGAATGCACTTAATACCACAACCAAGACCAACCATGGCACCGATGAAAACACATCTAGTAACCGCATCAAGGCCGTATCAGCTAGGCCACCGAAATAACCGGCCATCACCCCAATTGTGGTACCGAGAATAACCGATACCAACATTGCTAGGAAACCAACCCCCAACGAGATGCGACCACCATACACGACGCGGGCTAAATAATCCCGCCCCAAATCGTCAGTACCAAACCAATGTTGCCAGCTTGGTCCTTGAGACATGTGTACCACGTCGACCGCATTTGGATGTAAGGGCAAAATTGGTGCTAATAAGACAGCTAAGACCAGAACTGCCATTACAATCAACCACGTTAAGTAGGTTGGCTTTTGTCGAATGGTCATTTTAAATCGTTCGCGCATGATTACCTCCTAACCCGCGGATCAACCACGGTATAAAGGACATCTGCTAACAAATTACCGATTACCACCAACGTCGCCGACAACAACATGACCGCTAAAATAACCGGATAATCTAGCTTGACTGATGCATCCATCATGTAAGTCCCCACGCCTGGCCAACTGAACACCGTTTCTGTAATCATGGCGCCCGTTACGAGTAATGGTAATGATTGCCCAATTTGCGTCACAATTGGCAACAGGACATTTGGTAACACGTGGTGGAATAGAATTTGTCGTTCAGTTGCACCGAACGCCCGTTGGACCATCACATAATCCTGTTGGTATTCACCAATTGTTTTACTTTGGACATACCGTGCGAGCTCCGGGAAGTACGCCACAACCAATGTGATATACGGCAACACCATGTGCCACACAACGTCGAGTGGCTGATGCGCACTCCCCATTCCAAAGAGCGGGAATAAATTAGCTGCGTAGCCCAAGAAGTAAATTANCAATAGTGCTATCCAGAATGACGGCGTTGCTAAACCAACCGCAGTCACCGTATCAATCACCCGACCTGCCCAACTTTGTGGTGCACGACCGCCGATCAAGCCTAGCACTGTTGCAATTACCACTGAGGTCGCATACGCAGGTAACACTAAGATGACCGTGTTGGGGATTCGTTCAGCCAACGCCTGACCAATATCTTGTTGGTTAATAATCGAGTGCCCAAAATGCCCCATGACAAAATTTTCAAGCCACAACACATACTGCGTCAGAAAAGGTTTGTCCAAACCATAACGTTCGCGTAATACATGAACAACACCAGGTGACATGTTAGGTTTAATGATTGCATCGACTGCATCAAATGGTGCGAGATGGATCATGCCAAAGACTAAAAACGAAATCACAATTAATAACGGAATCGCCTGCAGCAAACGACTAAAAATCGTTTTTAACATATGCGTCTCCCGTCTACTTTGACAACTTTGACCAGTCAGCAAATGTGTAAACTGGCAAAGTCTTCGCCTCAGAGAAGCCCTTGACGTCCTTATTCATCACCAAAATCTTCTTGTTATCAACAATTGGATACATCACTGCGGCATCCGCAATCTTTTGTTGTAACTTCTTGTACGTTGCTTGACGAGCAGACGCTGAACTCTCTAAATCGCCCTTCGTAAACAACTTATCAATAGTTGGATCCTTGTACTGCCAGTAGTTAGCAAAACCAGTTGACGTGTACAACGGCGTGTATTGATAAGGGTCCGTTCCCATGATGTAGCCATTCAAAAAGGCATCGTACTTGGTTTGATCCTTCTTGTGAATAGCTGTTGACAACGCGGTGGCATCAACCGCTTCAACATTCACCTTAATGCCAGCCTTACTTAATTGTGAGGCAATCAAGCTACCTTGAATTTTTTGTGCAGCATCCCCAGACGTATACCCTAAGTTAAGGGTTAGATTTTTCACACCCGCTTTGTTAAGGAGTGCCTTTGCTTTGCCGACGTTCGTCTTGTAAGCCGCAACATCAGTCGTCGCAAATGAATTCTTTGGTGGTAAGAATGAAGTTGGCGTATTGTAATACTTCTTATCGAGGTACGCCGCCTTATTCATTTCATTCTTATCTAGTGCATAGAAAATTGCCTGACGCACTGACTTATTTGCCAACTTCTTAACATGTGTATTCAAGCCCAAGTAACCCACACGATCCTCTGAGAACGCGTGGACGGCCAAGTCATGGCCCTTTAAGTTCTTCAACTCAGTTGGCAAAACGAACGATGCATCAACT
>JGI26054J46599_1000366_pt1 | contig 11612 bp, 7 predicted proteins | sample HigsolmetaGSP16D_FD_46599 | JGI IMG/M metagenome (IMG submission 46599) | reverse complement strand
GCGCGCGCGCTCACCGGTTCACGTCCACCACGGTACGCCCGCGCACCTGCCCCTGCAGGATCTTTCCGGCAACCGCCGGGACCTCGGCCAGGCCGACCACCTGGGACGTCTGCTGCAGCTTCTGCAGGTCCAGGTCGGTGGCCAGCCGCGACCATGCCTGCTGCCGCACCTCGCGCGGCGCATTGACCGAGTCGATGCCGGCCAGGGTCACGTTGCGCAGGATGAACGGCAGCACCGAACCGGGCAGATCCGCGCCCTGGGCCAGGCCGAAGGCGGCCACGACGCCGCGGTAGCGCGTCTGCGCCAGGGCGTTGGCCAGCGTGTGGCTGCCGACCGAATCGATCACGCCCGCCCACCGCTCCTTGCTGATCGGCGCCCCCGGCGCCGACAGGGTCTGCCGGTCGATGATCTCCGCCGCGCCCAGGCTGCGCAGGTACGCCTCCTCGTCCAGCCGCCCGGTAGAGGCCACCACCCGGTAGCCGAGCCCGGACAGCAGGGCGATCGCCACCGACCCCGCCCCGCCATTGGCGCCGGTCACCAGGATGTCGCCGTGCTCCGGGGTCAGCCCGCCGTGTTCCAGCGCCAGTACCGACAGCGCCGCCGTGTAGCCGGCGGTGCCGATCGCCATCGCCTGCTGCGTGGTGAACGCCGCGGGCACCTTGACCAGCCAGTCGGCCGGCACGCGCGCCTTCTGCGCGAAGCCGCCGTGGTGGGTCTGGCTCAGGCCCCAGCCGTTCACCAGCACGCGGTCGCCGGCGGCGAAGCCGGGGTCGCTGGACTGCGTGACCGTGCCGGCGAAGTCGATGCCCGGAATCAGCGGGAACTGGCGGATGACCGGCGAACGACCGCTCAGTGCGAGCGCGTCCTTGTAGTTGACNGTGGAATATTCGACAGCAACGGTCACCTCGCCGTCGAACAGGTCAGCCTCCTGGAAATCGACCAGGCGCGTGGACAGCGTCTCGCCGTCCTTGTCGGTCAGCAATGCCTTGAATGTCATGTCGGTTCTCCGTGTGGGCGCCCCGGCAGGGGGGGCCGTGGCTCGTTTTCCAAGCGTACCCGGTTGCTGTGCAACGCCCCCTGCACGCAGTGTCTTGTGCTGTCAGAGAGGAGAGGAACCAAAAAAAGACCCCGCAACGGCGGGGTCTTTCCGGTTACCGCACGGCGGGCCGGGCCCGCCGTACGTGTGCTCAGGCGCCGTGCGCGGCCAGCTGGCCCAGGCGCTGCACCGCCACCGAGACGGTGGGGTAGTCCAGGCTCTTCTGCTCGGCCAGTTCGGCCAGCATCGACAGGGTGAACCGCAGCGAGGAATCGTCGCGGCCCATCCAGGCGGCCACCTTGGCTTCGGCGGTGCTGCCCTTCATCGACAGGACCTGCGCGGCCAGGTTGCGCTGGTGTGCGGCCAGCTCATCACGCAGCACGCCGCGCGCCACGGCGTGCCAGCGGCCGTTGACCTCCAGCGCATCGATCTGCTCGAACAGCCACGGCAGCTGCAGGGCATCGCCCAGGCGGAAGTGGACCTTGGAGACATCCACCGGCTTGAGCTTGCGGCCCTTGGCCAGTTCGATGATGTCGAACGCCGGTTCCAGGAACTGCAGTTCGGACAGCTGCTGGGCCAGTGCCGGCGGCAGCCCCTTGTCCTTCCACTCCTGCACGCTGGCTTCGTAGGCGGGACGCTGCGAATCGGGCAGCACGCCGGAGGCCACGCGGATGTCGTTGAATGCCGCCTGGTAGCGGTTCACCGCCTCGGTGATGCCCGGCATCGCGCCCGGGCGCGACAGCAGCCAGCGCACGAACGAGCGCTGCAGCTTCCAGATCACTTCCAGGGCATCGATCTGCACCGATTCGGGCAGCGTGCCGTCCAGCGCATCGATCTGCGCCCACAGCGCGCGGGCATCGAGCGTTTCGCGGCTGATGGTGTATGCCTTGGCGACCTCGGCCACGGAGCGGCCGGTGTCTTCCTGCATGCGCATCAGGAACGTGGCACCCATCCGGTTGATGGTCTGGTTGGTCACCGCCGTGGCGATGATCTCGCGCTTCAGGCGGTGGCGTTCCATCGCATCGGCGTACTTCTTCTGCAGCGGCGTGGGGAAGTAACGCTGCAGTTCCTTGGACAGGTACGGATCCTCCGGGATGTCCGATTCGAGCAGCTGCTGGAAGGCCACCAGCTTGGAATAGGACAGCAGCACCGACAGTTCCGGACGGGTCATGCCCAGCCCACGTGCCTTGCGCTGGGACAGCTCGGCGTCGGACGGCAGGAATTCGATCTGCCGGTCCAGCAGGCCCTGCTGTTCCAGGGTGCGGATGAAGTGCTGCTTGGACCCCAGGCGCTTGACGCTCATCCGCTCCATCAGGCTGATGGCCTGGTTCTGGCGGTAGTTGTCGTTGAGCACCAGGGCGGCCACCTCGTCGGTCATCGAGGCCAGCAGCTTGTTGCGCTGGTCCACGGTGAGCTTCTTGGCCCGCACCACATCGTTGAGCAGGATCTTGATGTTGACTTCGTGGTCGGAGGTATCCACACCGGCCGAGTTGTCGATGAAGTCGGTGTTGAGCAGTACGCCGGCCTGCGCCGCCTCGATGCGGCCCAGCTGGGTCATGCCCAGGTTGCCGCCCTCGCCCACCACCTTGCAGCGCAGCTCGCTGCCGTTCACGCGCAGCGCGTTGTTGGCACGGTCGCCACGTCACTGTGCTGCTCGCTGGTGGCCTTCACGTAGGTACCGATGCCGCCGTTCCACAGCAGGTCCACCGGGGCCTTGAGAATGGCGCTCATCAGGTCGTTCGGCGAAAGCGCCTTCACGCCCTCGTCCAGTCCGAGGGCCTCGCGGACCTGCGGGGTGATCTCGATCGACTTCAGGGTACGCGGGTAGATGCCGCCGCCCTTGCTGATCAGCGTGGTGTCATAGTCGGCCCAGCTGGAGCGCGGCAGGGCGAACATCCGCTCACGTTCGATGAAGGAACGGGCGGCCTCCGGGTTCGGATCCAGGAAGATGTGGCGGTGGTCGAACGCGGCCACCAGTCGGATGTGGCGCGACAGCAGCATGCCGTTGCCGAACACGTCGCCGGACATGTCGCCCACGCCGGCCGCGGTGAAATCCTGGCTCTGGCTGTCGTGGCCCAGCGCACGGAAGTGGCGCTTGACCGATTCCCACGCACCGCGTGCGGTGATGCCCATGCCCTTGTGGTCGTAGCCGACCGAGCCGCCCGAGGCGAAGGCATCGCCCATCCAGAAGCCGTGCGCGATGGCCAGGCCGTTGGCGATGTCGGAGAACGTCGCCGTGCCCTTGTCGGCGGCCACCACCAGATACGGGTCATCCAGATCGTGGCGGACCACATCGACCGGCGGCACGATCTTGTCGTTGACGATGTTGTCGGTGATGTCCAGCAGGCCCTGGATGAACAGCTTGTAGCACGCCACGCCGTTGGCGAAGACCGCATCGCGGTCGCCGCTGGCCGGCGGGGTCTTGGCGAAGAAGCCGCCCTTGGCGCCGACCGGCACGATCACCGTGTTCTTCACCATCTGCGCCTTCACCAGGCCCAGCACCTCGGTGCGGAAGTCCTCGCGGCGATCCGACCAGCGCAGGCCACCACGGGCCACCGCGCCGAACCGCAGGTGCGTGCCTTCCACGCGCGGACCGTAGACGAAGATCTCGCGGTACGGGCGCGGCTTGGGCAGGTCCGGCACCAGCGCCGAATCGAACTTGAAGCTGATCACATGGCCGTGCTGGCCGGTGCTGTCGGTCTGGTAGTAGCTGGTGCGCAGGGTGGCATCGATGACCCCCATGAACGAGCGCAGGATGCGGTCCTCGTCCAGGCTGGAAACGCGGTCCATCAGCTTGACCAGCGCATCGCGGGCGGCCTGCATCTGCACGTCGCGGCTGCCCTTGCGCGCATCCACCACGCTGCGCAGCACCTTCACGGTGGCCTCGTCGCCGGCGGCCAGCACCTCCAGGTGGGCCTTCAGCTCGGCCTGCCCGGCGGCGATGTCCTCCTTGCTCTCATGCCCGGTGGCCGGATCGAAGCGCGCTTCGAACAGTTCCACCAGCAGGCGGGCCAGCAGCGGGTAGCGGGTGAAGGTGCCTTCCACGTACGCCTGCGAGAACGGCACGCCGGTCTGCAGCAGGTACTTGCAGTAGCCGCGCAGCATGGCGACCTGGCGCCAGTGCAGGCCGGCGGCCAGGACCAGGCGGTTGAAGCCATCGTTCTCGGCATCGCCGTGCCAGACGCGGGCGAAGGTCTCGCCGAACGCCTCGTTGACACGCGCGGCGTCGATCGCCCCGGCGGTGGATTCCACCTCGAAGTCCTGGACGTACACCGGCGCGTTGTCCACCGACAGGCGGTACGGACGCTCGGAGATGACCGCAGGCCCATGTTCTCCATCATCGGCAGCGCATCCGACAGCGGAATGTCGTCCAGCTGGCGGTACAGCTTCAGGTGCAGGCGCTCGCCCACGGCCTGCAGGCTCAGGCGCAGATCATCCGGACCGGTGAGCGCGTCGAGCTGGCTGACATCGTGCGCGGCGATCTCGGTGCTGTTGTCCTCGATGTAGCCGGCCGGCAGTGCCTTGCCGATACGCGCGGCGATGCGCAGGCCTTCGCTCTCGCCATGGCCGGACACCAGCGCTTCGCGCAGGTCGTCCTGCCAGTTGCGCAGCACCTGGGCCAGCTGCTGTTCCAGCGCGGCGGTGTCCACATCGAGCATCTGGCCCGGCTTCGGGCGCACGATCAGGTGCACCTGGGCCAGCGGCGAATCGCCCAGCACGACCCAGCTGTCCACGTGTTCGCCGTGCAGCGCATCCTTGAGCATCGCTTCGATGCGCAGGCGCACATCGGTGTTGAAGCGTTCGCGCGGCAGGTACACCAGCGCGGAAATGAAGCGGCTGTACTTGTCGCGGCGCAGGAACAGGCGGCTGCGCACGCGCTCCTGCAGGCCCAGCACGCCCATTGCGGTGCGGAACAGTTCCTCCTCGCTGGACTGGAACAGCTCCTCGCGCGGCAGGGTTTCCAGGATGTGGCGCAGGGCCTTGCCGCTGTGGCTGGCCGGGGCCAGGCCGGAGCGGGTCATCACGTATTCGTGGCGCTTGCGCACCAGCGGGATCTCCCACGGGCGGCGGTTGTAGGCGCTGGAGGTGAACAGGCCGAGGAAGCGCTGCTCGCCGATGATGCGGCCCTTGGCGTCGAACTCCAGCACGCCGATGTAATCCATGTAGCCGGCGCGGTGCACGCGCGAACGCGCGTTGGTCTTGGTCAGGATGAGCGCATCGGTCAGGCCCGAGGTGGTGTTCAGGCCCTGGGCGGCCAGCGTGCTCACCGGGCGCGCGGCGGACTTGTCCTTGCCGCGCATCAGGCCCAGGCCGGTGTCGTTGAGCGGCGCCAGCACGTCTTCCTTGCCCTGCTTCTCCACGCGGTATTCGCGGTAGCCGAAGAAGGTGAAGTGGTTGTCGGCCGCCCAGCGCAGGAATTCCTGTGCTTCGCTGCGCGAAGCGTCGTCCACCGGCAGCTGGCGCTGGCCCAGGTCGTCGGCCAGGGCCAACGCCTTGTCACGCATCGGCTGCCAGTCGCGCACGATCGCGCGCACTTCCTCCAGCGCCTTGACGATGGCCTGCTCGATGGCGGCCATGCCTTCGGCCGGCTGGCGGTCGATCTCCAGCAGCATCACCGATTCGGCTTCGCCGTCGCCCACGCGCTGCAGCTTGCCGGCCTTGTCGCGGCCGAAGCGCAGCACCGGGTGCCCCAGCACGTGCACGCCCACGCCCTGCTCGGCCAGCGCCATGGTCACGGTATCGACCAGGAACGGCATGTCATCGTTGATGATCTGCACGACGGTGTGCGGCGACTCCCAACCATTGGCCTTGGCGGTGGGGTTGAACACGCGCACGTTCGCCTTGCCGGCCTTGCGGCTGCGCGCGAACTCCAGCGTGTCCCCTGCCAGTGCCGCCCACTCCTCGGCGCTGTGGTGCGGGTATTCGTCCGCCTCCATGCGCTTGTAGAAATCAGCGGCGAACGCCACTGCCTCGGCCTGCCCGGCCGTTGGGTAACGCGTGCGCAAAGCCGCGTACACAGGCTCCAGAGAGAAGCCGGCCACCGGAGTGTTTTCGGTGTGGGCCGGCTTGGGCTTGTTTTTCACGGATTTGGCGGCGGTTTTTTGCGGTTTCATGGCAGAGCGCTGCGTAATGCCCAGTTGGGAAAATGAAAGTGTAGCCCCAACCGATGAAAAGGCCTTGCTGCAGGACGGAATCTGGCGCTTCGCGTTGGGCAGCGTTTACATGCATGCGCCGTTCGCGCCAGTACGGTGGCCCGCACCGTCACCNGCAGGCTCCACTGTTGCGGCAGGGGCATGGACCNTCACACGAAATCGATTCCACAATTCTGAACTGGACGGTATAGTCCACACGTGAACCCGACCCCGCCGCCCGACTGCGCCACCGATGCGCGCGATCAGCGCGTCTTCGACGCAGTGCGCGAGCTGTTGGCCCGCCAGGGCATGCGCATGAGCATGGATGCGGTCGCCCAGCAGGCCGGCTGCTCCAAGCAGACCCTGTATTCGCGCTACGGCAGCAAGCAGTCGCTGCTGCGTGCGGTGATGCAGCGGCACGTCAGCCGCGCCACCGCCGGCCTGCGCGCGCTGCGCGAAGGGGACCTGCGCGGCAGCCTGCTGCAGTTCGCCACCGATTACCTGGAGCATTTCAACCAGCCGCACGTCGCCCAGGCGTGCCAGCTGATCAGCGCCGATGCGGCGCAGTTTCCCGAAGAGGCACGCTCGCTGTACCGCGAGGGCGCCGGCGCGGTGGAACTTCATCTTGCTGAATGGATGGCCACTGCCTGCGCGCGTGGCCAGTTGCGGCATGACGACCCGCACTTCATGGCCGAGCTGCTGATGAGCATGATCGCCGGCCTGGATTTTGATCGACAACGCTTCCACACCCCTCACCGCGAAGATAGGCAGCGCCGCCGCGGCTGGGCCGAGTTTTCCGTTGACAGTTTCCTGCGCGCGTTCGCCGTGGAAGCTGCCACCGCCCCCCTTACAAACCAACTCCGGAGTTCCTCCTGATGATCGTCCCACTCCGCACTCTTGCCCTGACGTGCGCCGTCGCCGTGGTGCTGGCGGCCTGCAGCAAGCCGGAACAGCAGACCCCGCCGCCGCCGGAAGTGGGCGTGATCGACGCCAAACCGCAGACCCTGCCGCTGCAGCGCGAGCTGGTCGGCCGGCTGTCGCCGTACCGCAGCGCCGATGTCCGCGCGCGCGTGCCCGGCGTGCTGCTCAAGCGCGTCTACCAGGAAGGCAGTGAGGTCAAGCAGGGCCAGACCCTGTTCCTGATCGACCCGGCCCCGCTGCGCGCCTCGCTCAATGCCTCCGAGGCACAGCTGGCCTCCGCGCGCGCGACCTACGCCAATGCCAAGGTGGCGGCCGACCGGGCCCGCCAGCTGGCCCCGCAGGCGTATGTCTCCAAGGCCGACCTGGACAACGCCGAAGCCGCCGAGCGCACCGCCATGGCCGCGGTGAAGCAGGCCGAAGCGGCGGTGAGCAGCTCGCGCATCAGCCTGGGCTATGCCGAAGTGGCCGCCCCCATCAGCGGCGTGGCCGGCAAGCAGCAGGTCACCGAAGGCGCGCTGGTCGGCCAGGGCGATGTGACCCTGCTGACCACGGTGGACCAGCTGGACCCGCTGTACGTGAACTTCTCGCTGAGCGTGGACGAGCTGTCCCAGCTGCGTGCGGCCCAGGCCAAGGGTGCCCTGGCGCTGTCCGGCGACGGCCAGGCCAGCGTGCAGGTGCAGCTGGCCGACGGCAGCACCTACCCGCAGCCGGGCACGCTGGACTTCTCCTCCACCACGGTCGATCCGGCCACCGGCGCGGTCTCGCTGCGCGCGGTGCTGCCGAACCCGGACCGGGTGCTGCTGCCGGGTGCCTTCGTCAGCTTCAAGGCTACCCTGGGCGAGCGCAACAACGCCTACCTGGTCCCGCAGCAGGCACTGCTGCGCGATGCCACCGGCGGCTACCTGATGGTGGTCGGGGCCGATGGCAAGGTCATCCGCCGCAATGTCACCACCGACGGTTCGCAGAACGGCAACTGGCTGGTGTCCTCCGGCCTGCAGGCCGGCGACAAGGTGGTGGTGGCCGGCGTGCAGAAGGTCAAGGAAGGCGCACCGGCCACGGCCAAGCCGTGGACCCCGGGTCAGGCCGCCGGCAACGGCCAGCCGGGTGCGGGCGCACCGGGTGCCGGTGCCGCAGGGGCCGCACCGGCCGAGGGCCAGCCGGCCAAGCAGCAGGCGCCGGCCGCGGCCGCGCCGGCCGCCGACTCCGATTCCGACACGCCGTAACGGGACGCCTTCGTCATGCCTAAATTTTTCATCGAACACCCGGTCTTCGCCTGGGTGGTGGCGATCCTGATCTCGCTCAGCGGCGTGATCGCGATCCTCAACCTGGGCGTGGAGTCCTACCCCAACATCGCCCCGCCGCAGGTGACCGTCTCGGCCACCTACCCGGGCGCCAGTGCGGACACCACGGAAAAATCGGTCACCCAGGTGATCGAGCAGCAGCTGACCGGTATCGATCACCTGCTGTACTTCAACTCCTCGTCCTCCTCCAACGGACGGGCCACGATCACCCTGACCTTCGAAACCGGTACCGACGCGGACATCGCCCAGGTGCAGGTGCAGAACAAGGTCTCGCTGGCCACGCCCCGCCTGCCCTCGGAAGTGACCCAGCAGGGCGTGGTGGTGGCCAAGGCCAACGCCGGCTTCCTGATGGTGGTGGCACTGCGCTCGGAAACCGATGCGATCACCCGCGATGCGCTCAATGACATCGTCGGTTCGCGCGTGCTCGACCAGGTCTCGCGTATTCCCGGCGTGGGCAGCACCCAGCAGTTCGGCTCCGAGTACGCCATGAACATCTGGCTCAACCCGGAAAAGATGCAGGGTTATGGCCTGTCGGCCAGCCAGGTGCTGTCGGCCGTGCGGGCCCAGAACGTGCAGTTCGCCGCCGGCTCGCTGGGCTCGGATCCGGCCCCGGAAGGCCAGCACTTCACCGCCACGGTCTCGGCCGAAGGCCGCTTCAGCACGCCGGAAGAGTTCGAGAACATCATCCTGCGCGCCAACGCGGACGGCTCGCGCGTGCTGCTCAAGGACATCGCCCGGATCGCCTTCGGCGCCAACAACTACGGCTTTGACACCCAGTACAACGGCCGCCCGACCGGTGCGTTCGCCATCCAGCTGCTGCCCGGTGCCAACGCACTGAACGTGGCCGAGGCGGTGCGCGCCAAGATGGACGAGCTGCAGCCGAGCTTCCCGGCCGGTGTGAGCTGGTTCTCGCCGTATGACAGCACCACCTTCGTCAAGATCTCCATCGAGGAAGTGGTCAAGACGCTGTTCGAAGCGGTGTTGCTGGTGTTCCTGGTGATGCTGATCTTCCTGCAGAACTTCCGNGCCACCCTGATTCCCACGCTGGTCATTCCGGTGGCCCTGCTCGGTACCTTCCTGGGCATGTGGATGATCGGCTTCACCATCAACCAGCTGACGCTGTTTGCGATGGTGCTGGCGATCGGCATCGTGGTCGACGATGCGATCGTGGTGATCGAGAACGTCGAGCGCATCATGACCGAGGAGGGCCTGGCCCCCAAACCGGCCACCCAGAAGGCCATGACCCAGATCACCGGCGCGGTGGTGGCCATCACCGTCGTGCTGGCGGCGGTGTTCATCCCCTCGGCGCTGCAGGGCGGCGCGGCCGGTGAGATCTACAAGCAGTTCGCGCTGACCATCGCCATCTCGATGGCGTTCTCGGCATTCCTGGCGCTGGGCTTCACCCCGGCCCTGTGTGCCACGTTCCTGAAGCCGACCCACAACGACAACCCGAACATCGTCTACCGCACCTTCAACAAGTACTACGACCGGATCAGCCACACCTATGTGGGGCACATCACCTCNGCGGTGCGCCATGCGCCGCGCTGGATGATCCTGTTCGTGGTGCTGACCGCGCTGTGCGGGTTCCTGTTCACGCGCATGCCCGGCAGCTTCCTGCCCGAGGAAGACCAGGGCTATGCGCTGGCGATCGTGCAGCTGCCGCCGGGGTCGACCAAGAGCCAGACCAATGAAGTGTTCGCGCAGATGCGCAACACGCTGCAGCAGCAGGATGGNTTCGAGGGCATGCTGCAGGTGGCCGGCTTCAGCTTCGTCGGNTCCGGCGAAAACGTGGGCATGGGCTTCATCCGCCTCAAGCCGTGGGACGAGCGCGACATCACCGTGCCCGATTTCATCAACAACATGAACGGCGCGTTCTACGGGATCAAGGAAGCGCAGATCTTCGTGGTGAACCTGCCCACCGTGCAGGGCCTGGGCCAGTTCGGCGGCTTCGACATGTGGCTGCAGGACCGTTCCGGTGCCGGCTACGACCAGCTGATGCAGGCCCGCAACCAGCTGCTGGGTGCGGCGGCACAGCGTGCCGATGCCGTGGTGGGCGTGCGCCCGAACGGGCTGGAAAACGCGCCGCAGCTGTCCCTGCACGTGGACCGCGTGCAGGCGCAGGCGATGGGCATGTCGGTGAGTGATGTCTACAGCACCATCCAGCTGATGCTGGCGCCGGTGTATGTGAACGACTTCTTCTCCGAAGGCCGCATCAAGCGCGTGACCATGCAGGCCGACGCGCCGTACCGCACCGGTGAGGAATCGCTGAAGAGCTTCTACAGCCCGTCCAGCCTGACCACCAACCCGGACGGGACCAACGCGATGATTCCGCTGAGCACCGTGGTGCGCTCGGAATGGGTCTCGGCACCGCCGTCGCTGAGCCGCTACAACGGCTACTCGGCGATCAACATCGTCGGCTCGCAGGCCCCGGGGCGCAGCTCCGGCGAAGCGATGACGACGATGGAAGACATCGTCAACAACGACCTGGGTCCGGGCTTCGGCTTCGACTGGTCGGGCCTGTCCTACCAGGAAATCCTCGCCGGCAACGCGGCCACGCTGCTGCTGGTGCTGTCGATCGTGGTGGTGTTCCTGTGCCTGGCCGCCCTGTATGAAAGCTGGTCCATCCCGGTGGCGGTGCTGCTGGTGGTGCCGCTGGGTGTGCTGGGTGCCATCGGTCTGTCGATGCTGCGTGGCCTGCCGAACGATCTGTTCTTCAAGATCGGCCTGATCACCGTGATCGGCCTGGCGGCGAAGAACGCGATCCTGATCGTGGAGTTCGCGGTGGAGCAGCGTGCGGCCGGCAAGACCCTGCGCGATGCCACCATCGAGGCGGCGCGCCTGCGCTTCCGTCCGATCCTGATGACGTCCTTCGCGTTCATCATGGGCGTGATTCCGATGGCGATCTCCACCGGCGCCGGCGCCAATTCCCGCCATGCCATCGGCACCGGCGTGATCGGCGGCATGCTCTTCGCCACCCTGCTGGGTCTGCTGATGATTCCGGTGTTCTTCGTGGTAGTGCGGCGGATGCTGGGCGACAAGATCGACGAACCGTCGAAGGAGTACCTGGATCGCCAGCGCGATGCGGATGCAGCGCACCGCCCGGATCGTTGATCCGCGCAACGCCAGCGCCGGGACCATCCCGGCGCTGGCGTACCCGCCATGACCGTTGCGTAGCGCCGAGCCATGCTCGGCGGTTTTGGCATTTCGTAGCGCCGAGCCATG
>JGI26054J46599_1000365_pt1 | contig 11619 bp, 9 predicted proteins | sample HigsolmetaGSP16D_FD_46599 | JGI IMG/M metagenome (IMG submission 46599) | reverse complement strand
GTCGCGAGCCGCCGTCGAGGCCGCCGATCTTCTTCAGCGCACCCGCGATGCCCGCGGTCTGGCGGGTGAACTGCACCGCCGAGGCGTCGGCCAGCATCTCGCGCGAACGACTCACGCCGGCCTTGATCATCCGGCCGAAAAACATGCCGATGCTGCCGACCCCGATGGCGGCGATCGCGCCGACGACCACGACGATGGTCGCGCTGTTCCGGAAACCGCGGCCGTGCAGCAGGATCCTGCGTCCGATGATTCCGATCATCACGATGCCGAACAGCACGCCGAGCAGGCGGATGTTGAGGCGCATGTCGCCATTGAGGACGTGGCTGAACTCGTGCGCGACCACGCCCTGCAGTTCGTCGCGGTTGAGCCGGTCCAGCGCGCCGCGGGTGACGGCGATCACCGCATCGGACGTCGAGTAGCCCGCAGCGAACGCGTTGATCCCGGCCTCGTGCTCGAGCACGTAGATGCCGGGCACCGGCACCCCCGACGCGATGGACATTTCCTCCACCACGTTGCGCAGGCGTCGCAGCTGCGGGTCGTGCGTGTCCTCGGCGACCGGCACGCCGCCGAGCTGGCGGGCCACCGGTGCGCCGCCGCCGGCGAGCGAGGAGATGCGGTACAGCGAGCCGAGCGCGATCGTCGCGAGGGTCGCAAGCGTCGCAAACAGCAAGGCGCCGGGCCGCGGGCCGGCCACGAGCACCACCATCGCGTCGACGACCGCGACGATCGCCAAGACTGCGACTGCAAACAATGCGAGCAGTCGTCGGCTGTGCCGACGCGCGTGGGCCTGGCGTTCGAAGAAATTCATGGAGACGTCGGCTTCGGCGACGCGTGCATCGTGCCCGGGGAAGGCTGGCACCGCGGGCACCCGGCCGCCGTCCGGGAACCCGGGGACCGGCAGTCCACGCACCGGCTGTTTCGAATCAGCGGGCGCGGATCACGGACCACGGCCCTCAGAACGACACCTTCGGCGCCTCGCGCACCTGGGCACGATCGGCCGGAATGTCGAGCAGCGCCGCGGGCTTGAAGGCGAACATGCCCGCGAGCACGCTCGAGGGGAAGACTTCGCGCTTGTTGTTGTAGGCCATGACCGAGTCGTTGTAGGCCTGGCGCGCGAACGCGACCTTGTTCTCGGTGCTGGTGAGCTCTTCGGTCAGCTGCATCATGTTCTGGCTCGCCTTGAGGTCCGGGTAGGCCTCCGACACGGCGAGCAGCCGGCCCAGCGCGCTGTTGAGGGCGCCCTGCGACTGCGCCAGCTGCGCCATCGCCGCGGCATCGCCGGGATCGGCCTTGGCCGCCGACAGACCGGCCTGTGCGAGATTGCGTGCCTGCGTCACGGCTTCGAGCGTTTCGCGCTCGTGCTGCATGTAGCCCTTGACGGTCTCGACGAGATTCGGAATCAGGTCGAAACGCCGCTGCAGCTGCACGTCGATCTGCGCGAACGCATTCCTGTACGCATTGCGGGCGGTGATCAGCCCGTTGTAGATGCCCACGCCCCAGAGCGCGAGGCCAGCGGCCACCGCCAGCAACAAAACGAGCAGGATCAAAGCGCTACCCATCGAACTTCCCCTTGTTCATGCAATCCGGAATGCAGGCGCTATCATCGCCGCGAGCACCAGAAGCATACGCAGGGGGCAGCGCCGATGAAAAGCCGACATCCATTGCGCCGGCCCCTCGTCCGACTCGGCTTGATCGGCCTGCTGATGCCCGCCGCACTCGGCACCGCGGCGCAGGCACCGACCTCGAGCGACGTCCCGGACGAGGCTGGCGAGGACGACATCACCGCCATCGTGCCGCTCGACGAGCACCCTGCGGTCGTCAGCCGCGAGGATGCGGTCAAGCCGCAGCCGATGGTGCCCGGACAGACCCGCCCCCTGGCGCCGACCTTCGACGTCACCCTGCTCGAGGCGATGGCCCAGGATCTGGTCGCCAACCAGCGCGTGCCGGGGTTGGCCATGGCGATCGTGCACAAGGGCCAGATCCTCAGCGCGCGCGGCTACGGCATCACCGACGTCAAGGCGGCCGAACCGGTCGATGCGCATACCGTGTTCCGGCTCGCGTCGCTGTCGAAATCCTTCGCCGGCACCGTCACCGGCCTGCTCGTTTCCGAAGGCGCGCTGCGCTGGGACAGCCACGTCGTGGACTACCTGCCCTCGCTGCGTTTCTCCGATCCTTCCGCCGCCCAGCAGCTCACCGTCGCCGACGTGCTGAGCCACCGGGTCGGCATCGGCCGCAATGCCTACGACCGCGACATCGAGCGCAACGCCGACTACCACGATCTCGTGCAGCGCCTGTCGGCGCTGCCGATGACCTGCCAGCCGGGCAACTGCTACGCCTACCAGAACGTGGCCTTCAGCCTGGTCGGCGACGTGGTGTTCGCCACGTCCGGGCAGTTCTACAGCGAAGCGGTCTCGCGCCGCATCTTCAAACCGCTCGGCATGAATGACGCGAGCTACGGGCTCGAGGGCATCCAGGCGAGTACGCGCTGGGCCAAGCCACACGTACGCGCCGGCGGTGGATGGACGTCGCTGATGCCCAAGCCGACCTACTACCGCCTCGCGCCCGCCGCCGGCGTCAATGCCAGCATCAGCGACATGGCGCAGTGGCTGGTCGCGCAGACCGGCCATCGCCCGGACGTGCTGCCTGCGCCGCTGCTCGCGACGCTGCAGGCGCCGATCGTCGGCACGCCGCCCGAACTGCGCAACTCGTCGTGGCGCCGCGAACGTCTCGATGCAGCCGGTTACGGCCTGGGCTGGCGTGTCTACGATTACGCCGGCGAACGCGTGGTCTTCCACGGCGGTGCCGTGCAGGGCTACCGCGGACTGATGGCGATGATCCCGGGGCGCGACTTCGGCATGGTCGTGCTGTGGAACAGCGAAAGCAGCCTGCCGTCGGGCATGCTCCCGACGATCCTCGACCGCGCCATGGGCCTGCCGCCGCAGCGCTGGGTCGACGTCGATCCGAACATCGAACTGCTGCACGCGCAGCGCACACGCCCGCCCACGGCCCCGACCGCCGGCGGTAGCGTCACCCAGCGCGCGGACGCGACGCCGGAGTAAGGGCGACAGCGCTTGCCGCGCCGGGCTCGCCCGGAACGGCCCCGGCACCGGCCGCAAAAAAAAACGCCTCCTCCGCCTGGGCACGCGGAGGAAGCGCTTTCGATGACGCGACGTGCAGCTGGCGTCAGATCAGCGGGGTCGGCATCTGCGGGATCACGACCGGCGCGGACTTCTTGCTCGCACGCTTGGCCGGGGCCCGCTTCTTGGCGGCCTTCTTCGTTGCGGTCTTCTTGCCGGCGGCCTTCTTCGTGGCCTTCTTGGCAGTCGACTTCTTGGCGGTCTTCTTGGTCGCGGCCTTCTTGCCGGCGGCCTTCTTCGTGGCCTTCTTGGCAGTCGACTTCTTGGCGACCTTCTTGACGGCCTTCTTGGCGGTCTTCTTCTTGGCGACCTTCTTCGTCGCAGCCTTCTTGGTGGTCTTCTTCGCCGTCTTCTTGGCGGCGACCTTCTTCTTGGCGGCCTTCTTGGTGGTCTTCTTCGCCGGCGACTTCTTGGCGACCTTCGCGACCTTCTTCGCAGCCTTCTTCACTGCCTTCTTGACCTTGCTCACCACCTTCTTGGCAGCGGACTTCTTGGCGGTCTTCTTGGTCGCCTTTTTCGCAGGCGCCTTCTTTGCAGCTTTCTTCGTGGCCATGGGATGGCTCTCCTCGTCAGTGGACTTGCATGTACAGCGGCCCAGTTCTCAAACGGCGCGCGGGAGTCGGACCCGCGCACAACCGCCGACGCGCATGGCGCGTCGGACCGGATTCGATAGGGTGGGTCGTCGACAGCACGACGTCGCCCCGTTGAAGCAGAAGACCCGACGCGATACGCGTGTCGCGAAGGGTCCAGAAGAGGTCGGGTGATTTCGCAGCGGAGACGATGCCCGCATCCACCTTGTGATGTTCCTGGCGGAGGTCCGAGTTGTGCTGCGCGCTGGTGTCGTGATTCGACTCACTCGTTTTGTGGCGGACGTCTGTTGCCGCGAAACCTAATCACGGTTTTTTCCACTGTCAACAGGTCGTCGCATTTTTTTTCCGACGCCTGACGGCACGTGTCTCGCCGCGTGCGTCGACCCGACCGCGCGCCGCACCTCGCGTCGGCGAGCCGCGCGACGTGCAAGGAAAACGACGCATGGAAGAAACCCCATAAAACAAGGCACCAACGCGCAAGCACATGCGCGCTGCGCATGTGCTCGCGCGTCGCCGACACGCCACGCGCCCGGAGTGAAAACGGAATCACCCAACCGACCGGCACGTAAATCCGGCAGCGGTCCGACAAGCGCGTTCTCGCACCTGCGGGATCGGTTTGCGCGAAAAATGCGCGACGTGCGAAGCGCGATCGGCGGCTGCGCGCATGTCGCTCCGGCCATTCGCCGATCGACTTCGCGCGTCGACTCGAACTGCATCGGCGCAGATGGCCGAAACGAAAAACGGCGCGTTCCTCTCCGGAACGCGCCGCTGGATCGGACGCAAGGCAGGCGCGGGGACGGTCAGTCCTCCTCGCCCTCGAGCAGCTCTGCGTAGTCGTCGGGCGTCAGCAGGTCGTTGAGCTGTTCCGGCTCGCTGACTTCGAGCACGAACAGCCAGCCTTCGCCGTAGGCGTCCTCGTTGATGGTCTCGGGCTTGTCGGCCAGCGCGGCGTTGACCGCGGCGACCGTGCCCGATACCGGCGCGTAGACGTCGGAAGCAGCCTTCACCGACTCGACCACGGCGACGCCGTTGCCGGCCTGCACGTCGTCGCCGACGGCCGGCAGTTCGACGTAGACCAGGTCGCCGAGCAACCCCTGCGCATGGTCGGAAATGCCGACGGTGACCTTGCCGTCGCCTTCGACACGCACCCACTCGTGGGACTTCAGGAATTTCAGGTCGCCAGGGATTTCGCTCATGGTCGGCTCCGGTGCAAGCGTTCTGTCGGGGAAGTGGCGCTAGTGTAACGACGATGCCGAGCGGCGCGCATCAGACGCCGTCGGCGGGCTGGCCGTTCCGGACGAACGGGAACTTCACCACGCGCACCGGCACCTGGCGGCCGCGGATGTCGACGGTGACCTCGCCCGGTTCGCCGGCCGGCACGCGCGCGAACGCGATCGCCTTGCCGATGGTCGGCGAGAACGTGCCCGAGAGGATTTCCCCGGCGCCGTTCGCGGTGCTCACCGTCTGCCCGTGACGCAGCACGCCCTTGTCGTCCATCACCAGGCCGATCATCTGGCGCGGTGCGCCGGCGGCCTGCGACTCGAGCAGCGCACGACCGTTGAAGGCGCGGCCTTCGTCGAGCGCAACCGTCCAGCCGAGTGCGGCCTCGTACGGCGACACGGACTCGTCCATGTCCTGGCCGTACAGCGCCAGGCCCGCTTCGAGGCGCAGCGTGTCGCGCGCACCGAGTCCGGCCGGCGCGACGCCCGCGGCCTGCAGCGCATTCCACAGCGCGACCGCGTGCACCTCGTCGACGACGATTTCGAAACCGTCCTCGCCGGTGTAACCGGTCCGCGCGACGAACAGATCGCCGTACGGCGTGCCGGTCAGATCGGCAGCGGCGAAGCGACCGAGCCTGGCGACCTTCCCGGCATCGACGCCACCGAGCAGGCCCCCGACGATCTCGCGCGCCTTCGGTCCCTGTACCGCGATCATCGCCAGCTCCGGACGCTCGGTCACGGTGACGTCGAAGCCTTCGGCCTGCGCGGCGATCCACGCCAGATCCTTCTCGCGCGTGGCGGCATTGACGACCAGGCGGAACCAGTCGTCGGCCATGAAGTAGACGATCAGGTCGTCGACGATGCCGCCCTCGAGGGTCAGCATGCAGGTGTAGAGCGCCTTGCCCGGGACTTTCAGTTTGTCGACCGAGTTGGCGACCAGCTTGCGCAGGAAGTCGCGCGTGCCAGCGCCGCGCAGGTCGACGACCGTCATGTGGCTGACGTCGAACATGCCGGCGTCGCGGCGGACGTGGTGGTGCTCCTCGATCTGCGAGCCATAGGCGACCGGCATGTCCCAGCCGCCGAAATCGACCATGCGCGCGCCGAGCGCACGGTGGGCATCGTTGAGGATCGTCTTGCGCGTCATGTGGCCGGCTCGTTGCGGAAAGCCGGGATTATCGCAGGTGCCCGGCACGCGCGCCGGGGCTTCCCGAAACGTGCGGAGGTCAGGCCGGCTCGACGTGCAGGTTCACCCCGTCGGTGCCGACGATGCGCACCGGCGTGCCCACATCGAGATCCGGACCTTCGACGACCCAGAACGCATCGCCGATCTTGATCCGGCCGCGGCCGGCGACGATGCCCTGCTCCAGCGGCACGACGCGACCGACATGCTGTTGCGCGCGCCGGTTGAGCAGCGGCTGGTCGCTCGGACGTGCGCGCATGCGGAAGAACTTCTGGTAGACCAGCACCGACAGGAAGCTCAGCACGACGAACAGCGCGACCTGGGTCAACAGCGTCAGGCCGGGCGCGAACAGCGCGATCAGGAACACCGCCGCGGCAGCGAAGCCCATCCACAGCAGGAAGGCGCCCGGCGCAAGCGTCTCGGCCGCCATCAACAGCAACGCCAGCGCACCCCAGCCGGCGACGTCCCAGCGCATCCAGTCCATGCTCAGACTCCGGTCCGCGGACGCTGTGGCGGCACCGGCGGCGGATTCGACTTGTCCGACAGCGCCTCGCGCGCCAGTTCGCCGATGCCGGCGATCGAGCCGATCAGGCCGCTGGCCTCCATCGGCATCAGCACGAACTTCTGGTTCGGCGCGGTTGCCAGCTTCTCGAACGCCTCGACGTACTTCTGTGCGACGAAGTAGTTGATCGCCTGCACGCTGCCGTTGGCGATCGCGGTGGAGACCATCTCGGTCGCCTTGGCCTCGGCCTCGGCCAGACGCTCGCGGGCTTCGGCCTCGCGGAACGCGGCTTCCTTCTGGCCTTCGGCCTGCAGGATCGACGACTGCTTGTCGCCCTCGGCGCGCAGGATTTCCGACTGGCGATGGCCTTCGGCTTCCAGGATCACCGCGCGGCGCTCGCGCTCGGCCTTCATCTGCCGGGCCATCGAATCGATGAGATCGCGCGGCGGCTGGATGTCGCGGATTTCGATGCGGGTGACCTTGATGCCCCAGGGATTGGTGGCATGGTCGACGACATTGAGCAGCTGCGCATTGATGTGCTCGCGGTTGCTCAGCGACTCGTCGAGATCCATCGAGCCGATCACGGTACGGATGTTGGTCTGCACCAGCGCGATCGTCGCGATCTCGAGATTGGACACTTCATAGGCCGCCTTGGCGGCATCGAGCACCTGGAAGAACACCACCCCGTCGACGCGGACCACCGCGTTGTCCTTGGTGATCACTTCCTGGCTCGGCACGTCGAGCACCTGTTCCATCATGTTGATCTTGCGGCCCACGCCGTAGACCACCGGCACCAGGAAGTGCAGACCCGGGGCCATCGAGTGGGTGTACTTGCCGAAGCGCTCGACGGTCCACTCGAAGCCCTGCGGCACCATGCGCACGGTCTTGAACAGCACGATGACGCCGGCGAGCGCCAGCACCACGGCCAGAAACAGTCCGGTCCCCATTGTTTGCTCCCTGTCTGCGGGCGGCCGATGCCGCTGGCTTCGAGTATAGGCGCCAAGGTGCGGTGCATCCGGAAATCCGCAGCACCGGTGCGCCTTCACCTCCTTCCCCCGCCCGCAGGGGAGGGTCGGGACGGGGGCGAACGATCGGGTGGCGTGCAAGAGGGGCGATTCCGGAGACCGGGAGCCCGGCGCCACTGTCTGCGCGTGCCGGATGGTCTGCCCCGCCCAGCCCTCCCCGTGCGCGGCGGAGGGCTTCAAGCCGCGGCACGGAGGTCAGTCGCGCGCGACGTCCACGAACTGCGCGAACACCGCGTCGATCTGCGCGTCGCTGACGCTGCCGCCATTCTGCACGGTCTGCGCCTGCTCGAAGAACGGGACGATGAGCGCCATGCCGTCGACCTTCGTTTTCAGGTGCACGCCTTCGGGCGAGGCCAGGCGGGTGTCCCAGCGCGCACGCACCCGGGCCCAGTAGTCCTGTGTCGCTTTCCAGTAGTCGTAGGCCGGCGTGAAGTCGATCGCGTCGGTCTTCACGTAGTCGTTGAAGCCGGTCTCGCGCACGATGCTGCCGGTGACCGCACCCGTGGCGTCGCGGATGTCCTTGCGGTTGTCCTGCTCGTGGGTCCAGCCGCCGGGCACGATGGTGTGGCGGTTGATCGCGGCCAGCGCGTTGTAGTCCTCGCGGGTCGTGTACTCGCGCCGCGGCAGCGGACGCCAGCCCGGATCGGAAGTCCACGTGGACGTGCCGTTCGCGTGGTCCCAGCGGCCGGTGCCGCAGTAGCGCGGCGCATCGCTCACTTCGAACACGCACTGGGTCCAGCCGCCGGCCACGCGGTCGGCGGGCACGTCGCGCAGGCGCCAGGTCTGATCGGACGTGAACTCCCAGCGCTGCGGCGCTTCGTACATCCAGTCCTGGCGCCAGTGCTTGATCACGTGACCGCTTTTGACGTCCAGCAGCAGATGCTGCAACACGATCTTCGTCGGCGTGTCCTCGACGACGATGACGACTTCGTCGCCGCCGCTGCGCTTGGGATCCTTGCGCGTGTACTCCGGGCGCAGCACGACGGTTTCGTCGAACAGGAAGCGCACGGTGTACTCGCCCTGCATCGCCAGGATCGCAGCGCGATCGGCGGCGGCAGGGGCTGCGGGCGGGCGGGTGGCGGCGGACGCGGCGGTGGATGCCAGCAGTGCGGTGAGCGCCAGCGCGGTCGCTTGCGGTTTCATCGGTTCGGACCTCGGGGTTTGGACAACATCAGGACAGCCGGATCCGCGTGTCGTACGCGGCCGGATCGATCGGGGTTACGCGCGCGGCAGCGGCGGCGCGCCGGCAGCAGCAGTCGTCGAGGGCGGGCGACGCGGGGATGCCATGGGCGCGGGCGATGCGGCGCGCACTTTCGACGCCCAGCGGCGACAGCGTGCCGAGCGAGGCATCCAGCATCGCGTCGCCCGACTCCCCCACTGCGCCGATGCACTGGAATCGCAGCACGCTGGCCGCCCAGACGCCGCCGCGCAGGCGCTGCGCGACGCGACGCCACAGGCGCTCGGCAATCCCGCCCGGCGCGACGTCGCTGCAACGGGGCAGNCGTGTGCTCAGACGCTCCCAGCCGAGGAAATCGCTGTCGGGCAACAGATGCAGCTGCCAGCAACAGGCGTCGGCGGCATCGAAGAACCACAGGCTCTCATGCATGCCGTCGCCGTCGAGCCCGGTGTGGGCCTCGGCGCGCGAGGCCGACAACCAGCCGCCCGGTTCGCGGGCCGCGCCCGCCCGGTGCAGGCACAGCACCGTGCCCAGTGCTGCCAGCTGCGACGGCGTAGGCACCACGCCACCCGTGGATGCGTGCGGGACGCCGGCCATGCTCAGAAATCGACCGACAGACTGACCGCGACATTGCGGCCCGGCGCGGTGTAGCGGTCCAGCGTGGCGCTCGTCGCGGAGACCACCGGCACCAGGCCGGCCTGCCAGACCTTGCGGTCGGCGAGATTGAACACACCGACGTCGACGCGCGCGGCGGGCGCGAAGCGCCAGTGCGCGTAGAGATCGAGCAGCGCGTGGCCGGGACTTTCGAAGTAGGCACTGCCCGCCGGCGCAGCCGGCAGACGGTCGCGGCGCCCGGCGAAACGGCCGATCAGCTCTGCCCCCCACATCTCGCGCGCGAACGCCACACCCAGCGTCGCGGTCAGCGGGTCGACGCTGCCGAGCGCCTCGCCCGTCGACCGGTCCTCGCCGCGCGACCACGCCGCCGCGCCCTGCAGCGACCAGCCCTCGAGTGCCGGCGCGAAGGTGTCGAAGTACAGGCCGCCCCTGAACTCCACGCCGCGGATGCGCGCGGCGTCGACGTTCTGCGACTGGTAGACCATCAGTCCGGTCACCGGGTCGTCGCCGATGTAGCGCGTCGATTCGATGAAGTCGTCGTACTGCGTGTAGTAGCTGCTCAGGCTGGCGTAGCCGACGTCGCCGGCGAAGCGCAGGCCGAGTTCGAGGCCATCGCTGGTCTCCGACTTCAGGTCCGGATTCGGGATCGCCGTGTACCCGAACATGAAATTGGTGAAGCCGATATTGACGTCGTTGTAGGGCGGCGCGCGGAAGCCGCGTGCGTAGCCGCCGTACAGCGACCAGGCATCGCTGAACTTCCAGACGAAGCCGAGCTTGGGCGACACGCTGGTTTCGCGAAGGGCGGCGACCTGCGTGGCCGGATTGTCCTCGCGGAAGATCGTGTCGACCTCGGGGTCGAGCCTGTAGTGGTCCACGCGCACGGCCGGCACCAGCCGGAACGCGCCATCGGCGAAGCCGATCTCGTCCTGCACGTACAGCGCGGCCCGGGTGGTGTCGCTGATCGGGAAATCGCGCACCGGGAACACGTCGGGCAGCATCACGCTGGTGACGACGCCGGTGTCGAGGAAGATGCGGCGGCCGTCGCGCTTCTGCTTCGTCCCGGTGCGCTCGATGTCGACGCCGTAGGCGATCGCGTGCTCGACGCTGCCGGTCTCGAAGGTCTTGCGTGCGTTCGCCTGCAGGCCGTGGCTGCGCTGGTCGAAATGGAACGCGCGCTCGCGACGGTCGCGGATCACCGTGCCACCCGACGGCGCACGGCGCACTTCCACGCTGTCCTGCCGCGTGCGGCTGTCCTGGCGATAGACCTGCCAGTCGATGCTGTCGGCCAGCGCCGACGACAGGCCGTCGATCTCGTGACCGAAGGTGATGCGCGCGCGCGACTGGTGGTCGTCGCCCAGCACCTGCGTGTTCGTGACGCCGGTCAGGGCCTGCAGGCCGTACGAGGTCAGCACGTCGGTCTCGACATCGTCCTCGTTGCCCTCGACCGTCAACTTGAAACGCTCCGCTTCGCTCGGCGCGAACACGAGCTTGCCGAGCACGCTGCGCCCGCTGGCGGACTGCGGATTGGCCTGCGTGCGCGTGCCGCCGGTACCGCCGACCTCGCCCATGTTCTCCATCTCCTTGCCCTGACGATGCCCCACCGCCACCAGGCCGGACCAGCGTTCGCCGCCGAAGGCCGCGGTCGCACCGGCGAACAGGCCGTCGTTGGCACTGGTGAAGCCGATGCGGGTGCCGAAGTAGGCATCCCTGCCCGCCGCCAGATAATCCGACGGATCCTTGGTCACGAAGGACACCACGCCGCCGAGCGCGTCCGAGCCGTACAGCGAGCTGGTCGGCCCGCGCACGACTTCGACGCGCTTGAGCGTGTCGAGATCGACGAAGTTGCGGTTGGCGCTGGAGAAGCTGCCGATGGCGAACGCATCCGGCACCGCGATGCCGTCGGTCTGGATGCGCACGCGGTTGCCGCCGAGCCCGCGGATGCGGATGTCGTTGAGGCCGAAGCGACCGAAGCTGCTGCCGACGGTGATGCCCGGCTCGTAGCGGAACAGGTCGGCGATGTCGCGCACCAGCAGCGCGTCCATGCGCGCGCGGTCGATCACGTCGACGCTGTTGGGCACATCGGCGATCGCTCGCTCGGTGCGGGTGGCGGTGACGGCGATCCGGTCGAGATCGCGGGGCGCGCCATCGGGCACGGCGATGACAGGAGCGGACG
>JGI26054J46599_1000364_pt1 | contig 11641 bp, 8 predicted proteins | sample HigsolmetaGSP16D_FD_46599 | JGI IMG/M metagenome (IMG submission 46599) | reverse complement strand
GCGTGGCTCGGCGCTACCGGGGAGTGCCCGCGCGGTGCGCGCACGCCGAGCGTGGCTCGGCGCTATCCGGCGCGGGCGGCGCGCTTGAGCAGGCGGCGCTCGCGGCGGCGTGCGCGCCGCGCCTTCCAGCGATCGGCCAGGCAGGAGAAGATCACGTACAGCGCCGGGGTGCTCAGCAGCGTCAGGCTCTGCGAGAACAGCAGACCGCCAATCATCGCGATGCCCAGCGGACGGCGCAGCTCGGAGCCCTCGCCCAGGCCCACCGCAAGCGGCACCGCCGCCAGGATCGCGACCATGGTGGTCATCATGATCGGCCGGAAGCGCACGATGCTCGCCTCGCGCGCCGCCTGCAGCGGGGTGAGACCGTGTTCGCGCTGTGCGACCACCGCGAAGTCGATCATCATGATCGCGTTCTTCTTGACGATGCCGATCAGCAGCACCAGCGCGATCATCGAGATTACCGACAGCTCGGTGCCGGTGCCGAACAGGGCCAGCAGCGCGCCCACGCCGGCCGCCGGCAGGGTGGACAGGATCGTCACCGGATGGATCAGGCTCTCGTACAGGATGCCCAGCACCAGATATACGGTGAGAATGGCTGCGAAGACCAGCACCAGCATGTCGCTGGGGTCGGAATTGAAGCCGAAACCGGCGTCGTCGGCCAGGCGGATGTCGCCCGGCATGCGCATGCCGGCCACGGTGCTGGCAATGATCGCCTTGGCTTCGCCCATGCTGGTGCCCGGCGCCAGGTTGTAGCTCAGGTCCATCGTGGTGTACTGGTTCTCGTGCGTGATCTGCGAGGGCGCCAGGCCGGGTTCCTGCCGTGCCACCGCAGTGATCGGCACCATCTGCCCGTTGCCTGCACGCACGTAGACCTGGTCAAGGGCCGCCGGTGTGGCGGTCTGTTCGGGCAGGGCGTTGACCACCACGCTGTACTGGTTGATGTCCGAATAGATGGTGGAGATCTGCCGCTGGCCGAAGGCCCCATACAGCGCGCCATCGATGGCACCCACGGACACGCCCAGGCGGGCGGCCTTGGCACGGTCGATCACGATGTTCTGCCGCAGCCCGGCGTTGTCCACGTCGGTGCCCACATCGGCCAGCTTCGGATTCTTCTTCAGCGCGGCCTGCAGGCGCGGCAGCCATTCCTGCAGCTGGGCCAGGTCGTTGCCCTGCAGCGAGACGCGATACTGCGCGCCCTGGCTGGCACCGCCGCCATCATTGCTGGGCAGGTCCTGGATGGCACGCAGGCGCAGCTGCAGGTCCGGGTAGCGGTCGGCCTTGGCACTCAGGCGGGCCAGCGCCTGCGCGGTGGTTTCGCGGCGGCCGTCACTGCGTGATTTCAGCTCCACGTTGAACTGCGCACTGGACCCCTGGCGGCCGCTGCCCAGCCGCACGCCCACGGTCTTCACCGCCGGGTCGGCCATGAGCATGTCGGTGATGCGGCGCTGGCGGTTGACCATGTCCTCGAAGGAGACGGTGGCGCTTGAATTGGCACGCCCCCAGATCAGTCCGGTGTCCTGTGGCGGGAATGCGCCCTTCTTCACCGCACCGAACAGGAAGATGGTCACCCCGATCAGCAGCAGCGGCGTGAGCGAAAGCAGCAGTGCGTGGCGCAGCGAGAAATCCAGCAGCACGGTGTAGACCCGCAGCATCCGCTCGTGACCGGCATCCAGCCAGCGGCCCAGGCGCGACGGCGCGGCAGCCGGATCGTGCGCGCTCAGGAAACGGCTGCACAGGGCCGGGGTCAGCGTCAGCGAGACCACCATGGACACCGCGATCGCCGCAACCAGGGTCACGGTGAACTCGCGGAAGAACGCGCCCATCATGCCGCTGGCGAACAGCAGCGGAATGAACACCGCGATCAGCGAGGCGGTGATGGACACGATGGTGAAGCCGATCTCGCGGGCGCCGGTGAGCGCGGCCTGCAGCCGCGGCATGCCCTCATCGAGGTGGCGCATGATGTTTTCGATCACCACGATCGCATCATCGACCACGAAACCGATCGCGATCACCAGGGCCAGCAGGCTGAGGTTGTTCAGGGTGAACCCCAGCGCATACATGACCAGCGCCGCACCGGCCAGCGACAGCGGCACGGTGACCGCGGCGATCAGCGTCGGTGCGAGCCGGCGCAGGAACAGCGCCATGGTCAGCACCACCATGGCCAGGCTGATCAGCAGGGTGATCTGCACCTCGTGCAGCGACGAGCGGATGGTCGGGGTGCGGTCGAAGTACGGCGTGAGCGTGGTACCCGGTTCCAGGTAGGCGCGCAGGGTGGGAATCTGCGCCTTGACCCGGTCCACCGTCTCCACGATGTTGGCCCCGGCGCGGGTGAACACATACATCACCACCGCCGGCTTGTGGTTGAACCACGCGGCCTGGTACGCATCCTGCTGGCCATCGTAGACGGTGGCGATGTCCTGCAGCCGGATCACCCGGCCGTCGCTGGCGGTCTTGATGACCAGGTTGGCGAAGTCGGCCGCGCGCGCGACCGAGTCGTTGGCGATGATCGCCGTGGTGGTGTTGCCATCGCTCAGGAAGCCGGTGGGCGAGGTCACATTGGCCGCGCGGACGGCGTTGCGCACGTCATCGGCGGTCAGCCCGAGCGCATTCATCACCCGCAGGTTCACGTCCACGCGCACGGCCGGGGTGGAGGCACCGGCGATGTCCACCGAGGCGACCCCGCTGATCTGCCGCAGCCGCTGCGCCAGCAGCGAATCGGCCACGTTGTACAGGTCCGCGGCGGACTGCGTCTGCGAGGTCAGCGCGATGGCGATGACCGGATCATCGTTGGGATTGGCCTTCTGGAACATCGGCGAGCCCAGCCGGCCGGCAGGTCGGCCTGTGCGGAGTTGATCGCGGTCTGCACATCCAGCGCCGCCGAGTCGATGTCGCGGTCGCTCTGGAAGATCATGAACACCATCGAGCTGCCTTCCGAGCTCGACGAGCGCATGCGGTCGATACCGGGCAGCTGGCCCAGGTGCCGTTCCAGTGGCGCGGTGACCGTGGAGGCCATGGTCGAGGCATCCGCACCGGCCTGGTTGGCATGCACGAAGATCACCGGAATCTGCACGTTCGGCAGCGCCGACACGCCCAGCATCAGGTAACAGATCAGGCCGACGATGAACAGGCCGATCGCCAGCAGCGCGGTGCCGATGGGGCGGCGGATGAAGGGGCCGGACAGATTCATCGGTGCATCCTGCGCGGCAGCAGGCCGGCCGTGCTCATGCCTGCGGCTCCTGCACGGTGCCGTGGCGCAGCGCACGCTGTTCGCGGCGGCGGGCCATCCGCTCGGAGAAGCGCTCCATGTACAGGTAGATCACCGGCGTGGTGTACAGCGTGACCAGCTGCGAGAGCAGCAGCCCGCCGACGATGGCGATGCCCAGCGGGCGGCGCAGTTCCGAACCGATGCCGGTGCCCAAGGCCAGCGGCAGGGCGCCCAGCATGGCCGCGGCGGTGGTCATCATGATCGGGCGGAAGCGCAGCAGGCAGGCGCGGCGGATGGCCTCGCGCGCCGTGGCGCCAGCGCGCCGCGCCTCGATGGCGAAGTCCACCATCATGATGCCGTTCTTCTTGACGATGCCGATCAGCAGGACGATGCCGACGATGCCGTCCACCGACAGGCTCAGGCCACAGACCATCAGCGCCAGCAGCGCGCCGACGCCGGCCGGGGGCAGGGTGGAGATGATGGTGATGGGGTGGATGTAGCTTTCGTACAGCACGCCCAGCACGATGTAGATGACCACCAGCGAGGCCAGCAGCAGCCACACCACGTCGGTCTGGCTGCCGGTGAATTCGGCCGCCTTGCCGATGAACTGGGCATGCACCTGCGAGGGCAGCTGGACCTGCTCGCGGACCTGTTCGATCGCCGCCACCGCTTCGGACAGCGAATAGCCCGGGGCCACGTTGAAGGACAGGGTCACCGCCGGCAGCTGCTGCTGGTGGCTGACCACCAGCGGCGTGCTGGTCACCCGCGCCTCGGCAAGTGCGGACAGCGGGATGATGCCGCCGGCGCCCACGGTGATGCCGGTGTTCTGGCTGCCGATGCCGGTGGCCGTGGACGAGTTGGACGAGGTCACCTGGCCGAAGCTGGTGGCGTTGGTGCCGGTGAGCGCGCCGGTGCCGTTGGAGGCCACTGCCAGCTGCTCCATCAGCGCCGTGCTGGTCCGGAACGGCGGGGCCACTTCCAGCACCACGCGGTACTGGTTGAGCTCGGTGAAGATGGTGGAGATCTGGCGCTGGCCGAAGGCGTCGTACAGGGTGTCGTCGATGGTCTGCATCGGCACGCCCAGCACGCTGGCCTTGTCGCGGTCGATGGTCAGTTCCAGTGCCCGGCCCTGGCTGGACAGGTTGTTGTCCACGTCGGTCAGTTCCGGCCGCGCGCGCAGGGCCTGGGTCATGCGGGTGGCGTGCCCGGCCACTTCGTCGGCATCCACATCGGACAGCACGAACTGGTATTCGGTGGCCGCCACGCGGGTATCCAGGGTGACGTCCTGTACCGGCTTGAGGTACAGCGCCACGCCGGGAATGCCGGCCACGGCCTCGTGCAGGCGCGGCAGCACCACATCCAGGCCGTCGCGGTCCCCACGCGGCTTGAGCACGATCGACAGCTGACCCTGGTTGAGCGTGGGGTTCATGGTGCCGGCGCCGATGAACGCCGACACGCCCGTGACATCCGGATCGCGGCGCAGCGCTTCGGCCACCGCCTGGGTGCGCTGCTCCATCTGCGGGAAGGCGATGTTCTGGTCGGCCTGCACCACGGCGGTGATCAGCCCGGTGTCCTGGTTGGGCAGCAGGCCCTTGGGAATGAGCACGTACAGCAGCACCGTCAGCACCACTGCGGCGGCCGCCACGGCCAGGGTCAGCGGCTGGTGGTCCAGCACCCAGTCCAGGCTGCGCTCGTACACGCCCACGGTGCGCGACCACACGGTCTGCCGGCCGGCCGCGGCGGCGCGCTCGTGCGCGTCCTCCCCTTCCGGCAGGGCGTCCGGCTTGAGCAGGTAAGCGCACATCATCGGGGTGAGGGTGAGCGAGATCAGCATCGACAGCGTCACCGCGATGCTCAGCACCCAGGCGAACTCGTGGAACAGCCGCCCGGTGACGCCCGGCATCAGCAGCAGCGGCAGGAACACCGCCACCAGCGAGACCGTCAGCGACAGCACGGTGAAGCCGATCTGCCGCGCGCCGATCTCGGCCGCTTCCGGGCCGCTCTTGCCCTGCTCGATGTAGCGCACGATGTTCTCGATCATCACGATCGCATCGTCGACCACGAAGCCAGTGGCCACCACCAGCGCCATCAGCGAAAGGTTGTCCAGCGACATGCCGGCAAAGGCCATCACCGCGAACGTGCCGGCCAGCGAAAGTGGCACCGCCACCGAGGGAATGATGGTGGCCCACAGGCGGCGCAGGAACAGGAAGATCACCGCCACCACCAGCCCGATGGTCAGGATGAGGGTGAACTGCACCTCATGCACCGAGGCGCGGATGGTTTCGGTACGGTCGGAGAAGATCTCCAGGTGCACGTCCGCCGGCAGCACGCCCTGCAGCTGCGGCAGCAGGGCGCGGATGCGCTCCACCGTCTGCACGATGTTCGCACCGGGCTGGCGGCGCACTTCCAGCAGCACCGCCGGCTTGCCGTCGGCCCACGCGGCCAGCTGGTCGTTCTCCACTCCGTCCACCACCTGGGCCACGTCGGCCAGGCGCACCGGCGCGCCATTGCGGTAGCTGATGATGGTGTCGCGGTACTCGGCCGCGCTGGTCAGCTGGTCGTTGGTGCCGATGCTGTAGGACTGGGTCTTGCCGTTGAGCGAGCCCTTGGGGGCGCTCACGTTGGCCTGGGTGAGCGCGCTGCGCAGGTCTTCCAGGGTCAGGCCCATGTTGGACAGCTGGGCGGGATTGACCTGGATGCGCACGGCCGGGCGCACATTGCCGGCGATCGACACCAGGCCCACGCCCTGCACCTGGGACAGGCGCTGGGCCAGGATCGAATCGGCGTAGTTGTTGACGTCGCGCAGCGGGCGCGTGTCGGAGGTGAGCTTGAGGGTGACGATGGCCGCGTCGGCTGGATTGACCCGGTTGTAGACCGGCTGGTACGGCAGCGACGACGGCAGGGTCGCCTGGCGGATGGCCGCCTGCACATCCTGCGCGGCCACGTCGATGTCCCGGTCCATGGAGAACTGCAGGATGATCGTGGACAGCCCCGCAGAGGAATCCGAGGTCATCAGCTCCAGCCCGGAGATCTGCCCGAACTGCCGCTCCAGCGGGGTGGTCACCAGCGCGGCCATGGTGGTCGCGTTGGCGCCGGGGTACTGGGTGGTCACCACCAGGCTGGGCGCATCGATCTCCGGCAGCGCCGACACCGGCAGCTTGCGGTAACCCAGAATACCCAGCAGCAACAGGCCCGCCATCAGCAGCGAGGTGGCGATGGGGCGGCGGATGAAGATCGTCGAGAAACCCACGGGCGGATCCTTGCTGGCGCTTCGATGATGGCGCCGGCAACGGTGCCGGCGTCAGGAACGGGAAAGCGGGGGCGCGCGNCTCAGCGCGGGCCACCGCCCGGGCCGCGGCGGCCACCACCGCCCTGCTGGGCGGCCTTCAGCTCGGCTTCGGTGGGCGCGGCGGGCGCCTCGCCCGGCTTCAGCGCCGTGACCTTGCTGCCCGGCTTCAGGCGGAACTGNCCTTCGCTGACCACCCGCTCGCCGCCGGCAAGNCCTTCGCTGATCTGCACCTGGCTGTCGCCCACTTCCACGCCGCTGCGCACGGTCTGCATCTTCACCGTGTTGTCCGGCTGCACCACATAGACGTACTCGCCGTCCGGCCCGCGCAGCACCGCCTGGGTGGGGACCACCACGCCGGCGTCGATGGTGCGCAGCTGCAGGCGGACGTTGACGAACTGGCCGGGCCACAGGCCGGTGTCGGCATTGGCGAACACGGCACGGGCGCGGAACGTGCCGCTGTCGCTGCTGATCAGGTTGTCCACCACGTCCAGCGTGCCGTCTTCACTGAGCACGTGGGCATCGGTGCGGTCCAGCGCGGCCACCGCGACCGTGCCGGCGGCCTGGGCCTTGCGCACCTCGGCAAGCTGGCGCTCGGGCAGGTTGAACAGCACGTGGATCGGCTGCACCTGGGTCAGCGTGACCAGGGCGGTGCCGGCGCTGACGATGTTGCCGGCGTCCACCGCGCGGATGCCGGCCACACCGGAGATCGGCGCGGTGACCCGGGTGTACTGCAGCTGCACCTGGGCGGCGCGCATGCTGGCGTCGTTGGCGGCCACCGCGCTTTCGTACTGGGCCACCTGGTTGCGCTGGGTGTCCAGATCGTTCTGGGCGACGTACTGGCGGTATTCCGGCGCGCTGCTGCGCTGGTAGTTGGAGCGCGCCGTGGCCAGCAGGGCCTGGTTCTGGCGCTTGGCGGCGGCGGCCTGGTCATAGCTGGCCTGCGCGGTGCGCGGATCGATCCGGGCCAGCACATCGCCCTTGTTGACCCGNTGGCCTTCGACGAAATCCAGGCTCAGCAGCTGNCCGCCGACCTGCGGGCTCACCGTCACCGTGCTCAGCGCACTGACCGTACCCAGCGCGCTGGCGTAGACCGGCACGGCCTGGCGGCTGGCCTCCACCACGGTCACCGGAACCGGTGCCGCGTCGGCCTGCGCCGCATCGCGGCCCGGGCGCCCGGCGCCTTCCTGCCGGCTGCCGCCACCGACCATGCGCAGCGCGATCACGGCCACCACCACGACTGCCAGCACCAGCAGCACGATCTTCCACAAACGCGACATTCCATTCACTCCTGGGGCATGGCCGGGCGGTGCCGGCTGGCAAGGTGCCAAGCATACCGGTCGCCGGGGCGCGCGCCTGCATGACCGATGGGACGGGGGGTAGGACCTGCCCGGGCGACAGAGGTTCCCCCACGGGACGCGGTGGCCTACATTGCCGAAGCGAACCCCTTTCCGCTGCCGGAGTTGCCCGATGCCCCGTTCCGCCCTGCTCCTGTCCGCCCTGCTGCTGCCCCTGACCGCGCTGGCCGCCGGCCCNGTGACCGCCGAGGACAGCCCGGTCCGGTCGCAGCGGCCGGAGGTCNAGGCTGCCGCCCAGCGGCTGCAGCCCAAGGTGGTGGAGATGCGCCGCTGGTTCCACCAGCACCCGGAGCTGTCCAACCAGGAGGAGGCCACGGCGGCGAAGGTGGCCGAACGGCTGCGCGCGCTGGGGCTGAAGCCGCAGACCGGGGTGGCGGTGCATGGCGTGGTGGCGATCATCGAAGGCGGCCGGCCCGGACCGCGCATCGCCCTGCGCGCGGACATGGACGCGCTGCCGGTGACCGAGGCCACCGGGCTGCCGTATGCCTCCACCGCGCGCGCCGAGTACCGCGGCGAGCCGGTCGGGGTGATGCATGCCTGCGGCCACGATGCGCACATGGCCACCCTGCTTGGCGTGGCCGAGGCGCTGGTGGCGATGAAGAAGGACCTGCCAGGCCAGGTGATGCTGGTGTTCCAGCCGGCCGAGGAAGGGCTGCCGCCGGGCGAGGAGGGCGGTGCGGGGCTGATGCTGAAGGAAGGCGTGTTCGATACCTTCAAGCCGGAGGCGGTATTCGGGCTGCATGTGTTCGCCAGCGTGCAGGCCGGTCGGATCGCGGTGCGCGGTGGGCCGCTGATGGCGGCCGCGGACATGTTCGAGATCACCGTGGATGGCCGTCAGACGCACGGGTCCACGCCGTGGAGCGGAATCGACCCCATCGTGGCCAGCGCCGATCTGATCGGCAGCGCGCAGACCATCGTCAGCCGCCGCGCCAACCTGTCACAGCAGCCGGCGGTGGTGACCTTCGGTGCGATCAAGGGTGGCATCCGCAACAACATCATTCCCGACCAGGTGACCATGGTCGGCACCATCCGCACCTTCGATGAAGGCATGCGCCAGCAGATCTTCGCCGACCTGCGCAACGTTGCCGGGCACACCGCGTCCGCGCACGGCGCCACCGCCCACACCGCCATCCAGGAGGGCTACCCGGCCACGGTGAACGACCCGGCGCTGACCGCGCGGATGCTGCCGAGCCTGCAGGCCGTGGTCGGGGCGGACAATGTCTACGAGCCGGCGCTGCAGATGGGGGCCGAGGATTTCTCCCTGTTCGCGCAGAAGGTGCCGGGCATGTTCTTCTTCGTCGGGGCCACCGGGGAGGGGATCGATCCGGCCGCTGCGCCGGGCAACCATTCGCCGAAGTTCCTGCTTGACGAGAAGGCGCTGGACGTGGGCCTGCGCGCGCTGCTGCAGGTCAGCCTGGATTACCTGCACGGTGCCGCCGCGCCGGCCGGCTGAGACCACGGCAGGGCAGGGGTGGGCACCGCCGCGATACAATGGCGGCATGAACACCCCCCAGGACTCCAGCCTCGGTCGCGAGGTCAGTTACCCGTCGCAGTACGATCCCGGCCTGCTGTTTCCCATTCCCCGCGCAGGGGCTCGCGCCGAGATCGGCCTGGACGACGCGGCGCTGCCGTTCGTCGGGCACGACCGCTGGCACGCCTTCGAGCTGGGCTGGCTGGACCTGCGTGGCAAGCCGCAGGTCGCGGTGGCCACCGTGCAGGTGCCCTGCACCTCGCCGTGCCTGATCGAGTCCAAGTCGTTCAAGCTNTACCTGAACTCCCTCAACAGCGCCCGGTTCGAGGATGCGGCAGCGGTCATGGCCTGCATCGCCGCGGACCTGTCGGCCTGTGCCGGCGCGGCCGTGCAGGTGCAGGGCGGGCTGCCAACCCTGCTGGAGTCGCCGCTGGGTGAGTCCATCGACGGGCTGGAGGTGGCCATCGACTGCTACGGTCCGCCGCAGCCGTCTCTGCTGTCCGCCGATGCCGCCGCGCAGGTGGAGGAAACGCTGGTCTCGGCGCTGCTCAAGTCCAACTGCCCGGTCACCGGACAGCCCGACTGGGCCACGGTGAGCGTTCGCTACTGCGGCCCGCGCATCGACCGCGCCGGCCTGCTGCGCTACCTGGTGAGCTACCGCGACCATGCCGAGTTCCACGAGCAGTGCGTGGAGCGCATCTTCAGCGAGATCAGCCAGCGCTGCCAGCCGCTGTGGCTGGAAGTGGAGGCCCGCTATACCCGCCGCGGCGGGCTGGACATCAATCCCTGGCGCGCCAGCCACGGTATCGCCGCGCCGGCCACCTGCTACCGCGAGCTGCGCCAGTAATCCGGGTGCTGCGGCCCTGCACGGTGTTGTTCAGCTGACGCAGGGCCCGCTTCACACCCACACCATCCCCGTTTAACAATCGCTGTGAGACCGTGCAAGCCACGAAGTCATGCAGACGGGAGTGTGTGGATGAGTACCGAGAAGAAGGCTGATTTTTCCGGTGTGACCGCCCGCGTGGACAGCACCGCGCAGCAGCAGCCCAAGGCGGATTTCTCCGGCGTCACCAGTTCGGTGGACAGCACGGCTGAAGTGGCCGGTGCCACCTACACGGTGGAGAAGGGTGACACCCTGTCGGCGATCGCCAAGCAGCACCTGGGCGACGCCAATGCGTGGAACCGCATTTTCGAGGCCAACCGCGATGTGCTCTCCGACCCGGACCGCATCCAGCCCGGCCAGGTGCTGAAACTGCCGTCGAAGTAACCGGCCCGGAGGATGGCGTCACCGCCCCCGCAGGCGTGTGTCGCGATGCCCGGCGCTACCCCGTTCAACGGCCGCCAGTGCCGTCCGCAGCAACCCCTTGGAGGAACAGATGACCCAGACTCATACGCTTCGCAATGCCCTGATGATCGCGCTGCTTGGCGGCACCGTGGCCCTTGTCGGCTGCAAGAAGGACGAACCCGCTGGCGACGCCAATGCACCGATGGCCACCGCACCGGCGGCCGATACCGCGCCTCCGCCGATGACCGGCTCGGCCCCGCCGCCAATGACCGGCACCTCGGCCGTCACCGTGTCCTCGGTGACCGTCGGCAAGACCGCCGCGGCCGACAAGATGGTGGCACCGGCGGCGATGTTCGCCCCGACCGACGAGATCATCGTCTCGGTGCGTACGGACGGTGCGGCCAGCAATGCCAACGTCGCGGCCAAGCTGACCTTCCAGGACGGCCAGGTGGCCGGTGAGCAGACCGCCATGCTGACGACCTCGGGCATGGAAACCACCAACATCAGCTTCAAGAACGCCAACGGCTGGCCGGCTGGCAAGTACCGCGCCGAAGTGATGGTGGACGGCAAGGCCGCAGGCATGCCGCAGGAGTTTGAAGTCAAGTAAGTCACGTTCGTCCTGCCGCCTCTCTCCCGGCAGGGCGGACGATGGACGCAGCCCTACGGCTGCGTCCTTTTTTTTTGCCTGCGCGCGGGACACGCNGCCGNGNGCCCAGTACCGCCGCGTATGGCGCCGCTTTGCCCCGCGCGACTGAAAACGCGACAATGCGGAGGTTGCCTGCCGCGCGCCCGCGTGTGCGGCGGGCAAGCGACACGGTTGCACGTGGCCCGGCGTTGGCGCCGGCCTTCCCCTGAGCACTGCTACAGAGTCCAAGCCCCCCATGTCCAAGATCCTCTACACGCTGACCGACGAAGCCCCGTTCCTGGCCACCCAGTCGCTGCTGCCGATCATCAGCGCCTACACCGCAACGGCCGGCATCGTGGTGGAAACCCGTGACATCTCGCTGTCCGGCCGCATTCTGTCGTTGTTCCCGGA
>JGI26054J46599_1000362_pt1 | contig 11693 bp, 9 predicted proteins | sample HigsolmetaGSP16D_FD_46599 | JGI IMG/M metagenome (IMG submission 46599) | reverse complement strand
GCTCAACTACGTCTGGTCGCATAGCTATGGCACCACCGAAGGGCAGATGCGCTCGGATCTTTGGCGTACCGGCGGCGCGCTCGGTAGCTATCAAGGCCAGGCGTCGGTGTCGACCACGCAGAGTTGGGACCACCCAGCGTTGATGGAACACTTCAACGGCGATCAATCCAACGACCATCGCCATCAGCTCAAGCTGTTCGGATTGTATCAATTCACTGCGCAATGGAGCGCCTCGGCCAATGTCAGCCTGATTTCCGGCGCTCCGCATAACTGCCTGGGCAACTACTACGGTACGCAATACAGCGGCCGCGATCCGGCCGGTTACGGCGACAGCGCGATCACGGGCGGTCCGTACCACTATTGCTACACCCCGGAAACCGATACGGGCGTGGCATCGCCTCCAGGGTCCCAGGGACGCCTTGGTTGGATCGCACAGCTGGACGTGGGCGTGACCTACAAGCCGGCGTTTGCTGACGGCAAACTCGCATTGCGTTTGGACGTGTTCAACATCACCAACGCGCAGACCGCGACCAACCTCTACCCATTCTCGCAGTTGCCCGACAACACCACCAATCCCCTGTGGGACCAGGCTGTCGCCTATCAGGCGCCACGCTCGGGCCGGGTGACGTTGAGCTACGACTTCTAGAAACGGCTGACACAACGGCTAGCAGTCGCCAAGCCGGCGTGGCCAGTGCTCGGAAGGACTTGCTCAGGGGATTACCCATGAACACGTACTTTGCCTTCACCCCTTGGCAAAGTACGCGGTGGCCTTTCTTAGGATGTCGCGCTCCTCCGTCACCCGGCGCAACTCGGTCTTCAGCCGCCTAACCTCGGCGCTCTGGTCCGCATCGGCACGCTGCACCACGCCGGGCTTGCCGAACGTGCGCAGCAAGGCATACAGGCTGTGCGTGGTGACACCCAGCCGCTCGGCGACGTCTGCCACCTTGAAGCCACGATCAGTCACTTAATTACTCTTGCTTGCATCCTGGTGTGCAGACACATCGCTAAGAAGCGCGACGCCAATACGATGTTTTGGTCAGTGATGGGTGCGGTATTAGGTCCGCTCGCCATCGTTCTAGCGTTCTCCGCGAAGCCCGTTGAGTGAGTTGATCCATAGTGGGCCCTAATCATCGCCGGCCACCAATTATTTCAAAGCCTTGAAGCGCAGGCGCTTCGGGCCGGCATCGTCGCCCATGCGGCGGCGCTTGTCTTCTTCGTACTCGCGGTAGTTCCCCTGGAAGAACTCCACGTGTGAGTCACCTTCAAAGGCGAGGATGTGCGTTGCGATACGGTCCAGGAACCAGCGGTCATGCGAAATCACGAAGGTATTGCCAGGGAATTCCAGCAACGCATCTTCCAGCGCGCGCAGGGTTTCGATGTCCAGATCGTTGGATGGTTCGTCGAGCAGCAGCACGTTGCCGCCCTGCAACAGTGTCTTGGCCATGTGTAGACGACCACGCTCACCACCTGACAACGAGCCGACCATCTTCTGCTGGTCCTGACCCTTGAAGTTGAAGCGACCGATGTAGGCGCGCGACTGGATTTCGATACCGTTGATATTGAGAATATCCAGGCCGCCGGCGATTTCCTGGAAGACATTGTGGTTGCCTTCCAATGCGTCGCGACTTTGGTCAACGTAGGAGAGTTTCACGGTGGGGCCGACCACGATTTCGCCGGAGTCTGGCTTTTCCTGGCCAGTGATCATCTTGAACAGGGTCGACTTACCCGCACCGTTGGGGCCAATAATGCCGACGATAGCGCCCGGTGGCACGATCATCGACAGGTTGTCGATCAATAAGCGGTCTCCGAACTTCTTGCAGACGTTCTTGAACTCGATCACCGCGTTACCCAGGCGCTCACCAGGCGGGATGAAGATCTCGTTGGTTTCGTTACGCTTCTGGTAATCGACCGATTGCAGTTCTTCCAGGCGTGCCAAACGTGCCTTGCCTTTGGTGCGACCGCCCTTGGCATTTTGGCGCGACCATTCCAGTTCCTTCTGGATCGCCTTCTGGCGGGACTTTTCCTGGTTGTCTTCCTGCTTGAGGCGCTCGTCTTTCTGGGTCAGCCAGTCGGTGTAGTTGCCCTTCCACGGAATGCCGCGACCGCGGTCCAATTCCAGGATCCATTCAGCGGCGTTGTCGAGGAAGTAGCGATCATGGGTGACCGCCACCACGGTGCCGGTGTAGCGCGCCAGAAACTGCTCCAGCCATTCCACCGACTCGGCGTCCAAGTGGTTGGTGGGTTCGTCGAGTAGCAGCATGTCCGGCTTCTGCAGCAGCAGGCGACACAGCGCCACGCGACGCTTTTCGCCACCGGATAGCTTGCCGACAATCGCCTCCCACGGCGGCAGACGTAGCGCATCGGCAGCGACGTCAAGCTGATTTTCCAACGTATGCGCATCACCTGCGGCCAGGATTGCTTCCAGGCGTTCCTGTTCCTTGGCCAGTGCATCGAAATCGGCGCCTTCTTCGGCATAGGCCAGATACACCGCATCCAGCGCAGCCTGCGCCTGCAGTACGTCGCCCACGCCTTCTTCAACCGCTTGGCGCACGGTGTGCTCGGGATTGAGCTGCGGTTCCTGTGCCAGGTAGCCGACCTTGATGCCGGCCTGCGGGCGGGCTTCACCCTCGAAGTCGGTGTCCACCCCGGCCATGATCTTCAGCACCGTGGACTTCCCCGCGCCGTTCAAGCCAAGCAGACCGATCTTGGCCCCTGGGAAGAAGCTCAGCGAGATGTCCTTGATGATCTGCCGCTTGGGCGGAACCACCTTGCTGACGCGGTTCATGGTGTAAATGTATTGCGACATGGGTGCTCCGTGGACGCAGGCAGCCCGCCGGCCGAGGCCGGAGGCAGCGGGAAAGGGATGCACCAATTATACGGGCAAGTGGCTTGGCCCGCGGCAGCGCATCTTCAGCCAAACGGTACCTTGGGTGCTATCTGAATAGGCTTTCTCGTCATCGATTCCAGCAGCAATGCGTCAAGGCAGACAAACACGTCATGAGGTGTCGACGCTGCAAATGCGCTGGGCAGGGCGCGATTACTTCGGACGCCCTGGCGATCTGGGTCCAATTGCAGTCCAACGGCAGCTGTATTCTGATCCTTGAACGTTCGAAGCGGTCTGGCCAGGGGATGCGGGCCGGAAGTTGATTGGCGACTGCGCGCGCAGTCGTAGCGATGCGATGTCTCATCCAGATACCTCACTCCACGCAGGCACTCTCCTCATGCACAAAGCGCTTGTTTCCTTGGTCGTGATGGCTGTGTTGTACGCAGCTGCCGGAGCCGCTCTCGCCCAGAACGCGACCGGCAGCGACGCTGTTGCGCGCGGCAGCGTCAGCACGAGCTCCAACACCACCAACTCCAACGCCACCCAGCGTGCGCTCCAGCTGGACGCGGTCGAGGTGACCGGTCGCTCGGTGTCGCTGGGCGGCGGCAATATGCAGGTGCAGTCCGCCCCTAAGGCCGTGTCCACCATCGGTCGCGACGCCATCCTCAAGGCCCCGCCCGGCGCCAACTTTACCCAGATGCTGTCCAGCATCCCCGGCGCGCTCTCGGCCACCAATGACGTGACCGGCCTGAACGACGGCAAGTTCACTGTGCGCGGTTTCACTGCCGACGAGCTCGGCGTGACTGTCAACGGAGTGCCCATCAACGACTCGGGCGACTACACGATCTACGCCACCGAGTACGGCGACACCGAGAACATGGGCGACATCACCGTCGAGCAGGGCTATCCCAGCGTGACCTCGCCGGTGATCGGTGCAGCCGGCGGCAACATCGCCTGGGTGACCGTCGCCCCGACCACCGAAGCGGGCCTGGACCTGCGCCAGAGCGTTGGCAGCAATCGCTACACGCGCACGTTCCTGCGCTACAACACCGGCGATACCGGCCCGCTGCGTTCGTGGATCTCTTATTCGAATAATCACGCTGACCAATGGCGTGGCGACGGACAAGCCGCGGTGACAAAGATCGACGCCAAATCCGAATGGATGCTGGGCGAGGGCGATGCGATCACCGGTTCGGTGCAGTACAGCCGCAAGGTCACCAACAATTATCGCAACCTGACCAAAGCGCAGATCGCGACCAACGGCTACGACTCGGGGTATGTCGCGTCCGACGCATCGGACAATCCCAGCAACTGGGTCGCAACACGGGTCAACCCGTTCCGAAGCTGGATTGCCAGCCTCGACGGCGAGGTGACGTTGAGCGACAGCCTGCACCTGTCGATAGTGCCGTATTTCGTCTACGGCTACGGCGGTGGCAGCTATGGCTATGCCAAGACGTATGTGTTCTTTAGCTTCGATACCTTCAGGCCCGGCATCCACCTCACGTTCAAGCAAGACTTCGGAATGAACGACAGCCTGGAGTACGGCGCGCTAGCAGAGCGCCCGCGCGAGCGGGGCGCTAACGTCTTCCTGCCAGCCGACTCGCAAGGCAACCCCGCCGACGTCTGGGGCCACCAAAGCCAGTATTACGAGAAAAACGCCAACGGCAGCCCGAAGGTCGCCTATCGGCTTTACTCGATCACGCCCACCTACCGCATCTTCGCCACCAACACGTGGACGCCCAACGACCAATGGACGCTGACCGTCGGTGGCGCGTACACCTGGGTGCAGCGCAAGGGCTGGTATGCGAGCTGGCCGGGCGCGGACCTGGGGATCGATCTGACCACACCGGGAAACAGCTCGCTCTACGCCTCCGGCGCCAATACGTATAAAAAGTTCACCCCCACCGGGGGCGTCAAGTTCCAGCTCGACGAGCAGAATCAGTTGTTCCTTGGAGTGGGCAAGGCCTACCGCGCACCGATCAACACCTCGGCGCTGTACGATTTCTGGAATTCCGCCTACGCCAATGCTATCGGTTCGCAGACATCGATCAGCGATGCCGAACCCGAGCAGTCGATAACCGCCGACCTGGGCTGGCGCTACTACGGGGACAAGCTGAGCACCGTGCTTGATTTGTATGCGACCAACTTCGAGCACAAGCAGTTCAGTGGCACCGATCCAGTGACCCGCGCGCCGGTCTACTACCAGCTGGGCAGCGTGCAGATGCGCGGGGTCACGACCGAGTTGAGCTACAAGGTCGATGACCAGTGGTCGGTCTACGCGTCTTATGCGTACAACCAGAGCCAGATGAAGAGCGATGTCGCGCTTGGCGGCACCACCACCTATGCCACTGATGGCAAGACCCTGGTCAACGCACCCAGGAACGCGGGATATGCCTCGGTCAACTACACCGCTCAGGCGCTGTGGGCCAGCCTGAGTGTGAATGCGCAGAGCAGGATCTGGGGCACCTTCCTGAACTACGATGGGTCCGACGCGGGTGGATTTGCCACCGTCAACCTCAACGGTGGCTACAACTTCCGTGACATCGGCAGCCTGAAAACGCCTTACCTCAAGGTCAACCTGTTCAACCTGCGCAACCGCAAGGCGCTGATGCACTCGGCGACCACGGCGCTGGGCACCACGGCCTCGGCAGCGACCTGGCAACCCATGCAGGACCGTACGCTGATGGTTACCTTCGGCGGGTCCTTCGGGCTGTAAAGCGGCATGGCGCAGCGCGGTCACTTGCCAGCGCCTGCGTTTCCTCGCCGGCTGTCGTCCGACAAGTTCGGGGCGCCCAAGGCACGGGTCATGGTGAGGACCGCTCCAGCGCGCGCGGCGAGGCCAAGTATTGGCCATGGAACGTCGTCACTGTGTTCTGGGACAAGGTGCACAATGCGATCGTTCGGCATCCTAGCTCGCTTCTCCGTGGGCCTTCTACACCACCGAACCCACGCACCGCTACCGTCGCGTGGCCGATCGCCAGCGTATCTCACCTCAAAGCGCGCAACACGCTCTAAACTATGCGTCTGCCATTTGGCCAAGCCCCCTTGGAGACCTGATGTTCTCGCGCGATGTCCGACTGAAAAATTACGATCCTGAACTTGCCAAGGCTATCGCTGCCGAAGCCGGTCGCCAGGAGGACCATGTCGAGCTGATCGCCAGCGAGAATTACTGCAGCCCGTTGGTGATGGAGGTCCAGGGCAGCCAGATGACCAACAAGTACGCCGAAGGCTATCCGGGTAAGCGCTATTACGGTGGCTGCGAGTTCGTCGATATCGCCGAGCAGTTGGCGATCGACCGGATCAAACAGCTGTTCGATGCGAACTATGCGAACGTGCAGCCGCACAGCGGTTCGCAGGCTAATCAGGCTGTGTATCTGGCGCTGCTGCAGCCGGGCGACACCATCCTGGGCATGAGCCTGGCGCATGGTGGACATCTGACCCATGGCGCNAAGGTCAACGTCTCCGGCAAGCTGTTCAATGCGGTGCAGTACGGTGTCAACGAGCAGGGCTTGATCGATTACGACGAAGTCCAGCGTCTTGCGACCGAACACAAACCGAAGATGGTTGTGGCCGGTTTCTCGGCGTACTCGCAGAAGGTCGACTGGGCCCGCTTCCGCGCCATTGCTGACAGCGTCGGTGCGTATCTGTTCGTGGACATGGCACACATCGCTGGCCTGGTCGCCGCCGGGGTGTATCCCAGCCCGATGGAACATGCGCATGTGGTCACCTCGACCACGCACAAGACGCTGCGCGGTCCGCGTGGGGGCATTATCGTTGCCAAGGGTGCCAGCGACGAGCTGCAGAAGAAGCTGCAGTCGATCGTGTTCCCAGGTCTTCAGGGTGGGCCGCTGATGCACGTGATCGCTGCCAAGGCCGTTGCATTCAAGGAAGCGCTTGAGCCGGCGTTCAAGACCTACCAGCAGCAGGTGGTGAAGAACGCCCAGGCGATGGCCAACACGCTCATTGCGCGCGGCTACCAGATCGTCTCTGGCGGTACCGAGAACCATCTGATGCTGGTCGACATGATCGGTCGCGAGGTTTCCGGTAAGGACGCCGAAGCTGCCTTGGGCAAGGCTCATATCACCGTCAACAAGAACGCGGTGCCCAACGACCCGCGCTCGCCGTTCGTCACCTCCGGCTTGCGCTTGGGCACTCCGGCAATCACCACGCGTGGCTACAAGGAACACGACAGCATCGACCTGGCCAATTGGATCGCCGACGTGCTTGACGCCCCGACCGACGCAACGGTGCTGGCGAAGGTGCGTGACGCGGTCGCTGCGCAATGCAAGAAGTATCCGGTGTATGGCTGAGATGCTGGGCTTGGCGAGTGATGATCTGGGATTGGCGAGCAGCCGGCCCGGATTGCCGCGTTTCCCAATCCCGATGTTCTACTTTCCAGCCTGGGCATTTTGATGCATTGCCCTTTCTGCCAGCACGACGACACTCGCGTGATCGATTCGCGGGTGTCCGAAGACGGCACGACGATCCGTCGCCGCCGTGAGTGCGAGGCGTGCGGCGAGCGTTTCAGTACATTGGAAACGATCGAACTGAAGTTGCCTGCCGTGGTCAAGAGCGATGGTGGGCGCGAGGCGTTCGATGCACGCAAGCTGCGTACCAGTTTCGATCGCGCGCTGCAGAAGCGGCCAGTGGCTGAAGAACAGATCGAAGCGGCGGTGCGTGCGGTCGTGCATCAGTTGCGGATGTCCGGCGAGCGCGAAGTAGGCTCGCTGCGGGTGGGCGAATACGTGATGGTGGAGCTGCGCAAGCTCGATCACGTCGGCTATGTGCGTTTTGCTTCGGTGTATCGCAGCTTTCAGGACGTGGCCGATTTTCGCGAGGAAATCGAACGGCTCGAACGCGAACTCCCGGTCGGCAGCGAACAGCTGCCGTTGCTTGAAGCGGCACTTGAACGCGCCGGTAAGCCCGGTAAGCGGTGAGCGCGATGCGCTTGGCCTGCGTCGCAGAGATGCCGGACCGTCTGCCTGCAATTGCGCGAACGTATCTGCAGGCTGTCGGTCCGCTGCTGCCGGAGTGGAACCTTGATCAGGTGCTGATCCAATTGCGCCGCCATACGTGCGATGGCCTTATCCCAACGACCTGGATAGCGCTGGATCACACCCAGGCGCTCGGTTCGGTAAACCTGCTGAAGAACGATCGCGCGCGCACTCGACAATGCTCGCCCTGGTTGGCCTCGCTGTACGTGCAGCTGCGTGCGTGCGCGCAGGGTATCGGCAAGACGCTGGTGGCACTTTGCGTAACGGTCGCCGCACGGTCAGGCGTGCGACTGCTGCACTTGTATCGCCAGCTAATATTGGTGCCGTTTGATCAGCGCTTGGGATGGCAGACGCATGCCCGATTCTTGCTGGGACCGCTGCAGATTGTGGTGATGCGCATGACGCCGGGAGTGGCAACGCAATGAGTGAAACGACAGCGGTTGCCAGTGCCGAGGACCACCGTTGGATGGCGCAGGCGTTGCGTCTGGCCAAGCGCGGCGCCTACACCGCACGCCCCAATCCGATGGTGGGCTGCGTCATCGTGCGCGACGGCGTGTGTGTGGGCGAAGGCTTTCATCAACGCGCCGGCGGCCCGCATGCCGAAGTGTTTGCGTTGCGTGCAGCAGGTGAATTGGCGCGCGGCGCCACGGCGTATGTGACCTTGGAGCCGTGCGCGCATTACGGGCGCACGCCGCCGTGCGCCCTGGCCCTGATCGCCGCCGGAGTGAGGCGGGTGGTCGCGGCGATGGCCGATCCGTTCCCGCAGGTCAATGGCGGTGGTTTCGCGTTGCTGCGCGAGGCTGGAATCGACGTGCTTAGCGGCGTGATGCATGCCCAGGCGCGTGCGCTCAATCAGGGCTTTGTGTCGCGCGTGGAGCGTGGCCGGCCGTGGGTGCGAGTCAAGCTTGGCGCCAGCCTCGATGGGCGCACTGCGCTAGCCAGTGGCGAATCCAAGTGGATTACCGGCGCAGATGCGCGTGCAGATGTGCACCGTTGCCGTGCACGTGCAGGTGCGATCCTCACCGGTGCGGGCACGGTGCTGGCCGACGATCCGTCGATGACGGTGCGGCTGGGTGATGACACGGCATTCGCGCCGCCGTTGCGTGTGGTGCTCGATGCCGGCTTGCGCACGTTGCGCTGCACGAATATTCGCACCGGCGATGCACCGACGCTGTATCTGCATGGCGATGCTGTCGTTCCGAAGGCGTTGAGTGGTGCGGAATTTGCGGCCATGCCATTGCACGCAGGTCGTTTTGATCTGGTCGCTGTGCTGACACGACTGGCCGAGCGGGGGATCAATGAAGTGCATGTGGAAGCCGGCGCCACGCTGAGCGGTGCGCTACTGCACACTGGGGTGGTGGATGAACTTCTGGTCTATATCGCCCCGGTGCTGCTAGGCGACACTGCAAGACCCTTGCTTGCCGGGCTTGGCATCGAAACGATGGCGCAGCGGCATGCATTGCAACTACGCGATGTGCGCCAATTTGGGCAAGATCTGCGTTTGCGCTATGCGTCATTACCGGCGGCATGACTGCTAAAAAAAGGCCCCGCATGCGGGGNCTCTTTTATCTGTGCACGATGCCGCTCAGAAGGTGGCGCGCACGCCGACACGGTATTGATTTGCGTTGTCGATGAATTGGACTTCGCCCACCAAGCCCCAGGTTGGTGTGACATTCACCTGGCCACCCAGGGTGCCCACGAACTCGCCTTTGTCCACGTGGCTGCCGTCGATGTAGCCGGCCTTGACCCATGCTTCGGTGCGCGGTGAGGGCTTGCCGCGCAGGCCCACGTTGCCGAGGATCAGATTGCTGGAGTCTGACGACGCATCGACCGAACGACCGCGCTGGCGCACGTCGGATTCGACCTTGGTGCGTACCACGCTGATGTCGGTGGTGAACTCAACGCGCTCGTTCATTTCCTGGCGATAGCCGACCCCCAAGGTTGTCTGCTGCACGTTGCCCTCCAACACAAAGCCAGATCCGATGTTGAAATCCTTGTTTGCGCGTTGGTAGCCAGCAAGCACGTACACCGGCTCTGCAATCTGCCAGGAGCCACGCAGGTAGCCACCGCCAAGATTGTCGGAAGTGCCATTGACCAGAACTTCGGTACGGTTCCAGCCGCCTTCGACGTAGCTGTAGCTCAGGTCTTCCGCACAGGCGGCAAACGGCGCGGCAGCCAGCAGGGCGGCCAGAATCAGGGTGGATGGTTCTCTCCGAATTGATGTCCGTGTCTCCACCCCACTGCGGGGTGGAAAAGAAACGACGTCTCCCGTCGTGCCGCGAACTTTAACATATATTTCACAATAGTGAAGATAGGGGATTTCCTGACACCACACCGCGTCCCGCCAGTCGTCGCTGGCACTCAACCATCGCGACAAGGCGCGCTGTTAAACTCAGCTTGCCGGTTCGCCGGCACTTAACGAACGTCTTCAGGGCGGGGTGCGATTCCCCACCGGCGGTAGGCATGCGCACGCATGTGAGCCCGCGAGCGCTTGGTCGCAATGGTTGGCAGGTGAGTGTGCCGGGCATTGTGCGAAGGTCAGCAGATCCGGTCCGATGCCGGAGCCGACGGTATAGTCCGGATGAAAGAAGACGGCCACCGTGCAGCCCTGTGGCTGCGCGCGCGCCTGTTTGCTTTGCCTTGCGGCGTTTTTCGCTCAACNTTTGCGAGAAACGACTATGTCCACGTACCACTTGCCGCGCTGCACCTTGGCCTTCCAGCAATCCATTGCAGGCGCCGTCATGGCGCAAGCGGAGCAACGCTGATGTTCACCGGAATCATTGAAGGTGTCGGCCAACTGGCGGCGCGTCAGCCGCGGGGCGGTGATATGCGTTTCACCTTCGCCACCGGCACGCTGCCGTTCGAGTCGGTCCAGTTGGGCGAGAGCATCGCGGTCAACGGTGTTTGCCTGACCGTGGTTGCATTCGAGGCGGCCAGTTTTCAGGCCGATGCCTCGATCGAAACCCTGTCGCTGACCACGCTGGGCGTGTTGTTGGAGGGCGCGCCACTCAATCTGGAACGTGCAATGCGGCCCACCGATCGGCTTGGCGGGCATCTGGTCAGCGGGCATGTGGATGGTATGGGCCAGGTGCAGTCGGTCCAGGAGGATGCACGTGCGCAACGCTGGCGGTTTGCCGCACCGCCGTCGCTGTTGCGCTATGTCGCAAAGAAGGGCTCGATCTGTGTGGACGGCGTCAGCCTCACCGTCAATGAGGTGGACGAGGAAGGATTCGAGGTTGCGTTGATACCCCATACGGTGGCCAACACCGCGTTTGCGCAGACGGCGGTCGGCGCAACGGTGAATCTGGAAATCGATCTGGTGGCGCGTTATGTCGAACGCCTGCTCGGTACGCGGGGTGCGGCATGAATTTCGCGCCGGTTCCTGAGTTGATCGAAGAACTGCGCGCCGGTCGCATGGTGGTTATCGTCGATGACGAAGATCGCGAGAACGAAGGCGATCTGATCATGGCCGCAGAGTTGGTCAAGCCGTCGGACATCAACTTCATGGTCACGCACGCACGCGGGTTGGTGTGTCTGTCGCTGACCCGCGAGCGTTGCGCGCAGCTGGGGCTGGTGCCGATGGTGCGCAACAACACTGCGCAGTTTCATACCAACTTCACCGTCAGTATCGAAGCGGCGGAAGGCGTGACCACCGGCATCTCCGCCTACGACCGCGCGCACACCGTGCGCACCGCAGTGCGGTCGGATGCAAAACCGCAGGATCTGAGCCAGCCGGGACATATTTTCCCGCTGATTTCGCAGCCCGGTGGCGTGTTGACCCGCGCTGGTCACACTGAAGCCGCCAGTGACCTCCCCATGCTCGCCGGGCTGGAACCAGCCGGTGTGCTGGTGGAAGTGCTCAACCCGGACGGCAG
>JGI26054J46599_1000359_pt1 | contig 11776 bp, 8 predicted proteins | sample HigsolmetaGSP16D_FD_46599 | JGI IMG/M metagenome (IMG submission 46599) | reverse complement strand
CCGTTCTACCTGCTGCGNGGCGCGCAGCCCGTGTGGAACCAGGAAAATCTGCCCGTGCTGTTCGCNCAGCTTGAGGCACTGGCCGACGATGGCCTGGAGCCGCGCGCCTATCACCTGGAGCCGCTGCGCGAACTGGCGGCGGTCGACGATCCATCGCCGCGGCTATCGGCCTGCGTCGAGGTGCTGGCCACCACGGCGTATCTGCAGGCGTTGCGCGATCTGGCCTACGGGCGCCTGGAGCAGGCCAAGGTGGAGCCACTCTGGGAGCCCGAGAGCATGGCCGTGCAGCAGAGCCAGGCGCCGCTGCTGGCGATTGCCCAGGCTGGGCTGGCTGATCCGACGCAGGCCTTCGAACAGGCGCGGCCGGATTTCGGCCCCTACCAGCAATTGCGCCAGCGCTACGCCGAATTGCGGCGCCAGGAACTGCCGCAGTGGCTGGCGATCCCCGGCGGCACGCTGCTCAAGCCTGGCGCCGTGGATGGCCGGGTGCCCTTGCTGGAGCAACGTCTGCAATTGCATGGCGATCTGTCCCAGGGCGCGCCGGCACTGGTCGCCGAGCAGACCTCGGTGTATTCCACGGCGCTGGTCGAGGCGGTCAAGGCCTTCCAGCGCAACCACCTGCTCAAGCCCGACGGCGTGGTCGGCCCCGGTACGCTGGCCGAGCTGAACCGTTCGGCCAGCGAGCGCATGGACCAGATCCGCATCAACCTGGAGCGCCTGCGCTGGCTGTCCCACGAGATCGAGCCGACCAGCGTGCTGATCGACGTGGCGGGCGCCGAGGTGATGTTCCTGCGTGACCATGCCGTCGCCTGGCAGGCGCGCACCCAGGTCGGTCGCCCGGCCCGGCCGACACCGCTGCTGCGCTCGCGCATCACCCACCTGACGCTCAACCCGACCTGGACCATTCCGCCGACCATCCTGAAGGAGGACAAGCTGCCCGAGCTGCGCCGTGACGCGGCAGGCTATCTGGCCGCCAACCATATGCAGGTGATCGATTACGACGGCAACCCGGTGGACCCGCGTGGCGTCGACTGGGAGCGCCCCGGTCGGGTGATGATCCGCCAGTCGGCAGGTGCTCACAGCCCGCTGGGCAAGGTGGCGATCCGCTTCCCCAACCCCTTCTCGGTGTACCTGCACGACACGCCGAGCCAGCGCCTGTTCGACAACCTGCCGCGGCTGTTCAGCTCGGGCTGCGTGCGCATCGAGCGGGTCACCGAACTGGTCGACCAACTGCTCGTCGGCGCCTCGCCCAGCGAGCGTGCGCGGATCACCAGGCAGTGGGACAGCGGCCGCACCCTGCGCGCCGACCTGCCACGCCCGGTGCCGATCCTCATGGCCTACTGGACGGCCCAGGTCGGCGCCGATGGCCAGGTGCAGTTCCGCCCGGATATCTACGGCCACGACGCCCGTTTGCTCAAGGCGCTGGAGGCGTCCAACCGCATCTAGGATGAGTCGCAGCTTGTCGAGGAGTGGAGCGATATCCGGTACGCGGATTTGATGATGCTCGCGCTCCAGGTAGGGTGGACAACGCTGTTTTTGTCCACCATCAAGGCCTCGGAGCGGTGGACGGTTGAAGCGTCGTCCAGCCTACGAAGGCTGCCGATTCAGCGATACCCGGGCAACTGCTCGAACAGGCTGCGGCACACGCCGGTGATGTGCTCTTCGAGTAGCCTGGCGGCCCGCTCGATGTCGCGGGCGCGGCAGGCGGCGAGGATTTCGCGGTGCTCGTGATCGGCGCGGTCCTTGCCCTCGGACAGGCTCATCTGCATGCGCAGGTAGCGTTCCAGCTTGTCGTGGATGGAGCGGATCAGGCCGACCAGAAATGGCCGCTGCGCCGGTTCGTACAGGCAGGCATGCAACGCCCAGTTGAGCTCGGCCCAGCGGCCGACATCGTCTTCGCCGATGAACTCCTCGCAGATGCGCTCGGCACGGGCGAAGGTGGCTTCGTCCATATTGGGAATCGCCAGGCGCAGCACCTTGTCTTCGAGCAGGATGCGCACCTCGAACATCTGCGCCAGGTCCGGCTCGGAGATGCGCGTGACCACCGCGCCCTTGTTGCGCTGGAACACCACCAGCCCCTCGGCCTCCAGGCGCTTGAGCGCTTCGCGCACGGGGATCTTGCTGACGTTGAACAGCTTGGCGATATCGTCCTGGCGCACCGGCTCGTCTTCGGCGAAATGCCCGGCGACGATGGCGTCGCGCAGGTGCTTGGTGATCACCTCGGAGGCAGATGGGGTAATGCCCAGGTTTGGGGCATTCAGGGGAGGTAACGGCACGTGGGTGCACCTGCTAAAAAGGGCTTTTGGATATGATATACGAAAGCCCTACAGCGAATTGCCCACGCCACTGAACTGTTCGGCCAGCGCGCCGATCTGCTTGCGCTGGTCGCGCACGAAGTTGAAGAACGCCTGGGCCACTGGCGACAGGTACTTGCCCCGAGGGTGCAGCACGCACCAGCTGCGCAGCAGCGGCAGCTCGGCGACCGGCAACTCGCGCAGCAGGCCCAGTTGCAGCTCGCGGCGTACCGCGTGGCGCGGAATCAGCGCCAGGCCCAGGCCCGCCAGCACGCCTTCACGCTGGCCCTCCATGGAGCCAACCTCCTGGATCTGCGCGAAGTGCGCGCGCTTCTGGTGGCAATACTCCTCGCAGGCGCGGCGGGTACCCGAGCCCGGCTCGCGTACCAGCAGCGGCCACTCGCACAGATCCTGCAATTGCAGGGCCTCGGCCTGGCTCAGCGGATGATCCGCCGGCGCCACGGCGATGATCGGGTTGTTGAGAAAGGGCAGAAATTCCAGGGCCATGTCCGACGGCACCTGGGACATGATCAGCAGGTCGTCGCGGTTGGCGCTCAGCCGCCTGACCGCCTGGGTATGGTTGACCACGGTGAGCTGCAGGCTGACTTCCGGGTGCTCGCGGCGAAAGGCGGCGAACAGNTGGGGAACGAAGTACTTGGCGCTGGATTCGATGGCCAGGCTCAGTTGCCCCTGCAGCGAGCCCTTGAGGTCGGCCAGCTGCATGTCGAGGCTTTCCAGGCGCCCGAAGATATCCTCGCTGGCGCGCTGCAGCGCTTCGGCGGCTTCGGTCAGGTACAGCTTCTTGCCGACGTAGTCGAACAGCGGCTGGCCGAGCAGCTCTTCGAGCTGGCGAATCTGCAGGCTCACTGCCGGTTGAGTCAGGGCCATTTCCTCGGCGGCGCGGCTGTAGGAACGGTGATCGCACACCGAGCGGAATACCTGAAGCTGGCGAAAGGTCATGCGTAACAATGACTTGCGAATTTTATTCACCACTGTGGTGGTTTGTTNTTCGCAGAGCATAAGTTTTTACTTATGCACAACCCAACAAATATTGATTTTGGTTAATTGTTACAGCGGCGTAGGGTTGATCACAAGATCGGGCGGACATATCCGGTCATATCTCGACCCTTAATGGGTTGCCTGTTCACGTGATCGAGGATGCTGGCTCGTGATCAAGAAAATCCTGATCGCCAACCGTGGCGAGATTGCGGTGCGCATCGTGCGGGCCTGTGCCGAAATGAACATTCGTTCGGTGGCCATCTATTCGGATGCCGACCGCCAGGCGCTGCACGTCAAGCGTGCCGATGAGGCCTATGGCATCGGTGACGACCCGCTGGCCGGTTACCTGAACCCGCGCAAGCTGGTGAACCTGGCGGTGGAAACCGGTTGCGATGCGTTGCACCCCGGTTACGGCTTTCTCTCCGAGAACGCCGAGCTGGCGGAAATCTGCGCCGAGCGCGGCATCAAGTTCATCGGCCCGAGTGCCGAGGTCATCCGCCGCATGGGCGACAAGACCGAAGCGCGGCGCAGCATGATCAAGGCCGGCGTGCCGGTCACGCCGGGCACCGAGGGCAACGTGGCGGATATCGCCGAAGCATTGCGCGAAGGCGACCGCATCGGCTACCCGGTGATGCTCAAGGCCACCTCCGGTGGTGGTGGCCGCGGTATCCGTCGCTGCAACAGCCGCGAGGAACTGGAGCAGGCGTTTCCGCGGGTGATCTCCGAGGCGACCAAGGCCTTTGGCAGCGCGGAAGTGTTCCTGGAAAAATGCATCGTCAATCCCAAGCATATCGAGGCGCAGATCCTCGCCGACAGCTTCGGCAACACCGTGCACCTGTACGAGCGTGACTGCTCGATCCAGCGCCGCAACCAGAAGCTCATCGAGATCGCCCCCAGCCCGCAGCTCACCCCCGAGCAGCGCGCCTACATCGGCGACCTGGCGGTGCGCGCCGCCCAGGCGGTCGGCTACGAGAACGCCGGTACCGTGGAGTTCCTGCTCGCCGAGGGCGAGGTGTACTTCATGGAGATGAATACCCGGGTGCAGGTGGAACACACCATCACCGAGGAAATCACCGGCATCGATATCGTCCGTGAGCAGATTCGCATCGCCTCGGGCTTGCCGCTTTCCATCAAGCAGGAAGATATCCAGTACCGCGGCTTCGCCCTGCAGTTCCGGATCAACGCCGAGGACCCGCGCAACAACTTCCTGCCCTCGTTCGGCAAGATCACCCGCTACTACGCCCCCGGTGGCCCCGGCGTGCGTACCGACACGGCGATCTACACCGGCTACACCATTCCGCCGTACTACGACTCCATGTGCCTGAAGCTGATCGTCTGGGCACTGACCTGGGAAGAAGCCCTGGCCCGTGGCTCCCGCGCGCTGGACGACATGCGCGTGCAGGGCGTGAAGACCACGGCCACCTACTACCAGCAGATTCTCGCCAACGACGAATTCCGCAGTGGGCGCTTCAACACCAGCTTCGTCGACAACCACCCCGAGCTGTTGAACTACTCGATCAAACGCAAGCCGGGCGAACTGGCCCTGGCCATCGCCGCCGCCATCGCCGCCCATGCCGGCCTGTGAGGAACGCACCATGACAAGAAAGATCACGGTTACCGACACCATCCTGCGCGACGCTCACCAGTCCCTGCTGGCCACCCGCATGCGCACCGAAGACATGCTGCCGATCTGCGACAAGCTCGACAAGGTCGGCTACTGGTCGCTGGAAGTCTGGGGCGGCGCGACCTTCGACGCCTGCGTGCGCTTCCTCAAGGAAGACCCGTGGGAGCGTCTGCGCCAGCTGCGCGCGGCGCTGCCCAACACCCGCCTGCAGATGCTCCTGCGCGGCCAGAACCTGCTCGGCTANCGCCACTACAGCGATGACGTGGTGCGCGCCTTCGTCGCCAAGGCGGCAGAGAGCGGCATCGACGTGTTCCGCATCTTCGACGCNATGAACGACGTGCGTAACCTGCAGGTGGCCATCGAGGCGGTGAAGGCCAGCGGCAAGCACGCCCAGGGCACCATCGCCTACACCACCAGCCCGGTGCACACCGTGGCGGCGTTCGTCGCCCAGGGCAAGGCCATGCAGGCCATGGGCATCGATTCCATCGCCATCAAGGACATGGCCGGGCTGCTCACGCCTTATGCCACGGCCGAACTGGTCAAGGCGTTGAAGGCCGAAATCGACCTGCCGGTATTTATCCACAGCCACGACACCGCCGGCCTGGGTTCGATGTGCCAGCTCAAGGCCATCGAGGCCGGCGCCGACCATATCGACACGGCCATCTCCAGCTTCGCCTGGGGCACCAGCCACCCGGGTACCGAGTCGATGGTCGCCGCGCTCAAGGGCAGCGAATACGACACCGGCCTGGATCTGTCGCTGATCCAGGAGATCGGCATGTACTTCCACGCGGTGCGCAAGAAGTACCACCAGTTCGAAAGCGAGTTCACCGCCGTCGACACCCGCGTGCAGGTCAACCAGGTGCCGGGCGGGATGATTTCCAACCTGGCCAACCAGCTCAAGGAGCAGGGCGCGCTGAACCGCATGAACGAAGTGCTGGCGGAGATCCCGCGGGTGCGCGAAGACCTTGGCTTCCCGCCGCTGGTCACGCCGACCTCGCAGATCGTCGGCACCCAGGCGTTCTTCAACGTGCTGGCCGGCGAGCGCTACAAGACCATCACCAACGAGGTGAAGCTGTACCTGCAGGGCGGCTACGGCCAGGCGCCGGGCAAGGTCAACGAGCAGCTGCGCAAGCAGGCCATCGGCAGCGAAGAGGTCATCGACGTGCGCCCGGCCGACCTGCTCAAGCCGGAGATGGACAACCTGCGCGGACAGATCGGCGACCTGGCCAAGTCCGAGGAGGACGTGCTGACCTTCGCCATGTTCCCGGACATCGGCCGCAAGTTCCTCGAAGAGCGCGAGGCCGGCACCCTGCAACCCGAAGCCCTGCTGCCGATTCCCGATGGCACTGGCGTGGCCGCAGCGGGCGGAGCGGGCGTGCCGACCGAATTCATCATCGACGTGCACGGCGAGAGCTACCGCGTGGACATCACCGGTGTTGGCGTGAAGGGCGAGGGCAAGCGGCACTTCTACCTGTCCATCGACGGCATGCCCGAGGAAGTGGTGTTCGAGGCACTCAACGACTACGTCGCCGGTGGCACCGGCAGCAAGCGTCGCAGCGCCAGCGCGCCGGGCGACGTGAGCACCAGCATGCCGGGCAATATCGTCGACGTGCTGGTCAAGGAGGGCGACACCGTCAAGGCCGGCCAGGCGGTGCTGATCACCGAGGCGATGAAGATGGAAACCGAAGTGCAGGCGCCGATCGCCGGCACCGTCAAGGCCGTGCACGTGGCCAAGGGCGACCGGGTCAACCCGGGCGAAGTGCTGATCGAAGTCGAAGCCTGACCGTTACCGATTAACCTCTGGGGGCCGCAAGGCCCCTTTTTTTGTCTGGCGGTTGGCCAAGGCCAGCTGAAACCGCGACCCACTTCGCCATGGCAACAACCTCGACGCTCACCATTGCCTGCAAAAAACCGTGGGAGCGAGCGGGGCGCCCAGGACATGCCCGCGAGTTATTCGGGCGCATGGCGCCCTCCCACAATGACTTGGGTGTACATCGGCTGGCCGCCATCGCTTGCAATGGTGCCTAGGCTCCAGCACCATATCTGGGCCTGAAGTGGCATACTGCCAGTATCTGGGTTGTGGCGATTGCCGCTCTGCCTGCCGGCGCCTGCAATGCGCCGGCTCGACCTCTTTATAAGGATATTCCATGCTGCGTCGTTGCGTTCTACTCATCCTGCTGTTCAGCCTGGCCGCCTGTTCCAATGGCCGCAAGATCGACTATTCCCAGGCCTACCCCGTGGTGCCGCAAACCTTCACCAAGGCCGTCGAGGTGCAGGTGATCGATGAGCGTCCCTACGTGGTTTCCGGCAACAAGAAGGGGCATTTCGTTGGTCTGATCCGCGGCAGCTACTACATCCCCTATGACGTCAACACGCGCTCCGGCGAGCCGCTGGCTCAGGAGCTGCAGAAGTCGCTGCTCGGTGGCTTGCAGCGCAAGGGCGTCGCCGCCCGCGGCGTGGATGGCACGGTGCGCCAGGCGTCTTCTGCCGACGCCATGCTGCTGTCGGTTCGGGTGCGTGAATGGAAGAGCGAAAGCTTCATGGGCGTGGTGCTGACCCACGCGCTGACTGCCGACGTGTTCGATAGCCGCGGCCAGCGCCTGGCGTCGGTGCCGCTGCAGGGTTCATCGAGCGTCTATGACTTTACCGACTCGGGCAAGGCCATCCTGTCCAGCGTGCTGACCCAGCAGTACGTGCAGAAGGCGCTTAATGGCGAGCAGGTCGAGGTGGTCGAGGCAGCCGAGATCGAAGAGGGTTCGGTGCGTCGTGATCCTGCCGGATTGTTCACGCCGCCGATTGCCCGTGACGGCGTGTTCTGAAGGCTGCCGCTTGCAGGCATAACCTTTTCAGCAATCGTTCTAAGCATCCGCATGCCGGGGCGGGCTAAAATAGCCGACCGTTTCAATTGGTTATTCGAAGGTCTATATGAGTCTGTCCATTCCTGCCGCAGCGCCGGCCAATCGCTCGGGTACGCCATTGGTGGCCATCGGGCTGCTGCTGGCCGGCGCGCTGCTGCTGACCTTTGCGGTCAGTGGCCGCCAGGCGTTGTTGTTCATCGTCGGTGGCGCGCTGGGCCTGGTGCTCTATCACGCCGCATTCGGCTTCACCTCGGCCTGGCGCGTGTTGCTCAACGAGCGCCGTGGCGCCGGCCTGCGGGCGCAGATGGTGATGCTGGCCATCGCCGTGCTGCTGTTCTTCCCCGCTCTCTCGGCCGGCACCCTGTTCGGCGAGCCGGTCAGGGGCCTGGTGGCACCGGCGGGTACCTCGGTGATCGTCGGCGCGTTCATCTTCGGTATCGGCATGCAGCTGGGNGGCGGTTGTGCCTCCGGCACGNTGTTCACCGTGGGTGGCGGCAATGCGCGGATGCTGGTGACGCTGCTGTTCTTCATCATTGGTGGGGTTGGCGCGACCCATCACCTGGAGTGGTGGTCGGCGCTGCCGAGCCTGCCGCCGACCTCCATCGTCAGCAGCCTGGGCCTGGTGCCCGCGCTGATCGTCAGCCTGGCCTTGTTCGCCGCCATCGCGGCAATCAGCGCCCGCCTGGAGCTGCGTCGCCACGGCAGCCTGGAACGTGCGGCGCCGAGCGAGCACCAGGGCTGGCAGCGTTTCCTGCGTGGCCCCTGGCCGCTGATCTGGGGTGCGGTGCTGCTGGCGCTGCTCAACTTCGCCACCCTGGCGCTGGCCGGTCGCCCCTGGGGCATCACCTCGGCATTCGCGCTGTGGGGCGCCAAGGTGCTGCAGGGCAGCGGCGTGGACGTTTCCGCCTGGGCGTTCTGGCAGCAGCCGGGCAATGCCCAGGCGCTGGCTGCGCCGCTGTGGGAAGACATCACCACGGTGATGGATATCGGCATCGTCATCGGTGCGCTGCTGGCCGCAGGCCTGGCCGGGCGCTTCGCGCCGAACCTGAACATCCCGCTGCGCTCGCTGATCGCCGCGGTGATCGGCGGCCTGCTGCTCGGCTACGGCTCGCGCCTGGCCTATGGCTGCAACATCGGCGCCTACTTCAGCGGCATTGCCTCCGGCAGCCTGCATGGCTGGTTGTGGCTGGTCGCTGCCTTCGTCGGTAACGGTGTGGGTGTGCGCCTGCGGCCGCTGTTCTTTCCCGGTGAACGCCGCGAGGCGAAGCTCACCGGATGCTGATCGCCCGCCTGGCAAGGCCGGCCGCGNTGCTTGTCGGCGCGCTGCTGGCCCTTGCCTTGGGCGGCTGCCAGTCATCGCAACAGCGGCTGGGTGAACTGGCTGGCCAGCATGACCAGCGATTACAGGCCCTGGACAGCAAGCCCTTTCCCTTGCTGCTCGCTGCGCCGGGCCATGTACCGGCCGCAGCGCGTCTGCGGGTTTATCTGGAGGGCGACGGCCATGCCTGGGCGACGCCCTCGCAGCCCAGCCTGGATCCGACCCCGCGTGATCTGCTGGTGGCGCGCCTGGCGTTCAGCGACCCGACGCCGAGCCTGTACCTGGCGCGGCCCTGCCAGTTCGTCAGGGCTCCGGGCTGCACCACCCGGCTGTGGACCAATCAGCGTTTCGGCGCCGAGGTGCTGGGCAGCCTCGACCAGGGCCTGGACCTGATCAAGGCGCGCTACGGCAACCACGACTTCGAGCTGATCGGCTATTCCGGCGGCGCCGCCCTGGCGCTGCTGCTGGCCGCCCGGCGTGATGATGTGGCCAGCGTACAGACCCTGGCCGGCAACCTGAGCCCCCGTTACTGGGTGCAGGTGAAACACTTGAGCCCCCTCGATGGCTCCCTCGAACCCCTGGACGACCGCCAGCGCCTGGTGCAGATCCCGCAACGCCACCTGACGGGGGCCGCCGACACGCTGGTGCCGGCGGCTGTCATGCAGCATTACCTCGATGGCCTTGGCGCGGCGCGGTGCGTGGAAACTGCCAGCCTGCCCGGGGTGACCCACCATGCAGGCTGGGAAAGGGCCTGGGCGCAGTGGCGGCAATCGCCCCTGAAATGCGCCTTGAGCAGCCGGCCCTGATAGCCGGCAAACGAGCTTCGGGCATGGCTAATGCCTGTTTCCCCGGGGCCAGTTAGTGAATTCGCCTGTTTTTTTGCCGCCTCTTGGGGGCAAGTTGTTATAGCCTTGGCGCCTTGGCAACAATCGCTGTGCTTTGCAATTGATTGATCCGCCAGCCGTTTTCCAGAAATCGTGTTCATGACGATGGCCCGCTCGGCGGATACTTCGGCGTCACCGCGCCATGCCGATCCTGGCGGCCACAAGCCGACATGGACATAACAAAAAGGATAACTACCCCATGGATTCATTCCTCGCTTTACTGTCGAGCATCAACAGCTTCGTGTGGGGCCCGTTCCTGCTCATCCCGCTGCTGTTGCTGACGGGCCTGTACCTGACCATTCGCCTGCGCGGCCTGCAGTTTCGCGTGCTCGGCCATGCCTTCTGGCTGGCTTTCGTGAAACGCTCGGAAAAGGGCAACGTGCCGGGCGACGTGTCCCATTACCAGGCGCTGGCCACGGCGTTGGCGGCGACCGTCGGGGTGGGCAACATCGCCGGCGTGGCAACGGCCATCGGCATCGGCGGCCCGGGCGCGCTGTTCTGGATGTGGATGACCGGCCTGCTGGGCATGGCGACCAAGTATTCCGAGGCGCTGCTGGGCGTCAAATACCGGGTGACCGACGCCAAGGGCGAGCAGAGCGGCGGCCCGATGTACTACCTCACCAACGGCGTTGGCGGCTGGTTCGGCAAGACGCTGGGCATCGCCTTCGCGATCTTCGGCGTACTCGCCTCGTTCGGCATCGGCAACATGGTGCAGTCCAACACCGCGGCCCATCAGCTGTATGACACCTGGGGCGTATCGCCGGTGGTCAGCGGCCTGTGCCTGGCGCTGGTCACCGCGGTGGTGATCATCGGTGGCATCAAGAGCATCGGCCGCTTCGCCGCGGCGGTGGTGCCGCTGATGATCGTGCTGTACATCGCCTGCATCATCGTCGTGCTGGTGGCCTTCGCCGACCGTTTGCCGGCTGCCATCGCGCTGATCTTCACCGATGCCTTCAGCGGTTCGGCGGCGGCCGGCGGCTTCCTGGGGTCCAGCATCATCCTTGCCGTGCAGATGGGCGTGGCCCGCGGCATCTTCTCCAACGAATCGGGGCTGGGTACCGGCGCCATCGCAGCGGCAGCGGCCAAGACCGACAAGCCGGTGCGCCAGGCCATGGTTTCGATGACCCAGACCTTCCTCGACACCCTGGTGGTGGTGACCTTCACCGCCCTGGCGATCATCGTCACCGGCGCCTGGATGCAGGAAGGCCTCAAGGGCGCCCCGATGACCGCCTGGGCTCTGGAGCAGGGCATGGGTGGCGGCTGGGGCCTCTACACCGTGGCCATCAGCGTGATGGTCTATGCCTTCACCACCATCCTCGGCTGGTCGTATTACGGCGAGCGTTGCATGGAGCGCCTGGTGGGGCGCGTGGCGGTGATGCCGTACCGGCTGGTGTTCTCGGTGATGGTGTTCGTTGGCGCGGTGACCTCCCTGGAAGTGGTGTGGACCTTCTCCGACATCGCCAACGGCCTGATGGCCCTGCCCAACCTGATCGGCCTGCTGCTGCTCTCCGGCATCGTGGTCAAGGAAACCCGCGACTACATGAGCCGCAAGAACTGGAAGAGCGAGGACTGATTAATCGGCGCTGCTGGCTTTCCGCGATTCAGTGTGGGAGCGGGCCATGCGCGCGAATCGCGGGCATGGCCTAGGTGTCCCCGCCCGCTCCCACAGCATGTAGGGTGGATCACGCTGCATCGATCCACCGTGGCGGTGGACGTGAAAAGCGATGTCCACCCTACATTGCCGATTGGCGGCACCAGTCAGCGATTGCGATAGCTCCCACGCAGAGCGTGAGCAACGC
>JGI26054J46599_1000357_pt1 | contig 11837 bp, 8 predicted proteins | sample HigsolmetaGSP16D_FD_46599 | JGI IMG/M metagenome (IMG submission 46599) | reverse complement strand
AGCCTGTCAAGGGGGCGGATGCCGCGCCGCCGCGTGCGTAGCGTCGCGGCCATGAGCGACACAACACCCACCCCGGAGCAGGACGACCCGACCGGCGGCGACGAGGTCACCGAGAACCAGCTCGACGCCGACAACGAGGTCGAGGAGGACACCCTCAAGACCCTCGACCCCGACGACTCCCCCGCCTGAGGCGCCGAGTCACGCCTCGCGCGTGATGAGGACCGTCACCTCGAGGCGGCTCTTGAACGGTCCCGCGTACACGCCGCGCAGCGGCGGTACGTCGTTGTAGTCGCGCCCGCGGCCGACCGTGACGTGCCGGTCGCCGATCTCGGCGTCGTTCGTCGGGTCGAAGCCGTGCCAGGACCCCGCGTACCACTCGATCCAGGCGTGCGACTCCCCGGCGACGGGGACGCCGACCTCGGCGGTGGGGTTCGGGTGCAGGTACCCCGACACGTAGCGTGCCGGGATTCCGACGGAGCGGAGGGCGCCCAGGGCGATGTGCGCCATGTCCTGGCAGACGCCCTTCCGCTCCGCCCACGCCTCGGCACCGGTCGACTGGACCTCGGTCGCACCGGGGACGTACTCGACGGCCTGACCGATGGCCGTTGCGATCGCGAGAGCCGCGTGCGACGGGTTCTCGTGCTGGGCGGCGATGCCCGCGGCGAGGTCGGCGACTTCGGGATGCGGCTCGGTGCGCCGCGTCTGCGAGAGCATCTCGACGGTGCCGATCGACCGCTGCGCGTCGCGCCCGAGTGCCTCCCACGACATGTCGGGGTGGGTCAGCGGCCGCGCACGGACCTCGACGAGCGAGCGCGCGGTGATCTGCAACGCGGAGTGCTTCGCCAGGACGTCGAAGGCCGCCACCCGCGTGCCGAAGTAGTCGACGAAGTAGTTCACGTTCGTCGACGGGTCGATGTCGAGCTGCGAGCTCAGGACGAACTGGCTGTCGCTCGTCGTCGGCAGCATCCGCGCCTCGTTGTACGACGCCCCCACCTCACCCGGGTAGTCGAAGCCCGTCGTGTGCTCGATGCGCAGCCGCTTCATGAGGTCTCTCCGATCCAGCTGGGTTCGGCCTGGGTCGGGAAGAACCNCGCCCGGATGGCCTCGGACGCCTCGCGCGTCACCGACTGCACGCTCTGCATGTGGGCGGGGAGCTCGGTGAGCACCTCGTCGATCGGGCGGTACTCGAGTTCGTTGCGCATCCGACCGAGAGCCCGGAGCACCGAGTTGGAGTGCCCGACCCGATCGGCGACGGGGTCGATNGCACTCATGCACTGCTCGGCCGTGCGGATCGAGTGGATGATCGACCGCGGGAAGAGACGGTCGAGCAGAAGGAACTCCGCCGCGTTCTGCGAACTCGGCATCCCGCGGTAGGTCCGCAGGTACGCCTCGTACGCGCCGCAGGAACGCAGGATGGTCGTCCAGGACGGACCGGATGCCTCGGTCAGCGACCTCGTCGCGAGCATCCGCGCGGTCATGTCGGTGCGCTCGATGGCCCTCCCGAGCGTGAAGAACTGCCAGGCCTCGTCGTGACTCGTGGAACTGTCCGTGACGCCGACGGCGAGCGCGGCGCGCTCGCGGACCCATTGGAAGAACTCGTGCGTCTTCTCGTCGTTGAGGCGGCGCGGCATCCGCGAGTACGTCGTGTTGAGCGTCTCCCAGAGCTCGGTCGACACGATCTCGCGCGCGCGCCGGGCGTTCTCGCGGGCAGCTTGCAGGCAGTACGCGATCGACGACGGGTTGACCCGGTCGACGGCGAGCAGGGTGAGCACGTCACCGCGGGTGACGACACCTCCACCGTCGGCGGGGGCGGCCCCCATGACGCCCATGAGCGACCGGCACGCGGTGTCCTCGTCGATCCACGGGTCTTCGAGGAGGAGCTGGAGGTGCACGTCGAGGATGCGGGCGGTGCCGTCCGAGCGCTCGATGTAGCGGCCGATCCAGAAGAGGCTCTCGGCGATGCGGCTCAGCATCCCGCCTCCCCTCCCTCGACGTCGCTGCCCTGCTGCTGCTGTTCCTGCTGCTGCTGTTCCTGCTGTTCGGACAGCGTGCGCGGCCGATCCTGCGGCGAATGGTCGGGCTCGTCCTGCGCGTCGTAGATGATCGGGATGGCCGAGGTCGCGGTGGCCTGCTCCGCGACGAGACCGGCGAGGGACTGCGCCTGCCCGTACTCGCCTCGGCCGGGCGCGTCGCCCCCGACGATCCAGGTGTCCTTCGAACCGCCGCCCTGGCTCGAGTTGACGACGAGCTGGCCTTCGGGGAGGGCGACGCGGGTGAGCCCGCCGGGGAGCACCCACACCTCGTCGCCGTTGTTCACGGCGAAGGGGCGGAGGTCCGCATGGCGCGGACGCATCCCGTCGTCGACGAGGGTGGGAATCGTGGAGAGCATGACGACCGGCTGCGCGATCCAGCCGCGCGGGTCGGCCCGGAGCTTCGTGCGGAGCGCATCGAGCTCCGCAGGGCTCGCGTCGGGGCCCACGACGAGACCCTTCCCACCGGAGCCGTCCACGGGCTTCACGACGAGCTCGTCGAGCCGGTCGAGCACCTCCTCGAGGGCGCCCGGGTCCTCGAGACGCCAGGTGTCGACGTTCTTGAGGATCGGCTCCTCGGCCAGGTAGTACCGGATCAGGTCGGGCACGTACGTGTAGAGCAGCTTGTCGTCGGCCACGCCGTTGCCGACCGCGTTCGCGATCGTGACGTTGCCCAGGCGCGCCGCGAGCATGAGCCCGGGGGCGCCGAGCATCGAGTCGGCGCGGAACTGCAGCGGGTCGAGGAAGTCGTCGTCGACCCGGCGGTAGATGACGTCGACGCGGCGGGGTCCCCGCGTCGTCCGCATGAAGACCCGGCCGCCCTGGCAGACGAGGTCGCGACCCTCGACGAGCTCGACACCCATGAGGCGCGCGAGCAGCGTGTGCTCGAAGTAGGCGGAGTTGTAGACACCCGGGGTGAGCACGACGACNTTCGGGTCGTCGACGCCGGGCGGCGCGGAGTTCCGGAGGGCCTGCAGGAGCTTGTTCGGGTAGTCGCCGACGGGGCGCACGCGCATNGAGACGAAGAGCTCGGGCAGCGTCTGCGCCATGACGCGACGGTTCGAGATGACGTAGCTGACACCCGACGGCACGCGGACATTGTCCTCGAGGACGCGCATCTCTCCGTGCTCGTCGCGGATGAGGTCGATNCCGGCGACCTGGATGCGGACCCCGTTGGCGGAGCGGATGCCGGCGGCCTGACGGTAGAAGTACTGCGACGACGCGATCAGCTTCGCCGGCAGGACACCGTCGCGGACGACGTGCTGGTGCCCGTAGGCGTCGTCGAGGAAGGCCTCGAGCGCGCGCACGCGCTGCTGCACGCCCTTCTCGATGCGCGACCATTCGTCGTACGCGATGACCCGGGGCACGGCATCCAGCGGGAAGGGACGCTCCTCACCCGCGAAGTCGAACGTGACGCCCTGCGCGAGATACGAACTGGCGAGCGATTCCGTGCGCCCGCGGAGCTCCTCCTGGGTCATCTGCGCGAGCGCTTGGTAGAGCTCGCGATACGACGACCGGGACCGGGCCGCCTCNCCCGGATGCGCGATCTCGGCGAACATCTCGTCGAAGGCCGGGACGCCGGACGGGGTCTTGCGCGGTGCCAGCGTGGAGCCGTATCCGTCGAAGAGGTCACCCATGCGACGAGCCTAATCCGGGCGGTGTTGCCGAAGTGTTTCGCCGTGCGGTCAGTCCGTGAGCGCGAGTCGCAGCTGCTCGACGGCCCAGTCGATCTCGGTGGCCCGGATGATCAACGGAGGCGCCATGCGGATCGTCTGTCCGTGCGTGTCCTTGACCAGGACGCCGCGAGTGAGGAGCCGCTCGGCGACCTCGCGCCCGGTCCCCTTGGCCGGATCGATGTCGACACCCGCCCAGAGTCCCGTGACCCGGATCGCCGTGACGCCCGCGCCGATCAGTGGCTCGAGACGCGCACGCAGGTGGTCGCCGAGCGCGAGTGCGCGCCGCTGCAGGTCGCCGGTTGCGAGGAGCCCGACCACGGCGAGTCCGACGGCGGCTGCCAACGGATTGCCGCCGAAGGTCGAGCCGTGTTCCCCCGGGTGGATGACACCCAGGACGTCGCGGTTCCCGACGACGGCGGAGACCGGGAGGATGCCGCCGCCCAGGGCTTTGCCGAGCAGGTACAGGTCGGGCACCACGTCCTCGCGCTCGCACGCGAAGGTCGTGCCGACGCGGCCCAGGCCGGATTGGATCTCGTCGGCGATGAACAGGACGTTCGCNGCCGTGCACNTCTCCCGGACGGCGCGGAGNTACCCGTCGGGCGGGATGACGACGCCGGCCTCACCCTGGATCGGTTCGATCAGGACCGCGGCGGTGTCGTCGTCGATCGCGGCCGCGAGGGCCGCGGCATCCCCGTACGGCACGACCTCGAACCCGGGAGCGAACGGACCGAAGCCGTCGCGCGCCTGCGGGTCATCGCTGAAGCCGACGATCGTGGTCGTCCGGCCGTGGAAGTTTCCCGACGCGACGAGGATCTTCGCGCGCCCCTCGGGGACGCCCTTCACCCGGTAGGCCCAGGCGCGCGCGATCTTGATGCCGGTCTCGACGGCTTCCGCGCCGGTGTTCATCGGCAAGACCATGTCCTTGCCGGCAAGGTCGGCGAGCGCACCGGCGAAGGCGCCGAGCCGGTCGTTGTGGAACGCGCGACTCGTCAGTGTCAGACGACCGAGCTGCTCGGTCGCCGCCGCGACCAGGGCGGGATGCCGGTGCCCGAAGTTCAGGGCGGAGTAGGCNGACAGGAGGTCGAGGTACCGCTTGCCCTCGACGTCGGTCACCCACGAACCCTCACCCTCGGCGACGACGACGGGGAGCGGGTGGTAGTTGTGGGCGACGTGCTCCTCTTCCGCCGCGATCACGGCGTCCGACGTGGGCAGTTCGAGATCGGTCATCGCGCACCTCCGCGCAGTTCGAGCGTGCAGCACTTGATGCCGCCGCCGCCGAGCAGGAGCTCGGACAGNTCGATGGGGACGGGGANGTAGCCGCGCTCCTCGAGCTGCGCGGCGAAGTCGGCCGCTCGGGGCGAGACGAAGACGTGGAGTCCGTCACTGGCCGCGTTCAGTCCGAAGACGGCACCGTCGGCATCCGACACCCGGATGGCGTCGGGATAGCGTTCGGCGAGCACACGGCGGGACTCGTCGTCGAAGGCCGACGGCAGGTAGGCGATGTTCGCGCGGTCGACGCCGCCCGGTCCCTGGACCGGGTCGAGGACGGTGATCGCGGTGTCGAGATGGTAGAACCTCGGGTCTACGAGGCGCAGCGAGACCACCTCGCGGTCGAAGACGGCCGCCAGCTCGCGGTGGCTGTCGCCGACGGAGCGGAAGCCGGTGCCGGCGAGGATCGTGTCGCCGACGAGGAGGAAGTCGCCTTCGCCCTCCTGGACCTCGACGGGCTCGACGACCTCGAAGCCGTGCGCGGCGAACCAGTCCATGAACGGTTGCTCCTCGCCGCGGCGCTCGTCGACCCGGAAGCGGACGCCGAGCGCGCGACCGTCGACGATGAAGCCGCCGTTCGCGGTGTAGACCATGTCGGGCAGCCCCGGCACGGCATCGATCAGTTCGACCTCGTGGCCCCGCTCGACGTATGCGTCGTGGAGCACCTGCCACTGGCGGAGGGCCTNGGCGGTGTCGGTGGGGCGCGACGGCTCCATCCACGGATTGATGCTGTACGACACCGTGAAGTGCTCGGGCCGGCACATCAGGTATCGACGGTGCTGGGCGATGCGGGTGACCGTGTCGGGCTGCGTCGTCATTCTCGCTCCTCGTCTCCGGGGCGGCGGACGCTGTCCAGAGGCCCGACGGAGCTTGCGGAAGCCGACGGATCGGGCACGCCGGGTTCCATCATGGCAGGTCGGGTACCGCAATCCGGTGGATGCATGCCACGGGGGGTTGCTCGGAAATGACAGGATGCAGATCATGGCCAGACGCACGGGTGAACAGACCAGAGCCCTCCTGTTGCGCGCCGGGATGCAGATGCTCCTCGAACGGGGGGTCAGCGCCGGCGTGCAGCACATCCGCCTGCAGGACGTCCTGCGGCGGACCGGCCTGACGACCGGGGCCGCCTACCGGCTGTGGGCCGACCAAGCCGATTACCACCGCGATCTCGCGGTCTCGATGGTGCGGATGCGCGTCGTGGGCCCCGCCGACGGCATGCGCGCCAGGGTCGACGAGATGATCGCGACCGGCGCGTCGGGCGAGGAGATCATCCGCGAGGCGGCGCTCGCGCACGTGAAGGCGGCGGAGCTCACCGCCGACGATCCCACCGAGGTGCTCGACGCGCAGTCCTTCCGCGTCGCCCTGGCGCTGCGGACGACCGCCGACACCTGGCCGGAGCTGACAGAGGCGAGCCTCGCACGGCACCGGGAGTCCATCGACGCGTTCGCGGAGCTCTACCAGTACGTCATCGACGCGTACGGCATGCGCATGCGGGACGGCCTGACGATCCAGGACTTCGCGGAGGCCATGGCGGCGATGGCGGAGGGGTTCGCCATCCAATCCCTCGAGCGGCTCCCCCACCCGANGCTCCACATGAGCGGAGCAGACGGCACGCCCTCCGGCGAATGGACCCTGCTCGGCCTCACGGTACGAGCGCTGGTGGATTCGTTCATGATCCCGCGCGACGACGCGGAGCCGGATGCCTGGGTGCGGCTCCCGCGCTACGCCTGAGAACACGAATGCCCCGGGCTCGGACCGATGGTCCGTGAGCCCGGGGCGACACTCCCCCCGAAGTGCTTTCGTGCGCGCTCCCCAGAAGCGCNTGACCATTCAAACAAGGCAGAGCGGCCCNGCACCAGAAAGATAAGTTGTTTTCTTCCGCGGATCGATTAATCCAGATGGATCGGCCTACCAGCACTCGGTCAGATGACGGATTCGCTCCAGTGGTCCGGATTGCCGAATCGGTGGGCCGTGATCGAGATGGCCTGCTCCCGCAGGAACGGGAGCAGCTCGATCCGCCCCGCCTGTGTCACCTCGTCGGCGTAGACGGCCAGGTCGGGGTCGCCCTCGATCGCGGCCACGAGAGCGGTCCGGACCTCCTGCACCCGGGCAGGGGGTCCCACCAGTCGTACCCGATCGGCACGGGCGGGCGCCTCCTCCGCAGCCGGACCCGACATCCTCGCGTACCACTGCTCGTCGGATTCGACGAACACCGGAACGTCCAACGCCGTGAGCGCGGAGCGGACCGTGGCGGCCAGACCCGCCGGGGTGCTGACCGTGAACGACGACCCGGCCCGAACCGCCGCGATGATCGCGCGGACGAGCGCCTGCGGCGCGGCATCCGTCGTCGAACGGATCTCGACGGTCGCGGGCCGGTACCGGAACAGATTCCGCTCGACGCCCAGATGCGACACGTCCACGACCTTGCCGAAGGTGCGGTTCCAGGCGACGGCATCCGACAGCGCGGCACGGCGCAGCCATTCGAACGCCTCGTATCCGAGCGCGGGTTGCGCGGCCTCGATGACGTCGGTGATCGACGAGTCGAGACCCTTCAGGTGGAGCGTCGACGACGTCGCGGCACCCGCGGTGGGGCGCCACGAACCGAGCCCGATGAGGTGGTTCGGGCCACCGGCCTTGGCTCCCCCGCCGACGGATGAGCGTTTCCAGCCGCCGAACGGCTGACGCTGGACGATCGCGCCGGTCGTCCCGCGGTTGACGTAGAGATTGCCGGCCTCGACGCGGTCGAGCCAGAGCGCCAGGTCGTCGGGGTTCTGCGTATAGAGCCCTGCGGTCAGTCCGTAGTCGACGGCGTTCTGCAGCTCGATCGCGTGCTCGAGCGAGCGGGCGTGCATGACACCGAGGACCGGACCGAAGAACTCCTCGAGGTGCACGCGCGAACCCGGCTTCACACCGGTGCGGATGCCGGGGGTCCACAGCCGACCGGGGTAGCGCTCGTCGACCAGCTCGCGCGGCTCCACGAGCCACGCCTCATCCTCGTCGAGCGTCGTGAGCGCCCATTCGAGCTTGCCGGACGGCGCCTCGACGAGCGGGCCGATCTCGGTCAGCGGGTCGTCCGGCGACCCCACGCGCAGGGAGGTCGCAGCATCCACCAGCTGTCGCGAGAAGCGCTGGGATCGCGCGACGGGTCCGACGAGGATCGCGAGCGACGCGGCCGAGCACTTCTGCCCCGCGTGCCCGAACGCCGAACGGACGAGATCGGATGCCGCGAGGTCGAGGTCCGCGGACGGCATCACGATCATCGCGTTCTTACCGCTCGTCTCGGCCTGAAGGGCGAGATCTGGTCGCCAGGAGCGGAAGAGCGCCGCGGTCTCGAACGACCCCGTGAGGATCACGCGGTCGACCGCCGGGTGCGTCATCAGCTGCCTGCCGAGACCGCCCTCGTCGAGATCGACCAGGGCGAGGACCTCGCGGCCGATCCCGGCCTCGTCGAGCGCCTCCCAGATCGCTTCGGCGACCACGGCGGCGCAGCGCCGGGCCTGCGGCGCGGGCTTGAACACCACACCGGAGCCGGCGGCGAGCGCGGCGAGGGCTCCCCCGGCGGGGATGGCGACGGGGAAGTTCCACGGCGGGGTGACGACCGTCACGCGCGACGGCACGAAGACCGCCCCGCTGACGCTGTCGAGCTCGCGGGCGGTGGACGCGTAGTAGCGGGCGAAGTCGACCGCCTCGCTGACCTCGACGTCCGCTTCGGCCAGGGTCTTGCCGGTCTCGGATGCCGCCACCTCGATGAGCTCGCCGCGGCGAGCCTCGAGTGCGCGCGCCGCACGCAGCAGCACTCCGGCACGATCGCCCGCGGGCATCGAGCCCCATGCGTCGGCGGTCGACGCGACCCGGCCGACGACGGCCTCGAGCTCGGCCTCGGTGCCGATGCGAGCGGCGGCGATCGCGGCATCCCCCGCCGTCGAGGTGGCGACGCGGCTCAGGATCGATCGCGCCCACGCGCGGTTGGCGGGGAGGGCGGGGTCGGTGTCGGCCGTATTGCGGAAGCCGGGCGCACCCTGCGAGACGACGGTCTCGCGCGAGGAGAAGACGGCGGTCTCGACGAACGCATCCCCGCCGAACAGCGACGGGCGGCCGGGAAGCTCGGCCGGGCGCGTCTCGTCGGGGTCCGCTGCGGCGGCGCCACCCCCCGCGATACCGAGCACGACCTGCGTGAGACCCGCCTCGTCGAGATCGGCCGCCGGAGCGGCATCCGTCGTCGTCGCCGGCTCGCCCTCGTCGGGCGTTGCAGTGCGGTCCTGATGGCGGCGGGGGCCCGTGATGAGCATCCGGTCCGCCGCGCGTGTCACCGAGGCTGTGAACCGGTCGCGTTCGCGGACGAACATGGCACGGTCGAACGCCAGGTCGAACGCGGCCGAGAGGAAGTTCTCGCTGGACGCATTCTCTTCGAGGCGGCGCACGAGGTAGCTGATCGCGACGTCGAACTCGTCGGGGCGGACGACGGGCACGTACAGCAGGACGTGCCCGATCTCGCGCGCGACGGCCTGCACCTGACCCTGGGCCATGCCGAGGAGCATCTCGACCTCGACGTCGCGCTGCACGCCGCGTTCGCCCGCGAGCAGCCACGCGTACGCGATGTGGAACAGGTTGTGGCCGGCGACCCCGATGCGCACCGCCTCGGTGTTCTCGGGGCGAAGGGCCTCGTCGAGGCAGCGGACGTAGTTCGCGTCGGTGTCGAGCTTCGTCTCGTAGGGCGCGCTCGGCCAGTCGTGCATCACGGCGTCGACGTGCTCCATCGCGAGGTTCGCACCCTTGACGAGACGGATCTTGATACGCGCACCTCCGGCCGCGACGCGCTCGCGCGCCCATGCGGTGAGGCTCTGGAGTGCGGGGAGGGCGTCGGGCAGGTACGCCTGCAGCACGATGCCCGCCTCGAGATCGCGCAGGCGCGGATCGTCGAGCACCCGCATGAACACGGCCATCGTGAGGTCGAGGTCGCGGTACTCCTCCATGTCGAGGTTGAGGAAGGTCCCGTCCTCGGCCGCCGACAGGTACAGGGGACGCAGCCGCTCGACGACGCGTTCGACGATCTCGTCGAACGCCCACATCGAGAGGTGGCTGGCGATCGCGGAGACCTTCACCGAGACGTAGTCGACGTCGTCGCGGCGCACGAGCTCGTGGATGCCCTCGAGACGGCGGAGGGCCTCGGACTCGCCGAGCACCGCTTCGCCGAGGAGGTTGAGGTTGAGGCGCGCGCCCGACTCGCGAAGCGTCTGCAGCGCCGGCCCGAGCTTGTCGGGCCGCGCGTCGACGATGAGGTGGCCGACCATCTCGCGCAGGACGCGGCGGGCGATGGGGACGACCGGCGACGGCAGCATCGGGGCGACGGCACCGCCGGCGTGGACCGCGGCGCGCAGGTACCAGGGCAGGAAGGAGGGCACGAGCGGCGCGACGCGCTGAAGATTGGATGCTGCGGCGGTGAGCGACTCCGGCCGCATGACGCCGTCGACGAAGCCGAGGGTGAACGGTAGGCCGTTCGGGTCCTTCAACACCCCCGCGAGGCGCTCGGCGGCGGGGTCGACAGCGACCTCGGCGGATTCGGCGACCCAGCGCTCTGCGAGGGCGATGGCCCGCTCGGCGAGGTCGGCGGTGGGCGCTTGTGGCGCGACAGACGTGTCCGACATGAGGCTCAGCCTAAGGGCGCCTCGGGCGCGCGCGGCGGGACACGCGAGGGCCGGGCGCTAGGGCCAGATGCTGGGCGCTTCCGCACGGGTCGAGGGCAGAGCGGATGCCGCGGCCCAGTCCTGGATCCACTGCGGGATCGGAGCCAGGGTGTCGGGGCGGTGCAGGGCGTCGAAGAGCTCCTCGAGGGGCACGATCCCGCCCGTGCGGCGGAGGAACCGGACGCGCAGGATCATCTCGGCGTAGACCTCCCCCTTCACCACGGCACGGTGCATCTGGAAGACGGCCTTGTCGTCGTGGCCGATGATGCGGCTCTCGACGGTGAACCGCTGCCACAGCTGGAGGGACTTCCGGAAGGTGACGGTCTCGCTCGCGACCACGCCGTACCAGCCGCGCTCGTTCATCGTCTGCCAGATGCCGGTGCGGGTCAGCAGGTCGAACCGGCCGAGATCGAACAGCGACGCGTACCGGCCGTTGTTCATGTGGCCGAGCAGGTCGATGTCGGTCGGCAGGGTCCGGAGCCGGATGCGACCGACGGCATCGGGCGGAATCGGTCCGCGGCGACGGTACATCACCCGCGCGCGCATCAGGGTCAACAGGGTCCGCCACCATACGTTCACGAGCGGTGAGCCTAGCCATGTACACGCGCACAGTGCGGCATCCGTTGTCGCTTGTCGACAGTGCCGGCGCGGCCCGTGCAGGCCCGCCACTGTCGATTTCACGATCCGACGGGCCGTGCGTAGAGTCTGGCCATGGAGCCCGAACTGCAGACCGACACCGTCGTCCGTCCCGTTCGCGACGTGGATGCGGAAGCCCTCGGCCGTGTGCACGCGACGTGCTGGCACGAGACCTACGACCACCTCATCAGCAAGGCCGCCCTCGAGAACGTGTCGGCCCGCCGACTCGCCGAGCTGTGGACCCACTGGGCTCAGCAGGGCCCCGATTTCCGCATGGTCGCCGCCCTCGTGAACGGCGAGATCGTGGGCTTCGCCGGGTCCGGCCCCGCCCGCGACCGCGACGCACCGCGCAACCGCGAGCTGTACTTCATCTACCTCCTCGACGCGTGGCACGGCACCGGCATCGGCCAGCGCCTGTTCGACGCCGTCGTGCCCGAGGACGACACCGACCTGTACCTCTGGGTCGCCGAGGACAACCCCCGCGCGCACCGGTTCTACACGCGCAACGGGTTCACGCTCGACGGGGCGAACCACACCGAACC
>JGI26054J46599_1000351_pt1 | contig 11999 bp, 10 predicted proteins | sample HigsolmetaGSP16D_FD_46599 | JGI IMG/M metagenome (IMG submission 46599) | reverse complement strand
GTCGGCCAGGCGGGTGGTGTGGTCGCGGCGGTCGCCGGTCGCCAGCGGCGTGCGCAGCAGCAGCCGCGCACCGCGCGCCACCTGCGCCGCGGCCTGCCGCAGCAGCCGCTGCTGACCGCACGCGTCCAGGTACTGCAGCACATCCAGCGCCACCACATGTCCGGCGTGCGCGGGCAGTGCACTGCCGGCGTCCGCCACCGCGAAAGCGACCTGCGCCAATTCCGCCTGCGCGGCCGCGCGCTGTGCCCTGGCGATCTTGCCGGCATCCACGTCCACGCCCAGGTAAGGATGCGCCACCGCGCGCTGGCGCATCACATGGGCCAGCAGACCGAACCCGCAGCCCACATCCAGCAGGGGCGCGCCATCGTCGGGCAGGGCCCGCAGCACGCCGTCGTACAGCGGGTCGCTGCCGAGCTTGCTGCGCACGTAGTAGTAATCACGCCGGTTGCCCCATACCTGCGGCGGCAGGAACGCCCGGGCGATGCTGCGTGCCTGCGCGGCCTGGAGGGCATGGCAGGCGAGCGGTGCGCAGGACCCGGCCGCGTTCCCCACCGGGTCAGCGGGCCGTGCCGAGCAGCCGGACGGCCAGCGGCACTGCGCGGGCGCTCCACAGCGCATACATCCGCGCGGACGGGTGCAGGCCATCCTCGGCGATCATGGCCGGGTCGTGCCCGTACTGGCGGCTGATGTCGGTGATGTCCACGAAGGCGACCGCCTGGGCCACGCAGATGGCCTGCGCGGCGGCATTGAAGGCATCCACCTCGGTGGCCACGGTGCCCAGATCGCGGCCACTGCCCGCGCCGAACGGGGTACAGCCCCAATCCGGAAACGACAACACCAGCACGCGGCCGCGGTCGCCCCCGGCGAAGGACACCGCGCGCAGCAGCAGGTGCTCGAACTGGGCACGGTAGGTGGCCAGCGGCGCGCCCCGGTACTGGTTGTTGACGCCGATCAGCAGGGTGACGAAATCAAACGGTCCGGCGGGCGCNTCCGCGTCGATGCCGCGGTCCAGTTCGTCGGTGGTCCANCCGGTGGTGGCCACGGTGTGCGGGTCGGCCAGGGCAACANCCTGTGCCCGCAGCGCCGCCGCCAGCTGGTGGGTCCAGCGGCCGGCCGGCGCGACCGCCTCGCCGATNGTGTACGAATCGCCCAGCGCCAGGTACGACCGCATCAGCGCGCCCTCATGCCACCGACCGGCGCGCTTTCAGCGGCACCACCTTGCGCTCCGATTCGGCGCGGCGCGCCAGGGTGCGGTCGATGCGCGCGAACACATCGCGCATCACCGCCGCTTCCGGCAGCAGGGTCACGCGGAAATGGTGGCGGTACGGCACGTTGAAGCTGGAGCCGGGCACCACCAGCACGCCTTCCTCGTTCATCAGCTGCAGCGCGAAGGCGTGGTCGTCGAAGCCACGGGCGGCATCACCGACCACCGCCGGGAACGCATACAGCGCGCCGGCCGGGGCCACCAGCGAGAGGTGCTCACTGGCCTGGCAGGCGTCGATCACCGCGCGGCGCGTCTCATACAGGCGTCCGCCGGGCTGGCACAGCGCGCTGACCGTATCGGGCCCGTTCACCGCCGCGTCGATGGCGTACTGCCCGGGCACGTTGGCACACAGGCGCAGGGCGCTGAGCAGGTCCATCGCCGCGCGGAATTCGCCCAGCCGGTCGGCGGCGCCGGACAGCAGCGCCCAGCCCACCCGCCAGCCGCAGGCCCGGTGCACCTTGCTCAGGCCGCTGAAGGTGATGCACGGATGGTCGCCGGCCAACGGCGCCACCGGCTGGAACACCGCGTCGTCGTACAGGATCTGGTCGTAGATCTCATCGACCATCAGCAGCAGGTTGTGCCGCCGTGCGATCTCCACGATGCGCTCCAGCAGCGCCGGGGGGTAGCTGGCGCCACTGGGGTTGTTCGGGTTGATCAGCACGATGGCGCGGGTACGCGAGGACACCAGCGCCTCGATCTCGTCCGGGTCCGGCTGGAAGCCGTTTTCCGGCGCACAGCGGTAGTACACCGGGCGCCCGTCATTGAGGATGGTGGCGGCCGACCACAGCGGGTAGTCCGGCGACGGCACCAGCACTTCGTCGCCCGGGTTCAGCAGCGCCCGCAGCGACAGGTCGATCAGCTCGCTCACGCCGTTGCCGATGAATACCCGGTCCGGGTGCGCATCGGGTGACCCGCGGCGCGCGTAGGCGGCCGCGATCGCCTCGCGGGCTTCCGGCAGACCCTGCTGGTGGGTGTAGGGATCGGTGCGGCCCATGTCATCGGCAATGGCACGCTGCAGGTGTTCGGGCGCGCGGAAACCGAAGTTGCCCGGGTTGCCGATGTTCAGCTTGATCAGCGTGCGCCCCTGCGCCTCCAGCTCGCGCGCTCGCCGCGCCAGTTCACCGCGGATCTCGTAGCGCACTTCGGAAAGGCGCTCGCGGGTGGCCAAGGGCTTGGGCGTGGGGCTGGACATGGGCGGTGAGCCGTCAAGGGGCATGGAAGGGCCATGGTAGCGGAATTGACGCAGTGCAGTGCAAGGGTGCAGGCCTTGCCGGCACTGGGCTGCGCGCGCCTGCGCAGGGGTAGAATGAGGGCGATGACCGACACCTATGATTTCGCCACTCTGCAGACCATCGGCTGGCCCTGGCCGGGCCTGCCCGACCAGGCCGACTGGCACGCGTTGATGCAGGCGCACCCGCAGGCCCGGCCGGCACGGGTGATCGAGCAGCACCGTACCCACTACGTGGTGGCCGACGCACCGGACACCGCGGTGAAGGCCGAATCACTGCCGGAATGGCAGCGGCCGCGGTTCCCCAGCCATGAGCGGCCCGCCGTGGGCGACTGGGTGCTGCTGGAGGGCGTGCGCATCGTCGCGCTGCTGCCGCGGCGCACCTCGATCAAGCGCGGTGCCGCCGGCGAGCATTACCACCAGCAGGTGATCGCCGCGAACGTGGATACCGCCTTCATCGTCTGCGGGCTGGATGCGGACTTCAATCCGCGGCGCATCGAACGCTACCTGCTGCTGGTCGGCGGGGGCGGTGCCGAGCCGGTGGTGGTGCTGACCAAGGCCGACCAGACCGAGTACAGCGGCGACGCGCTGGCCGTGCTGGAGGAGCTGGAAGCGCAGGGGATCGCCCTGCACGCGGTGAACGGGCTGGATGCCGCCAGTGTGGCGGTCCTGCACCCTTGGCTGGGACCGGGCCGCACCGTGGTGCTGGTGGGCTCGTCCGGCGCCGGCAAGTCCACCCTGACCAATACGCTGCTGGGCGAGCAGCGCATGAAGACCAACGCGGTGCGTGCCAATGATTCGCGCGGCCGCCACACCACCACCCACCGTGCGTTGATGCCGCTGCCCACCGGGGCCTGCCTGATCGATACGCCGGGCATGCGCGAGCTCAAACCGACCGGTGAAGAGACCCTGTCCGAGGGCGGCTTTGCCGATATCGAAGCGCTGGCCGCGCAGTGCCGGTTCCGCGACTGCACGCACCAGGCCGAGCCGGGCTGCGCGGTGCGCGCGGCGATCGATGCCGCCGAGATCGAGGAAAGCCGGCTGCAGAACTACTTCAAGCTGAAAGACGAAGTGGCTGCCGCGGCGGCGAAGCTGGCCGTACGCCAGGCCGAGACGGCGCAGGAACGCGGCCGCAAGGGCAAAAGCCAGCAGTTCCGCGGCACCGCCAAGCCGCGCCGGCGCTGACCGGCGCCAGGCGGGGCGCTATAGTCCGGTGATGGAGCCAAGGGCAGCGCTGGATCAGGACATGGCCCACCACGCCGCGCTCGACGCGCGCCTGGTGGAGGCGGTAGGCGGGCTGCGGCTGCTGGCGTTGACCAGCTGGCCGGCCTCGCTGCAGGGCCCGTTCCTGGACAGCGTGCGCCGCGGCCAGCCGCAGCTGCCGCAGGTGGACTACCCGTTACTGGATTTCAGCGATGCGCGCCGCGCGCTGGAGGCGGTGATGCGCCAGTGCGATGGCAGCCATCCGCTGGGCCGGTACGTGCTGCAGTCCGCCCAGAGCTGGGATGTGGCCGCGCGGCTGCTGGAGGGGCTGGGCACCGCCACGGTGGACGCCTGCTCGGTGGAGCTGTTCGGCTCGCCGGAGCAGCCGCTGCCGGGCAATGGCCCGAGCACGCGCGAGGCGGCACGTCACTTCATCCAGATCGCCAACGAACTGGACCACGAACTGCTGGCCCCGGAAGAGCAGGTGCCGGTGTCGGCCACCGCGCTGCAGCTGCAGCTGCAGGCCGACCTGGACGCGTTCTTCGATGGCCGCATCATCCAGGTGCAGCTGGACCCGGAGCTGGTCTCCAAGGCCGCGGCCGGGCCTACCCGCATCCGCCTGCGCGCGGGTGCGCGCTTCAGTGCCTACGACCGGGCGCAGTTGTTCCACCATGAGGCCCTGGTGCATTCGCTCACCGCCCTGAACGGGCGGGAGCAGACGGTGCTGCCCAGCCTGGCGCTGTCCTCGCCGCGGGTCACCGCCACCCAGGAAGGGCTGGCAACGTTTGCCGAGCAGATCACCGGCAGCATCGATATCGAGCGGCTCAAGCGCGTCAGCCTGCGCACCGAGGCCATCGCGCTGGCACGCGAGGGCGCCGATTTCATCGAGGTGTTCCGCTATTTCCGCGCGGCTGGACAGAGTGATGAGGAAAGCTTCGCCTCGGCCCAGCGGGTGTTCCGCGGCGTACCGCCCACCGGCGGGTTGGCCTTCACCAAGGACACGGTGTACCTGCGCGGGCTGGTATCGGTGCACACCTTCTTCCGCCACATGCTGGCCAGTGACCGGCTGCAGGTGTGCCGCTGGCTGTTTGCCGGGAAGATGGCGCTGACCGACGCGATCGCGTTCGCGCCCCTGTTCGAGGCGGGCATCCTGCAGCCGCCGCGCTGGCTGCCGCACTGGGTGGCGCGCGCCAATGGGCTGGCCGGCATGCTGGCGTTTTCCCTGTTCGCCAACCGCATCCGCATGGACCAGCTGGCGCCGGACTAAGCCGCGTGAGCGGGTCTGGCGCGGGGGGATGCCCCGGCCAGACCCGTCGCGGTCAGAACTCCGCGGCCAAGGTCATGAACAGCTGCCGCGGCGCACTGGCATGGATCGCATAGCGGGTACCGGCCGGGTCCGTGGGGGCGAACGAACTCAACTGGCCGGCGTAGCGTCGGTTGGTCAGATTGGTCGCATTGAGGGCCACGCGTACGTTGCGCAGGCCCATGCCCGGACCGAAGTCGTAGCCGGTGCCGGCATCGAAGGTGGTCACGCCGGGCACGGACTGGTCGTTGGTGTAGGTGTAGTAACGCTTGCCCGTGTACTTGGCACGCAGGCTGGCGAAGAAGCCTGCACGATTCCAGCTGAGCTCGCTGGAGGCCATGTGCTGCGGCGTATCCACCGTGATCCTGCCCGCCACCGGCACCACCGCGCCGCCAGACACGTAGTCGTCCTGGTAGGTGGTCCGGTTCCAGGACAGCGCGTTGTACCACTGCAGGCCCTCTACCGGCTTGAGGATGAAGGTTACCTCGGCGCCGCGGCTTTTCACCGAGCCGACGTTGATGAACCGGGTCACGCACTCCGGGCGTGTTCCCACCTCGATGCTGGAACACGGGTTGAGCGAGAGCAGGCGGTTGTCGAACATCACCTGGTAGGCGGCCAGCGATGCCTGGTAGCGGTCGCCGAAGGTACGCAGGCCGGCTTCCAGCGTGCGCGATTTCTCCGGTTCCAGGCCGGCACTGGCGGCGAACGATTCCGGAGAGACCTGCAGCGGACCCCCACTGCCGCCACCGACGAAGGCGGCGATGTTGCTGGCATAGGAAGCGAACAGTTCGTGGCGGGGCGAGAGCTGGAAACTCAGCCCGGCCTGGGGCAGCACCGCCTGGCGCGCCCGCAGGGTGCCCGAGGCCAGGCGCGTTTCGGTCCCCGGTCGGGCGGTGGCCCGCATGCGCGTGTCCGGACTCTTGATGCCCATGTCCAGGGTGAGGCGCCCATCCAGCAGGCGCATGCGGTCCTGCAGGTAGAACTGCCGCGTGCGGATGTCGAAATCCTGGTCGAACAGGCGGCGGTCGGGATGGTTGAGGTAGGTGTCGTCCAGGAACGGACCGTCCACCCAGTAGAAATTGCGTTCCACGTTGTGGTCGTTGCGTTCGTACCACAGGCCGGCTTCCAGCTCGTGCCTGCCCAGCGTCCAGCCCAGCGCGGCGGTCACGCCCTGGCGGTTGATGCTGTAGTTGGTGCTGCGGATGGAGATCGGCAGTTCGCGGTCGGTCCCCGGGTGCGAGGGCTGGCCCGGTGCCCACCAGTGCCCCTGGCCGCGGTTCTCGTGGTGGTAGGCCAGCAGCTTCAGATGGCCATCGCTGCCCACCTGCAGGTCGGCATCCAGCGCGTACAGCGCGTCATCGCGCAGGGCACGGCTCTGGTAGTACGCATCATCGATGCTGTTCACGCCGCCGCTGAACGCACAGCGCGAGGCATCATACGTGGCCGGTGCNCAGTAGGCGGCGGCAAGCGCGCGCTGCCAGTCCGGCGCGTAGATGTTCCAGTCGTAGCCCAGGCCCCGTGCGAGCAGGCTCCTGCTCAGGTANGCGTAGTTGGCCTGGCTGGTACGCGAGGTCGCGNCGAACGCGCCGAGGCGATGCGGGCCCACGTTCCATACCGCCTTGGCGTTGAACTGGCGGGTGGTCTGATTCTGGTGGGGCGCAGCCCACATGTCCGCGTCCTGGTGGACGCCGGACACATACGCGGCCAGCCCGTTCAGCTCGCCGGTATCCACGCGCAGGTAGCCGCGGCGCTGGTGGTCATCGCCCACGGTGACGCTGGCGCGGCCACCGGCAACGGCGGCGGGGTCCTGGGACAGGTACTGGATGGCCCCGCCCAGGTTGCTGGTGGAGGCCACGCCCAGCGCACCGATGCCCTGCGAGAGTTCCGCGCCGGCCAGGTTCTCGGCATCAACGCACGCGCGATGCTCAGCCCGTTGTAGTTGCCGTAGCTGTTGTCACCCAGCGGAATGCCATCCAGGGTGTAGCCCAGCCGGCTCTTGTCGAAGCCACGCAGGCTGATGGTCTGCGATTCNTCATTGGCGCCGAACGCATCGTTGGACTGCACGGACACACCCGGCAGGCGATCAAGGATCTTCTGGCCGCTGCTGCCGGGCGGCAGTACCTGCTTGTCCACGTCGGTGATGCGCTGTACCTGCCGGGTTTCGCCGCGGCCGATCACCGACAGCGTATCCAGCGTCTGCACGCTCAGGCTGCTGTCAGTGCCGGTGACGGCGGTGGTTTCTGCATGCGCAAGCGCGCTGCTGGCGAGCAGGGCGAAGGCCACCGCGCGGGAGAGGGGTCGGGTCTGCATGTCGGTCCATTGCATGGGGAAGGCCTGCGGTGCAGGCGCTGGCGACTATGCAGACGCGACATGACGNCCGTCTTACGTGAGTGCGCGCGCGTGCGGATGCACGCACTGCGTCACATCACCCCATGTACAACCCACCATTCACCGGGTAATCGGCGCCGGTCACGTAGGCGGCATCGTCCGAGGCCAACCACCCGCACAGGGCGGCCACCTCTTCCGGGCGGCCCAGCCGGCGCACCGGCACCGAGGCGGCCAGCCGGTCCAGCACGTCCGGTGGGAAGCCGCTGATCGACTGGCTGGCGATGTAGCCGGGGGAGAGGGTGTTCACGGTGACCCCGCGCGAGGCCAGCTCGGCGGCCAGCGCGCGGCTGAACCCGTGCATCGCCGCCTTGGCCGTGGCGTAGTTGACCTGGCCGATCTGCCCCTTGTGCGCGCTGACCGAGCCGATGTTGATGATGCGCCCCCAGCCACGCGTGCTCATGCCGTCCACCACCTGCTTGGTGATGTTGAACAGCGAGTTGAGGTTGGAGGCGATCACCGCGTTCCAGTCCTGCTGGCTCATCTGCCGGAACAGCACATCGCGGCTGCCCCCGGCGTTGTTCACCAGCACATCGATCTCACCNACCTCGGCGCGCACCTTGGCNAACGCGGCCGTCGTCGAGTCCCAGTCGGTGGCATTGCCTTCGGAGGCGATGAAGTCGAAGCCGAGCTCGCGCTGTTCGCGCAGCCAGCCGGCCTTGCGCGGTGAGTCCGGTGCGCAGCCGGCCACCACGGTGTGGCCGGAACGGGCCAGGGTCTGGCAGATGGCAGTACCCACACTGCCCATGCCACTGGTGACGTACGCGATACGAAGGGTCATGGTGATCTCCGGAAGGGCAGGGTGGCCTCAGGCGGCCAGCGGGTACAGGGCGAACAGCAGGCTGCCGGCCATCAGCAGCAGCGAGACCAGCACGGCCCATTTCAGGGTGAACTTCTGGTGGTCGGCGAAATCGACCTTGGCCAGGCCGACCAGCAGATAGGTGGACGGCACCAGCGGGCTCAGCAGGTGCACCGGCTGGCCGGCCAGCGACGCGCGTGCCATCTCCACCGGGGTGATGCCGTAGGTACCGGCCGCTTCGGACAGGATCGGCAGCACGCCGAAATAGAAGGCGTCGTTGGACATGAAGAAGGTGAACGGCATCGAGGCCACCGCGGTGATCACCGCCAGGTATGGACCCCACGCATCGGGAATCACCGCCAGGAAGCTGTGCGACATCGCCTCGACCATGCCGGTGTTGTTGAGGATGCCGGTGAAGATGCCGGCAGCGAAGATCAGCGACACCACCGACAGCACGTTGCCGGCATGGTTGACCACCCGGCGGCGCTGTTCGGCCAGGTTCGGATAGTTGATCACCAGGGCGATGGCGAAGCCGACCATGAACAGCACCGGCATCGGCAGCACGCCCAGCACCAGCGCGGTCATCAGTGCCAGGGTGAGCGCGAAGTTGACCCACAGCAGGCGCGGGCGCTTGCTGTCACCGGCATCTTCCACCGTCGGCAGGGCGTCACCATCGTCGCCCACGCTGGCGTCCATCCACGAGCCCCCGGCCGGCAGGGTGACCACGCCGAGCCGCCGGCGCTCCTTCAGGCCCAGGTACCAGGCCAGCAGCAGGATGCCGGCACAGGCGATGACCATGGAGGGAACCAGCGGAACGAACACATCGGCCGGATCCACGTGCAGCGCGGTGGCGGCACGCGCGGTCGGGCCTCCCCAGGGCGTCAGGTTCATCACCCCGCCGGCAAGGATGGTCACGCAGGTCATGTTCAGCGCGTTCATGCCCAACCGGCGGTACAGCGGCAGCATGGCCGACACGGTGATCATGTAGGTGGTGGAGCCATCGCCATCGAGCGAGATCAGCATGGCCAGCACGGCGGTGCCCAGCACGATCTTCATCGGATCGCCCTTCACCGCGCGCAGGATGATCCGTACCAGCGGGTCGAACAGGCCGGCGTCGATCATCACCCCGAAGTACAGGATGGCGAACATCAGCATCACGCCGGTGGGGGCGATCTTCTTGATGCCGTCGAGCATCATCTCGTCCAGACCGGCGCCGAAGCCCCCGATCAGCGCGAACACGATGGGAATGGTGATCAGTGCGACCAGCGGCGACAGGCGCTTGCTCATGATCAGATACATGAACGTAATGACCATGCCAAAGCCGAGGATGCTCAGCATCATCTGCGGACTCCTTGCAACACGATGAAGGGGGAGGAGGGCACGCGCGCCGGGGCGCGCGGACCGGGATCAGAAATCGAACTGCAGCCGGCCGGTGACCGCACGGGTGCGGTCCAGGGTCACCCCGGCCAGACGGTCGCGGTTGCGGCTTTCAATGACGTTGAGCATGAAACGCAGGTTGTCGCGCAGGTACCAGTTGCCGCCCAGCGTCCACGCTTCGGTGCTGGCGCGGCGCAGGTCCGGTGCGCCGTCGACGTGCTGGGCACCGCGCATCTGGTCATAGCGCAGCGCCAGCTCGAACGCACCGGCGCGGTGGCGGATGTTCTTCACCCGGGCGAAGCGGCCGGTCCTGCGGTCGTAGCTGCGGCTTTCACCGGTGACGAACCAGCTGAGCATGCCGTAGGCCGCCTGCACGTCGCCGCGCTGCTGGCCGTCGTCGAAGGTGGCCCCGCTGTACTCGCCCTGCCACGACAGCGGGCCGTGCACCTGCGCGTACTCCAGCGACCATTTGTTCACATCGGTATCGCGGCCGGCGGAAAAGTCCACCAGGGTCAGCCGGCTTTCGTCGGACAGGTGGCCGGCCGGGCGCGGGCGGATGCGCAGCGCGGGCACGCCGTTGCTGCCGGGATTGTCATAGCCCTCNCGTGCCAGCGACAGCCCCAGGTGCAGCACCTGGCCCTCGCGCGGTGCCGGCGCCCAGGTCACCCGGCCGCCGGCGGCGCGGCCCTTCACCTGCCAGGCGTCGATGCTTTCCAGGCTGTACACGCTGGCCGCCCAGGTGACATCGCCNGGGTTGGCCTGCCAGGAGGCGCCCAGCCGGTACAGCGGCGCCAGCGTGGTGCCGGCGTTGCCGCGCTCCAGGAAGCTGCCGTAGTTGGAACTGGTGCGGTCATCCAGCGAGAAATACTGCTTGAACTGGCCCACGGTGAGCTTGCCGGCGTCGCCGAAGGCGCGGCTGAGGTACACATCCTTGGCTTCCACGCGGTCGCCGGACACGTCCGCTTCCAGCTTGTAGTCCACCGCCCACGCCTTGCCGGACACGTCCAGCCAGGCACGGCGGATCTCGGTGTCGTCCTTGTTCGGGCGGCCCCGGTCATCGTTGTCGAACGTGGCGAAATCCAGGTGCAGGCGCCCGCCCACGGTCGCGGTGAACGGGCCTTCGGCCGGGTCGGCCAGCGCCGGCAGGGCTACCGGCAGCAACGCGCAGGCCAGCGCCAGGCGACAACGAACAGCATGACGATCCACAAACCCTCCCAGGTGCGCACAGGTGCGCGGCAGATGCGGGCACCCGGTGGGTGCGTGGGCCGCAGTCTGTGTCCGGCAAGCTGTCATTCACCTGTCAGCGGTTTGTGCGCCGCAACGTAACTGCGCGCTGCGGGGGCGCTGGCANCGGTCCAGGCNCCTGGGCCCTGCAGCGGTACGCCGTGCGCGGTAGCATGCGCGATCCCTTCCCTTGCCCCCGCCGATGCGCCTGCTGCTGGTCGAAGACAATCCGGATCTGGCCGACGCGATCATCCGCCGCATGCGTCGCAGTGGCCATGCCGTGGATTGGCAGCGCGACGGTCTGGCGGCGGCCAGCGTGCTGCGCTACCAGGCGTTCGATCTGGTCGTGCTGGACATCGGCCTGCCGCGTCTGGATGGCCTGCGGGTGCTGGCCGGCATGCGCGAGCGCGGCGACCGCACGCCGGTGCTGATGCTGACCGCGCGCGATGGCATCGAAGACCGCGTGCAGGCACTGGATGTGGGCGCCGATGACTATCTGGGCAAGCCGTTCGACTTCCGCGAACTGGAAGCGCGCTGCCGGGTGCTGCTGCGGCGCGCGCGCGGCCAGGCCAGCGAGATCGTGCAGATCGGCGGTTTCCAGTTCGACAACGCCGCCCACCGGGTGAGCCTGGACGGCGAGCCGATCGAGCTGCCCAACCGCGAGTTCCGCCTGCTGGAGATCCTGGTGGGTCGTCTGGGCCAGGTGGTGGGCAAGGATGAGATCGCCAACGGACTGTTCGGTTTCGACGACGAAGCCGGTCCCAATGCCATCGAGCTGTACATCGGCCGCCTGCGCCGCAAGCTGGCCGGCGCGCCGGTGGCCATCGTGACCGTGCGCGGGGTGGGCTACCTGCTTGAGGCGGTCGATGGCGCCGCCGCGCAGCCTGACGCCGGCGCACCGCATGCCGACTGAGCGCGCCGCGCCCCGCTCGCTGCGTCATACGCTGCTGCTGTACCTGGGCGTGCTGCTGGCCGCGTTCGCCGTGGTGCTGCTGTTCGCCGCGCGCGACTACGGCAAGCGTGCCGCCAACCGTTCCTACGACCACCTGCTGCTGTCCTCGGCGTTGTCCATCGCCGATTCGGTGGCGCTGGCCGAGGGCCAGTGGCAGGTGGATCTGCCGTACGCGGCGCTGGACCTGCTGGCCATGGCGCCGGATGACCGGGTGTTCTACCGCGTCGCCGACAGCCAGGGGCGGCTGATCACCGGCTACGCCGA
>JGI26054J46599_1000343_pt1 | contig 12116 bp, 8 predicted proteins | sample HigsolmetaGSP16D_FD_46599 | JGI IMG/M metagenome (IMG submission 46599) | reverse complement strand
GGAAACGGCGCGCATAAATAAGCCACTGAAAAGCGCGGGCGAAACCCCTGCCCGCCTGGGGACAACCCTGCGCGTGCGCGGCGTTAAACCCGCTTAAACCACATCCAGCGGTACGCGCTGCTGCGGAGCAGGAAACAGCTGATCGAGTAACGCGAGATCGTCGGCGCTGAGCGTAACGTTCAGCGCCGCAGCGTTTTCCTGGACGTGTGCAACGCTTCCCGCTTTAGGGATCGCCATGACGCCGTCATGCCGGATCGCCCAGCTGAGCAGCAGCTGGGCCACGCTAATCTGCTTATGCCGGGCGAGTTCCAGCAGCTGGGCGTTATCAAACAGCGCCTGCCGCAGCCGCCCCGCCTGGGCCAGCGGACAATAGGCCATCACCGGCATCGCGCGCTGCTGGCAGAGCGGCAGCAGCTCATGCTCAATCCCGCGGGATGCGAGATGATACAGCACCTGGTTAGTCGCGCAGGAGAAGCCGCCCTGCTCTTCCCACAGCTCTTCCATATCGTCGCTGTCAAAATTTGAGACGCCCCAGCTGCGTATTTTTCCCTGCGCCACCAGCTTCTCCATACCGCGAATAGTCTCTTCCAGCGGGATATTACCGCGCCAGTGCAGCAGATAAAGATCGAGATAATCGGTGTTAAGTCGCTGCAGGCTGCGTTCACACGCCCCGGTGATATCAGCTTCACCGGCGTTCCACGGATAGGCTTTTGACACCAGCCAGGCGCTGTCCCGCCGCCCCTGCAGCGCCTCACCCACCACTCTCTCAGCTTCCCCGTCGGCGTACATTTCTGCCGTATCTATCACCTGCAAACCGGCCGCAAGCCCCGCCTGCAGCGCCGCGATCTCCTGAGCACGCAGCGAGGGGTTTTCCCCCATATACCAGGTGCCCTGCCCGATAGCGGGCAGTGAAGCATCGTTGATCCAGACGTTTTTCATCATCCCTCCTGCGCTGTAGAGCTATAAAAAAACAACGCCTGATATCAGGCGTTGCGAAAGTGCATCAGAAACTGTAACTGAGGCCGGTCCAGAGCGTGACCTGGCCATTTTTATCCACCATCGGGCTATCTTTGATTTCATCATCAAAGCGCGTGTAGCGCCCGGAAAAGCTGGCGTTCCAGTTCTGACTAAGCTGGTAGCTGGCATTCAGCTCCACATAAGGCGACCAGCTGTCATCCGGCCGGTATTGTGCAATACCGCTGCGGGCACTCTCATGCGAAGAAACGCCATAGTAGTAACGGTTTTGATTTGCACTGTTCCACAGGGCGCCAATACCGGGTGTCAGGCTGAATGCGCCGAATTCAAAGCGGTACAGATAGGTGAGATCCCAGATGATGCCATTACTGTTATTCAGCACATCACCCAGTAACGCCGTGCGGAGGATCCCCCACTGCGCGACATGGCGGTAGGTGCCGCCCGCCATCAGGGTCATACGACGCTTGTCCAGGGATTTCATGTCGCCAAGATCGTTATCATCCGGGTCATACTGCTGCGGCGAACCGAGCAGCGTCAGTGACAGCTGATTCTGCGGATCTTTCCACAGGTAATAGCCGCCCTGCAGACTGCGAAACCAGAAGTTTTCACCCTCATAGTTAATCACCGGTACGGGCAGATAACGATCCTGTCCGCCACGATAAGGTGATTGAGCATAGATAACAGAGGCGCCCAGCGACAGCGGATCAGCGTGGGCTGCAAATGCGCTCACCAGCGCAGGAGAAAGCAGCATAAATGCAGAAAGTTTAAATGTGTTCACTATGTAGTTTGCCTGTTAAGTCACTCATTGCTTTTGCAGTCTAGCGAATATTTTGCAACGGGGACAATCTGCTGTTAACCGGGTTAATCAGGAAGTGAAAGCGACACAGCGGTGCAGTAGCGGGCCAGGCAGACTGATGCGGGTAAACAACGCAGCCTCATTGTCGCCGCTGCCCGGTCAGAANNTAGTGGATGAATGGCAGAAATAATTCGATCGAACATGCAGTTGCAAGCCATCAGGCAGAGAGCGGCTATCCNGCATTCCGGCACGCGTGCGTCACCCTCAGGCTTACTGTTTTGTCACGCCGGCTTAATGTATGCCACCGCTTAACCTGACGCCATATCCGCCTGGCTGACTAATTCTGCCACTCTTCACATCTTGCAGAAATTTACGCACCGTATGCCGGACAGAGATGTTGGCATCTTTACAGGTCGTGTCCCGTCCTCACAGGCAAATATTTTGCAAAACAAGTTTGGGTTAAAACAATCTGCGGAAATTTGCGCGTTTTTTGAGCGCTAATCGTTTAATCCTGCGCCACTTACTACTTGATCTTTATCCGATACACGCTCATAACAATAGAGAAGCAGAGAGATTTATATCCTTAAAAATGAGAGGTTGGCACCACTGTTTGTAAGGTTACGCTTATTGTTCCCAACAATTCTAACAGGACGGGCATCGCTATGAATATATTCGATCACTATCGTCAGCGTTATGAAGCTGCCAAGGACGAAGAGTTCACACTGCAGGAATTTCTTACTATCTGTAAGCAGGATCGCAGTGCATACGCCAATGCGGCAGAACGACTGTTAACGGCTATTGGTGAGCCCGTTATGGTTGATACCGCTCAGGAGCCACGCCTTTCCCGTATTTTCTCGAATCGTGTCATTGGCCGTTATCCGGCGTTTGAAGAGTTTTACGGTATGGAGGAAGCGATTGAACAGATCGTCTCCTACCTGAAACATGCGGCGCAGGGCCTGGAGGAGAAAAAGCAGATCCTCTATTTACTTGGCCCGGTAGGTGGCGGTAAATCTTCTCTTGCCGAACGTTTAAAAGCGCTGATGCAGCGCGTGCCTATCTATGTACTGAGCGCCGATGGTGAACGCAGTCCGGTTAACGATCATCCGCTCTGTCTCTTTAACCCGCAGGAAGATGCCAATATTCTGGAGAAAGAGTATGGCGTACCGCGGCGCTACCTCGGCACCATCATGTCGCCGTGGGCAGCAAAACGTCTGCATGAATTTGGCGGCGATATTACCCGGTTTAAAGTGGTAAAAGTGTGGCCATCTATTCTGGAGCAGCTGGCTATCGCTAAAACTGAACCTGGTGATGAAAATAACCAGGATATCTCTGCGCTGGTCGGTAAAGTCGATATTCGCAAGCTGGAAAATCATGCGCAAAACGATCCTGACGCCTATGGGTATTCTGGCGCACTCTGCCGTGCAAACCAGGGCATCATGGAATTTGTGGAGATGTTCAAAGCGCCGATCAAGGTGCTGCATCCACTGCTGACCGCTACGCAGGAAGGCAATTACAACGGCACCGAAGGCATTTCTGCGCTGCCCTTCAACGGCATTATTCTGGCGCACTCCAACGAATCGGAGTGGGTTACCTTCCGTAACAACAAGAATAATGAAGCCTTCCTCGACCGTGTCTATATCGTCAAGGTGCCTTACTGCCTGCGCGTATCAGAAGAGATTAAAATTTACGAGAAACTGCTTAACCACAGCGATCTCACCACCGCGCCCTGCGCCCCTGGCACACTTGAAACGCTGGCACGCTTCACTATCCTGTCGCGAATGAAAGAGCCGGAAAACTCCAGCATCTACTCTAAAATGCGGGTTTATGATGGTGAAAGCCTGAAAGATACCGATCCCAAGGCGAAATCCTGGCAGGAGTATCACGATTACGCAGGCGTTGACGAAGGGATGAATGGCCTTTCAACCCGTTTTGCCTTCAAGATTCTGTCGCGCGTGTTCAACTTCGATCACACTGAAGTTGCCGCTAACCCGGTTCATCTCTTTTACGTACTGGAGCAGCAGATTGAACGCGAGCAGTTTCCGCAGGATCAGGCTGAAAAGTATCTGGAGCATCTGAAAGGATATTTAATCCCGAAATATGCTGAGTTCATCGGCAAAGAGATTCAGACGGCCTATCTGGAGTCCTATTCTGAATATGGCCAGAATATCTTTGACCGCTATGTCACTTATGCTGACTTCTGGATTCAGGATCAGGAGTATCGCGATCCGGATACCGGGCAACTGTTTGACCGTGAGTCGCTTAATGCGGAGCTGGAAAAAATCGAAAAGCCGGCCGGTATCAGTAATCCAAAAGATTTCCGTAATGAGATCGTTAACTTTGTACTTCGCGCCCGGGCGCAAAATAGTGGTCGCAATCCAAACTGGACCAGCTATGAGAAACTGCGCACGGTCATTGAGAAAAAAATGTTCTCCAATACTGAGGAGCTGCTGCCGGTTATCTCGTTTAACACCAAAACGTCTACCGATGAGCAGAAAAAACATGATGATTTTGTCGACCGTATGATGGAGAAAGGCTATACCCGCAAGCAGGTACGTCTGCTCTGCGAATGGTATCTCCGCGTGCGTAAATCGTCATAATCGATCCGTAAGCGCGGCGCCTGGCTCGCCGTTAATCAGGCCGGAGAACCCTTTCCGGCCTGGCTTACACTGCAGTTGAGGGGAAACCATGGCCTATTTTATCGATCGGCGTCTGAACGGTAAAAACAAGAGTGCGGTCAACCGGCAGCGCTTTCTGCGCCGTTATAAGTCGCAAATCAAGCAGTCGATTTCCGAGGCCATCAACAAGCGTTCGGTTACCGACACAGAGAGTGGTGAGTCGGTGTCGATTCCCATTGATGACATCAATGAACCTGTTTTTCATCAGGGCCGCGGCGGCAGCCGCCACCGTGTTCATCCCGGCAACGATCACTTTGTACAGAATGACCGTGTAGAGCGGCCTCAGGGCGGTGCAGGCGGCAGCGGCAGCGGTCAGGGCAACGCCAGTCAGGATGGTGAAGGTCAGGATGAATTTGTCTTTCAGATATCGAAAGATGAATATCTCGATTTGCTGTTTGAAGACCTGGCGCTGCCGAATCTGCGCAAAAATCAGCACCGTCAGCTCAATGAGTTTAAAACGCATCGCGCCGGCTTTACCTCAAACGGCGTCCCGGCCAACATCAGCGTAGTCCGTTCACTGCAAAACTCGCTTGCCCGGCGTACGGCCATGACAGCAGGCAAGCGCCGCATGCTGCATGAGCTGGAAGCGGCGCTGCATGAGGTTGAAACCAGTGAACCTGCACAGCTGCTTGAAGAAGAGAGGCTGCGGCAGGAGATTGCTGACCTGCGGGCGCGTATTGAACGGGTGCCGTTTATCGACACCTTTGATCTGCGCTATAAAAACTTTGAAAAGCGTCCTGAACCCTCGAGTCAGGCAGTGATGTTCTGCCTTATGGATGTGTCCGGCTCTATGGATCAGGCCACGAAAGATATGGCTAAACGGTTTTATATTCTGCTTTATCTGTTTCTGAGCCGCACATATAAAAACGTTGAAGTGGTCTATATCCGTCATCACACGCAGGCTAAAGAGGTAGATGAACAGGAGTTTTTCTACTCGCAGGAAACCGGCGGCACCATTGTTTCCAGCGCGCTGAAACTGATGGATGAGGTGGTTAAAGAGCGCTACGACCCGTCACAGTGGAATATCTACGCAGCGCAGGCGTCGGACGGGGATAACTGGGCAGATGATTCGCCGCTGTGCCACGAGATTCTGGCGAAACATATTCTGCCGGTTGTACGCTATTACAGCTATATCGAGATCACCCGGCGCGCGCATCAGACGCTGTGGCGGGAATATGAACATCTGCAGGCCATGTTTGACAATTTTGCGATTCAGCATATTCGTGAGCCTGAAGATATTTATCCGGTATTCCGGGAGCTTTTCCACAAACAGGCTGCTGAGGCCTGAATCACAAGCCGGTCACTGACCGGCTTTTTTATGTCTGATTACGACTTCTTTAACCGCTAAACGCCCCGCTGGTTGCAGGATTTTCCAGTTTAATGTCATCATAGCTCGTATAAACAAAAAACAGGAAATTAAGCGCTGACAAGCCGTTGATAAGGCATTATCTTTTGCACTTATTGGTACGAATTGTTCGTGCCTGTCGGTTTTGGCCCGGTTGCAGGAGAATACTATTGAATACCAGCATGATTTACAGTCTTTTTATCATTGGTTCCGTGCTGGTTGCTGCAAGCATTTTACTGAGCTCGTTTTCCTCACGTCTTGGCATTCCCATTCTGGTGATCTTCCTTGCGCTCGGTATGCTGACCGGTGTGGATGGCATTGGCGGCATCGCTTTTGATAACTATCCGGTGGCCTACCTGGTCTCCAACCTTGCCCTGGCGGTGATTCTGCTGGATGGCGGTATGCGCACTAAAGCCAGCTCGCTGAAAGTTGCGCTCGGCCCGGCGCTGTCGCTGGCAACGATAGGCGTCATGATCACCGCCGGCCTGACCGGTTTAATCGCAGCCTGGCTTTTTAAGCTCGATATGATGCAGGGATTTTTGATTGGCGCCATCATCGGCTCAACGGACGCCGCAGCGGTTTTTTCCCTGCTGGGCGATAAAGGCCTTAATGAACGCGTCAGTTCTACGCTGGAGATTGAATCAGGCAGCAACGACCCGATGGCAGTGTTTCTGACCATCACGCTGATTGATATGATCCAGCAGGGTCAGAGCGGCCTTAGCTGGATGTTTGTGGTACATCTGGTGCAGCAGTTTGGTCTGGGCATTGTCTTTGGCCTCGGCGGCGGCTGGGCGCTGCAGCAGCTGGTTAACCGCATCAGTCTGGCGCAGGGGCTTTATCCGCTGCTGGCGCTTAGCGGTGGCATTATTGTGTTCGCTCTGACCACGGTAATGGAGGGCAGCGGGATCCTCGCGGTCTACTTGTGTGGCTTTTTACTGGGCAACAGCCCTATTCGCAACCGCCACGGTATTCTGCAAACGTTTGATGGCATGGCATGGCTTAGTCAAATCGGCATGTTTATTGTGCTGGGGCTGCTGGTGACGCCCTCCGATTTGTGGCATATCGCTCTGCCGGCCATGATCCTCTCGCTCTGGCTGATTCTGGTCGCCCGCCCGCTTTCGGTGCTGGTCGGGTTGCTGCCTTTTAAAGGGTTTACCGGACGTGAGCGTATTTTTATCAGCTGGGTTGGCCTGCGCGGCGCCGTGCCAATTATTCTGGCCGTGTTTCCGATGATGGCAGGGCTGGAGAACGCCAGACTCTATTTTAATATCGCTTTCTTTGTAGTGCTGGTCTCACTGATGCTGCAGGGAACATCGCTGGGTTACGCAGCAAAACGTGCCAGAGTGGTCGTGCCGCCGCTGGCTTCTCCTGTCAGCCGTATCGGACTTGATATCCATCCGGAAAACCCGTGGGAGCAGTTTATTTACCAGCTGAATGCTGATAAATGGTGTGTAGGTGCCGCGCTGCGCGATCTCAAAATGCCGCGAGAAACGCGCATTGCAGCGCTTTTCCGTGACAACACATTGATGCATCCCAGCGGCGCTACCCGGTTGAAAGAGGGCGATGTGCTGTGCGTGATAGGCCGGGAGCGTGATTTACCGGCGCTGGGCAAAATGTTCAGCCAGACGCCGCCTGTCGCACTTGACCAGCGCTTTTTTGGCGATTTTATTCTCGACGCCGATGCGCGCCTGCGGGATGTGGCGCAGATTTATGGTCTGGAACTGGATAATGAAACAAACGATCAGCAGTCGCTGGGCCAGCTGGTCATGAGCCTGCTCGGCAGCACGCCGGTGGTCGGCGATCAGGTGGAGTGGAAGCAGCTGACGTGGACCGTGGCGGAAAAAGAGGATAACAAAATCATGAAAATCGGCGTACGGGTCAGCGAAGAGCGAGAATAATCCGAGGTTTTAGGGCACCTGAAGCGGTCAGCAGCGACTATGATTTTAGTTATCAGTCAGCAAACGGGAGCAAAAAATGGGAACGGTAGTTAAAATTGGTCGCTATGAAATTGTTGATGCGGAGATGGGAGGTGATAAACCGGATACCGTTTCAATCCCCTGCCAGACCAACCCGGGCCTGAGCTATCAGCTTGATGGCTGGGATCAGGAGACCAGCGTGCCGGCGTGGATCGATGGCGAGCCGGTGGATTTAAAAATTGGTCACTATGACAAAGAACAGGATCGCTGGGTACTTACCCGCCCTGCCTGATATCACCGCACCGTCATACCCCTGCGTATGGCGGTGATTCCTAAAAGTTGCCGAAAAAAAACGCTGTTTTTGCCCGTTTTTTCATCACCAACTGAGTGTTTTCAATAACATAACTGATAGTCCCTCCGCTCAATAATTTCCTTTTAAGAGTAATTCCATATTAACTCTGTCAGATTCCTCTTGCATACTCGTAAACGTTGCTGCTGTTTTCGTGACCTATATCACGTCTTATCCGGCCCTTGCCGTGCAGCGCTTAAGAGATCACCAATGATTATTGTGTTGATAGCAAAGGTTATTTTGCAAGTCAGCCGGTAGCCCTGAGCGCGTACTTGATTCTGGTCAGGCCATCTTTTACTTAAGAAAAGAGAGCGGGTGTTATGGCAAGTACAATTGTAATGAATGACGCAAGCCGTTCGTGGAGCGGCCTGCGAAAAAACCTCATTGCTAAAGTCGCATTAAGTCTGTCCGATCTTATCGCACTTAATCTGGCGCTGTTTTTATCGGCGGCCACCGTCCAGGGCATCTGGGGAGAGCTGGACAGCTTTATTCCGCCGCAGCAGATTGAGTACCGGTTTATTGCGCAGCTTGGCCTCTCGGTACTTTGCACCGCCTGGTTCTGGGTCCGGATGCGACACTACACCTACCGCAAACCTTTCTGGTTTGAGCTAAAAGAGATTATCAGGACGCTGTTTGTATTTTCACTGCTGGATTTAGCGCTGATTGCCTTTTCCAAATGGGATTTCTCACGCATGGTCTGGGTATTCAGCTGGAGCTGGGCACTGCTGCTGCTGCCGCTGATGCGTGCCCTGGTAAAACGGGCAATCAGCCGTGCAGGACAGTGGCAGAAAGAGACCATTATTATTGGCTCAGGCAAAAATGCGCTGGAAGCCTATGCCGCGCTGCAGAGCGAAGAGATTCTGGGCTATAACGTGCAGGCGTTTATCTCACTGGATGATGAAAACAATCCGGCCAAACTCAATGGCGTGCCGGTTATCACCCGTAAAGACATCAACTGGCAGACCATGGATCGCGATAACACGCAGTTTATCGTGGCGACCGAATATGAACAGCAGGCCGTACGCGATCACTGGCTGAAGTTTCTCTCCAAAATGAAATGCCGCTCTATCTCAGTGATCCCGACGCTGCGGGGCGTACCGCTTTACGGTACCGATATGTCTTTTATCTTCAGCCATGAAGTGATGATTCTGCGCGTCAGCAATAATCTGGCCAAGCGCTCATCGCGTTTCCTGAAACGCACCTTTGATATTGTGGTGGCCTCACTGCTGCTGCTGTTTCTTTCTCCGGTATTTGGTCTGCTCTGCTGGATGGTAAAACGCGATGGCGGCAAGGCTATTTATGGTCACGAGCGCGTCGGCCAGGATGGAGCAAAGTTCAAATGCCTGAAGTTTCGCTCCATGGTAACAAATTCTCAGGACGTCCTGCAGGCGCTGCTGGCAACCAGCGAGGAGGCGCGGGCAGAATGGGATCGTGACTTCAAGCTGAAAAACGATCCGCGTGTTACCCGCATCGGCGGCTTCCTGCGCAAAACCAGCCTTGATGAGCTTCCGCAGCTCTGGAACGTGATCCGCGGAGAGATGAGCCTGGTCGGACCGCGTCCGGTTATCGAAGCTGAACTGGAACGCTATGCCGGTGACGTTGACTACTACCTGATGGCCAAACCTGGTATGACCGGTTTGTGGCAGGTAAGCGGCCGTAATGATATCGATTATGACACCCGCGTCTATTTTGATTCCTGGTATGTAAAAAACTGGGCGCTGTGGACTGATATTGCCATTCTGTTTAAAACCGCNGGCGTAGTACTGCGTCGCGACGGCGCCTACTGACCGNTGTCTGTGCGATGCCTGCCGTCCGGCGGCAGGCATCGCCTTTTCACTTTAGCGCTTTCTTTTTACCCGCAGAGTCATTACCCTTCTCGCCTGTTTAACAGGACGTTTCTGGTTCCTCATGCAAAAATTTACGCTTCTTCTGCTGAGCCTGGTGCTGCTGGCTCCGCTGGGTATTGATCTCTACCTGCCTGTTCTGCCGCAGATTGCCGAAGGCCTTAACGCCCCGGTCAGCCTGATCCAGCTTACCATCCCGCTGTTCCTGCTGATTATGGGCATCGGTCAGCTGGTGACCGGCCCACTGGTGGACAATTTTGGCCGCAAGCCCGTGGCGCTGATCGGCCTGTTGCTTTACATCGCAGGCAGCGCCGTGGCCGCTACCGCCACGCTCTGGCCGGTGTTTTTCCTCGCACGTGTTATTCAGGGCTGCGGCGTCTGCTGCAGCGCGGTAGTGGCATTCAGCGGCGTACGCGATCGCCTGAGCGGCGATGAGGCGGCACGTGCTTACGGTTTCCTTAATGGTGCGCTGAACATTGTACCGGCGCTGGCGCCGCTGCTGGGCGGCCTTCTGGCAGAAGCCTATGGCTGGCGTGCACCCTTCTGGTTCCTGTGCAGCTATGCGCTGGCGATCGGCCTGCTGGTGATAGTGGCCTTACCGGAAACCCGGCCGGCAGATACCCTGCGCGTGAAAGGGCTTCCGCTGGCACAATATGGCGCAATTCTGCGCCAGCCGCGCTTTCTTGCGTTTGCGTTTGCCAATGCAGGCGCTCTGGGTATGGTGCTGACCTACGTCTCTCTGGCACCGCATGTGCTGATGACCGAAGGTGGCCTGACGCCGCTGCAGTTTTCGTTTGCTTTTGGTGCCAACGGCTTCTGGATCATGGTTGTCAGCGCCTTCGTGAATAAAACAATCCGCAAAGCGGGCCGGCCATTTTGTCTGGCTATGGGTTTTATCACGATGCTGCTGGGAGCAATACTGCTGCTGGCGGGCGTTCACCTTCTGCCTGCTGAATGGCAGTATCACTGGGCGCTCTATATGATCCCGGTNGCGGTGTCAGTTGCAGGCCTCGCCTTTACCGTTGGCCCGGCTACCAGCTATGCGCTGGAACCCTATCAGCAGCAGGCGGGCGTAGCCTCGGCGCTACAGGGGTTTATTCAGATGGCGGGAGGCGCTGGCGGCAGCATGGCAATCGTGGCTCTGCCGATTGCGGAAAAATCGTCACTGGCCCTGATGATGCTGACGGGGGCAGCGCTGGCACTCACTGCCTGGCGCTGCAGTCGTAAGATACGCGGCAGCGTAACCGCGCTTAAATAACCTCAACCGGCACGCGCGGGGCGAGCGCGCACATCAGCTCATACCCTACCGTGCCGGCCGCTGCTGCGACCTCATCAATCTTCACGTCATTACCCCACAGCTCAACGGCGGTACCAATACCCGCCTGCGGACAGGGTTCAAGATCGATCATCATCATATCCATCGACACCGTTCCCAGCGTGCGGGTGCGCACGCCGCCCACGGATATGGGCGTGCCGGTAGGAGCATGGCGCGGATAACCATCAGCATAACCACAGGCAACAACGCCAATCCGCTGAGGTCCGCTGGCCCGGTAGCGATAGCCATAGCCGACGCCATCGCCCGCTGTCAGCTGCTGCACGCCGATAATTTCACTGCTCAGCGTCATAACCGGCTGCAGCCCGGTACCGGCGATATCCTGCCAGCGACCGCTGGGCGAAGCGCCATACAGAATGATCCCCGGACGCACCCAGTCATGATGCGTGAGCGGATGCCACAGCGTGGCGGCGGAGTTGGCGAGCGAACGCGGACAGCTCAGGCCTTCAGCCGCCTGTTCAATGCGCTGCAGTGGCTCTGCTATCCCCTCCGGATTATCGGCATCAGCGAAATGTGCCATCAGCGTGATTTCACCTACCCCCGGCAGCGCGCGCAGTTTTTGCCAGGCGTTATGCACCTGTTCAGGGCGAAAACCGAGCCGGTTCATACCGCTGTTCATTTTCAGATACACATCCACGGGGGCGGAGAGCTGTGCGGTCGCCAGAGCGTTAATTTGCCAGTTACTGTGCACGCTGGTGGTCAGCCGGTAGCGATCGATAAGCTTCAGATCGTCGGCGTGAAAAAACCCCTCCAGCAGCAGAATAGGTTTTTTCCATCCCTGCTCGCGCAGCAGAATAGCCTCTTCAATGTTGAGTAACGCAAAACCGTCGGTGCTCTCCAGCGACTGCCAGACGCGGGCAATCCCGTGCCCGTAAGCGTTGGC
>JGI26054J46599_1000342_pt1 | contig 12125 bp, 14 predicted proteins | sample HigsolmetaGSP16D_FD_46599 | JGI IMG/M metagenome (IMG submission 46599) | reverse complement strand
ACAGCGGGCTATCTCGTTCCGCCCGCGTGGTTCGAGGCGCCTCGGCCGTCGCGGACGATCGATCTGCTCACCGTCGCCCTCCTCGCCGCTCTCGTCGTCGTCCAGACACTGGGCGTCGGGCAGGCGATCGTCGTCGACGCTCGGGTGCCTGCCGTGCTCGTCGCGGGAGGCCTCCTGGCTCTTCGAGCACCGTTCCTCCTCGTGGTGGTGGCCGCGGCTGTCGTCGCTGCGCTCCTGCGGTGGGGCGGCCTCGCAGCCTGAGGACACACAGGCCGCGCGCCTAGACTGGGCGGGTGAACGCCCTTATCGCCCGCATCGCCACCTGGGTGCTCGCCGCCGTCATCGGCGTCGTCTACGGCGTGGCCGGGACGATCGGGCAGGCCGCCGTCTGGGGCGTCGTCCCGGTGGGCCTCCTGGTCGCCTCCGTCGGATTCGTCGCCCTGCTGATCGCTGTCCGCACCCTCACCGGCGAGCGCACGTCGGCCCTCGCCTGCGGCGTAGGCGCGATGCTCGCGACGCTCGTCTTCGCCAACGAGGGCCCCGGCGGCTCGGTCGTGGTCCCCGCACCGCCGGAGGGTGCGGTCATCACGCCCGGTCTCATCTGGACGTTCCTGGTCCCGTTGGCTGCAGCGCTCATCGTTGCCTGGCCGACGGCGTCCCGCCTCCGATCCACGAACTAGACTCGTCCTGTGACGTATGTGATCGCTCTCCCGTGCGTGGATGTGAAGGACCGAGCCTGCATCGACGAATGTCCCGTCGACTGCATCTACGAAGGCGAACGCTCGCTGTACATCCACCCCGACGAGTGCGTCGACTGCGGCGCCTGCGAGCCGGTGTGCCCCGTCGAGGCCATCTACTACGAGGACGACCTCCCCGCCGAGTGGCAGGACTACTACACGGCGAACGTGGAGTTCTTCGAGGACCTCGGTTCGCCCGGTGGCGCGGCCAAGGTCGGTGTCATCGCGAAGGATCACCCCGTCATCGCGGGACTTCCGCCGCAGGCGCACTGATCCACCGATGAGCGTCCACGATCTCGCCGACTACCCGTGGGACGCCGTCGCCCCGTACGCGGAGCGCGCTCGGCAGCACCCCGACGGCATCGTCGACCTCTCGATCGGTTCGCCGGTCGATCCGACTCCCTCGGTCGTCGCCGACGCTCTGCGGACGGCGACCGACGCGCACTCGTACCCGCAGACGGTCGGAACGCGTGCTCTGCGTGAGGCGATCGCCGGCTGGTACGCGCGGCGTCGGGGCGTCCTGGGACTGACGCCGTCGCACGTCATCCCGACGGTCGGTTCGAAGGAGCTCGTCGCGCTCCTGCCGTTGCTGCTGGGCCTCGGAGAGGGCGACACGGTGGTGCATCCGCGCGCGGCGTACCCGTCCTACGAGGTGGGTGCCCGTCTGGTCGGAGCCGAGGCGCTCGCCTCGGACGACCCGGATGAGTGGCCCGAGGGAACACGTCTGGTGTGGCTGAACACACCGGGGAACCCCGACGGACGCGTTCTGAGCGTCGACGAACTCCGCCGTGCGGTCGCCCGGGCGCGAGAGCTGGGTGCCGTCCTGGCCTCGGACGAGTGCTACGCCGAGCTCGGGTGGGACGGCCCGTGGGCGGATGCCGCGGTGCCGAGCGTCCTCGACCCCCGTGTGACCGGCGGTGACGCGACGAGCCTCCTGTCCGTGTACTCGCTGAGCAAGCAGTCGAACCTCGCAGGCTACCGAGCGGCTTTCCTCGCGGGTGACCCCGACATCGTCTCGGGCCTCGTCACCGCGCGGAAGCACCTGGGACTCATGGTCCCCGCTCCCGTGCAGGCCGCGATGATCGCCGCCCTGCAGGACGACGCGCACGTGGACCACCAGAAGGCCCTGTACCGCGCTCGTCGTGACGTCTTGAAGCCCGCCGTCCAGGCTGCGGGATTCCGGATCGACCGCAGCGAGGGTGGCCTGTACCTGTGGGCGACGGCGGGGGAGGACGCGTGGACCTCGCTCGGCCGGCTCGCGGAGCTCGGCATCCTCGCGGGGCCCGGGCACTTCTACGGCACGCACTTCCCCGAGCACGTCCGCTTCTCCCTGACGGCCACCGACGATCGGATCGCGCAGGCCGCGTCGCGCCTGACGGCATCCGCTTCGTAGGTTCTCTCCTACGGATGCCGCGATTCGTTGGCGGCGTTCGGAGACGCGCTCACACCCCGTTAGGCTGTAAAAACCGCCCCGACGACCGCAAGGAGGCTTCGTGACCAACGCGGACACCCCCCAGATGGCCACCGTGACCATTGGTGACACGACCGCAGAGCTTCCGCTCGTCGCCGGTACCGAAGGCGTCCCGAGCGTCGACTTCTCGTCTTTCACGAAGCAGACCGGGCACACCTCGCTCGACTACGGGTTCGTGAACACGGCGTCGACGAAATCGTCGATCACCTACATCGACGGCGATCAGGGCATCCTGCGCTATCGCGGATACCCCATCGAGCAGCTCGCGCAGCACAGCACCTACCTCGAGGTCGCCTGGCTCCTCCTCTACGGTGAACTGCCGACGGCGGACGAGCTCGCGGGCTGGGACGAGAAGATCCGCCGGCACACGCTCCTGCACGAAGACCTGAAGCACTTCTTCTCGGCGCTCCCGCACACCGCCCACCCGATGTCGGTGCTGTCGGCGGCGACGGCGGCGCTCTCGACGTACTACGAAGGGCAGAGCGACCCGCACAACCCCGAGCACGTCGAGCTCAACACGATCCGCATGCTCGCCAAGCTCCCGGTCATCGCGGCCTACGCGCACAAGAAGAGCATCGGGCACGCGTTCCTCTACCCGGACAACTCGCTGAGCTTCGTCGACAACTTCCTCAAGTTGAACTTCGGGAACAACGCCGAGCCGTACGAGATCAACCCGGTGATGTCGCGTGCCCTCGAGCGGCTGCTCATCCTGCACGCCGACCACGAGCAGAACGCGTCGACCTCGACGGTGCGCCTGGTCGGTTCGACCGGCGCCAACCAGTTCTCCTCGATCTCCGCCGGCATCAACGCCCTCTACGGCCCGCTCCACGGCGGTGCGAACGAGGCCGTCCTGGACATGCTGGGCCGCATCCGCGACTCGGGGGAGAGCGTGCAGCGCTTCGTCGAGCGCGTCAAGAACAAGGAAGACGGCGTGAAGCTCATGGGCTTCGGTCACCGCGTCTACAAGAACTACGACCCGCGCGCCAAGCTCGTGAAGGAGTCCGCCGACGAGGTGCTCCGCGAACTCGGTGTCGAGGATCCGCTCCTGGCCCTTGCGAACGAACTCGAGGAGATCGCGCTCAGCGACGACTACTTCAAGGAGCGTCGTCTCTACCCGAACGTCGATTTCTACACCGGCGTCATCTACAAGGCGATGGGCTTCCCGACGCGGATGTTCACGCCGCTGTTCGCGATCGGGCGTCTGCCCGGCTGGCTCGCGCACTGGCGCGAGATGCAGAACGATCCGCAGACGAAGATCGGACGCCCGCAGCAGCTGTACACGGGCGCTTCCGAGCGGGATTACCCCACTTCCCACTGACGCGCTCGTCGCCCGCTAGGGTGAGCCCATGCGGGAGACGCGTTCGGCGTCCTCTTCGGCCTCGTCACCCTCGTGATCATCGCTGTCGCCGTCTTCGGGATCGTCGTCGCGGTGCGCAAGCATCGGATTCTGAAGGATGCCGGTGTCGACCCTTTCACGGTGGATGCGGCGATCGCCGCTAAAGTGCTTCGGATCGACGCCTTCTCGTCCTCGACGCGCACGCCGTCACCGGAGCCGGCGNCGACNATCGAGATGCGTCTCGCTGAGCTCGACGACCTNCGCTCGCGCGGGGTCATCACCGAGGACGAGCATCGTGAGGCCCGCGCGGCGGTGTTGCGGGGCTGAGCGCCTCAGGCGTGCAGGTCGGCGTTCAGCGTGACGCCGACACCTTCGCGGCGCACGGCCTCGACCGCTCCGGTGAGCGAGTTGCGACGGAACAGGATGCCGTCCTGTCCCGACAGTTCCGCGCCTTTCGCCGTCGGACGCGTACCGTCGGGACGCGGGGCTTCACCGGCGAGGACGATCTTCGTGCCCGCGGTCACGTACAGGCCCGCCTCGACGATGCAGTCGTCGCCGAGCGAGATGCCGATGCCGGCGTTGGCGCCGAGGAGGGTCCGCTGACCGATCGAGACGCGGTGTTCGCCGCCGCCGGACAGCGTGCCCATGATCGAGGCACCGCCGCCGATGTCGCTGCCGTCGCCGACGACGACGCCCTGCGAGATGCGGCCCTCCACCATGGAGGCGCCGAGCGTGCCCGCGTTGAAGTTCACGAATCCCTCGTGCATCACCGTGGTGCCGGGTGCGAGGTGAGCGCCGAGACGGACGCGCGATGCGTCGGCGATCCGAACGCCTGCGGGGACGACGTAGTCGGTGAGGCGGGGGAACTTGTCGAGACCGCTCACCTGGATCCCCGAGCGCTGCAGCCCGGGGCGCAGACGAGTGAGATCGTCGGGGTGGACCGGCCCAGCGCTCGTCCACGCGACGGTGGGCAGGTGCGCGAAGATCCCGGTGAGGTTCAGGTCGTTCGGGGTCACCAGCAGGTGGGAGAGCGCGTGCAGGCGCAGGTACGCATCGGATGTGCCGGTAGGAGCGGCATCCAGGTCGATCTCGACGACGACCACCTCGACGGTGACGCCGCGTCGCTCATCGCGCCCGGCGTAGGCGGCGAGGTCACTCGAGTCGACGTCTGCGGGGGCGCGACCGGCGGCAGGAGAGGGGTACCAGGTGTCGAGCACCGTACCGTCCCCGCTCGTCGTGGCCAGACCGATACCCCATACCCACCGCGCGTCGCTCATGATTCCAGGCTAACGGCCCGTCGTTAGACTCGACGTCATGCCCCGGCTCGACCTCCGCTCCAGCGCCGTCGATCTGACGCGCACCATTTGCGACATCCCCAGCGTGTCCGACGACGAGACCGTCCTCGCCGATGCGATCTTCGAGGCCGTCTCGGCGTTGCCCCACCTCGACGTGTACCGCGACGGCGACACGATCATCGCCCGCACCTCCCTCGGACGCGCGCAGCGCGTCGCCATCGCCGGGCACATCGACACCGTGCCGATCAACGCGAACGTCCCCACCCGTGACGTCGACGAGGACGGCGAGTCGTTCCTGTGGGGCCGCGGCACGGTCGACATGAAGGCGGGCGTCGCGGTGCAGTTGAAGCTCGCCGCTGAACTGACCGACCCCCGGGTCGACATCACCTGGATGTGGTACGACCACGAGGAGGTCGCGGCCGACCTCAACGGGCTGAACCGGCTCGCGGCATCCCGCCCCGATCTCTTCGAAGCGGACTTCGCCATCCTCGGCGAACCCTCGAACGGCGAGGTCGAGGGCGGGTGCAACGGCACGCTCCGTGCCGTCGTGCGCACCACGGGCGTGCGTGCGCACAGCGCCCGGGCGTGGATCGGCGAGAACGCGATCCACAAGGCCGCGCCGGTCCTCGTCCGCCTCGCGGAGTACCGACCACGCGAGATCGAGGTCGACGGGCTGCTCTATCGGGAAGGACTGAACGCCGTCGCGATCCGCGGTGGGATCGCAGGCAACGTCATCCCGGACGCGTGCGAGGTCGACGTCAACTATCGCTTCGCTCCGAGCAAGGATGCCGCGGCCGCCGCCGCGCACATCCGGGACGTCTTCGCCGGCTTCGAGGTCGAGGTCGTCGATCTCTCCGAGGGCGCCCGTCCGGGGCTCGATGCGCCGCTCGCGCAGGAGTTCGTCGCTGCGGTCGGGGCGGTACCCAAGCCGAAGTACGGCTGGACGGATGTCGCCCGGTTCTCCGCGATGGGTGTGCCCGCCGTCAACTACGGCCCGGGCGACCCGTCCCTCGCGCACCACGACGAGGAGCGGGTGCCGCTCTCGCAGATCGAGGATGTCGAGCGGGGTCTGCGGGCATGGCTGAGCGGCGACTGAGGACCGCCGCCTCCATCGCCGGCACGGTCGCCGCGGTCTACGTCTCGGCGCGCCTGGTCACCACCCTCTTCTTCTGGATCGCTGCGGAGCTGTCGGGACCGACGTCGCGATTCGGCCCGGATGCCACGATCCCCTCGCTCGCGATGGGATGGGACTCCCAGTGGTATTGGGTCATCGCCGACCGCGGCTATCCGACCCAGCTCCCCGTGTCGGACTCCGGTCAGGTCGCCGAGAACGCCTGGGCGTTCATGCCGGTGTACCCCTGGCTCGCGCGTGCTCTCGGCACCGTCCTCGGCGGTTACCCGGCGGGAGCGATCGCGCTGGCCGTCGTCGCGGGGTACGCGGCATCCGTCGTCCTGTTCCTCCTGCTCCGCGAGCGCATCGGTGAAACCGCGGCACTCTGGGCGGTGGTCTTCTTCGCCAATGGTCCCCTCGCCGCCCTGTTCCAGATGGGCTACGCCGAGTCGCTGTTGCTCCTCTGGCTCTTCCTCGCCCTCTGGGCGCTCGTGCGCCGGCGGTTCGGCTGGATCTACCCGCTCATCGTCCTGATGGGATTCACCCGGCCCGGGGTCCTCGCGTTCGCCCTGCTGATCGGGCTGTACGGCATCCATCGGTGGGTTCGGCGCGGGCAGGATCCGCTGCCGACGTCGCACATCGTCCACATCATCGGGCTCGGCGCGCTGGCCACCATCGTCGGCTTCTCCTGGCAGGTGATCGCCGGCATCGTGACGGGGGACCCCGCCGCCTACCTCGACACCGAGCTCGCCTGGCGACGCAGTTGGGTCGGGTCGGAGGAGCACTTCCTTCCCTTCGCCGGGTTCATTCAGGCAGCGGGTATCTGGTTCGGGATCTGGGGGCTACCGCCGTCGTGGGGCGCAGTCGCGCTCGTCCTGCTCGTCGTCGGCGTGGCGGTGCTTCTTGTTCGGGCGCCGCAGGTGCGGAGACTGGGACCGGAGATCCGGCTGTGGGGCGCCAGCTACCTGGTATACCTGCTGGCGGTCTTCTTTCCGCAGTCGAGCATCTTCCGACTCCTCCTGCCGTTGACGCCCGTGGCGGCAGCCGTCGCCGTGCCTCGCTCGAGCTGGTGGCGGATCGGCGTCCTCCTGCTCTGCCTGGGCAGTCAGTGGTTCTGGATCCACGAGATGCTCGCACTCGGCGACACGTTCTTCCGGATTCCATGACGATAAGCGTCCGCTGAGAGCCGCGCGCGCCGAAGGGGATCACCCCATTGGGTAGACTAATGGGGTAGGCCGAAGACGAAAGGGAGCCCCACAATGGCAGCCATGAAGCCGCGCACCGGAGACGGACCTATGGAGGCCGTCAAGGAGGGCCGTCTCATCATCGTGCGTGTTCCGCTCGAGGGGGGCGGTCGACTTGTCGTCTCGGTGAACGATGACGAAGCGAAGGAACTCCACAGCGTTCTCAGCGGGGTCGTCGGCGCCGCCTGACCCCGGATCGACACGAAAGGCCGGCCCCTCGGGGCCGGCCTTTCGTCATCCCTGGACGCTGTCTCGAGACGGATTCAGGTGGGGTCGGCGACGGTCGTCAGCTGGAGCAGGCCCTCGCCGACGATGGAGAGTGCGCCGAGGACGGCCGGGGAGGACTGAGTCTCCTGGATCAGCGAGCGGTAGGCGCTCTCGACCGGTCCGCGCTTGACCGGATCGGCGACCGCCCCGCCGGCGAGGACACGCGGTACGAGAACGGTGCCTCCCGCGCGAGCGAGGCGCAGGCCGTGCTCCACGTACTCGATGACCCCCTCGGGGTCGGCGTCGATCAGGACGATGTCGTACGACGCCTCGTTCATCCGGGGGAGGACGTCGGCTGCGCGACCGGTGATGAAGCGCACGCGGGCAGGCGGGACGCGGGCGTCGGTGAAGGCCTTCCGCGCCACGGCGAGGTGCTCGGGCTCCTTGTCGATGGTGGTGAGCGTCGCGCGCGGCGAACCGTGGAGCAGCCACAGCCCCGACACGCCACCACCGGTCCCGATCTCGACGATGTTCAGTGCGCGGCTGGTCGCGGCGATGACCGCGCACTGCGCACCGACCTCGGGGCTGATCGGATTGGCGCCGATCTCGAGGGCGTGTGCGCGCGCCCGCGCGATGGCATCGGTCTCGACCGTCGCCTCTGCGGCGAACCGGCGAACCGCCTCGTGATCTCCCATGTGGTGAACCTCCACGTTCAGCCTAGGCGCGCGGTCACCGCTGAACCCCCAGGCGCACGGGTAACCTGGGAACCATGTCATTCGGGCTCGATCTGGAGAAGATCCTCCTCATTGGTCTGATCGCGGCCCTCCTGCTCGGACCCGAGCGTCTCCCCGGGTACGCCGCCTCGCTGGCGCGCCTCACCCGACGGGTCCGCGAGTGGCTCGACGGCGCCAGGACCCGTGTCAAAGAAGAGATGGGCGACGACTTCGACGAGATCGAATGGCGAAAGCTCGACCCGCGCCAGTACGATCCTCGCCGGATCATCCGTGAGGCCCTCATCGACGATGCCCCGGTGAAGCCGGTGACGGCGACACTCGGAGCGGCCACCGGTGTCGCCGTGGCGGAGCCACCGGCGGCCACCGCCACCGCTACGGAGGACGTGGCGACGGGCGTGCCGTTCGATTCAGAGGCGACCTGACGCGACCGTCGTCGTGTCAGTCCGGTCAGGCGCGGGAGACCGGAAGCGAACGTCCCGCCAATGATCGCCGCGTCGACACGATCTCGCCGGCGATGCGGGAGATCGTCTGAGACGCGATGTCGTCGGGCGCGCCGACGACGACGGGCACTCCGGTGTCGCCCCCCTCGCGCAATGCCGGGCTGAGAGGGACGGACCCGAGCAGCGGAACGTCATCGTCGTCGGACGACAAGGCGCCGGCCACCGCGGCGCCGCCGCCGTCGCCGAAGAGGTCGAGGGTCGTGCCGTCGGGCAACGTCAGTGCCCCCATGTTCTCGATCACGCCGAGAATCGACTGGCCGGTCTGGCGAGCCACGACGCCGCTGCGGACGGCCACGTCGGCGGCGGCCGCCTGAGGCGTCGTCACGACGAGCACCTCGGCGTGGGGGAGCAGCTGCCCGACGGAGATCGCGACGTCCCCGGTACCGGGCGGCATGTCGATCAGGAGCACGTCGAGATCCCCGAAGTGCACGTCGGTGAGGAACTGCTGCACCGTGCGGTGGAGCATGGGGCCTCGCCACGCGACGGCAGGGGAGGCATCCGGGGGGAGGAACATCCCGATGGAGATCGTCTTCACGCCGTACGCCACCGGTGGAAGCATGAGGTCGTCGAGCCGCGTCGGCTGCGGGGGGCGCCCNTCGTCGCCGACCAGACCGAGGAGTCCGGGGATCGAGAACCCATGGACGTCGGCGTCGATCAGTCCCACCGCGAGGCCTCGCGCGGCGAGCGCGACGGCGAGGTTGGCCGTGAGGGTGGACTTGCCGACACCGCCCTTGCCGCTCGTGACCGCGATGACCCGCGTCAGGGAGTCCGCCGTGAAGGCCATCCGCCGGGTGCCGCGGATGCGCTCGACGAGTGCGGACCGCTCCGCGGGAGTCATGACGCCGACGTCGACAGTGACCTCGCTCACGCCCGAGACGGATGCCGCGGCATCCCGTACGTCCTGTTCGATCCGATCGGCCGCCGGGCATCCGACGATGGTCAGCGCGATGCCGACGCGAGCGACGGCGCCCTCCACGGTGACGTCGCGGACCATGTCGAGCTCGCCGATCGGGCGGCGCAGCTCGGGATCGATGACCGCGGCCACCGCCCGGCGGACGTGTTCTGCAGCGACGGCGCTCACGAGGACGGTGGATCGTCGCCGCGACGTTCGGTGTCGCGCTCGGCATCGCGCTCGTCGAGGCGCTCCAGGAGCGTCCTCAACTCCTGACGCAGGACATCGCGGTTGACCACGTCGTTCTGCATGTCGGTGAGGGCCATCCGCAGGGCGACGACCTCGCGGGCGAGGTACTCCGTGTCCGCGAGATTCCGCTCGGCGCGCTGGCGATCCTGCTCGATCTGCACGCGGTCGCGGTCGTCCTGCCGATTCTGCGCGAGGAGGATCAGCGGCGCCGCGTACGAGGCCTGCAGCGAGAGCACCAGGGTGAGGGCTGTGTAGCCCAGCGCGGCGTCGTCGAAGCGGAGCGTCTCGGGACCCACCGTGTTCCAGCCGATCCAGGCCACGCAGAACAGTGTCAGGATCAACAGGAACGCGGGCGTCCCCATGGCCCGGGCGATCCATTCGGTGAATCGACCGAATCGGTCGCGGGAGGGCTGCGGCGTTCGGGTGAGGACGCTCGCCCGGCGACCGCGGGGAGCCTCGAAGCCGGACTTCGGCGCGCGTGCCATCATCGCCGCGGCTCCGTGACCTGGCGCGGGGCGTCCTGCGAACGCCAGTCGTCGGGCAGGAGGTAGTCGATGACGTCGTCGACGGTCACCGTGCCGACGAGGTGGCGCGCCTGATCGACCACGGGCAGCGAGACGAGGTTGTAGCTCGCGAGCAGGCGCGCGACCTCGGCGGCGCTGGCCGCCGTCGTCACGGGCTCCACCGTGTCGTCGATGATCGCGCCGAGGCGCTCGTGAGGCGGGTACCGCAGCATCCGCTGGAAGTGGACGACACCCAGCAGACGCCCCGTCGGAGTCTCGTAGGGCGGAAGGGTCACGAACACGGCGGCCGCGAGAGCCGGGTGGAGCTCGTGACGACGGATCAGGGCGAGAGCCTCCGCGACCGTGGCGTCGGCGGACAGGACGATCGGCTCACTCGTCATCAGGCCACCGGCGGTGTCCGGGCCGTGGACGAGGAGCGCGCGGACGTCCTCGGCTTCTTCGGGCTCCATGAGGTCGAGGAGCTGGCCGGCTCGGGCATCGGACAACTGGCCGAGCACGTCGGCCGCGTCGTCGGGTTCCATGGCGTCGAGGACATCGGCCGCGCGCTCGTCGCCCAGGGCCTCCAGGATGTGGACCTGGTCGTCCTCGGGCATCTCTTCGAGCGCGTCGGCGAGGCGGTCGTCGGGGAGCTCCTCCGCGACCTCGAGAAGACGATCTTCGGGCAGGTCGAGGAGCGTGTTGGCGAGATCGGCGGGCTTCAGCTCCGAGTACGAGGCGACCAGGAGCTCCGCGGACTGCGTCTCACCGTCGACCTGCTGCTCGCGCACCTCGTCCCACTGCGCGAACGTCGTCGGGCCTTTCGCGAAGGGCGACGCGCTCGTCTTGGGACGACGCAGGAACAGCTGGCCCACGTGCCATTCGCCGAGGCGATCGCGTTCGATGGCGACGTCCTCGATGACGGCGCGGCCCGAGCCATCGGTGAGGTGGACGTTCCTCCCGATCAACTCGGTCATGACGCGAACCTCGCCACCGCGCTGCTCGAAGCGGCGCACGTTGATGAGTCCCGTCGTGATGACCTGCCCGCTCGCGATCGAGGTGACCCGTCCGATGGAGAGGAAGACGTTGCGTCTGCCCGGGATCTCGACGACGAGGCCGACCACTCGAGGAGGGTCGTCCTTGCGATAGATCACGACCACGTCGCGGACCCGTCCGAGACGGTCTCCCGACGGGTCGAAGACGGCGCACCCGGTCAGGCGCGCGACGAAGACCCGCTGCGTACTCACCCGACCAGCGTAGTCGGCGGATCCGTCGCGGTTCCTGCGCCCACGCAAAGACCGCCGTGCGAGACTGAGCGCATGAGCATGATGGGCGGGGCCCCCAAGGAACACGGCGCGACGGTCGCGGAGTACACGGCGTACGAGGCGGCGCAGAAGGCCGTCTCGAGTTTGATCGCGGCCGATGTCCCTGCGCAGGACATCGCGATCGTCGGGCGCGGTCTACGTTCGGTCGAGCGTGTGACGGGGCGTCTCGGCTACGCGACCGCTGCGCGCTCCGGCGCGATCAACGGTGTGCTCCTCGGACTGCTCTTCGCCGCGATCTTCGTCCTCGGCAGCCCGGGAGCCGTCCTCCAACTCTTCGTCGGCGTCATGCTCGTCGGGATCGCCCTGGGCATGCTGCTGAGCATCATCAGCTACTCCATTCTCCGGCGTCGGCGCGACTTCACGTCCGTGACCCAGGTGATCGCCGATCACTACGACGTCACCGTCCTGCCGCGCAGCATCGGCCGCGCGAAGCAGCTGCTCGGCGCTCCCGCCGCTCCCTCCGCGCCGCCGGCCCGGCCCATCGATCCCGCTGAACCGCCGCGGTACGGCGAACGCGTCACCCC
>JGI26054J46599_1000327_pt1 | contig 12401 bp, 10 predicted proteins | sample HigsolmetaGSP16D_FD_46599 | JGI IMG/M metagenome (IMG submission 46599) | reverse complement strand
ATTCTGGTGGCGCACCCTAACCAGCCGCTATATTTCGCGCTGGCGCTGCTCGCCGGACTGGCCGTAGCGGTAGCCATTGGCGTGCTCAATGGTGCGCTGATCGCGTATATCGGCGTTTCGCCGATCCTGGCGACGCTCGGTACCATGACGCTGATCGCCGGGCTGAATATTCTGCTGACCAACGGCGCAGTGCTTTCCGGTTTTCCGGCGGCCATCCAGTATCTCAGTAATGGCAGCCTGATGGGCATTCCGGTTGCCCTGCTGTTATTCCTGCTGGTAGCGCTGCTGCTGTGGGTCCTGCTGGAACATACCACGCTGGGGCGCAGCCTGTATCTGATGGGCTCCAACGAACAGGCTACGCGCTTTAGCGGTGTTAACACGCACAAAGTCACCATCGCAGTGTACGTGCTTTCTGCGCTGCTCGGATGGGGTGCAGCACTGCTGATGATGTCCAAATTTAACTCGGCGAAAGCGGGCTACGGCGACGCCTATTTACTGGTGACCATTCTGGCCTCTGTGCTCGGCGGAATTAATCCCGACGGCGGTTTTGGCCGGGTTATCGGGCTGGTACTGGCGCTCATCGTCCTGCAAATGCTGGAGAGTGGCCTGAATCTGATGGGCGTCAGCAGTTACCTGACTATGGCGCTGTGGGGTTGCGTCCTGATCCTGTTTATCGCACTGCAAAACAGAAAATCATAAGCGAAAGCTTTCTNAGAAAGGAAAGAACATGGCGAGTTATTTTATTGGCGTAGACGTAGGAACCGGCAGCGCCCGCGCGGGTGTTTTCGATATGACTGGCCGTATGCTCGGTCAGGCCAGCCGTGAAATCACGTTATACCGCCCGAAAGCTGATTTTGTTGAGCAGTCTTCCGACGAGATCTGGCAGTCCGTCTGTAACGCGGTGAGAGACGTAATCAGCCAGGCCGATATCAATCCGATTCAGGTGAAAGGCATCGGTTTTGACGCGACCTGTTCGCTGGTGGTGCTGGATAAAGAGGGCAAACCCCTGACTGTCAGTCCGTCCGGACGCAGTGAGCAAAACATCATTGTGTGGATGGATCATCGCGCCATCACTCAGGCAGAACGTATCAATGCCACCGGCCATCGCGTGCTGGAGTTCGTTGGTGGAATTATCTCGCCGGAGATGCAGACGCCCAAACTGCTCTGGCTGAAACAGCACATGCCGACCACCTGGAACAACGTCGGGCATCTGTTCGACCTGCCTGATTTTCTTACCTGGCGCGCCACGCAGGACCCCACGCGCTCGTTATGTTCCACCGTCTGCAAATGGACCTATATCGGTCATGAAGACCGCTGGGATCCAGGCTATTTTCGTCAGATCGGTCTGGAAGATTTGCTGGAAAACAACGCATCAAAAATCGGCAGCGAAGTAAAAGCTATGGGTGAGCCGCTGGGGCATGGGCTGACACAGCGCGCTGCCGCAGAAATGGGACTGATAGCGGGTACCGCGGTCAGCGTCTCGATTATTGATGCTCACGCAGGCAGTCTTGGCATTCTTGGCGCCAGCGGTGCATCCGGCGAATCAGCGGATTTTGACAACCGCATCGCACTCATTGGCGGCACATCTACGGCGCATATGGCGATGTCGCGTAGCGCGCGCTATATCGGCGGCATCTGGGGGCCCTATTATTCGGCGATCCTGCCAGATTACTGGCTGAATGAAGGCGGACAATCCACTACCGGCGCGCTGATTGACCATGTGATTCAGTCGCACCCCTGCTATCAGGATCTGCTTAAACAGGGCAAAGACAGCGGTAAAAACATTTATGAGGTCCTCAACGGCATTCTGCGCAACATGGCGGGCGAATCTGAGAATATTGCGTTTCTGACTAAAGATATTCATATGCTGCCCTATTTTCACGGCAATCGCTCACCGCGCGCCAACCCGACACTGACTGGCACGCTGACGGGCCTGAAATTGTCACGCACGCCGGAAGACATGGCGCTGCATTATCTCGCCACCATACAGGCGCTGGCGCTCGGCACTCGCCACATTATTGAAACCATGAACCAGAATGGTTACTGCATTGATACGATGATGGCGTGTGGCGGCGGCATCAAAAACCCAATCTTTGTGCAGGAGCACTCCAACGCAACGGGCTGCGCGATGCTGTTGCCGGAAGAGAGTGAAGCGATGCTGCTTGGCAGCGCTATGATGGGCACCGTCGCGGCGGGCGCTTATGACTCGTTGCCAGAAGCGATGGCCGCCATGAGCCGTATCGGTAAGACCATCACGCCACAGACAAACAAAATCAAAGAGTATTACGATCGTAAGTACCGCGTCTTCCATGAGATGTATCATGACAGTATGAAATACCGGCATCTGATGCAGGGGGAATCGCAATGACTGCGGATGAAGAATTTGCCCTGGCGTGTCAGGGCTGGCAGACCTACAGCCAGGAGTTACTGGCGCTGCAGCGTCATCTCAATGCCGCGACCTGGCAGCAGCTGCTGATGCTGGTCACCGGCTGCCAGGGAAAAATTGCCGTGACGGGCGTTGGTACCTCGGGCATTGCTGCCCGAAAAATCGCCCACATGCTGGCATGCGTCGAGCAGCCGGCGGTGTATCTCAGCGCTACCGATGCGGCCCATGGCGATCTGGGCTTCATGCGCAGCAACGACCTGATGATCCTGATATCACGGGGCGGGAACTCTGAAGAGCTGACGCGCCTGTTGCCGACGCTTAAAACCAAAGGCGTGACGATTATTAGCGTGACGGAGAATCCGGACTCAGCCATTGCCCGCGCTGCCACGCTGGTGGTGAAAACGCATGTTCAGCGTGAAATCGACCCGCTTAATATGTTAGCCACTACCTCTATTGTGCTGGTGCTGGCGGTATTTGATGCGCTGTGCGGCAACATTATGCTGCGTAACGGCTTCGATCAGAAGCGGCTGCTGAACGTTCATCCGGGCGGCAACGTCGGTAAAACGCTGCGCGAACAGGATTAAACAGGAGAGCCCGATGCTGACAGTATGGGGAAGGAAAACATCATCGAATGTGCAGGCGCTGATGTGGTGCATAGGCGAAATGGGTCTGCCGTATAAACGTCACGATGCAGGGCATCAGTATGGCGGCACAGACTCTGAGGCGTTTTACGCCCTTAATCCCAATCGTACTGTACCGGTATTGCAGGATGACGCGAATCCCCCTCTGTGGGAAACAGGCGCGATATTGCGTTATCTCGCTCATCGTTATGGGAGTGAAAGCTTCTGGCCTGCTGAGCTGTTAGCTAAAACCGACGTTGATCGATGGGCTGAGTGGTCAAAGCTTAATATTGCGCAGGCATTCACTGCGCCCGTTTTCTGGCGGGTGGTGCGCACGCCTGAAGACAAACGGGACGCTGAGGCTATTCAGTCAGCCGTAGCGTATTTTGAAACCAGGCTTCAGATTGCAGAGGAGCGCCTGGCAAAACACCCCTTTTTAGCCGGAGACGCCCTCACACTGGCAGACATTCAGTTTGGTCACGTATTGTACCGTTATTATGATATCGATATTGAGCGAAGCCCCCTTCCCTATGTGCGGGCATATTATATGCGCCTGACTTCCCGTCAGGCTTTCCGTGAACATGTCATGGTTTCTTATGATGAGCTCAGGGCGTAGTCTTGAACAGAAACCGGAATAGACCACCCGCCTCTGGCTCATAACGGACCTTGCCACCCGACATCAGTCCGCTCTGTGTCAGAAACGGTATCACTTTTAGAGTATCACCGGCTGCGCTTTGTATCCGGCATGAACAGCGTAGCGAAGCCCAGCAAAGGCAGGAAAGCACACAGGCTGTAAACCCACTCAATGCCATAGACATCCGCCATTTTTCCAAGACCCGCAGCGGCGAGCCCGCTGATACCAAACATCGTGCCAAACATGATCCCGGCTACCATTCCTGCACGACCGGGAACGATTTCCTGAGCGTAAACCACCAGCGCAGAGAATGCCGATGAGAGGATCAGGCCGATAAAAATGGTGAACACAATGGTCCATACCAGGCCTACATGGGGCAGTAACAGCGAAAAAGGGATAACGCCTAAAAATGAAATCCACACCACCGCCTTACGACCAATGCGATCGCCGATCGGTCCGCCGGCAAAAGTGCCGACCGCCACGGCTGCAAGAAATGCAAACAGGCAGAACTGCGCGTGCTCCAGCGGCATGCTGAAGCGGTGCACGAGGTAAAACGTAAAATAGTTACTCAGTGAGGCGATATAGGTAAATTTAGCGAACATCAGAACGCTGACCACAGCCAGCGCCTGAAAAATTTTTGCCCGGGAAAATGTCTGCAGCGCGGCGCTGCTGTGGCGCTTCATGTGCGCCTGACCGTGGCGGGCGGACCACTGGCTAAGCCGGGTCAGAATGACAATGGCGACCAGCGCACACAGCATTAGCCAGGCCACAGAAAGCTGGCCATGAGGAATAATCAGTAGTGCGGCCAGCAGAGGACCAAACGCCGATCCCGCATTCCCGCCGACCTGAAAAGCGGACTGCGCGGTACCAAAGCGTCCTCCCGACGCCATCCGGGCGATGCGTGAGGCTTCCGGATGGAAAACGGACGAGCCAACGCCAATCATCGCCGCGGCAAGTAAAATCATCATGAAATTCCCGGCAACCGCGAGCAACCCGATCCCCATGAGGGTGACGCCCATGCCCGCAGGGAGCAGAAAAGGTCTGGGGTGTTTATCGGTGTAAAGGCCTACCCAGGGCTGAAGCAGAGACGCCGTTATCTGGTATACAAAAGATATCAGGCCAATCTGCGCGTACGTGAGCGTAAAGCTTGCCTTAAGCATGGGATAGATTGAGGGCAATACGGCCTGAATCATGTCATTACAGCCGTGCGCAAGCGCTGTAGCCCCTACGATGCTGGCAAGGAACCCCTGAGCGGAGCCGGCGGTTTCTGAGGAAGGGATCGCCGGAGAATGTTCGGGTTCTGTAGAATGCGAAGCCATATTCATGTCTCTTTGCAGATGAAAGTAAGTCGGTTTTAAAGGTCTGATGCCGGGACCGTTAATGCTGCAGAATCCGTGCCTGTGCCGGGTGGCATCGATCAGCTGATAAACCCGCACCGGATAACAGCAGTGAGTGACCTGGCAGATCTGGCGACCATGTCAGGCATGATGTTCTCCCGATTTTTATACAGGATACAGGATCCATTGTCAGAAACAGGATGCATCAGTGCCCGGCTGCATCTTGCTGCACCCTGTTGAGCTAAATATACGCGTGATTGATAAAGACTTACGACGTCTGCATCTGTCCGCTTTGTGTGAGAGCGGAACCTGGCATGATGACGCTGTAGCTGTGCGAACATCAGCTGCGGATCTATTCTGGCGAACAACCCGTAAAGTGAGTGTCAGCTTGCGACAGCGTCCAGGCGGGCGTTATGCGGCTTCTTTAGGTGTAAAAACCGCGCATGTTCTTTAATGCTGACACTCACAACGTTTTTACTGCAACGCTTTATATTTACATCTCAGGAGCCTGTAAGGTAGTTATTTACCGGCTTGCGACATCTCCTGGGCAGACTTCAGATGTTCCTCGACAACCGGCGTATGCGCGTCAGCCAGCGCTTTGACGTCAGGGTCCTTGATCTTTTTTGCGTCACTCTGCAGGGTCGACAGCACCATCTTGTGATCCTGAGTGCCGGCGTTTGTCATATACATCTTGTCAAATTCAGCGCCGCTCTGTTTTTCCAGTTTAGCGGCCATAGTTTTGTGCTTAGCGTCTGGCTCAGTTGGCAGCGTTACGCCTTTTTGTTCGGCGACTGTCTGAACTTTAGTCAGAGCGGCGCTGTGATCGTCTACCATTTTCTGCGCATACGCTTTTACGTCGCTACTTTCCGCTTTGTTCAGCGCGATTTTGCCGGCGGCGACTTCATTGATATTGGCCTGCGCCATATCCTTCAGCGCTTTTTCATCGCCGTTACTCAGTTTGCCGCCCGACATACTCTGGCTGGCAGCGCCATTCTGTGCTGCGCTGGCTGGCGTCTGAGCATACACGCCAGCCGTGCTAAACATTGCTACTACTGCCGACAGAGCCAGCACGCGTTTCAGGGTTTTATTCTTATGCATATTGTTCTCCGGAATATTTATACGATGGCTGACGTCAGGCTATTAACCCCGGACAGCCTTGCAGGGAAATCAGAAGTGCATTAGTCAGTATAGACAGGGAAAAAGAGAGGCATGAGCCGGACTTGCCTGCCGTGCTATATCCCGGAAGATCTGCATATGACAGGTCAGAATGAGATCGTTAAAAGCGAGTCGCGAAAAATCTGCGCGCTTTCAAAAAAACGAAACGATTCTTTCTGAGAGTGATCAATGCAATATGCAGGTTGTACATTCTAAACCTTCACTGAATTTCGGGGGAGTTTCTTCCTGAACAAGCGCCAGCAATTTTGACGTTGCCGGAGGCCGGATAACCCGCCCGGCAAAAACGCTAACTGAGGCATCTGAGATAAGGTTGAAACAGGCGTTCAGGATAAAAGATAATTAACCGGGCCCCTTAAAGATTTCATTAACCAGCATTGAAAATAACGCCGGCTTATGCCGGAAGGTGATGCTGTTTACTGCGTAATAGGTTATTTTTTTGAAATCGGGGCACAAGGTTAACATCGCCGCATAAAAAGGAGTGTTAAATGGAAATAGCAACTGCGCGCTTACAGCTCGAACCTTTTAATGACTCTCACTATCAGGGGCTCAGGGCGATGGATAATGATGCCAGCGTGATGCGTTATATCAACAAAGGTGTAGTTAAAACCCCGGAAGAGACCATGGAAAGTATCAGGCGTGTGCAGGCCCGCTGGGATAAATACGGGTTTTCATGGTGGGCGATCAAACATAAGCGTTCCGGCGTGTTCATTGGTGCAGCCTGCCTCCAGCGCCTGGCAAATGTTGAGGATGCCCCCTTAGAGATTGGCTGGCGGCTTGTTCCTGAACAGAATGGTAAAGGCTATGCGACGGAGGCCGCTAAAGCGATTATAGATTTCGCGGTAACGCAGGCGGGCGCAACGTACCTGGTGGCTGTCGCCGACCCTGACAACATCCCCTCTCATAGAGTAATGCAGCGATTAGGCATGACTTACAAAGCAAAAGAACAGCATTACAATGAGATCTGCGTTGTTTACGAACTTCACGCCGGTTAACCGTAATGCAGTTCTGATACAAGGTCCGCTTTAAGTCAGAAGCGGACGCTGGCAACGCTATCAGAATGTATATTTTGACGAACACGCCACAGAAGACTTTGCAGCCTCCTGGGACTTAATATATTCAAAAATTCCCTTTATTGATGCTTTGTCCGGATATTTTACTTCACTCAAATGAATGGATAAGGGTATGACTGTTCGCTCTTAGCGCAGATCTGTGTATATATTGTGCGCTTTAAAACCCACCGGACGTTTAGGGTAAATAACACCGGTGCCTGATGTTGTTCTAATCGATGCGGAAGAGGTCGGGTCGCTTATAGAAACGATCGCCCTGTTTAGCAACCCGGCGAACGCAGCGCAGATCAATGAGTCAATGACGCAAGCGGAGNGCGGTGAATTTGCCGAAGTGAACTATTACGTTTACAAAAAAGTTGCNGCTCCGGATGATTGTGATCATGCTGGCGAANAGCAGATGATGTGCTTTCATTGCTGATATACCTTTATCCCGTAAAGCAATGCACAAACGCTTATCAGTGCGCCTGCGCAGCAGACTGCATGCCACCCCCATATCGCATACAGATGCGTTGCTGTGATGGCACCCAGCGCACTACCCAGTGAGTAAAAACACATGTTGGCACCAACCAGCCGGCTTGCCGTTTCAGGCCGGGCGGCAAGAATAGCGCTTTGATTGATCACATGAACCGCCTGAACCGCAAAATCCAGCATCATAATGCCCGCGAGTAAAAGCCACCAGGATCTCTCAAGACCTGCCAGCGGCAGCCAGCACAGAGCCAGCAGCAGCAGCGCAATAGCGCTTATGTGGGCACCTTTCCCCCTGTCAGCCCAGACCCCGGCCCTTGAAGCTGCCAGTGCACCGGCCACGCCAGCCAGACCAAACAGACCGGTTTGGGTAAGCGAGGCGGACAGGGCGGCGAGGGGTAATACCATGGAGGTCCACATCAGGCTAAAAGCGGTGAAAATCAGGAAAGTCATGATTCCACGTTGACGCAGTCGGGAGTCGGTGATGAAAAGCGCAAACATGGACTGCACAAGCGAAAGATATGAGGCACGCAACCGCGGTAAACCCGGGGCTGGTATCAGCACCGCCAGCGTAACAGTCAGCATCAGCAACAAGCCTGCGGCCGTGAAATAGACTGCCCGCCAGCCTGCAATATCAGCAATCATGCCGGAAGCAACCCGGGCAAGCAGTATGCCCAGTACAATACCGCTGGTGATGCTGCCAACCACACGGCCGCGCTGTGACGGCGCGGCGGCGGTAGCCGCCCACGCTACAATAACCTGTGCGACAACGGCCATCACCCCCACCAGCAGCAACGCGCAGAGCAGCATAATAAAACGGGTTGCCAGCGCCGCCACGGTTAAAGCCACCGCAGAAAGCAGTAGCTGAATGATCACCAGTTTTTTCCGATCGCACCTGTCTCCCAGCGGCACCAGTAACAGCAGGCCCAGCGCATATCCCGTTTGCGTGATGGCGACAACGCTTCCCAGGGAGCCCGGGGCCACATGCAGGCTTTTAGCGATCGCTTCCAGCAGGGGCTGCACCATATAGACATTTCCGACAGCAAGCGCGCTCGTCAACGAAAACAGCAGGACTGCCCGGGAGGAAAGCGTGTGGTTGTCTTCTGCTGGTATGCCTTTTTTGCCGTCTGCTGCCCCGCCTGGTATCTCAGCCATATTGCCCTCAGGTTTTAATTTGAAACCACTTTTTATAACTACCTGTATAGGTTTCTTTTTGCAACTTCTTTTCAGGCTGGATATGCTGACAGGCGTAAAACCACATAAGGACGACGCAATGGCAAAACAGAAATCGCTTCAGACCAGTGAGTGTCCTGTTGCCCGGGCCGTGGAGTCGATTGGTGAGCGCTGGTGCTTCATGATCCTTCGTGAAGCGTTTGACGATGTGCGCAGATTCAGTGAGTTCCGGAAAAACCTGGGGCTGGCAAAAAACATACTGGCAACACGTTTAAAACATTTGATTGAGATAGGTGTACTTGAGATCAGCCCTGCTTCCGATGGCAGTGCCTATAAAGAATATATTCTGACCGACATGGGTCGATCTGCCTTTCCCGTTGTGGTTGCCATGCGGCAATGGGGTGAGCGTTACCTGTATAAACAAGGTGAAATGCATTCGGTGTTGCTGGATAACGTTAACGGCGAGCCGCTGTTGACACTGGAAGTTCGTGCCTCAAATGGTCGCGTCCTTGGGCCCGCTGATTGTTACCGTAACAGCGTTATTACCGCTAAAAAAGATGAACACGACTGTTAACCCCTGTTCTTAAAACCGTATGCGTTGCCGGGGCAGGCATTTTATTTATGCCGGAACTACAGTTAACGGTGAGGTTGTCATTGACGCGTATCAGGAGGTGTATTCAGTGTTTGAACACGACGATCAGGAGAAACCTGTCATCGGAGAGGCAGCACTCAACCTTGCACTGGCGGGACAGGACATTAACCAGCAAACTTTAACAGAGGAGCTGGATTTGATGGCTGGTAACGCCGCTAACGCGGTCAGAGCGGAGAAAATCAGAAAAGCCAAACACTGGCTTAATGGTTTTTCTCAAACTGATATGCGTGAACAGGCTGGGTTGCACTTAACGATGAGAGCAGACCCGGACGACGACGGAAAACACCACTAACCGTTGCCCGGCTCCGGCCGGAAAACGACGAAGATAAGCCAGCCTCATAACGGGCGCGTCCGACGCGTACCGGCCGGAGAAGCTGTCAGGGATGACACCCGGTTGTTTATTCAGGCAAAACCTGCAGGAACGGATAAAAGGCACATAACCTGCCCTCACCCCATCATCAACGTCTTATCCTGGCCTCAGTCAGAAACCCGAGCTGCCCCGCTTTATAGTGACCCGCCAGGATCATCCTGTCATTAATGACGGTCAGAACGCGTGGCGAAAAAGACCACTGCAGCTCCGAGAGCAACAACGAGCGTATCTTCAATCAGGCCACTTCTGGTCTGCCCGATATCTGCTATGGCTTTTTTGCGTGCTGCGAGCGTGGCATAAGCCAGTGGCACAGCGGCAGAAATAGCTATCGCGGCCCCGGTTTTTTCCTCTCCCCTGGGCGCCAGCGCGGCCCCGGCAATCCCGGCACTGGCCACGCGCGCAGACAGACCCGGAAATACAGTGCGGTCCGGCGCTGACTGCATTTTGTCACCAAACAGTTCCCCTATCCCCATCGCTAACGCACCATATTTAAATAGCGGCCGGTCCAGCAGCAGCAGCGTGCCAGAGGTATCGCGCTTCGCAAGGCGTGCCACAGCAAGCGCTGCCATCGGCGTCATTGAACGGCAGCTGGCGACAACGCCAATCAGGGCAGAATAAACAAAATGCGTTATTTTCATTCGTGATCTTCCGGATAGTGAGAAATTTATTTGTTCTTACGTTCTGCCGGGATATAAGGCAGGAACGCGCTATGTAATAAACACATTCACACGGCCACATTATCAAAACGCTTTTTACCTGCGTGCCGGGCTTTAGATTGCCGGCAGAATGCCGGTGCAGGTCCGGCTGGAATAGTCAGTATAGATGAGCGGCCTGAGCGTGCAGAAAGGAGACAAGCGTGCGGGTAATANCGGAAGCATTCAGGCATGTCNGCGTGTTGCATGCCTGAATGCGGATATTGAGTGTTGCGCAGTCAGAATTGCCAGGAGACGCTGACGTTCACATTTCGTGGCTCACCATATACGTAACTGTTCATATAGCTGTAATAGTGGCGATCAAAAAGATTATCAAGGTTGGCCTGCACGGCAACCTGCTTATTCACCTGATAGCGGGCAAACAGCGAAGCCAGCGGATAGCTGCCCTGATACACCCGTACGCTCTCACCGCTGGCGTTGGTCACATCCTTAAATACCCGATTCTGCCAGTTAACGCCGCCGCCAATGGTCAGATCAGGAATGGCAGCCAGCTGATAACGGGTAAAAAGCTTAAAGGAAGTCTGCGGCTGGTAGCTGTTAAAGCGGCCACGTTTGTCACGCGCAACGTAGCGGGTGGCACCAAACGTCAGTTGCAGATTGTCAGTCAGTGCGCCATTCAGTTCAAACTCTGCGCCTTTACTCACAGCACCTTTAGCGGCGACATAAGCCTGCTCGCTGCCACTCAGGTAGACCCCATCAAGCGCCTGACCGACATCATCCTCTTCGATACGGAATATCGCCACGGTGGCAGTGAGCAGGCCATCGTTCCAGGCAGATTTCAGCCCGGTTTCATAGCTTTTCCCGGTTACGGGTGACAGGTAACCGCCACGGGTATCGCGATAGGTCTGCGGCAGGAAAATAGCGGTGTAACTGCCATAAGCGGACCAGGTTTCATTGATGTCATACACCAGCCCTGCATAAGGCGTGGTGTTATTCTTGGTCATTTCTCCGCTGCTGCCGGTGGTGCTCCACTGGGTATAGCGCGCGCCAACAATCAGTGACAGCGGATCGGCCAGCGACAGACGTGCTGCGCTGTAAACGGATTTCTGCCGGACCGTGTCATTGGCGTTGCGATACCAGCCCTGCCACGCCGGCTCCGCTACATTACCGCGCCAGTGGTTATCAAAAATACCCATATCTGCAGCAGTGATCTCACGTGCTTCTGCATCGCTGAAACCATCCTGACTGTAAGTGGCATTGTGCTGCCGACTGTAACTGGCACCCGCCATTAACAGATGCTGACGACCAGCCAGCTCAAAGGGGCCGCTGGCNAAGCCATCAACAGAGTCCAGTTTACGCTTGCCGCGATCCATGCTGCCGTAGCCGGTCGTCCCCTCACCGCTCTCCCGATCGGGATTCCCCATCACATAGAGCAGCTTATCGCTGAACCTGTTTTCGGCATGCGTGCCGTTGATATGCATATTCCAGCCGTTATCAAAGTGATGCTCAATATCTGCAAAGACTTTACGGGAGTGGGTATTGTAGCGCGCCCAGCTGGCTGCTGAATTCAGGCTGCGATCGTAATGCGTGGTGGCATTGTTGCTGTAAAACATCGGCAAACCACCCCAGGTCGGATTGCCGGTGTTGTTATCTTCGTAGTCATACCCCAGCGACACGGTGGTGCTTTCGGAAAGATCGGCATCCAGTACACCGTAAATAAACTTTTTAGTCTTCTGATAGCGATCCAGCCAGCTCTGCTGGTCAGTGTAGCCGCTCACAACGCGGCCACGCAGGCTGCCATCGCCGTTCAGCGGAGAAGAGAGATCCGCCACATAACGCTGCTTATGCCAGCTGCCATAGCTGGCACT
>JGI26054J46599_1000313_pt1 | contig 12622 bp, 14 predicted proteins | sample HigsolmetaGSP16D_FD_46599 | JGI IMG/M metagenome (IMG submission 46599) | reverse complement strand
GGCCGCTGATGGTTCATACAAGGGTAAGCAAGTTGTTTCACCTAAGTAATTAGAAAAGACTACTAGGATTCGTCCTAGTAGTCTTTTTTATGCCTTTCACCCACTGCTTGACGCGTTGCCAAGCACCACTTGCGTTCGGTTGCGCATCCAACTCCCGTGTCGCATCCTGTAAGACGTTCTCCACCATTTCATACACCTCATGGACACCAGGACCAATCACAACTTGATATTGACCAAGGAGCGCATTAAAGGCCTCTCCCGCCACGCCATCAATCGCGACCAGCCGAGGCGAATCAACTTGCTAGGATCAACTAAATAAAAACGCAATCGTGTCACGCAATGAATCACCCGTTCAATATTCGTTGCACCGCCAACAGCTTGGATAATTTGTTCGGCTTGCTTCCGTTCCAGACTAACCACCATCATCACCCCCTTTACTCGTATTTTACCGCCAATTACGCAAAAAAACAGTTATCTCAAATTGAGATAACTGCTTTTTGTTTAACTCACATTACATGTCTTGCTCAAAATCAGCAGGCGTGTACAACTTAAAGACCTTTGTAAACAACATGTCGACTACGAAACCAGCAACAGCTGGCACAATCAACCAAGTCAACAAGGCTGGGAAAGCACCAATCGTGTGCGTTACGATATCTCGTTCAGCACCATCAGCAATCATTGATTGAATTGGTGAAACCATTCCAATCCAACCGAAACCAGCTGATGTAGGCGTTCCTTGTACGTTAAAGATGGCCACTGGGATAGCTGAGATAGCTGCTGCAACCAAGAAGCTCAAAATCATAATTGGCTTCTTGAAGATTGCTGGCATCATACCCTTCATCGCACCCAAGAAGATGGCAACCGTCGTTCCCTTCTTGTTAACCTTCCATGAGTTGATCAACAAGATAACTGTTGTGGCAACAACACCAGCACCGGCAGCACCAGCACCCAAACCTGACAAGGCGATTGCCAAAGCAATTCCAACCGTTGAGATAGGCGTGATGATGATGAATGAGAAGGCCATCGCAATGGCAATTGACATTGGCAATGGTTGCAAGTCAGTTGCCAAACGCACAGCATCACCAACCCAAGTCGTGATGTAAGCAACGTATGGGGCAATTGCCTTACCAAACAACGCCACACCACCACCAATAACAATTGGGCTCAAGATAATTGCTACCGCACCAAAGCCCTTTAGGTACTTTGATACTAACCAGATAACCAACACGGCAACTGCAGCGACAATGATAGCGTTAATCACGTCACCGGCACCGGCTGCGATGTACACGTTAGCAGGTGCTGTCAACTTAACGCCCGTCACTGGGTTTACGAAGCCAGCAGGTGCCATGGCCCACTTTACAGAACCAGCAGATGCACCAACCGCAATCGCCATCACACCCGCATCAAGTGCCTTCATGCGGAATTGCATGGCAATTGCAAGACCAATCAACAACGGAATGAATGATGAGAACAGCGTCAAAATCGCTGACAAATCAAGCGCCCATTGCGCCGTTCCGAACATCTTCAAGATGTACTTCATTACGGCAGATGGCAAAACACCAATCAAGATACCTTGGGCAGAACCTGAAAGCACCTTGAAGAAGAAATCCTTCAACTTCAGCTCGTATGAGCCGTCAAAAAATTCGCTCGTCATAATATTCAATTAACCTTTCAAACCAAAAACTCAATTCCCAACAAATTCTCGAAAACCGCTGAATCTCACAACAGACGGCATTTCATTTGGAGAGGATTATAAAAATGAATAATTACTTACAAAAAGTAAGTTATCACAATTAGTATTCAACTGCAATAGCTGGAGTTTCACCATTAATAAATGCCAATGAAGCATCCATTGATTGGTGAACCATTTCAAGCACAGCCTTTGTTGTGTAGAAAGCCGTGTGAGGCGTAACCAAGACGTTCTCACGGGCAATCAAGTCAGCAATCTTAGCGTCTGGGAATTCCTTATCTGACCAGTCAACGTTAAACAAACCAACTTCTTCTTCGTAAACGTCCATTGCAAAGTCTGAAATCTTACCTGAATCCAAACCAGCAATAACTGCGTCGATATCCATCAAGTTACCGCGTGAAACGTTAACCAAGACAACGCCGTCCTTCATCTTTGCAATTGACTCTGCGTTGATCATGTGGTGGTTAGCTGGTACGCCTGGTACGTACAATGAAATAACGTCTGCTTGTGCGTACAACTCATCCAACGTATCAACGTAAATGCCTTCTGCTTCCAACTCTGCATTGCGGTACAAATCGTATGCAATTACCTTGGCGCCGAAGCCCTTCAAGATGTTAATTGCAACACGACCAATGTGACCAGTACCGATAACACCAACCGTTTGCATGCGTACTTCACGTCCAATTGTTGGTGCCCAACGCAAGTCATGGTTCGCAATCTTGGCGTCCAATGCCTTTGCACGACGCAACAAACGTGACATTTGAATCATTGAGTGCTCAGCAATGGCGTTTGGTGAGTAAACAGGCACGTTTGAAATTGAAAAATCAAATTCGCGAGCAGCATCGAAATCAATGTTATCCGTACCAACGTTACGCAATGACATCTTGTTGATGCCCAATTCGTGCAATGCCGTCAACGTCTCACGTGTGTAGTCCAATTGTTGGTAGACGTTAACTGCGTCAGCACCTTCTGCCAACTTAGCCGTCTCAGGATCCAACAACTTGTCAGTGTACCCAACTTCAACTTCCGGGTGAGCGGCAATCCACTCGTTCAATGATGGCTTTTCGTCTTCACGAATACCGTATGCAAAAATCTTCATAACTAAAATCCTCCAAAGCGTTTCTTAACACTTATTCATTATAAGGTAACTTGTGAATAAGTCAACATACTTTCCCAAACTAGTTTCACATAGTTTTGTCCCATTTGGACAAACTTCGGGCCAAAACNCCCACTAATGTTACAGCAACATGTCAAACGGCGTATCTTTAGGGCCCTTTTTCGCTGCATAAAAGTTCACAAATTTCACGAATAATTCACATTTGGCCCTAAAAAACGGTCAAAAACCACCAAAACTCCAACTTATCGGAATGCGTGGTGTTGATCTAAGAAAAAAACATGCCCCAAACGACGACATTCAGGACATGTTTATGACAAATATTAACGATTTACTTACGATCGTCAGCGTTCTTCATGATCTTATCAACCAGACCATATTCAAGTGATTCTTCCGCATCCAACCAGTGGTCACGTTCCGTATCACGTTCAAGACGCTCGTATGGGTTATCTGTGTTTGCAGCCAAGATTTCGTTCAACTTCTTACGCGTCTTCAAAATCTCTTCAGCAGCAATCGCGATTTCAGTTTGTTGACCTTGTGCACCACCAGATGGTTGGTGAATCATAAACTGAGAGTTAGGTAGCATAAAGCGCTTGCCCTTTGCTCCTGATGAAGCCAAGACTGACGCCATTGAAGCAGCCAAGCCGATAACAATCGTTTGTACGTCGGCGTGGATGAAGTTCATAGTGTCATAGATGGCCATACCGGCATTAACTTCTCCACCAGGAGAGTTAATGTACATGTAAATATCCTTATCTGGATCTTGTGCATCCAAGAATAGCAATTGGGCAATAATTGCCGTTGCCATTTGTGATTCAATTGGTCCACTGACCATGATAATACGGTCAATCAACAAACGTGAGTAAATGTCGTAAGAACGTTCACCACGTGATGATTGCTCAATAACGTATGGAATTGGGTTCATTTTTTAATTTCCTCCTGATGTTCAAATCAGAACATATCTATATTTTAGACATTTCGTCAAACATGGTCAAACAAAAAGAAGCCTTCTAGTTGATTCCTTTAGGAAGTGCCCCCGTCGTCCGTAAATCATCAGCCATCTTCGAGAGTTTACGCAGACGGTGATTAACCCCTGACTTAGAAATTTCACCAGACGGCACGTACTGACCAAGTTCCGACAATGGGTCTTCACGATGGGCAAGCCGCACCTCGGCAATTTCACGTAACTTTTCAGGCAGACGAGCTAAGCCAATTTCTTCATCTAAAAATTCAATATCATCAATCTGCTTTTGGCTGGCGTTAACCGTCTTATCCAAATTAGCATTTTCTGCATTAACTAATCGATTAACAGAATTACGCATATCCCGTAGAATACGCACGTCTTCCATTTTAAGCATGGCATTAGTAGCCCCAATCACCATTAACATATCACCGATTTTTTCAGCCTCTTTTAGATAAACAATGTAGCCTGACCGGCGATCAACGACTTTAGCATTTAAATCAAACCGATTCATCAAGCCTTCCAATTGGTGAGCTTGTTCTTCATACAATGAGTAAATCTCTAAGTGATACCGACTTGTTTCTGGATTATTAACTGATCCAGCCGCTAAAAACGCCCCACGCAAATAAGAACGTGCTTTGCCTTCATCAGCTAGCCAATCGTCTGGTACCGTTGGCAACAATTCAAAGTCTTCAAAAATGTGCAAATCATCTAGCAATTCATTGACACCTTGCACAATTCGAACGACATACAGATTATTCTTCTTCAGTTTCATCTGACGTCGGACCGAAATTTCTGAAGGCAACTGGTAGAACTGTTGGAGCAACCCCAGAATCCGTCGGGCTGTCGCTGCATTCTCAGTTTGTACATTCAGCGTAAACCGCATGTTTGCTAGTCCTAGCGAACCATTCATTCGCAACAATGCTGACAATTCAGCCTTCGCATTATCTGGATTGTTAATCTCAAGCATTGTTAATTCTTTTTTCACATCACTTGCAAATGACACAGTTTACACCTCCTTTTTATATTTCGGGCGAGTTCGCAATTTGCATGATTAACTGGGCCACAATATCACCATTGTGAAAGGCGCCATCATCCCGTAACTCTAACAAATCGCCCAAGACAGGCACCGCACCTTCTTGTCGAACCTCTTCCGGATCAAACGTTACCTGGTGCGAGACCTCGTTCCACTTCTTCCAGTCAATATAATCTTCTGGCACGACGCCAGTATTCATAATCACGGCATCGACGACGTTATCACCCACGTGTCGATTAATCGCGCGTAGGTGATCAGCATCTGAAAAATCATCAGTTTCACCCTTTTGCGTCATGATGTTCGCAATGTAAACCACTTTTGCTCGGGTCGCCTTTAATGCTTCAGCGACATTGGGAACCATTAAGTTTGGCAAGACACTCGTAAACAAGCTTCCCGGTCCTAAAACAATCACGTCTGCGTTCAAAATGGCATTAATGACCTCTGATGGCGCTTGCGCAACTTCATTCGTCGAATCATCTTGCGGTGTCACCCAAATACTATCAATCCGCTTGTGGGCAGCTGTAATTTCAGCTTCGCCAGACAAAGTTGTGCCATCTGAAAATGTGGCATGNAACACCAGNGGCTCATCCGCTACCGGATACACATGNCCCTGTACGTCCATGACTTTTGCAAGCGTCTGGACACCTGTAAAAATATCACGTTCCTTCTCTGCCATCGCCGCAATGATCAAGTTCCCCAACGCGTGATTCGCTAGCATTTCATCCTCTTTGCGAAAACGGTATTGAAAAATATCAATAATTTCTTGTGGCAAACTCGATAAAACGGCCATCACATTTCGAATATCACCAGGCGGTACCATATTGAGATAATCCCGCAACGTCCCAGAAGAACCACCATCATCAGCCACCGTAATAACGGCAGTTAAATCAGTATCATACTGCTTCAACCCCCGCAAAATCACCGGTTGACCGGAACCACCGCCAATGACAACAATCTTTGGCCGTGTTGTTACTTTAAAGGCCTCTGTCATGAGCGATTACTGCTTTCTTTACGCCGCTCAATGTCACGGTGGTATTCGTTTACCTTCCAATCAGCTGCCAAATCCTGACTCAAGCGGTGTGCAAACGCCACTGACCGGTGTTGACCACCAGTGCAACCAAAGGCAATCGTTAGTGTACTTTTACCTTCAGCCTTATACTTTGGTAACAACCACTTAATCAAACTACTTTGACGCTCATAAAACTCTTCGGCATCTTCGCTTGACCAGACATAATCCCAAACTGCTTTATCCAAGCCCGTTTGTTCACGCAAAGCCGTAATGTAGTAGGGATTCTTTAAAAAGCGCACATCAATAATCAAGTCAGCATCGACTGGTACACCATATTTAAAGCCGAAGCTCATCACTTGCACAGAAAAAGTGCCCGCACGATCAGCATCCGACCCGAAATGTTCTTGAATATAGTTACGCAATTGACGAGGAGCGAAATCATCTGTATGAATCACTTCGCTCGCCATATCATGAATTTCTGTTAGTTGTTGACGTTCAGTTTGAATACCGTACAACGTGCCCCGGTCACCTGACAAGGGGTGCGAACGACGGGTTTCCTTATAGCGGGCCACCAATTCTTCATCCGTCGCATCGATATACACAATCTTCAAATCATACTTATCATGATTTGAATCCGACATAATGCGAATCTCGTCATCTAGGTCAGCGAAAAAGCTTTGTGACCGCAAGTCAATCATCACGGCTGCCCGCTGAATGTTTTCTTCGTCAGAAATCATTTGCCAAAACTTTGGCAACATAGCAGGTGGCAGGTTTTGAACAGTAAAGTAGCCAAGGTCTTCAAAGGCTTGAATAGCAACTGTTTTACCAGCACCACTCATCCCCGTAACGATGACCAATTCTTTTTTAGGCATACGCGTTCCCTCCGAACATATAATGTGTCTAGGCTATTATACCATTGAGAGGAAACGCCCGGCTATGTGGTTTTTGTGAACCCTTAGCAGATATAAAAAAACTCCCTAGATAGCTGATTTCAGCTTTCTAGGGAGTTTTTACATAACGCCAAGAATTACTTCTTGTTGTTCGCTGCCTTACGTGCATCGTGCAATGCCTTCAATGCGCGCTTGCGAGTCTTAATGTTTGGGCTCTTCATCTTACGACGAGCTGATGCCACATCCAACTTTTCAGCCATGATGTTTACCTCACTTTTTAGTCTTTATTTTCTTTAAAAATATAACTTACAAAAAGGAAGTATACACGCATCAAGCTGCGAACGCAACTAAAAAGGCCAACTGTAACATGCACTTAATCTTTACTTTGCTGTCGCTGCAGCCGCACGTTCGCGGTCGCGCGTCATAATTGGGCCAAGATATTGACCTGTATATGAAGCTGACACAGCAGCGATATCCTCTGGCGTACCGGTTGCAAGCACCGTTCCACCACCTTCACCACCTTCTGGCCCCATATCAATCAGCCAGTCAGCGGTCTTGATAACATCCAAATTGTGTTCGATAACCAAAACGGTGTTACCACCATCGACTAGGCGTTGTAACACTTCAAGTAAGCGCGAAATATCATCAACGTGCAAACCAGTGGTTGGCTCGTCCAAGATGTAGAATGTCTTACCCGTTGACTTACGTTGTAGTTCTGACGCTAACTTCATACGTTGCGCTTCACCACCAGACAACGTTGTCGCTGATTGGCCAAGCGTCACATAACCCAACCCAACATCAACAATCGTTTGCAACTTACGACGAATCTTAGGAATTGGTGCAAAGAAGTCAACGGCCTGTTCGGCTGTCAAATTCAAAACATCTGCAATCGTCAAACCGCGGTATGTTACTTCAAGCGTTTCTGAGTTGTAACGGGTACCACCACAAACTTCACATGTCACGTAAACATCAGGGAGGAAGTTCATCTCAATCTTGATGACCCCATCACCCTTACATGCCTCACAACGACCGCCCTTCGTGTTAAATGAGAAGCGACCCTTGTTATAGCCACGTAGCTTAGCTTCATTTGTCTGCGCAAATAGCGTGCGAATATCATCAAAGACGCCCGTATACGTCGCTGGGTTTGAACGTGGCGTACGCCCGATTGGACTTTGATCAATATCAACAATCTTGTCGACATTCTCAAAGCCGGTCATCTTCTTGTACTTACCAGGCTTTTCAGAGTTGTTGTTTAACTCCATCTTCAAAGCTCGCTTCAAGATTGTGTTCACCAGCGTTGATTTTCCGGAACCAGAAACACCGGTCACGGCGACAAACTTACCCAAGGGGAAGTCAACCTTCACGTTTTTCAAGTTGTTTTCCGATGCACCGGTAATTGTAATCTTTTTACCATTACCCTCACGTCGCGTTTCAGGAACTGGAATAAACTTCTTGCCTGATAGGTATTGTCCCGTTAGCGAGTTATCATTTGCTTCGATTTCCGCTGGGGTACCCGTCGCCATGATTTCACCACCGTGGTCACCAGCTCCTGGCCCCACGTCGATGATGTAGTCGGCCGCTTTCATCGTATCTTCGTCGTGTTCAACGACAATCAACGTGTTACCTAAATCACGCATCTGCTTCAACGAATTAATCAAACGGTCATTATCACGTTGGTGCAACCCAATTGACGGCTCGTCCAAAACGTACATCACACCCGAAAGGTTTGACCCGATTTGCGTTGCCAAACGAATTCGTTGTGCCTCACCACCTGATAACGTTCGCGCTGAACGAGAGAGCGTTAGATAATCTAGCCCAACGTTCTTCAAGAAGCTCAGGCGATCCGTAATTTCCTTAACGATGGGCGCTGCAATCTGACTGTCTTGCTCACCAAACGTCACGTTTTCAAAGAATTCTAATTCCTTATCAACCGGCATTTCTGACACTTGACCGATGTGCTTATCACCAACCTTAACCGACAAAGCAGCCGGGTTCAAACGGTATCCGCCACAAGCGTTGCAAGTCAATTCGTCCATGTAACCACGCATTTGTTCACGGGTAAAATCAGAATTTGATTCACGGTAGCGACGGTCGATGTTATTCATCACCCCTTCGAATGGGACGTCAACATCACGTACCCCACCAAAATCATTCTCATAGTGGAAGTGGAATGGCTTCAAACGTGAGCCATATAGCACCATGTCTTGTTGATCAGCTGTCAATTCTTCAAATGGGATGTCCATTGGAATTCCAAATTGCTCAGCAAATTGGCGCAACATTTCTGGGTAGTATGATGATGAAATTGGATTCCAGGCCACAATGGCACCGTCAGCCAATGACTTTGACTTATCAGGAATAACTCGGTCAACATCGACCTCAAGTGTCATCCCCAAGCCCCCACAGATTTCACACGCTCCCATAGGTGCGTTGAATGAAAAGAGCTGTGGTTCCAGCTTACCAACCGCAAAGTCCTTCAACGGACCGGTGTAGTGATCTGAGAACGTAATTGGTTCACCACCAATCACATCAACTGTCACGACCCCTTCGGCCATGCGCATTGCTGATTCAAATGATTCGAACAAACGCGCGCGTGAACCATCCCGCAAAATAATACGATCAACCACAATTGAAATATCGTGATACTTGTTCTTGTCCAACGTCAGCTCATCGGTGATTTCATGCATCTCACCATCAACCATGACACGAACAAAACCTTCTTTTTGAATACGTTCAAAAGCCGTCGCATGCGAACCACGCTTATGACGAACAATTGGTGATAGGATTTGCATCCGCGCCCCTTCATCCAAGTTCTCCGTCAAATAATTCAACATTTGGTCAATTGACGTCTTCACGATTGTGCCATCTTCGGCCGCGTCGGGCTGTCCAACACGAGCAAATAATAGTCGATAATAGTCGTTAATCTCGGTTACCGTCCCCACCGTTGAGCGGGGATTTTTTGAGGTCGTCTTTTGATCGATAGAGATAGCAGGACTTAATCCTTCAATGGCATCTACATCCGGCTTATCCATTTGTCCTAAGAATTGACGGGCATAGGCAGACAAGCTTTCAACATAACGTCTCTGTCCTTCTGCATATAGCGTGTCAAAGGCAAGTGAACTCTTACCAGAACCAGAGAGTCCGGTCATCACCACGAATTTGTCACGGGGAATCGCCACGTCCACATTTTTCAAATTGTGAGCGCGCGCGCCGTGAATATTGATCCAATCATTGGCCATTTCGGGCGGCCTCCTTCATGTGTTTTTAGTTAGTGTTATTATACCCCTAAACGCAAGTGAGGTGTTAGTTATAACCTAACACCTCACTTGCTTTCTTAAATTAAATTCAACTTAGCTTATTCTGAATAAGGCGCGTTATGNTTCAAAAAGCGGTTAAACCATACNAAATTCAGCACACCCAATGCCAACATAAACCAAAAGACATGCTGGGCACCGCGCGCTGTTTGTGTTGCAACGGAGGCAGCACTGTCGGGATTCACCTTCATTAACAATGACGCCACCGTTGTTCCGATGGCGCCGGCAAACTGCTGCGCCGTGTTAAAAATCGCGTTACCATCGGCACGTTCGGGCAATGATAACTGCGCTAGCCCAGCGGTCATCGACGTACCAAAGGCTAGATTCCGGCCGAGCGTCATCAACAAGTAAAAGATTGTCATTGAGATAACTGTGCCATTCATCGTCATCATCGACCAAACCATCATAATCACAACAAACGCTGCATTACCTGCCAACAAGGGCATCTTTGGTCCGTACACATCATACGCCCGCCCATAAATTGGATTCAATAGCGTCCCAGCCAACGACCCCGGCATCAAGGCAAAGCCGGCAATCATCGTTGTTGCTCCCAAGGATAATTGGACAAATGTCGGTACGGCAAAATTAACCATCAAATTGGTAAACATGTATGCAACGTACCCCAGCATCGCAAAACGCAACGCGGGCACTTTAAAAATGCCTAAGTTTAAAAATTGGCGCGTCGCATGCTTAGCTCGGTATAAGAAGCCAGCAAATGCTAAAGCAGCAACAATCAGCAAACCAAAGAGCATCCCACTAACATGTCCATGTTCTAGCTGACTTAATGCCCACAAGAAACTGGTAAAGGCAATGGCCAACATCGCAAAGCTCACATAATCAAAGCGGAATGCGTCATTTTTAATATGCTCCGTTGGCACTGTCTTAATTGAAATAACCAGCGAGACAAACGCAACTGGTAACACCAATAAGAAAATTTCGCGCCAACCTAAGTAGTAGGCCACGACACCACCAAAAATCGGTCCAAAGGCTGGTGCCAACGATAAAATCATCGTACCAAAGCCCATATACTTACCAATATGAGCCATCGGAACATTTTCAAGAATAATATTGAAGACCAATGGCGTAATGACGCCTGTCCCAATCCCTTGAATCACACGGCCAACTAACAGAAGCGCGAAGGAATGCGACATAATCGCCACGATGTCCCCAATCAAGAACGCCACAATTGCGATGATAAAAATTTGCCGTGGATTGAATTTTGCTTTTAAGAACGCTGAGGTAGTCATCACCAATGACACCATTAGCAAATAGGCCGTAGTCAGCCATTGCACCACACTCAACGAAATATCAAATTGCTTCATCAAATCCGGAAAGGTCACGTTCATGGATGTCTCTGTTAAAATACCCGTAAACGCTAAAATCCCCGTCCCCACAATTGCCCAAATAATCTGCGGACTAACCGTTTGATCCGTTTTTGCCATACATCACTCACCCCTATTATTTCAATATCCCTAGTTTCCCACAAACCAATACCCACAACAACACTAAATTAACGTATAATGGGGACTAGTTATTATTCACTTGGAGGTCGCTATTCATGAATCATAAGGCAGCAAAAGCCTGGTCAATCACTTGGATTGCGCAACACGTTGCTTCATTCATCCTGCTTGCCGGCGCGGTACTGGCCGCGGCGATTGCATTGACTGCATTGATTATTGCGGTCGAAGAAATCGTGGCGTTGATTACGATGCAACACTTAATCAATACATACACAAACATTTACGGTAACGCCTGGGCAACGGTCTTCTGGCACTTTATCGTTGTCTTCTCGCTGGTCGCTTTCTGGTCAGCCCTAGATACGTTTGTTCCTGAACCAAAAACAGAAGCTTAATAAATAATGGCCTCACTCTGCAATTCATATGGAGTGAGGCCATTATTTTTTGTGTCTGGATTAATTAAAATGATTATTTCCCGCTTTCAAATAATTCCGTGCGACTTGTTCAATAACATGTGATAGGCGATGTTTCATCATAATAATTTCTACCGGCTCTTTTTTGTACCGTAATAATTTCATCTAAATCCTTTTAATCCGCAATTCGAAACTTCATAAGCTATCTCCAGTGTGTTTTAACATTGCACGCGTTGCCCAAAAGCTTGGCACATTATGATTATGCAAATTTCCTGAACCATTTGTGTCGCCAAAAACGTCCTGCAAAATAAACCCCGCTTTTATTTGCCCACCAATCTGTTCTTCAATTGTATGCGAAAATTGTACCCCTGCACCGTCTTCTGCAAGCATCTGCATCTGATCAGGATTCTTTAACGGATTAAACGGCAATTTGTTTGCCAATTGTGATTGTTCATTGTCAAAGGCGTAGTTCAGACCATTCATTATCAAGGCCAGAAATAAGAACACCACCTGGTTTTAATACCCGTGCTGTTTTTTGCCAAACCACTTGCGTATCGGCAATGTAAACATTTGCGACTGGAAAAACAACGACATCAAACGAGTCCGTTGGAAATGGGAATTCTTGACTCATATCGCTCTGAACAACCGTCACATCATAACCTTCCCGATCAGCTACCTGTCTTTCAGATGCCACCTGGTAATCTGAAAAGTCCATGATGGTAACTTCAGCACCTAATTTCG
>JGI26054J46599_1000308_pt1 | contig 12655 bp, 11 predicted proteins | sample HigsolmetaGSP16D_FD_46599 | JGI IMG/M metagenome (IMG submission 46599) | reverse complement strand
GATTCTTACCAATAGAGCATCAGCCATGGATCTGATCCGCCTGCGCACCCTTCGCGAACTGGCCCGCTGCGGCACCATGGCGGCCACTGCCGAGTTTCTGCACCTGACGCCATCGGCGGTTTCCCAGCAGGTCGCGCAACTGGAGCGCGAGGCCGAGGTGGCGTTGATCGAACGGCGCGGGCGGGGCGTGGTGCTGACGCCGGCGGGCACCCGGCTGGTGGCGCATGTGGAGCGCATCCTGGTGATTCTCGACGAGGCCCGCTCGGAGTTGGCGCAGATGCGCAGCGAGATCGCCGGCGAACTGCGCGTCGCGGCGTTCCCGTCGATCGCCGTGGCGCTGGTGGCGCCCATCGTGCACAACCTGCGGCAGGCCTACCCACGCCTGGAAGTGGTGGTCGCCGACCTGGAACCCCAGGAAAGCCTCAGCGCCCTGAGCGCCTGGCAGATCGACGTGGCGGTGGTCGATGACCTGGCTGGCGCGGGCAAGGCGCGCCAGGAGCATTACGAACTGATTCCATTGACCGAGGATCGCCTGCACGTGCTGTTGCCAGCCAACCACCCGCTGGCCTCGCGCAGCACGCTGACCATCGCCGACCTGCAGGACGAAGCCTGGGCGCTGGACTCCACCAACAGCTCGTTCGGCGAATTCATCGCCAATCTGTGTCGTCGCTCGGGCTTCACGCCGCGCATCAATGCCCACTGCGCGGGCTTTGAAATGGTCGCGGCGATGGTCGCCTCGGGCAACTCGATTTCGGTGGTCTCGGGCCTGCGCCTGCTGCGGCCCGTGGAGGGCGTCACCGCCGTACGCCTGGCGCCGGCGATCCAGCGCAAGATCTTCCTCGCCTACCGCAAGGGCGAACGCAAGCACCCGGCCGTGACCGTATTCCTCGACGAGGCGATCCGCACGGCCGGGGTGCTGGAAGGTTATCAGCGTGACGAGGCCGAAAGCGGGCCAGGCCTGGCCTGACCCGGCGGCCTCAGAAGCGGAACACCTCGGCGTCGATACGAATCGGCTCGGCCACCGGCATCTTCGGCGGCTCCTGCCGGGCGGCCGGCACCGGTGACTTGCGGCGTGGCTCTTCGGCGGCGATCGGCGTATTGGCGTGGTTCTTCACCGCACTGGCCAGTTGCGAGACCAGTTGCTGCACCACCTCGCTCTGGGCGCGGACCTGATCGGCGATCGGCCCCTTGTGCTTCTCTTCCAGGTGCACCAGGCGGGTGTCGAGCAACTGCCCGTCACGGCCGACCAGGCGCCACTGGCCTTCGAGAACGGCCGGCTGGCGCGGGCCGGAATCCAGGCGGGTGATGGACAGCAGAACCTGTACCTGGGCCTTGTAGTTCGGGTTGTCCGAAGCCAGTACCAGGCGCTGGCTGTTGATCCGGTTGGCCAGCTGGCGCAGCACCTGGCGATCCAGGTCAGTGGCCAGGCTGCCCGCCCAGCGCGAGGTCAGGGTGGGGCTCAGGCTACCATCGTCCTGGCGTTGCAGCAGGGTTTCACGCTGCAGGTAATCGGCCACGGTGATCGGCCCGAGCAGTACGCTCATGCCGTCCTTGTCCGCCGTCTTGCTGGCCACCGGACCACCATCGAGCTGGTAATAGGAAACGGGGAGCAGATGCGAACAACCGGTCAGCATCAGCAGACCGGTAAGCAGTAAGGTGAGAGGAAGCCGTTTAACAATCATCAATGTCTTCCGGCTGGCAGCAAGGCCAGCGATCATGGCTACAGGTGAAAAAAACCAATAACAAAAAAATGAATCACCGCGCCGACGGAAAACCGGCAGGTGCTGAAAATCCCTGTGCATATGCAATGCGCCTGCCACCCGGCGCACGACCATAACGATGGCAAATAGCCCACCATTCGGCAGGCACATGAGGGGCGATATCATCCGTCAAACCGCCGTCTAACTCCAGCCCCAGGCCATTGGTGGGCAGCCTTACTCGACGAGCAGGCCGTCCACACGCTGGAAGCCGCGCGGCAATTTGTTGCCGCGCCGGCCGCGTTCGCCCTTGTAGTGCTCAAGGTCATCGGCCTTCAGGGACAGAGTACGCTTGCCAGCCTGCAACACAAGGGTAGCGCCCGCCGGCAGCACGGCCAGGTCGGTGAGGTATTCCTCGCGGCTGGCCACGCGGTCGCCGGGAATACCGATGATCTTGTTGCCCTTGCCCTTGCCCAGCTGCGGCAGGTCGGCGACCTTGAACAACAGCAGGCGACCTTCGGTGGTGACCGCGGCCAGCCAGTCTTCCTCGCGGTTGTTGAGCGGCCGTGGCGCCACCACCCGCGCGCCATTGGGCAGGCTGAGCAGCGCCTTGCCGGCCTTGTTCTTGGCCTGCAGATCCTCGCCCTTGACCACGAAACCGTAGCCGGCATCGGAGGCGATCACGTACAGCGCCTCGTCATCGGGCAGCAGCACGCACTCGAAGGTGGCACCGGCTGGCGGCGTCAGACGACCGGTCAGCGGTTCGCCCTGGCCACGGGCCGACGGCAGGGTGTGAGCGGCCAGCGAATAACTGCGCCCGGTGGAGTCGATGAACACCGCGTACTGGTTGGAGCGGCCCGGCGCAGCGGTCTTGAAGCCATCGCCAGCCTTGTAGGACAGGCCGGTGGCATCGATTTCATGGCCCTTGGCCGAGCGCACCCAGCCCTTTTCCGAGAGCACCACGGTGATCTTCTCGTTGGGCAGCAGATCGTGCTCGGACAGCGCCTTGGCTTCGGCCCGCTCGACGATCGGCGAACGGCGGTCATCGCCGTACTTCTCGGCGTCTTCGAGGATTTCCTTGCGCACCAGCTTCTTCAGCTTGGCTTCGCTGCCGAGCAGCGCCAGCAGCTTGTCACGCTCTTTGCTGAGTTCGTCCTGCTCGCCACGGATCTGCATCTCTTCCAGGCGGGCGAGTTGCCGCAGGCGGGTTTCCAGGATGTACTCGGCCTGGATCTCGGTGAGGCCGAAGCGCTCCATGAGCACCGGCTTGGGCTGGTCCTCGGTGCGGATGATGTGGATCACTTCATCGAGGTTGAGGAAGGCGATCAGGCGGCCTTCCAGCAGGTGCATGCGGTGCTCGACCTTGTCCAGGCGGAACTGCAGGCGGCGGCGCACGGTGCCGACACGGAACTGCAGCCACTCGACCAGCAGGGTGCGCAGATCCTTGACCTGGGGCTTGCCGTCGAGGCCGATGACGTTGCTGTTGACCCGGTAGCTGGACTCCAGGTCGGTACTGGCGAACAGGTGCTGCATCAGCGCATCGTGATCGACCCGGCTGCTGGTCGGGATGATCACGATACGGCAGGGGTTCTCGTGGTCGGACTCGTCACGCAGGTCGGCGATCTGCGGCGCCTTGGATGGCTTGGCCTGCATCATCGCGGCGATCTGCTCCAGCACCTTGGCGCCGGACACCTGGTGTGGCAGCGCGGTGACCACGATGTCGCCGTCCTCGACGCTGTATACGGCGCGCATGCGTATCGAGCCACGGCCGGTCTGGTAGATTTTCAGCAGGTCGGCACGCGGGGTGATGATTTCCGCTTCGGTCGGGTAATCCGGGCCCTGGATATGTTCACAGAGCTGCTCGACCGTGGCCTTCGGCTCATCGAGCAGCCGCACGCACGCGCTGGCGACTTCACGCAGGTTGTGCGGCGGCACGTCGGTGGCCATGCCCACGGCGATGCCCGTGGTGCCGTTGAGCAGGATGTTGGGCAAACGCGCCGGCAGCGTTGCCGGCTCGTTGAGGGTGCCATCGAAGTTCGGCACCCAGTCCACGGTGCCCTGGCCGAGTTCGCTGAGCAGCACTTCGGAATAACGCGACAGCCGCGCNTCGGTNTAACGCATGGCGGCGAACGACTTGGGATCATCCGGCGCNCCCCAGTTGCCCTGGCCATCGACCAGCGTGTAGCGGTAGCTGAACGGCTGCGCCATCAGCACCATGGCTTCGTAGCAGGCGCTGTCGCCGTGGGGATGGAATTTACCGAGCACGTCACCGACGGTACGCGCCGACTTCTTGTGCTTGGCGTCGGCGTCCAGGCCCAGTTCGCTCATGGCATAGACGATACGCCGCTGCACGGGCTTCAAGCCGTCGCCGATATGCGGCAGCGCGCGGTCCATGATCACGTACATGGAGTAGTTGAGATAAGCCTGCTCGGTGAAGTCGGCAAGGGAACGGCGTTCGACGCCGTCCAGGCTCAGATCGAGGGTTTCGCTCATGCGTGCCTCATTGCAAGGTTGATTGGCGCAGCATCAAGGTGCCGTCGCGCTGACTGAATTCGAGGTGTTTCAANGCACTCATGCCCAGCAGGATTTCATCGCCATCCATGCCCGGAGCAATCAGTGCGGACACGTCATGCAAGACGATATCGCCGAGCTGCAGGCGCTCCAGGCGTGTGCGGTGCGCCGTGGCGATGCCGTTGGCGGTCCTGATCTGCACCGGCGCGCCGGCCTGCAGGCCCAGGTCACGGGCGACCTGGCTGGGGATGGCGACCTGGGTGGCGCCGGTGTCGAGCAGAAAGCTCACCACCTCGCCATTGATCTGCCCATCGACCAGGTAGTGACCGCCGGGGCTGCTGGCCAGGCGCACTTCGACATAGCCGCTGCCATGCACCGACTCCGGCTGGCGATTGGGGTGCCGTTTGGCCTCCTCCCAATTGCCGAAAAAGTGCGTGGCCAGCAGCAGCCCGGCACCCCAGGCGAGCACCAGCATCACCCGGCCGGCCCGGCGGCCTGCGGTCTGCTCGCTCACTGGGTTGCACCCCAGCCGCCAGCGGGCGCGGCGAAGCGCCAGACCAGCGGGCGTTTCTCGCCATCGCCACGGGCGTGGCCACCATTGTCGAGGCCGACCCAGGCGCCTTCGGCGTCCATCGACAGGGCTTCGGCAACCCCGTAATGCAGCGGATAACGGCGCTCGTCGGTCAGCGCTTCGGCGGCGAACGACCAGCAGCGCTCGGCTTCGCCAGTGGCAGGTGTGCGCCGGCAGATGCGATGGGCCTGGCGCTCCAGGGTGTAGAGTTTCTCCTCGAAGAATGCCAGGCCGGAGAAGTCCACCGGCGCGGAATGCCCGCCCAGCGCCTCGGGCGAGGCTTCTTCGCCACCTTCGTTGAGCAGCACGCAGCCACCCTCGCAGCGCCAGGTGGCGCGCCGGTTGTGCAGCACCAGCAGGCCGCGACGCTGTTTCTCAGCGGCCAGCCACAGGCGCTCGCCAGCCGGATCGACGGCGATGCCTTCTAACAACGAATTGAAGTGCAGCAGCATGCCACTGGCCCGNGCCTGGCGCACCATGCCTTCGGGCAGGTTCAGCCATTGCGCATCGGCCGCCGGCGGTACCTGCAGCACCGCGGCGCGGCTCTCGCTGACCAGGTAGCGATTACCCTTGGCGTCGCAGGAGAGGCCTTCGAAATCCAGATGCCCCCCGCGCACCAGGCCCGACACCCAGCCGCGCATGCGCAGGCCCCAGGGCAGCGGCATTGCTGGCGCGGGCGGCGCCACGAAGCGCTCGGCTTCGGCCTGCCAGACGGTCGCCGAGGCGTCGAGGCGATACAGGCGATCATCCTCGCGGTCGGACACCGCCCACAGCGCGTCGCCGCACCAGGCCAGGCCCGACAGGTTGCCGGCGGGCATGCCGGCCACCGGATGTTCGCTGACCAGCTTGAGCGCTTCGGGCGGCGGTACATCGGCCAGTGCCGGCGTCACGGCTGCAAACAGCACGGCGCCGAACAGGTGGCGCATCAGAGCAGCACCTCGGCCAGGTTGCCCTTGGACTCCAGCCAGGATTTGCGGTCGCCGGCGCGCTTCTTGGCCAGCAGCATGTCCATCACCTCGCGGGTGCCCTCGAAATCATCGAGGGTCAGTTGCACCAGGCGCCGGGTATTGGGNTCCATGGTGGTNTCGCGCAACTGCGGCGGGTTCATCTCNCCCAGGCCCTTGAAGCGGGTGACCTGCGGCTTGCCGCGCTTCTTCTCGGCCACCAGGCGGTCGAGAATGCCGTCGCGCTCGGCCTCGTCGAGGGCGTAGTAGATTTCCTTGCCCAGGTCGATGCGGTACAGCGGCGGCATCGCCACGTACACGTGCCCGGCGTCGACCAGCGGGCGGAAGTGCTGCACGAACAGCGCGCAGAGCAGCGTGGCGATGTGCAGGCCGTCGGAGTCGGCGTCGGCGAGGATGCAGATCTTGCCGTAACGCAGCTGGCCCAGATCGCTGGAGCCGGGATCGAGGCCGACCGCTACGGCAATGTTGTGCACTTCCTGGCTGGCCAGCACTTCGCCGCCGTCCACTTCCCAGGTATTCAGAATCTTTCCGCGCAGCGGCAGGATCGCCTGAAACTCCTTGTCCCGCGCCTGCTTGGCGCTGCCGCCGGCCGAATCACCCTCGACCAGGAACAGCTCGCAGCGCATCGGGTTCTGCCCCGCGCAGTCAGCCAGCTTGCCGGGCAACGCCGGGCCCTGGGTGATCTTCTTGCGCTCGACCTTCTTGCCGGCCTTGAGGCGGCGGCTGGCGTTGCTGATCGCCANTTCGGCGAGCTGCTGGCCGAATTCGGGGTGGGCGTTGAGCCACAGGCTGAAGGCATCCTTGACCACCCCGGAGACGAACGCCGCCGCCTCGCGGGAGGACAGGCGCTCCTTGGTCTGCCCGGAGAACTGGGCATCCTGCATCTTCATCGACAGCACGAAGGCGATGCGCTCCCAGACGTCTTCCGGCGCCAGCTTGACGCCACGCGGCAGCAGGTTGCGGAACTCGCAGAACTCGCGCATCGCATCCAGCAGGCCCTGACGCAGGCCGTTGACATGGGTGCCGCCCTGGGCGGTGGGAATCAGGTTGACGTAGCTTTCCTGCACCGCGTCGCCACCTTCCGGCAGCCACAGCAGCGCCCAGTCCACGGCTTCCTTGTTGCCCGCCAGGCTGCCGCAGAAAGGCTCGCCCGGCAGTCGTTCGAATTCACTGACCGCATCGACCAGGTAGGAACGCAGGCCGTCTTCGTACAGCCACTCGACCTTCTCGTTGCTGGCCTTGTCATGGAAGCTGACCGCCAGCCCCGGGCACAGCACGGCCTTGGCCTTGAGCACGTGCTTGAGGCGGCTGACCGAGAACTTGTGGGAGTCGAAGTACTTGGCNTCCGGCCAGAAATGCACGCTGGTGCCGGTGTTGCGCTTGCCAACAGTGCCGATCACTTCCAGGTCGCTGGCCTTGAAGCCGTCGGCGAACGCCATCGAGTACTCGTTGCCGTCGCGCTTGACGCGCACCTCGACGCGGGTCGACAGGGCGTTGACCACGCTGATGCCGACGCCGTGCAGACCACCGGAGAACTGGTAGTTCTTGTTGCTGAACTTGCCGCCGGCGTGCAGCTTGGTGAGGATCAGCTCGACACCGGGCACGCCCTCTTCCGGGTGGATATCCACCGGCATGCCACGCCCATCGTCGGTCACTTCCAGGGAGTTGTCCTCGTGGAGGATCACCTGGATGGCGCTGGCGTGACCGGCCAGGGCTTCGTCGACGCTGTTGTCGATGACTTCCTGGGCCAGGTGGTTGGGGCGCGTGGTGTCGGTGTACATCCCCGGGCGCTTGCGCACCGGGTCGAGGCCGGAAAGCACTTCGATGGCATCGGCGTTGTAGGCGTTTTGCTGGGCCATGGGTCTCTGCAATGCTCTGATTGATCGGGGATTCGGTACGCCCACTCAGGGCGCAGGCGCAATGCCGGCAAAGGCGAACAACCTCGGCAGGCGCTCGGCGAAGCCCTGGAAACCGTGGTCGCCGCCGGCTTCGATACGCAAGGCGCAGTGCCGGTAGTAAGCCTGGGCGCGCCGGTAGTCGAGGGTCTCGTCGCCGGTCTGCAGCCACACCTGATAACGGCACGGGTCCGTCGGCGGCTCGACATCGAGCTCGGCCAGGGCGGCCACGTGGTCCGCGGTCAGTTCCCAGGTTTCGTTGCTGTAAAGATTGGTCTGCGTGCCCAGGTAACCATCGAACAGCTGATGGGGGCGCACCGCCGGGTTGATCAGCAGCGCCTTGAGCCCATGCCGTTCGGCCAGGTGGGTCGCATAGTAGCCGCCCAGCGAGCTGCCGACCAGCGTGGGGCGCCCCAGCTCGGCGATCAGCGCTTCGAGCTGGGCGATGGCCTGGCGCGGGTGATGATGCAGGGCCGGAACCCGCAGCTGGGCCTGCAACCCACGCGCGGTCATGGCGGCGGTCAGCTGGCTGGCCTTGGTGGAAGCCGGCGAGCTGTTGAGCCCGTGGATATAAAGAATGCTATTGGTCATAACGGGAGGCTACTAGCGCCAGCCTGCAGGCTGCAAGCGCTGCCGTCGCTGTCATCCTCGCGCCTCAGTAGCCGCCAACGCTGTAGTCGGGCTGGAACACGAAACCCTCGACCCGCGACACCCCCGTATCCAGGCGGCCGTCGTCGTGCAGGCGCAGCCAACGGTAGCCAGGCGCGGCGCTGTCGGCCTGGAAGTCCTCGCTGCCCGGCGTGAACTGCACGCAGGTAGACGGCGAAGCCAGCAGCCGCAGCTCACCGCGCTGGGTGTCGATGCTCTGGTGCACGTGGCCCCAGAGCACGGCGCGCACCTGGGGAAAGCGCTGCAGCACGGCGAACAGCGCATCGGGGTTGCGCAGGCCGATCGGCGCCATCCACTGGCAGCCGATATCCACGGGATGGTGGTGCAGGCAGATCAGGTGGTGACGATCCGGCGCTTCGCTCAGGGCCCGCTCGAGCAGCAGCAACTGCGGCTCCTGCAGATAGCCCGGCACGGCACCGGGGATGGAGGAGTCGAGCAGGGTTATCCGCCAGTTACCCAGGTCGACCACCGGCTCGAGCAGGTCAGTGCCCACGCAGGCGGCCTGCATGGTGGGTATGTCGTCATGGTTGCCGGGGATCCAGCGGGCCGGGGCGTCGATCGCCGCGCTCAGCTCGACGAAGCGCGCATAGGAGGCAGCACTGCCGTCCTGGGACAGGTCGCCGGTGGCCAGGATCAGGTCGATGGCCGGCTGCTCCTTGAGCACCTGGTCGACCACCCGGCACAGGCTGTCGGCGGTATCCATGCCCAGCAGCCTGCCGTCCGTATCGGCAAACAGGTGGCTGTCAGTGAGCTGCACCAGCAGCACCGAAGAATCGGCTGAGGGGGGAACGACCGCACGCGCCAAGGTACTTCTCCTTGAATGAGTGCGAATTATGGAATCGGCAAGCGAGCCGGTAAACCCGCAAACACGCACTGGTTCACAGAAATCCGACGCATTTTAGTGGCCAAAGGCCATCAATCATATCAGTGGTTCGGTTTCGTGTCCGCAGGCCAGGCAATGGCTCAACCATTCGCCGAGAAACACGTTGAGCTGGGTTTTCTCGTCTGGCTGGTGCATGGCGGCGTTGGGATAGGGGTAGATGCCACGAAACCGCCGGGCGCTCTGGGCACCGGTGACTTCGGCCATCCGTGCGTCGTGGTAGACGCGCACTTCCAGTTGCGGCACTGGCAACCAGGGCAGGCTGTGCTCCTGGCGCACTCGCACGGTGGAGGTGTAGGGGCAGCTTTCCACCACTTCCAGGGCCAGCACGCCAAGCTGGCGCTCGCCCTGGCTGAGGGCGACACGCCGCGCGCCCTGGGCCTCGCGCATGCCGGGCAGCAGGCGCATCAGCCGCGCGTAATTGGCTTCGCAAGCCGCCTGCAGCTCGATCAGGTCGACCCGATAGCGCTCGCGCAGCAGATTTACCCCCATAGGCCCCTGACCTCGGCGCGATTGAGCGCCAGCCACTGCAGGGCGATGATGCTCGCCGCGTTGTTGATCTGTCCGTCCTTGACCGCCTGCAGGGCGTCCTCGAACGGCCATACCTGCACGCGGATGTCTTCACCCTCTTCCTCCAGGCCGTGGACACCGCCCACGCCGGCGCTGCTGCAGCGGCCGAGGAACAGATGGACGAACTCGTCGGAACCGCCTGGCGAGGGGAAGTAGCGGGTGATCGGCCACAACGAGGTGAGCGTCAGCCCGGCCTCCTCTTCGGCCTCGCGCAGGGCGACCTCGTCCGGCTCCTCGTTCTTGTCGATCAGCCCGGCCACCAGTTCCACCAGCCAGGGGTTGCTGGCCTTGTGCATGGCGCCGACGCGGAACTGCTCGATCAGCACCACCGTGTCGGTCACCGCATCGTAGGGCAGCACGCACACGGCATCGTGGCGGATGAACAGCTCGCGACGCAGCACCGGGCCCATTTCACCGGAGAACTGCCGGTGGCGCAGGTGAAAGCGATCCAGGCGATAGAAACCGCGAAAGCACTCTTCGCGCTCGATGATTTCCACCGCATCCGGGCCAGGCTTGAAGGTTTCGGTCATCTGCTGTTCTCTCGTTGATCTGCACACATTGGGCCCATCCTAGGGGCTGTTAAGGCTGTCCCGCAAGCGACGCCGCGAAAGCCTGGCCGATCCGCGTGCATTGGCGAATAATCGCGAACTCCCCTGCCATCAGGCAGTCGAACGCCCGTCCTCTGCCAATGGCTTTTTCCTGCATGAAGATCTCCCGCATTGCCCGCTTCGCTGCCATCCTCGGCTTCGCCCTGCTGCTCGGCGCCTGCCAGAGCCTGTCCAAACCCGATACGCCGGCGGGGGTGGCCACCACCCACGAAAAATGGGAGCACAAGCCAGCCGGTTGCGCCGCCCAGGATTGCCCGTTGGTCAACGTGGAACTGCAGCGCGTGGCCGATCAACCGGCACTCAACGCCCGCATCGAAGGCACCCTGCTCGACCTGGTGAAGGCCGCCACCGGCACCCGGCCGCAGTCGCTGGCCGAACACGAACGCGACTTCCTCGCCAACGGCAAGCCTGGCTGGGCCAGTTACCTGCAGGCCAAGGTACTCAGCCAGCATGACCAATTGGTGGTGATCGAGCTGTCCAGCTACCACTTCATCGGCGGCGCCCACGGCGTGCCCGGGCGCACCTACCTCAACTACGACCGTGAGCAGAACAAGGTGCTGAGCCTGCAGGACATGCTGGTGCCCGGCGAGGAAGCGGCTTTCTGGCAGATCGCTCAGCGTGCCCACCAGGCCTGGCTGATCGCCCAGGGCCACGGCAATGACGTGGAATACCGCAAGACCTGGCCGTTCGAGCGCACCGCCAACATCGCCCTGAATCCCGATGCGGTGATGCTCAAGTACGACGTCGCGCGCCTGGCGCCCTACTCCGACGGCCATCCGGAAATTCTGATTCCCTACAACCAGCTGCAGGGCATCCTGCGCCCGGCCTACATGCCCGGCGCAGTCCGCTAAAAAGGGCTAATCAGCCGCATGGGCGATACAGGTCGCGCATGCGGCTGAGGTTCTACACCTGCCGGTAGATCACCGAGCCTTCTTCCCTGAAGCGCTCGGCCTGCTCCTTGAAGCCCGCCTCGACCGCCTTGCTCTCATCCGACAGACCATTCTCCTTGGCGTACTCACGCACTTCCTGGGTGATCTTCATCGAGCAGAACTTCGGCCCGCACATGGAGCAGAAGTGGGCGACCTTGGCCGAGTCCTTCGGCAGGGTTTCGTCGTGGTACGAACGCGCGGTATCCGGGTCCAGCCCCAGGTTGAACTGGTCCTCCCAGCGAAACTCGAAGCGCGCCTTGGACAGCGCGTTGTCGCGGATCTGCGCGCCCGGATGGCCCTTGGCCAGGTCTGCCGCATGGGCGGCGATCTTGTAGGTGATGATGCCGGTCTTCACGTCATCCTTGTTGGGCAGGCCCAGGTGCTCCTTAGGCGTGACGTAGCAGAGCATGGCGCAACCGAACCAGCCGATCATCGCTGCACCAATGCCTGAGGTGATGTGGTCGTAACCCGGCGCAATATCGGTGGTCAGCGGGCCGAGGGTGTAGAACGGCGCCTCGTCGCAGCATTCCAGCTGCTTGTCCATGTTCTCCTTGATCAGTTGCATCGGCACGTGGCCGGGGCCTTCGATCATGCACTGCACGTCGTGCTTCCAGGCGATCTTGGTCAACTCGCCAAGGGTTTCCAGCTCGCCGAACTGGGCGGCGTCGTTGGCGTCGGCGATCGAGCCGGGGCGCAGGCCGTCACCCAGCGAGAAGCTGACGTCGTAGGCCTTCATGATTTCGCAGATGTCGTCGAAGTGGGTGTAGAGGAAGTTCTCCTTGTGGTGCGCCAGGCACCACTTGGCCATGATCGAACCACCACGGCTGACGATGCCGGTGACCCGCTTGGCGGTCAGCGGCACATAGCGCAGCAGCACGCCGGCGTGGATGGTGAAGTAGTCCACGCCCTGCTCCGCCTGCTCGATCAGNGTGTCGCGGAACAGCTCCCAGGTCAGGTCTTCGGCCACGCCGTTGACCTTCTCCAGCGCCTGGTAGATCGGCACGGTACCGATCGGCACCGGCGAGTTGCGGATGATCCACTCGCGGGTTTCGTGGATGTGCTTGCCGGTGGACAGGTCCATCACCGTGTCCGAACCCCAGCGAATGCCCCAGGTCAGCTTGGCGACTTCCTCTTCAATCGACGAGCCCAGCGCCGAGTTGCCGATATTGCCGTTGATCTTCACCAGGAAGTTGCGGCCGATGATCATCGGCTCCAGTTCGGTGTGGTTGATGTTCGCCGGGATGATGGCGCGGCCACGGGCCACTTCCTGGCGCACGAACTCCGGGGTGATTTCCTTGGGAATGCTGGCGCCGAAGCTGTTGCCGCCGTGCTGTGCGTCGAGCAGGCCGGCCGCGCGGTG
>JGI26054J46599_1000306_pt1 | contig 12710 bp, 14 predicted proteins | sample HigsolmetaGSP16D_FD_46599 | JGI IMG/M metagenome (IMG submission 46599) | reverse complement strand
TCCGCGCGCACCCAGCGACCCAAACGCCCAGGCGCACCGCGCCCGCGCGGATCAGACCTTGTAGCCCTGGTGACGCTGGAACAGCTTGATGGCCATCGTGAGGGTCTGCAGCACCGTGACGACGCCGACGATGGGCCAGCCGACCCACAGGATCGCGGACTGCGTCACGGGGTCGAGGAGGTTCCAGATGACGGCGATCGCGATCGCGACGATGCCGAGGATGATGAACGGCGTCCAGTGGCCGAAGCTCACGCCGCCCTTCTCGGCTCTTGCCTGCAGCGCCCAGTTGTCGACCTTCTTCTTCGAGAGGAAGCGGGTCCATGATCGGATGAAGTGGCTGATGCGGATCCACATGAAGATCTCGGCCGGGAAGAGCAGCACCGCGAAAGCGATATCGCGTCCGTTCGCCTTCTGCATCGACCGCGCCATGCGGAAGTTCAGCCCGGCTGCCACGAGGGGCGGCAGCAGCCACCACGGCGAGAAGACGAACGCGTTGATCGACAGCGAGGCGATGAGCAGCGTGATGAACGCGACGCGGACGAAGAAGTTCGTGAGCATCGAGAACTGCTCGAACCAGCGCAGACGCAGGTTCGGGTGGAACGGCTGACCCTTCGTGTCGCCGCGCTGGCCGGGCCACATGAGCTCGATGGCGCCGTAGGTCCACTTGACCTGCTGGGCGTCGTAGCCCTTGAGCGTGGTCATGCCGCCGACATCCGCCCGCGCGAACGGGCTGATCTTGGTGAGGTAGCCGGCCGACTTGATCTGCAGGGAGAGCAGCGAGTCCTCGACCTCGGAGTCCTTGACCCACGGCGAGTTCTGGTGGTTCTCCTTCATGATGTCGCGGAGCGCGGTCGTCGAGAAGATCGAGAACTGCCCGCCCAGCACGGCCATGTTGCGTCCGCGCAGCAGGTTCTGCATGTTGAACGCGGCGAACTGGGTGCGCTGACCGGCGATCAGCCACTTGGCGATGAAGCCCTTGATGGGGCGGTCGTCGATCGTGTAGATCGCGGAGATTCCGCCGATACGCGAATCGGCGACGGCCTCGTTCTCGAGGTACTCGACCGCGCGGCGGTCGGCGGTCGTGTCACCGTCGACGCCCAGCAGGTAGTCGTACCCCTCGACGAGGGCGTAACCGTAGTTGAGGGCACCGACCTTCTTGTCGGGGTTCTTGCCGATGTCGTGTACGAAGACCTCGGTGAACTGCAGACCGAGCTCGGTCTCGACCTCGTGGGGTCCCGAGAACTCGGACGCGATCTTCACCGTGTCATCCGAGGTGTTGTTGACGACGATGTGGATGACGTCGGGCACGCGGCTCTGCTCGAGCAGCGACCGGATGACATCGGCGATCGACTCGGCCTCGTTGTACGCCGGGACGATGCAGCCGATCGTCGAGCGGTGCACCGAGGAGTTCTCGAGCACCGACGCGAAGTCGTCGGCGAACTCGTCGACCGGGACGATCTCGCCCGGGCCGGACGGCGCCGCAGCGAAGCCGCCCTGCGCGGGCGCACCCTGCCACGAGCCCTGCGGCGCGGCATCCTGCCACGCGCCGACGGGCTGAGCCCATGCACCGGCGGGGTCCTGCCACTGCTGAACGGGCTGCTGCTGAACAGGCTGCGGCTGCGCGGGCTGCTGCGACACGGGCCNCGACGGCTGCTGCNACTGCGCCCCGTTCGGATCCTGCCACCCCCCAGCCGGAGGCTGCGCGGGCTGCCAGCCCTGCGGGCCGGGGATGTACGGACTTGTCACGTCGGTTCCTCGAACTGGATTCACGGTGTGGTGGGACCGCCGGTACCGCCGGTCGATGTCCAACCGTCAGTCCCCGTGGTGCCCTGGGAGTCTCCTCCCGACGTGCCGCCGGTTGTTCCCCCCGTGGACTCGTCGGTCTCTGTATCACGAGGATAGATCGCAATCGGGATGACGGGGTAGACCGTCTGCTGCGCGAAGCTCTTGTCGTCGTCCGCGGTGCCCTCGACCCAGATGTCGAGCGCGAACTGCAGTGTGATGCCGTACGTGTCCTGCGGCAGCTGGTTGATGGTCGTCTCAGGCACGAGCAGACCGCCCTGGTAGCTGTTGATGAGCAGACCCCGGTTCGAGCGGATCGTGTCGGTCGGCACGAGCGTGCGCGGGTCGGCGCTGAACTGGAACGGCGAGCTGACCTGGTTGGACGTCTGCGCGGTCTGCGAGCTGATCGTCACGTTCGAGAGGAAGACGCGACGCTTCTGCTTGAGGACGGCCTTCTCATCGACGCGCGTGTCCTTGACGTTGACGGCGAACCCGAAGGTCTTCGGGTTGTCGGGGTGCCACTCGCGCGTGCGCTTCGAGTCGACCGCCCAGAAGTCGAGGATGATCTGCAGGCCGTCGGCGACCTCATAGGTCATCTGCACGGAGCCGTCATAGGTGAACTGCGAGTCGAAGGGCATCTCGGTCGTGCCCGCGGCGGGTGTCGCGTTGGGCGCCGGCACCGCCTGGGCATTGTCCTTCGTGCTCGAGATGCCGTTGAACGCCTCGACGATCTGCGAGCACCCCGACAACGAGAGTGCGGCCGCGGCTGCCAGCGCGACGATGGCCAGCCGACGGCGGGCCAGGGGACGGGTGGACATGCGCGAACCTCGTTCGATCGAAGGGGTGGAGGGCACCGGCGGCGGGGTTCGGGTCGCCGCCGCCAGTGCCACGTCCTTCACGTTAGAGGCGTGGACGAGCGCGAACCCGGGAGTTCGGGAACCCTCGCGGCGGCCTTTACCGGATCTTGAGGTTCTTGAGGTTGGCGGATGGACCGCAGAACCGTTATTCCGAACCGGATGCCGCCTGCTGCGCGATGGCGACGGTCACCGTGTCGGTCGCGGTCTGCTTCGCGTACTCGTCGGCCTTGGGCTTGGTCTGCACCAGGAAGTCGTACGTGAACTGCAGCGTCACGTACGTCGCGTTCTCGGGCACCTGGCCGACGTTGAAGGTCTGCGAGTAGCTGTAGGGCTTGAGGACGAGGTAGCCGTTCTTCACGCTCGCCTGGTCGACCTGCGGCTCCAGTGCGGGGAACGTCTCGTCTGCGTTGGCGGGGATCGCCAGCATCGTCGCCTTCTGCAGATAGACCTTCTGGCCGTCGTTGGGCTTCACGGTCGTCACGAGCGACAGGCTCACCGGCTTGACGGCGGTGGGCGTCCAGCGGTCCATGCGCAGCTCGGACCAGTAGTTGACCGCCACGCTCACCGCGCCGGCGGTCAGATCGCGCTGCGTCGACCCGCTCGAGAGGTCGTTCTCGACCGGGGGTGCGACGACGGGCGGCGGCGATGACGGAGCGGGAGCCGACGACGATGTCGGCGACGGCGCGGTAGCCCAGGGCGCCGGCCCGCAGCCCGACAGGACGACGGCGGCGCTCACGACGGCGGCGGCCGCGGCCAGACGCATGGTTCTCATCCGCATCATGACCCCTCCCCGCGGTGCCGACAGTCTACAAGGGCGGATGCCGGGTGCCGATCGCCGGGGATGTGTCGGAGTGAGTCGTTGTTTACCTGATCGAAACCCCAAATAGTTGCNGATACTGAGCGATTCCTGAATACTGGCTATGTCCAACCAACGAGGGGCGGTCGGTTGGATATTTCTTTGCCGTCCACGCCTCGACCTCACGACGACCGAAAGCAGTCACCATGAAGCACAAGATCAGCAAGGCTGCGGCAGCTCTCGCCGTCGCCATCGCGGCGGTCTTCGCGGCGCCGGCCGTCGCGAGCGCCTACCCCGCAGACCCCGACGTCGTCGACGCGCCCAGCTCGCTGGCTCCGGGCGAGTCCGGCACCGTGACGTTCGACGACTTCGCCGCCGGCGAGACCGTCGAGTTCACCCTGACCGGTTTCAACGCCTCGGGCGCCACCCTGGCTCTCGTCGCGTTCGCCGCTCAGGACTCGCAGACGATCACCAAGGAAGCCAACGCTCAGGGCGAGGCGGCCGTCTCGGTCACCCTCCCCTCGAACGCCCGCGGCAGCTACACGCTTGCTGCCGTCGGTCAGGACAGCGGCGAGTCGGCATCCACGACCATTGCGGTCGCCGCAACGGGCCCCGGCGACGGCGGCACCGACCCCGGCACCGCTCTGCCGAACGCCGGTTTCGACGGTGACGCACTCCTCGGCCTCTGGGTCGGCGGCGGCGTTCTCGTTCTCGCCGGTGCGAGCATCGCGGTCGCGACCTCGGTGCGCCGCGCACGTCGGGCATAAGGCACTCGCGAACCATCGCAAAGAGGAACTCCCCCGGGCCACGGCCTGGGGGAGTTCCTCTTTTTGCGTCTCGGGGGTCAGTCGAGCTCACGCCGCGCGCGCGTCTGCTCGGCGCGCGTCGCGAGGAGCTCATCCGCAGGGTAGCCGACCTCGGTCAGGGTCAATCCGCGCGCTGCCAGCACCTTGATCTCGTTCGTCCGAGTGAGTTCGTCGCGGATCTCCGCGACGCGGGCGACGTCGATCCGCCCCTCTCCCGCGGCGACGCACGCGCCCACGAGCGCCCGCACCATGCTGTGGCAGAACGCGTCGGCCTTCACCGAGGCGATGAGCGCGCCGGAGTCGTCGCGGTGCCAGCCGTATTCGAGCAGGGTCCGGATGGTNGTGGCCCCTTCGCGCGGCTTGCAGTACGCGGCGAAGTCGTGGAGCCCGCGGAGGCTGCGAGCCGCGGCATCCATCGCTGCGACGTCGAGGGATGCCGGGACCCAGGTCGTCCTGCCGCGCTCCANCGGGTCGTAGCCCGTCGTCCGGTCCGCGACCCGGTACGCGTANCGNCGCCAGACCGCCGAGAAGCGCGCGTCGAAGCCCTCGGGCGCGACGCCGACGCGGTGGACGAACACATCGGGGTACGGCCCGAGCACGCCGTTCAGGCGGGCGGCGAGCGCCTCGGGTTCGGGGTGACGGCCCGACAGCAGGCGACGCTCCTGCCCCTCGGTGAGGTCGAGGTGGGCGACCTGCGCGGACGCGTGCACACCGGCATCCGTCCGGCCCGCGACGACCAGCCGCGGGTCTCCGCCGAGGATTCTGGCGATGGCTGCCTCGAGCGTGCCCTGCACGGTCCGGAGGTTCGGCTGCCGCGCCCATCCTCGGAAGTCGGTGCCGTCGTAGGCGAGATCGATCCGCAGGCGCACGATGCCAGCCTATCCGCGGCCGTCAGAGCGCCGCGTCGACCTCGGTGCGCGTGGGAGGGTTCGCGCCGGGGCGCGAGACCGTGATGCCCGCCGTCACGACCGCGCGGCGGAGTGCGCGCTGCAGCGCATCGACGTCGCCGGCCAGCAGCGCGGCGTCGTCGACGAGGCTCGTGATGAGGCTCGCCATGAACGCATCGCCGGCACCGATCGTGTCTGCCACGTCGACGCTCAGCGGCGCGACCTCGACCGTGCCCGCCGCTCCCAGAGCGAGCGCGCCCTCGCCGCCCCGCGTCATGACGACGACCTGCGGTCCGAACGCGGCGATCGCCTCGAGCACCTGCTCGGCGGACATGCCGGGGTAGAGCGCCTCGGCATCCTCATCGCTCAGTTTGACCAACGATGCCGCGGCGAAGGCACGCTCGGCGACCGGACGAGGATCGTCACCGACGAGCGCCGGGCGCACGTTGGGGTCGACCGTGACGATGCGCCCCGCCTCGCGGGCGCGCTCCAGCGTCGCGAGGGCGACCTCTCCCCCGGGCTGCAGGAACAGAGCGATCGATCCGGAGTGGACGACGGATGCCGCCTCCGCCGCCGCCTCGGCCGCTGCCGCATCGAGCGCCCACACGATGTCGAACTCGTAGTCGGCCGACCCGTCGGCGCGCAGCCGGGCGCGCGCGGTGGAGGTCGCGGCATCCGTCCACGACGCCGCATCGATCGCGGCGCCGGACGCCGTCACCTGGTCGGCGATGCGCCGGCCCCGGTCGTCCCGACCGAGCCGGGTCAGCAGCGTGGCGGACACCCCTTGCCTCGCGATGCCGACGGCGACGTTCGCGGGGCTGCCGCCGACGTGCTCGGCGTCCGTGCCGTCCCGCTCGACGATGTCGATCAGCGCCTCGCCGACGACGAGGACGGTGTCCGTGTGGGTCATGCCCTCACTTTCGCACGACGGACGAGGCCGTGCACATCCATGTCAGCGGACGACCGCGGTGGCGGTCGGCAGATGCGACAGCAGCTCCTGACTGATCGACCCGAGCAGGAACCGCGCAAGGGTGCCGCGGCCATGCGTCCCGACGACGACCATGCGCGCATCGGCGGCGATCCCGGCCAGGACGTGCGAGGGGTGCCCCCGCTCCACGCGCCGCACGACACGCAAATCGGGGTACCGGGCCGAGAGCCCGCCGAGCGACAGCGCCAGCACCTCCTCCGTCGTCGCCTGCATGTTCGCCAGGTACAGGTCGGGGTAGACCTCCATCGCGTTCCGCGGCGTGTGCACGGGAGTCCACACGCTGACCGCGATGAGCGGCTCGCCGAGACGGTCGGCCTCCGCGGCGGCGAACTCGATCGCGTGCTCCGACACCTCCGAGCCGTCGATGCCGACGACGACGCCCATCCCCTCACCCAGGTCGCGGTCGGGGATCACGACGACGGGACAGGTCGCCCCCGCCGCGATCCGGATGCCGTGGACTCCGCGCGAAGGCCCGGTGCCGGGACCCCGGTAATCGCTGCCGAGCACGAGCATGGCGGCATCCTTCGACGCCTCGATGAGCTTCGTGACGGGATTGCCGGACTCCACCCGCGTGGACACCGGGACACCGGCATCCGCCACGCGCTTCGCCTCGCCGTCGAGCAGCTGCTGAGTCGCGGTCTGCGCCGCTCCCAGGACCTCCGCCTCGCCGATCGCACCGATCGCCCCACCGACGACCGACACCAGCTCGATCGCCTGCCGCCGCGTCGTCGCACGGGCGATCGCCCAGTCGACGGCCCGCGTCGACACCCGCGCTCCGGTGACTCCCACGATGATGGTGCCCGCCATGATGCCCGCCCTTCCCTGGACGACACGCCGACCCGATCGCGGTGACGTCTGCGGCGCTCGTCCGTGTCTCGGTACTGCCAACCTATCCCGCCCTCACGCGGGTCGGAAGAGACGGACGGCGCTCAGGATGGCTTCGTAGACTGGATGCCGACTTCCGCCCACCAGCCCTCGACCCCTCCTCGACGACTGCCTCAGCCATGCCCCGAACCGCTCCCGCGCGCCTGCCAGGACTCGACGGTCTCCGTGCCATCGCCGTCCTGCTCGTCGTCGTCTACCACCTGTTCCCCGCGCTGCCGGCGGGGTTCCTCGGCGTCGACGTGTTCTTCGTGATCTCCGGGTTCCTGATCACCACCCTGCTGATGCGCGAGCACGAGGAGCACGGCCGGATCCGGCTGCTCGAGTTCTGGCGGCGACGCGCGCGCCGTCTGCTCCCGGCGATCGGCGCGGTGGTCCTGGTCAGCGCGTCCCTCGCGTGGATGGTCGGCGGCGACGTGCTGGTGGGCCTCGGATCGCAACTGGCCGGCGCCGCAACCTTCGCGTACAACTGGGTCGCGGTCGCCGCCGGATCGTCCTACTTCGGCGGACTCGACTCCTCCGCGCCCGAACTCCTGCGGAACCTCTGGTCGCTCGCCGTCGAGGAGCAGTTCTACCTGCTGTGGCCCCTCCTGCTCCCCCTCGTGCTGCGGCTGCGCCGGGGGCGCGTGATCGTCGCCGTCGCGCTGGCCGCGGCATCCGTCCTCACCGCGGTGCTGCTCGTCGGCGCGGACCCGACGCGCGTGTACTACGGCACCGACACGCACGCGTTCGGCCTGCTGCTCGGCGTCGCGCTGGCGTTCATCCGTCCGGCCGAGCGGTCGCGGGGCGTGCCGGCGACGATCGGCGGGCTCGGTCTCGCGGCGGTCGTCGCGCTGGCCTTCGTGACGCCGGGGCGCGGTGCGGAGACGTTCCCGGGTCTGCTGCTCGCGGCATCCGTCCTCACCGTCACCGCCATCGCCGCAGCCGTCCGCCGGGGCTCCTGGCTCGGGCGCGTGCTCGACGTCGCGCCGCTGCGGTGGGTCGGGGAACGGTCGTTCGGCATCTACCTGTGGCACTGGCCCCTCGTCGTGCTCCTCACCGTCGCGACGACGGGTGCCTCCCCCGACGTCGCCGTGCCCGTCGAGGTCGCGGGAGCCACCCTGATCCTGACGCTGCTGGCCGCCGAGATCTCGTACCGCTTCATCGAGCAGCCCGTGCGGCGGCTCGGCTTCCGCGCCGCCGTACGCACCGTCGGGCGTGCCTTCCGCGGCGGTCCTGCCCGTCGCCTCGCCGCGACCACGGCCCTCGCCGCGGGAGCTCTCGTCGTGGCCGGGACCACTGCCGCCGTCGCCGATGCGCCGAGCATGGCCTCGAGCGAAGCCGTCGTCGAGAACGGAGCGGCGGCGCTCGGCGCAGGTCCGCGCGGTTCCGACCACGCCACCCTGCCCGGAGCGGCCCTCCGCAGCGACGATCCGCCGATGCGCCCCGAATGCCCGAGCGCCAACCTCGCCGACGACGGCGGGCTCTGCACGGCGCCCGACGGCCGGCCCGCTCCCCCGGCTCCGGCACGCGTCGCCGGCGCCCGCGTGACCGCCGTGGGCGACTCGGTCATGCTCGCCTCCGCAGGCGGACTGATCGATCGGATGCCGGGGGTCGACATCGACGCGAAGGTGTCGCGCTCGATGAGCGCCGGAGTGAGCATCGTCGACGGACTCGCGGCACGGGGCCAGCTGCGCGACTACGTCGTCGTGGGCCTCGGCACCAACGGGCCGATCGACCCCGATGATCTCGCGCAGCTCAAGAAGGACGTCGGGCCGAGGCGCACGCTCGTGCTCGTGACGGCCCATGCGTCGCGCGACTGGATCCCGGGGGTGAACGACGAGCTCCACGCCTTCGCCGACCGCGTGCCGGGCGTCACGATCGCCGACTGGTCGGGCGCGGTATCGGGTCACGAAGACCTGCTGGCGGGCGACGGCATCCATCCCGGCGCCGCCGGCGGCAGGCTCTACGCCGACGCCGTCGGCGACGCGATCGACGAGGTCGAGAACAGTCGCGCCCAGCTCGAGTACCGCGTCGAGCTCGCCCAGTGGGCCGTCGGCGACACCTTCGCCCGCACCCACTGACCCCGGCCGCGGTGCCGGCGTTCCCGTGTCGAGACCCCGGGTCGAGACCTTCGGGCCGATGCCCACCGGGTCGAGACCATCGAGTCGAGACCCCTGGGCCCAGACCTGCGGGCGGACACCACCGGGTCGACACCCCTGGGCCCACATCATGTGCTCTCGTCGAGGACACACGCTGCGCACGGTTCGCGACGTATGTTCTCGTCGAGATCGCATGATCCGGACGCGGGGACGGGCGGCCGGGGACGGGCGGCGGGCGGACGCGGGGCGCGGCACGCGCCGCGAGGACGCGCGCGGCACGCGCACACACGTAGCCGGGGTACGAGAAAGGGCCCGCCCCGAAACGGGGGCGGGCCCTCGGATTCCCTCCGGGGAGGGAGCCTTACTTGGCCTCGTCGGCCTTCTCGTCCTCGGACGCGACGGCGTCCTCGGCGGTGGCTTCGGCAGCGGCGCCCTCCTCGGGCGACTCGGCACCGGCGTCGGCGGCGTCCTCAGCGGGCGTCTCGACCTCGGTCTCCTCGACCGCGGGCTCCTCGGCGGCAGCCGGAGCGGCAGCGGCCGGAGCAGCCTTCTTGGCGGACTTCGCCTTCGGGGTGACGGGCTCGAGGACGAGCTCGATCACGGCCATGGGCGCGTTGTCGCCCTTGCGGTTGCCGACCTTCGTGATGCGGGTGTAGCCACCCTCACGCTCGGCGACCAGGGGGGCGATCTCAGCGAACAGCTCGTGCACGACGCTCTTGTCGCCGATGACCGAGAGGACGCGGCGGCGGGCGTGCAGGTCACCGCGCTTGGCGAAGGTCACCAGGCGCTCGGCGAACGGACGCAGGCGCTTGGCCTTGGTCTCGGTCGTGGTGATCGACTTGTGCGTGAACAGCGAAGCGGCGAGGTTCGCCAGCATCAGACGCTCGTGTGCGGGGCCGCCTCCGAGGCGGGCACCCTTCGTGGGCTTGGGCATGTCAATTACTCCTGGGAATGAAAGTCAGTCAAAAGGACCCGGCGAACCGAGATCCGATCAGACGGTCTCGTCGTCGTAGCCGCCGTAGAAGTGCGAGCCGTCGAACCCGGGGACCGAGTCCTTCAGCGACAGACCGAGCGAGACAAGCTTGTCCTTGACCTCGTCGACCGACTTCTGACCGAAGTTGCGGATGTTCATGAGCTGCGTCTCCGAGAGGGCGACGAGCTCGGACACCGTGTTGATGCCCTCGCGCTTGAGGCAGTTGTACGACCGGACCGACAGGTCGAGGTCCTCGATGGGCATCGAGAGCTCGTTGGTCAGGACCTCGGCGACCGGCGCGGGGCCGATCTCGATGCCCTCGGCCTCGACGTTCAGCTCGCGGGCGAGACCGAACAGCTCCACCAGCGTGCGACCGGCCGATGCGACGGCGTCGCGGGGGCTGATCGACGACTTGGTCTCGACGTCCAGGACGAGCTTGTCGAAGTCGGTGCGCTCACCGGCACGGGTGGCGTCGACGCGGTAGCTGACCTTGAGGACGGGCGAGTAGATCGAGTCGATCGGGATCTGACCAGCCTCGGCGTACTCGTTGCGGTTCTGCGTGGCCGAGACGTAGCCGCGGCCACGCTCGATCGTCAGCTCGAGCTCGAACTTCGCCGAGTCGTTGAGCGTCGCGATGACCAGGTCGGGGTTGTGGACCTCGACACCCGCCGGAGCGGAGATGTCTGCGGCCGTGACCTCGCCGGCACCCGTCTTGCGCAGGTACGCCGTGATGGGCTCGTCGCGCTCGCTCGACACCACGAGCTGCTTGATGTTCAGGATGATCTCGGTGACATCTTCCTTCACACCNGGGACNGTGCTGAACTCGTGCAGCACNCCGTCGATGCGGATGCTGGTGACCGCGGCACCGGGGATCGACGACAGCAGGCTGCGACGCAGNGCGTTGCCGATCGTGTAGCCGAAGCCGGGCTCNAGGGGCTCGATGACGAATCGGCTACGGAAGTCGCCGACCTTCTCCTCGGTCAGAGTGGGACGCTGTGCAATNAGCACTATGTGTTCCTTTCANTCACGTGACCGCTATATGACACGTGCANTTGGTGAAGTGTTGAGTTGTGTCCGGGATGCCGGGGCGCGACACGCGTCGCAACCCCCGGCATCCGTCGAGGATCAGACGCGGCGGCGCTTCGGGGGACGGCAGCCGTTGTGGGCCTGGGGCGTNACGTCCTGGATCGAACCGACCTCGAGGCCGGCNGCGGTCAGCGAACGGATCGCGGTCTCGCGGCCCGAGCCGGGGCCCTTGACGAAGACGTCGACCTTCTTGACGCCGTGCTCCTGCGCCTGACGCGCAGCGGACTCGGCGGCCATGCCGGCGGCGTACGGGGTCGACTTGCGCGAGCCCTTGAAGCCGACGCCACCCGAGGAGGCCCAGCTGATGACCGCACCCGAGGGGTCGGTGATCGAAACGATCGTGTTGTTGAACGTCGACTTGATGTGGGCCTGGCCCAACGCGATGTTCTTCTTCTCCTTGCGGCGCGGCTTGCGCGCTGCGGACTTGGCCTGTGCCATGTGAGTGTTCTCCTAAACCTGTGGCGGCGGCGCTTTAGCGCGCCTTCTTCTTGCCGGCGACGGTGCGCTTGGGACCCTTGCGGGTACGCGCGTTGGTCTTCGTGCGCTGGCCGCGCACAGGCAGGCCGCGACGGTGGCGGATGCCCTCGTACGAGCCGATCTCGACCTTGCGGCGGATGTCAGCGGCGACCTCGCGGCGGAGGTCACCNTCCACCTTGTAGGTGCCTTCGATGTGGTCGCGGAGAGCNACCAGCTGCTCGTCGCTGAGGTCCTTGACGCGGATCGACTCGTCGATACCGGTCGNGGTGAGGATCTCGACGGAGCGGGTACGGCCGATGCCGTAGATGTAGGTGAGGGCGATCACCACGCGCTTNTCGCGCGGGATGTCAACGCCGGCAAGACGTGCCATGCGATGTCTCCTAGGAGTNAGTGGAGGTGTGGAGCAGGATCGGTGCCCGGGCCTCCGACCCGAGGTGTCCCCCGCTGAGCGGGTTCTGATCCTGCCGAGATGTGTTCAGTTGTGAGCCTGCGAGCCGCGCGGGGCGCGGCATCCCATCAGCCCTGGCGCTGCTTGTGACGCGGGTTCGACTTGCAGATGACCATGACGCGACCGTGGCGGCGGATGACCTTGCAGTGGTCGCAGATGGGCTTGACGGAGGGGTTGACCTTCATGATGTTCCTGATTCGCTGTCTTCGCCGACGCTCCGGGAGGAGCGAGGCGTTACTTCTCGACCGGTCTAGCGGTACCGGTAGACGATGCGGCCGCGGGTCAGGTCGTAGGGCGACAGCTCCACGACCACACGGTCCTCGGGGATGATGCGGATGTAGTTCTGCCGCATCTTTCCGGAGATCGTGGCCAGGACCTTGTGACCGTTGCTGAGCTCGACGCGGAACATCGCGTTCGGCAAAGCCTCGGAGATCACGCCTTCGATCTCGATGACACCGTCTTTCTTGGCCATACGCTCGCTTACAGTTGGCAGACCGGTCGGTCTGCGGTGAGTGGGGTTTGTGGTGACACGCCGAAACAGGCGCAACGCACCAAAGATTTAGTGTACGTGATATCGGAGCACCCCGCCACTCGGGCGCGTCGCGTCTCGGGCTTCCCCCTGCGCCGGCCCCGCCCCCGCCCGGCCC
>JGI26054J46599_1000305_pt1 | contig 12715 bp, 12 predicted proteins | sample HigsolmetaGSP16D_FD_46599 | JGI IMG/M metagenome (IMG submission 46599) | reverse complement strand
CCGCTGTCGCACATTTCCTACGGCGAATACAGCGCCGAGAAGTACGAGAAGGAAATGGCCAACAACATGAACACCGTGGTGCGCGCCATTCAGGAAGCCGGCCAATGACCGCGGCAGAAAACCTCAGTGTGGCGGCAGTCGGCCCGGCCATCGACTTCCAGCAGGTCAGCCTGGTACTCGGCCGCACGCAGATTCTCGACAACGTCAGCTTCACGGTGCAGCCGGGCAGCGTGCATGCGTTGGTCGGCCCCAACGGTGGCGGCAAGAGCTCGCTGATCAAGACCCTGCTCGGCCAGATGCCCCACCAGGGCAAACTCAGCCTGCAGTGGCCCGGCGCCGTCGGCACCATCGGCTACGTGCCCCAGGCGCTGGAATTCGACCGCGGCCTGCCGATGACCGTGGACGATTTCATGGCCGCCATGTGCCAGCGCCGCCCGGCTTTTCTTGGCCTGTCCAAACACTTCGCCAAACCCATCGATGAGGCCCTGGCCCGCGTCGGCATGCTGGAGAAGCGCAAGCGGCGCATGGGCGCGCTGTCCGGCGGCGAGCGCCAGCGCGTGTTGCTCGCCCAGGGGCTGATCCCCGCACCGCAATTGCTGGTGCTCGACGAGCCGATGTCGGCCCTCGACGAGGCCGGCATCCAGGTGTTCGAGCGCCTGCTCGGTGACTGGCGCCGCGCCGGCATCAGCGTGCTGTGGATCGAGCACGACCTGGAAGCGGTCAAGCGCCTCGCCGACCGCGTTACCGGTCTCAGCCGCCGGGTGCTGTTCGATGCGCCACCCGGTGAAGCCCTGACCCCGGAGCGCCTGCTCGGCCTGTTCTCCACCCACGCACGCACCGTGGAGGCCGTCCAGCCATGATCGACTATGAACAATTTCGCCTGCTGATCCAGGGCTGGGCCTCTTCCGGCTACCTGCCAGGCGCGCTGGCCTACGGTTTCGTGGTCAATGCGTTGCTCGCCGGCCTGCTGATCGGCCCGGTGCTGGGCGGCCTCGGCACCCTGGTGGTGGTCAAGCGCTTCGCGTTCTTCTCCGAAGCGGTCGGCCACGCCGCACTGACCGGCGTGGCCATCGGCATCCTGCTCGGCGAACCCTACACCGGCCCCTATGGCGCCCTGTTCGGCTACGCCTTGCTGTTCGGCATCCTGCTCAACTACCTGCGCAACCGCACGGGCCTGGCGCCAGACACGCTGATCGGCGTGTTCCTGTCGGTGTCCCTGGCCATGGGCGCCAGCCTGCTGCTGGTGCTGGCCGGGCGGATCAACGTGCACATTCTGGAAAACGTGCTGTTCGGCTCGGTGCTCACGGTCAACGGCACCGACCTGCTGGTGCTGCTGGTGGTCGGTGGCCTGGTCATGGGCCTGGCCCTGCCGCTGTACAACCGCATCATGCTGGCCAGCTTCAACCCGCAGCTGGCGGCGGTGCGCGGCGTGGCGGTGAAGACCCTGGATTACCTGTTCGTGATCCTGGTGACGCTGATCACCGTGGCGGCGGTCAAGGTCATCGGCGCGATTCTGGTCGGCGCCCTGCTGGTGATTCCGGCGGCCGCCGCGCGCCTGCTCAGCCAGTCGCTGAAAGGCTTCTTCTGGCTCTCGGTGCTGATCGCCACCGTCAGCACCTTGCTCGGCATTCTGCTGCCCATCGTGCTGGATCTGCCGATCCCCTCCGGCGCCGCGATCATCATGATCGCCGGTATCGCCTTCGCCCTCGCCGCCATCGCGCGCGGCGTCGTACCAAGCTTGAAAGGGAACCTGGGATGACCCATCGACTCCACCAACTGGGCCTCGCCCTGCTCCTCAGCCTGCCCGGCCTNGCCCTGGCNAAGGACGTCACCGTCCTGGTTTCGCAGCCGATCACCTTTGGCCTGGCCACTGACNTGCTCGACGGCACNNAGGTGCACATCGAGCGCGCCGCCCCCGCCACCCTGCCGGCCAGCCGCCAGGTGTCGTATTTCGCCGGGCGCGGCGCTGCCGCGCTGCAGAAGGTCGCCGTCGATGCCGATGCGGCCATCGCCCTGCGCTCGCTGTGGGCCGAAGACCCGCTCTACCCCATGGCCCGGCGCAGCAATATCCGTATCGTCGAGATCGACGCCGCCCGCCCGGTGGATGGTGCCCTGCCAGGCATCGCCATCCAGGCCGAAAGCGCCGGCGACAACGACCTGGCGGGCCACCCTTGGCTAGCGATCAACAACATGGGGCGCATGGCCGACGTGATGGCTGCCGACCTGGTGCGCCTGGCGCCGGACGCCAAGGCCAAGGTCGAGCAGAACCTCGCCGCCCTCAAGCAGCGCCTGCTCAAGCTCAATGCCCACAGCGAGCGCGAGTTGGCCAAGGCCGACAACCTGTCCGTGTACAGCCTGAGTGATCGCCTGGATTACCTGATCAGCGGCCTCAATCTGGACCTGGTCAGCAGCGACAGCCGGGATGACCGCGACTGGGATGGCGAAGCCCTGCAGTCGCTGACAGGCGCCCTGCAGGCAGACGACGTGGCCCTGGTACTGGCCCACCGCAACCCGCCCAAACCGGTGGAAGATGCGATCAAGGCCGCCGGTGTGCCGCTGCTGGTGCTGGAAACCGAGCAGGACGATCCAGTGGCCGAGCTGGAAGGCAATGTCGACAGGCTGGTCAAAGCGCTCGCGCAATGACAATCTGTGGAGAGCCACGCGGCTGAAAACAGCGCTACAACGAAAAGGCCCGATGCATGCGCATCGGGCCTTTTCTGTTGATTCTGGCAAATGGGCCGAACGGTTTGCCGTTGCAGTCTCCATCCCCGCCGCAAGCGAGCTGTTACAGCTCGGTGGCGTCTTCAGCGAACTCGGGTACGTCCTGTTCCACGGCACGGGACTCGAGCAGCTCTTCCTGATAATCGTCCATCTCTTTCTCCTTTCTCTCTTTGGTCTCGAACCGAGTCTATGAAGTCTGCGTGTCTGTTATATGACAGACATCAAGCCAGCCTGGTTCAGCATCCACTTCGCTCAGCGCTGGCCTGAGATACGTTACTACCAGGCTCTACGCTGCGGGTAAGCCAGACGTTACCGCCGATTACCGAGCCTTTGCCAATGGTGATGCGCCCCAGAATCGTGGCGCCGGCGTAGATCACCACATTGTCTTCGACGATCGGGTGGCGCGGCTGGCCCTTGTGCAACTGGCCACTTTCATCGCTGGTGAAGCGCTTGGCGCCCAGGGTCACCGCCTGGTAGATACGCACGTGGTTGCCGATGATCGCCGTCTCGCCGATCACCACGCCGGTGCCGTGATCGATAAAGAAGCTGTGGCCGATCTGCGCCCCCGGGTGGATGTCGATGCCGGTGGCGCCATGGGCGGTTTCCGCGGCGATACGTGCCAACAGCGGCAGGCCGGCGCGATACAGATGATGGGCCAGGCGGTGGTAGATCATCGCCAGCACGCCCGGGTAGCAAAGCAGCACCTCGTCGACGCTGCGCGCCGCCGGGTCGCCGTTGAAGGCCGCCACCACATCCTGATCGAGCAAGCGGCGCAGGGCCGGCAGCGCCGCCGCGAAGTCGCGGACGATGGCCACGGCCTGGCAATCCACATCACCGGCGCTATCACCTCGCTGGCGCGCCGCATAGCGCAGCTCCATACGCACCTGCGCCACCAGCGCGTTCAACGCGCGGTCCAGGGTATGGCCAACGTAATAGTCTTCGCTTTCTTCGCGCAGTTCGGCCGGCCCCAGGCGCATGGGGAACAACGCACCACACAGCCCGCTGAGAATCGCCGCCATGGCTTGGCGCGACGGCAGCTCACGGCCGCCCAGCTCGGGATTGCGCCCGGAATGGTTGCGCCATTCGGCGCGCGCGGCACGCAGACCGGCAACGGTCTGCTCCAGCTTCCAGTTGATCGGCCGGGATGAATACTCAGCCTCGGCGCCATCCTCGGTGCGGATGGCAAACTCGCCGTTCATTGAAACCTCAACTCGACATGCGGCCAGCGCCATCGGCCAGCCTGGACAGGGACAATACGGCGCGCCCGCAGGCGCGCTCAACTACTCGAACGTTATGAGCTTAGTGCGCAAAGGCATATCGCTCAGCCGTCCATGGCGGCAATCCCCGGTGCCATGCTGGCGATGCGCAGCGCCAGCCCTTCATAGGGTTCGAGCTGGATATGCAGCTCGCCTTCGGCAGACAGGTCGCCCAGCAGCCGCTCGTGGATGATGTCCACCACCGGCCCCGGCTCGACGTGCTCCAGGGTGATCACCTCGCTGATTGGTTCGGCGCCGAAGTTCAGCGCCGTGACCTGGATGCCACGCCCCGCCGGCAGCTCGTGCACCATGATCAGCAGCGCCGGGTGCTGGGTGACCGGCACGGCGATCTGCCGGCTCGAGGCCACACCGTGGGAGCGCCGCGCGGCGAACATGCGCCGAGCCTGGGAGGCGAACGACTGCGGGTCCTGCAGCTGCTCGGCGAGGCTGCCATACAGCTGCCGGGAACGCGGCAGGCCTTCGGCGGACAGCAGCGCGTCGGGGTCGAGATCGACCAGGTCGTAGCCGCCGCGGTTGATCCAGCGCGTGTCGCCCTCGGCGATCAAATCGGCGACCTGCTCGACGTCCAGGGGCAGCGCGCCAACCAGATCCCAGCCCGACAGCGCGACCACGCCAGGCTGCATGGCGTTGAACATCAGCAACAGCAGGTGCACGCGGCGAATCTGCTCGATATCGGCCTCGCTGATGGTGCTCAGGTCGCGAATGCCCAGGGCTGCGGTGATGATGCTCACCGTGGTACAGGCCACGCCGTTGGTGACGAACTTCAGGTTGTAGGGCGCATGCTCGCCGGTCAGGCGCTCGTACATCTCGCCGCGAATGTGCTCGCGCAGGATGCTGCCCGGCAGGCTCTGGCCGCGGAACACGTAGGTATCGTTGGCATGCAGGGTCCAGAAATGCACCAGCTCGAGGGTCAGCTCGTCATGGTTCTGCAGGGCGTGGATCAGCGACGCCGGNTCGATGCCGAAGTCATGCATCTGCTGCATCATCAGGCGCAGGAACTCCACGTCACCGGTCAACAGCGCGTGCTGGTAGGCCGGCCGGGTGATGAAGTCGTAGGACAGGTCGGCACCGCCCTGGGACATGGCGGCGATGTCGTCCAGGGTCAGGTTGAGTTCCTGGAAGCTGAACGCCCCGGCCTTGCGGATCATCCCGGCGAGCAGCTGGTTGCCGGTCAGCGACAGCGGGTGGCTCTCCGACCAGGCATTGCCCTGGCTGCGCCGTTCGACGCCAAGGAAGCCGTTGGCATCCAGGCGCAGCACCCGCGAGCCGATCACGTCGATGGCGTGCAGCGACTCACCGGTGACCAGCTGCTGGGCGGCGAAGGTCGGATCCAGCCAGTTCAGTGACGGCTGGCCTTCCTTGAAATAGTGCAGGTACACCCAGCGCCGCACCTTGCCATCGACCCCGGTGATCTCGCCGGTGGCGCTCCAGTCGGTTTCCTTGACGCCGGGTTCGAAGAAGATCACCCGCTGCAACTGGCCGACGATGTAATGCTTGTCACGCAACGCATCGACGGTGGCTGGCGACAGGTTGACCGAATCGCGGCCCTCGGGCAGCGCTGGCAGCAGCTCCCAGTCGGCCTCGGCGATCTCCACCATGTGATAGAGGCCGGGATAGTCGCCGTAGGCCATTTCCGCCAGGCGGAAATCCGCGCCCTTGCCGGTGTGCGAAGGAATCGAGTCGTCGATGGTCACCGCGTTGTGGGCCGCGGCCACCCGGCTCAGGTGCACCAGCTGTTCCTCACTGCCGAAGCGCGGGTCGATCTCCAGGCTGATGCGGTCGAAGTTGCCGTCCACGGTGGGCGTGTATTCGCGCCCCTGCAAACCACCGGAGCGACGCAGCGGCCCGGTGTGGATGCCCTGCACGCCGAGTCGGAGAGCGCCGACCACAGGCGTTCGTCGCCAAGCGCCTGCAGCACCGAGCCGTCGGGCGAGGTAATGATCGAAGCCGGATAGACCGCCAGCCATACCGAGGCTACCGCCGTGACGCTGCGTGGCCGGGCCAATGCGTAGGGTTGTTGCCACAAGCGGGCCTGGCCCGAATACAGGCGCATGCGCTGGCGGGCGGCGTGCAGCATGGACTGCTCGACCAACCAGTTGATCTGTTGTTCATCTGCCATAGCGATCCCGGGGGGCGAAGGGATGGATCGCGAACGGCCGGGCCGTCCGCTGGTTCTAGAATTTCAGAACCAGCGGCGAGGGCTTCGTTCAGATTGATTGCGGCGCCTGCAGCGGCCCGTTCAGTGATCCTGCTGGGCTTTGAGGTAAAGCAGCAGGCTGTCGATCTTCTGCTGATCGCCAATGCCCCAGAAGCGCATCTTGTTGCCGGGCACCACGCTGTCGGAGTCCTTGATGAAGGCACTCAGGGTATCGCGGTCCCAGACCAGATCCGCTTGCTGCATGGCGGGCGAATACCGGTAGTCCTGGGTGGCGCCGGCATGCCGGCCGAAGATGCCATTGAGCTGCGGCCCGAAGGCGGCGCGCGCGCCCGGCCCGACATTGTGGCAGTTGCCACAGACGCGCTTGAACAGCGCCTCGCCAGCGGCGATGTCGGCTTCAGCCTGGGCCGTCTGAGTGAGCAGTGCAGCGGCGGTGATAAGCAGGCCGAGACCAACCAGGCGTCGGCACGGCAGAGGGATCGGTAAAAAAACGGTCATTGGCACGCGAGCGGTTGCTGCAAAGGGGCCGCCAGTATGCCCCAGCGCAGTGGCCGATTCATTGATCTGCGCTAGCGAAAGATCAACGACTGGTGAGCACCGGCTCCCGCCCTCGCCCCCGTGCCGACGGCGAGCGCTACCGAGCCGGCGGCCAGCGCCGCGTCGCCACAGGCGAATACGCCCGGCACGCTGGTTTCCTGGGTTTCCCCGGTTTGCAGATACAGGCCCATCGGCCCTTCGACCAGGGTGCAACCGAGCTGCTCGGCCAACGGGCTGTTCTGATGGGTGCGCGGCATCACGAACAGCCCGTCCAGCGCCGCCGTACGGCCGTCGGCCAGGTTGACCTCGAGGCGCTCGCCACTGATCGACAGCACGGGGTCCGGCTCGACCACCACGCCACGGCGCGCCAGCTGTTCGAGCTGCTCGGCATCGGGCACGAAGGCGCCGTTGAGAAAGAACGTGGTGCTGCCCCAGTCCGGCAGCATCAGAGCATGGTGGATCGACAGGGGCGAGACCGCCAGCACGCCAATGCGCCCCTGATCCAGCTCGTAACCATGGCAATACGGGCAGTGAAACACATGGCGCCCCCAGCGTTCGGCCAGCCCGTCGATGGCGGGCAGCTCATCGCGCACGCCGCCGGCCAGGATCAGCCGCCGGGTGGCCTGCACCTGGCCATCGCGCAGCCTCACCACGAAGCCTTCGCCGTCACGCTGCACCGCAGTGGCCTCGCCCACCTGCCAGCTGACGTTCGGGTAGTCCATCAGCTCGGCACGGCCATCGGCGGCGATGTCGTCCGGCGCGCGCCCGTCCTGGCCGAGAAACCCGTGGGAATGGCTGGCAAAGCGATTGCGCCGCACCCCGGCGTCGATCACCAGCACGCGGCGCCGGGCACGGGCCAACTGCAGCCCCGCGGACAGGCCGGCATAGCTGCCGCCGACGATGATTGCGTCATAACTCATGGCGTTACTCCTCCATGGTGGGCTCGGGAGAACACCGAGCCATCATGCAACACCATAAGTTACATAATGGAACAGCGTCAACCTCTCGTAACTTCATTCATTACGAATCATACTCGTGGCCATCGCCGCCGCCCCGAGACGCCCATGAGAAACGACACCCGGTTGTCCCGCATGCTGCACGTGCTGATCCACATGGATCGCCACGAACAGCGCACCACCTCGGAAACCATCGCGCGCATGCTGGAAACCAACCCGGTGGTGGTGCGGCGCACCATGGGCCTGCTGCGCGACAAGGGTTACGTGACCTCCGACAAGGGCCACAAGGGCGGCTGGGCGCTGGCCAGGCCGCTGAGCGAGATCACCCTGCTGGACATTCACCAGGCCCTGGGTGCGCAGTCGATCTTCAGCATCGGCCTGGCGACCGACAACCCCACCTGCCTGGTCGAGCAGGCCGTCAACCACGCCCTCGGGCAGGCGTTCGACGAGGCCCAGGCGCTGCTCCTGCAGCGGCTGGCGTCGATCAGCGTGGCGTCCCTGGCGGAGGATTTCGACGCGCGCTACCGGGCCCTCGAGGTGCCGTGCAAGAACCTCTGAGTACGGCCTTGGCCGGGCTTACAGGTCGCGGAACAGGTCGTGGGCGTTGAGCAGCGCGTAGGCGATTTCCGGGCGCCGCTCCAGGCCGCGGCGAATCGCAGCGGGAATCGCCTGGCGGGTCTTGCGGCACAGGCCGGGGAAGTTGTGCACCTCGATGGCGATGCCGCGCATGCTGCGCACTTCGTTGAACCCCGGTGCCACCTCGACGCGAATCCCCAGCTGCTCGAACATGCGCTGCTGCAGGCGCTCGAGGTCTTCGAGGCTGGCCAGGTTTTCCAGGCGCTCGAGCAGGCGTTTCTCTTCGCTCTTGGTCAGCATCAGGATGCGCTGATGCGCGCCGGGGGCTTCCAGCAGCTGCTCGCGCTGGCAGTCGCAGGCGCCCGGTGGGCAAGGATGGCGGATCGGCAGGGACGAATTCATGGCCTGCATCATAGACAGGCAAACGGCTCATTGACCATGGTCAATGAGCCGTCGGGCGCCCTCGCCTATCAGGCACTCAGTTTGAAGCGCCCCACCAGGGTATTGAGGCCCTGGGCCAGGTGCGCCAGTTCGCTGCAGGCCGCGGCCGTCTGGTTGGCACCCGAGGCGCTCTGGATCGACAGGTCGCGGATGCTCACCAGGTTGCGGTCCACCTCGCGGGCCACGTGGGCCTGCTCTTCCGATGCGGTGGCGATCTGCAGGTTGCGCTCGTTGATCATGCCGATGGAGTCGACGATCTGCTCCAGGGCGACACGCGCATCGTCGGCGACCTGCAGGGTGTTGGTGGCCTCCTGGCTGCTGCCGCGCATGGCCTGCACGGCCTTGTCGGTACCGGTCTGGATCGCCGCGATCATCTGCTCGATTTCCTGGGTCGAGGCGGAGGTGCGATGGGCCAGGCCTCGTACCTCGTCGGCCACCACCGCGAAACCGCGGCCGTGGTCACCGGCGCGGGCCGCTTCGATGGCGGCGTTGAGGGCCAGCAGGTTGGTCTGTTCGGCCACGTTGCGGATCACGTCGAGCACCTTGCTGATGTCACGGGCCTGGTCGGCCAGCCCCTGCACCTGGTCGGATGCCTGCATCACGTTGCTCGACAGGTTGCGAATCGCCGACACGGTGCGGGCCACGTGCTGGTTGCCGGCGTTGGCCGACACCGTCGACTCGCGTGAAGCATCCGAGGCGCCACTGGCGTTGCGCGACACCTCGTCGACCGCCGAGCTCATCTGCGTCACCGCGGTGGCCGCCTGGTCGATCTCGGCATTCTGGCTCGACAGGTTGCGGGTGCTCTCCTCGGTCACCGAGGCCATCTCTTCGGCGGCAGCGGCCAGTTGGGTGGACGAGTCGCTGATCTGCCGGATGGCATCGTTGAGGTTCTTCTGCATGGTCGCCTGGGCGGCGAGCAGGCGTGCTGCCTCATCCTTGCCGGTCACCAGCACGGTACGGGTCAGGTCGCCCGAGGCGATGGTCTCGGCACTCTGCAGTGCTTCGCGGATCGGCGCGGCGATGGAGCGGGTCAGCAGGGTCGCCAGCAGTATGGTCAGCAGCACCGCGACGCCGATGGTCACCAGCACACCAGTGCGGCCATGTTCAAAGATGGTGTGGGCATTGATGCCGGCCTGCTTGGCGCCTTGCATGTTGTAGGCAGTCAGCTCGTCGAGCTGTTGCTGCAGGCTGGTGCCGGCCTCGCGCACCTCGCCGTTGGCCAGCGCCAGCGCCTGGGGCAATTGGCCCTGGCGCAGGAATTCGACGATCCGCTGCTGACCGCTCAGGTAGGCCTGGGCACCGCTGTTGACCCGCGCAAAGAGGCCGCGTTCGGCCTCGGTGCTCACCAGTTGCCTGCCGTACTGCTCCAGCACCTGCTGCAGCGCGTCGCGATATTGCTGGGCGACAGTTTCGTCGATGGTCCGGTCGCTGGTGGTTTCGACCACGGCCAGCATGCGCAGGGTTTCCAGGCGGATGTTGAGCAGATCCTTCTGCAGCTCGCCGCTGGCCTGGATGCTCGCCATCCAGTTGGTTTCGATCTCCTGCTCGGCTGCGTAGAGATCACTCAGCTTGAACAGGGAGAACACGCCCAGCGCCATCACCAGCAGGGTAATGAGCGCGAAGCAGAAAGCGGCGCGGGGAGCGATATTGAAGCTACGAAGGTTCATGGTGGCACCAGATGAAGGGGTGTTCTACCAACCACTCCTTGTCGGCCCAGCAGATGCGCTGCCGGTTCCGACATACGCATTTACAAAATAGCAAAACGCCATCACGGAGCACGTTAAATAAATCTATCGCCACGATACAAAGTGCCGGGCTTTTGCAATCAAACCTGACTAGTCGGCCAGATTAGGGTCTGTTGCCGTTTCACGCACGGCCGCGCCGGAGCTCGTTTGGCCGCGAGGCAAGGCACGAGCCGCGAAGTTTAGCTGGCTAAATGAGCCGGCGAGAAACGCCGCCTCGCGGCAAAACGGGCCCNGCCCTTCGGGTGGGGCCGCCTAGGTTGCGCGGGAAGTCTCGCCATGTGTCGTTGGAGGACTTGGAAAGGGAATGCCATTCCCTGCGTCCTCCGCCTAGCGGATCGCCGCCCGGCCTGGCGAGATTTCTCGCGGCAACGCGGCTCGCGTTGAAACGGCAACAGACCCTAGGGGCTACTGGCGCTTTGGCGCGCAATCTTTATCATCCGCGCGCGAGTATGGGGAACTCCAGCCCACCGCCCTGGTGTCGAACCCCGAGTCCGATGTCAGGCGCTGCGCAACAGCCGCCCGGCCCTTTCACCCCAGNAAAGGAACGATTGATGAGCATTCACAGCAACGCGGGGCTGCTTCCCGACGAGCACAGCCTGGTCAACCTGCCCCGTCTGGTGGCGCGCTACTACAGCGAACGCCCGGACCCGAGCGACCCCGCTCAGCAGGTGGCCTTCGGCACCTCGGGCCACCGCGGTTCTTCGCTGAAGAACAGCTTCAACGAATGGCACATCCTCGCCGTGACCCAGGCGATCTGCGATTACCGCCGCGGCCAGGGCATCGACGGCCCGCTGTACATCGGCATGGACACCCATGCGCTGTCCGAACCCGCTTTCGTTTCCGCCCTGGAAGTGCTGGCCGCCAACCGCATCGAAACGCGTATCGATGCCGGCTGCAGCGAAACCGCCGGCGAGCCGGGCTACACCCCGACCCCGGCGATCTCCAAGGCGATTCTCGATTACAACAAGGGCCGCAGCAGTGGCCTGGCCGACGGCATCGTCATCACCCCGTCGCACAACCCGCCGGCCGATGGCGGCTTCAAATACAACGCCAGCAACGGCGGCCCCGCCGATACCGGCGTGACCAAGTGGATCCAGGAGCGCGCCAACGAGTTGCTGGTGGCTGGTCTGAACGGCGTGCAGCGCATCGACTACGCCAGCGCCCTGAAAGCGCCCACGACTCAACGTCACGATTTCATCGAACAGTACGTCGGCGATCTCGAGCAGGTGCTCGATCTGCAGGCGATCCGTGGCTCGGGCCTGAAGTTCGCGGTCGACCCGCTGGGCGGCGCCGGGGTGCACTACTGGACGCGCATCGCCGAGCGTTTCGGCCTGCCGCTGGAGGTGCTGTCGACCCGTATCGACCCGACCTTCCGCTTCATGCGCCTCGACTGGGACGGCAAGATCCGCATGGACTGCAGCTCGCCCCATGCCATGGCCGGGCTGATCGAGAACAAGGACCGCTTCGACGTGTCCTTCGCCTGCGACACCGACCATGACCGCCACGGCATCGTTGCCCGCTCGGTGGGCCTGCTCAACCCCAACCACTACCTGGCGGTGGCCATCGAGTACCTGTTCACCCACCGTCCGCAGTGGGCCGCCCAGGCGGCCATCGGCAAGACCCTGGTGTCCTCCTCGATGATCGACCGCGTGGCCAAGGGCATCGGCCGCGAAGTGGTGGAAGTGCCGGTGGGCTTCAAGTGGTTCGTCGACGGGCTGATCGAAGGCCGCTTCGGCTTTGGCGGTGAAGAGTCCGCCGGTGCCTCGTTCCTGCGCAAGGACGGCAGCGCCTGGTCGACCGACAAGGACGGCATCATTCTCGGCCTGCTGGCGGCGGAAATCACCGCGGTGACCGGCAAGGACCCAGGCGAACGCTACCAGGCGCTGACCGAGCGTTTCGGCGCGCCGGTCTACCAGCGTATCGATGCCCCGGCGGATCGCGAGCAGAAGGCCCGCCTGGGCAAGCTGTCGGCGTCCCAGGTTACCGCCAGCGAGCTGGCCGGCCAGCCGATCACCGCCATCCTCACCGAGGCCCCGGGCAATGGCGCGGCCATCGGCGGGCTCAAGGTGGTCACCGACAACGGCTGGTTCGCCGCCCGCCCGTCCGGCACCGAAGACGTCTACAAGATCTACGCGGAAAGCTTCGAGGGCGATGCCCACCTCAAGCGTATCCAGAGCGAGGCCAAGGCGCTGGTCGACAGCGTGCTGGCAGGCTGACCAACAAAAACGCCCGGCATCAGCCGGGCGTTTTTTTGCTCGAGTCGAAAAGCCGGACGGCTGACTACACGACTTGCGCGCCCTGCAC
>JGI26054J46599_1000304_pt1 | contig 12764 bp, 6 predicted proteins | sample HigsolmetaGSP16D_FD_46599 | JGI IMG/M metagenome (IMG submission 46599) | reverse complement strand
GCCGCGCACGCCCGGGCAACTGGCTGACATGGTGGGCATCACCACCCGCCAGCTGGAGCGGCTGTTCCGCCAGCACCTGAACACCACGCCGGTCACCTTCTACCTTGCCCTGCGCCTGGACAAGGGCCGCCAGCTGCTGCGCCAGAGCGACCTCAGCGTGCTGGAGGTGGCCCTGGCCTGCGGCTTCGACTCGGCCTCCTACTTCGCCCGCCGCTACCGCACCCGCTTTGCCGTCAGCCCGCGCGAAGACCGCCATCAGGCCTAGGTGGCGCGGGCGATCAGCTCACCTGCTCCAGCCACTTGTCGATGTCCTTGCGGCTGATCTTGCCATCGGACTTGGTGTTGTTGGGGTGGAAGCGGATGGTGTCGAGGAACTCGAAGAATTCCTTGTTCTCCATCAGGAAGCGCACCGCGTCGATGTCTTCCTTGGANTTGTCGAAACGGTCATCGCCGTTGAGCAGCTTGTTGAAATCCTTGTCGCTGATGATGTCATCGCTGCCCTGCCACTGCTCCCAGTTGTCGACGATGCGCTCGATCTTGTCCTTGTTGTCGCGATAGAACTCGGCGTCGAACTTGTCGCTGTGGGTGACCAGATCCTGCATGTTGTCGGTGAACCAGTCATCGTCGATGCGCCCATCCTTCTCGACCTTCTCGGTGAATTCCTTGTAGTGCTCGGGTTGCGCCTCCCAGACGGGAATGTCCTCGGGGTACCAGGCATCGAAGCGGTCTTCGTACTTGCCCTCGTAATAGTTGTACTCGTAGCCCATGTGCACCAGGTAGTTGAGCTTGTCGCCCCACTCCTTTTCCAGCACGCCATCCTTGTCCAGCTCGCGGAAGTAGTCGCGTACCTTCTCGACCGTCTCCTCGCTCTTCTTCAGGGCGACCACGCCGCCGATGATGGCGCCGATGAAACCCAGTACCGCACCCACACCACCGGCAGCGGCGGCAACCACCCCGGCAACGGCCGCCGAACCGACGCCAATGGCTGCCGCCAGGCCGGCCCCGCCCATCACCAGCCCGGCGGTGCCGCCGACCAGCTGCAGGCTCTTGGCGGCGAACTGTTCGGGCGTGCCACCTTCCTTGCGCAGCTTGTCGATGCCCATGCCGCCGAGTACCAGGTCGAGCACCCCACCCACCACGTCGGCAGCGCCGCCGATGGTCGACANCAGCTCCCCCCACCCAGCGCAGCCGATCGGCCTCGGGCACCTTGCTCAAATCCGGGTTCTTGTCGGTGATGTTGAGAAAGCTGGTGCGCGCCGCGTCACGCTGCTCCGGCGGCAGCTGTTCGATCAGGTCCTCGACTGCCGGACGTGATTTGCGGGTGGTGTCATCGAACTCCTTCCAGAAATTTTCAGCGGTGAAATCCTTGCCCATGTCGAGCTGGGGCAGCTCCTTGAGGTTATCGAGCTTCTGCTGCCGTTCCTTGAGTTCGATGGCGTCGGTTTCCGACACGTCCCTGGGTTTGAAATGCTTGTCCCAGACGGTTTCCTTGAGGCTCTTGCCCAACCCCAGCGTATCGGCAATGCTCGGTTTGCCCGGGCTACTCGGGGTGCGGAACAGTTCTTCATAGGCCCCGGTGACCATGGTGGCCATCGGCGAGATCATGCTGATGGTGGTCACGAAGTTCTTCGCCGCCTCGATGCGCTCGGCCGGCGTTTCGCCGAAGTTCAGCCCGCCATCGGAGAGCTTGTAGATCCCGGCGACCATCGAGATCAANCCGGCGCCGGAACTCAGTACCCCGGTCTTGCCTAGCTTGCCCANTACCCCGGCGACACCGTCGCGCTCGGCCAGGGGGACTTTCGCCACCGCCTTTTCGATCTTCTCGGCGGTGATGGCACCGGAATTCCCCGAGGGGTCGTTGATGCTCGCCTTGGCGCTGTCCTTGAGCAGCTGGGTCAGCGGCTCCCGGGAGTTTTCCGCGGCGGTGACCAGCTTCTGCTCCTCGGCATTCAGCTCGGGCTTGGCCTGGCCCTTTTCCTTGCCGCCGCCGAAGAAGTAGTTGTAGATGTCGGTACCGCGCTTGGTACCCAGCACCGAGGTCATCATGGTGGTCAGCAGCGTGGAGACCATGTCGGTGGTGGCCTTGTCGACGTTCTCCTCGCCGACGCCTTCGACACCATCCTTGTACAGCTCGTTGAGCTGGTCGATGGGAATGCCGAACTTGAACTCGGTGTCGATCTGCGCCGCCAGCTCCGAATCGAGCAGGCTGAGTGACTGCATGTCGGCGGCATAGCGGGCCGCCGCGCCTTCGGGGTTGTCCTTCTCCAGCGCCTCGAGCGCCTCTTTGTACTCGGGGTCGCGCAGGGTCTCGGCCAGCTTGTCCTTGAAGCCGTCCTTGTCCTCGACCTTGTCGATCGCCTCCTTGAGAAAACGATCGTTGTCGGCGGCGATGTCCTCATCGGTCATCAATGCCAGCAGCTCCTCGCCGAGCTTGCCCTCGTCCACCAGCCCGCGCATTTCGGCCGGGTTCATCTCCTTGGGATCCTTGCCATAGCTGGTGGTGGTGCTGTTGAAGGCGCCGTTGGTGGTGCTGTAGGGCAGGTACTGGAAGCCGCCGCTGAGCATCGCCCGGGCTTCGAGCAGGCGCAGGTACTTGGCTTCCTTGGAGTCGGACGGCTTGTCCTTGTAGGCCTCCTTGAGATTGTCGTAATACAGCTCGCCAACGGTCTTGGCCTTGCCGTCCTTCTTCTCGCTGGTTTCGGCGAGCATCAGGTCGGTTTCCTTGGCCGGCGGCAGGTCGCGATCCTCGAATGCCTTGTCGACGGCGCCTTGCTGCTTCTCGGTCTGCACCCCGCTGAGGTTGGCGAAGTGCTCCGGCGTGACACTCTCGATGACGATGAACTTGCCACGCCGCGGCGTTTCCACGGCAAGCACGCCCGGCGCCAGGGTCTCCACCTTGGTGCCATCGGTGACCACCGGAATGTCGTCCCGGGCGCTCATCACCTTGTAGCCATCATCCTCGATCTTGCTCTCGATCTTGTCGCGGGTCTCGGCCAGCTCCTTGACCTTCTTGTAGGCTTCCGGCGAGACCTCCTTGGAGACCGCGTACTTGCTGCCATCGGCGGTGGTGAACAGGGCCGTGTCGTTCGCACCATAGGAACCGCTGTTGTCGACGGTCAGCTGGAAGCCGTGGACAGGGTGATACACCGCCGCGCTCATATCCATGTAGCCGTCTTCGATGAAACGCAGATCGCCCAGCTCGGGAATCTGCTCGGCCGAGGTGACCACCTCGAACCCATAGGCTTCGCGCTTGCCAAGCCAGAGCTCATGCTCCTCGGACAGTTCCTTCTCGGTCCAGGCCGGCGGCCCGGCGACGTCACCGGCATCCAGTTTTTCCTTGGCCACCTGGTGCAGCCGCGGGTTCACGCCGGCGTGCACCAGCACCTGATCGCCGTTTTTCATGGTCACCAGCAACAGGTCGTCCCAGAGCATGAGGCGGTGGCCGCTGGACGACAGCCATTCGGTCTCGACGTTGACGATGTCCTCTTCCTTCCACTGGTGATTGCTCTCGGCCAGCGGCGGCTTGCCGTCCAGGTAGGGGCCGCGGTACTCCTTGTAGGCCTCGATGCCTTCCTTGTCGAGCTGCCCGCCCTTGCCCTGCGCTTCGCGCAGCTTGTCGTCGAACTCGGTATCGCCGGTTTCCCCGGTCACACGCTCTGGTCTTGTTGTATCGATGGTGCTCATCGGCTCTGCGCTCCGGCTCGATAAGTGGACAAGGTCGCAAAACGGCGCTGCGCTCCTTGTGCGAAAGAAGATGGCTATGGCACTTGTTGAACGGCGCAGGCAACGCGTGACGCCCCACCAAATTGACGGAAACGAGAACGGTGCACGCAAAAAGGCGCGGCCTGCTGCCCTCTCATTCAAGCAATCGAAACAAAGATGTAACAACCTGATCGCGACGGATTTCGCAGCTTTTCACGGCGACACATGGCCCTTAACAGGACGCAAGGGCGGCGCTGAACAGACTGTCAGGAGCAANGCGACATGCGATCGACCACGCTCGATGCACCCTGCCCGGGTCGGATTCCCGAACAGCTTTTGCAGCCTTATCCGAAGTTCCGAACGCGCCAGACCGGCCGAACCTCCGTGGCCATTCACAATCAATCAGTTAGCGAACGCCGAGACCCGTTCCGGTACGGCACGTTAATTGCGAAGTACACCCCGCCTCTGATCGACACCGCTTTGCAGCACTGCGGTGATATACAAAAACAAGTACGTTCTGGAGGGATCTTCTTGCCTATTCAAACTGCCGCACCGGCACGTTCCGCCAGCGACCGCCGCGTCGGGCCGCCACGCGAACCGAACCCGAGCATGACGCGGTGCGCCTGGGCGCAACGGTCACCCGTGCGTACAACAACCATAATCCTCGAGGGACTATAGGCATGTATTCGACCACTCTCGGCACCACCACCACGCCGACCGAGACGCCTTACGACCATGCACCATTCAGCAGCGAAGGCGCTGTGCGGTTCGGCCCTTTCATTCTCTACCCACGCCAACACCTGCTGCTCAAGCACGGTGAGCCGGTCAGCCTGGGCAGCCGGGCGCTGGACCTGTTGATCGCCATGGCGGCGCGGCCGGGAGAGCTGCTGGAGAAATCCGAGCTGATCGCCTGCGCCTGGCCGAAGGTCATCGTCGAAGAGTGCAACCTGCGTGCACAGATCGTCGCCCTGCGCCGGGTGCTCAGCGAAGACGAAACCGGCTTCGAATACATCGTTACCGTGCCGGGCCGGGGTTATCGCTTCGTGGCACATACCGAACCCTACGCCACTGGCAGCGAGCCCAGCATGGCAGAGCGCCTGCCCTCGCTGCCCAGCCTGATCACCCGGCCGCTGGGCCGAGATACGGTGCTGCAACGCCTGGCCGAACAGCTGCAACAGACGCGCCTGGTGTCGCTGGTAGGCCCCGGCGGCATCGGCAAGAGCACCGTCGCGCTGGCACTCGGCAACCAGCTCGCCGGCGAGATGGCCTATGCCACCTGTTTCGTCGACCTCAGCGAAATCGACGAGGACAGCCGCATCCCCCACGCCCTGGCCGAGGCACTGGGCCTGCAGGCCAGCAGCGATCCCCTGCGTGAGGTGGTGCAGCACCTGCAGCAACGGCGTCAGTTATTGATTCTGGACAACTGTGAGCAGGCGCTGGACGGCACGGCGCTGGTGGTGGAAACCCTGCTCAAGTGGACCCCCGATTGCGCCATCCTGGCCACCAGCCGCGAGCCGCTGCGCACGGCCGGCGAGCAGATCGAGCGCCTGCTGCCGCTGCAGCTGCCCGCTGCCTGCGAGCACCCGAACGCCGAGCAGGCGCTGGGCTATCCGGCCATCGAGCTGTTCGTGGAGCGGGTGCAGGCCAGCGACACNGCNTTTACCCTCAACGACGGCAACGTGGCGGACGTGATCAACATCTGCCGCAAGCTCGACGGTATTCCCCTGGATATCGAAATCGCCGCCACCCGGGTCAGCGCCTTTGGCCTGGGCCCACTGGCCGAACTGCTGGACGGCGAGTTCCGCCTGCAGATGGAGGGCCGCCGTACCGCCCCGCCTCGTCACCGCTCGCTGCGCGCCACCCTGGACTGGTCCTACCAGACCCTGGCGCCCGCCGAACAGGCGATGCTGCGCCTGGTGGCGATCTTCAACGGCACCTTCACCCTGAACGCCGTGCGCGCCCTGGTCGAAGGCGACGCGATGCTGCCGGGTGACCCGCTGCCGCTGATCGAAAGCCTGGTGGACAAGTCGCTGTTGATCGCCCACCGCGACGACACCCTCAAGTACTACCAGATGCCCAAGAGCGAGCGCCTCTACGCGCTGGAGAAGCTTGACCAGACCGGCAGTACCCAGCGCCTGGTCGCCCGCCATGCCGCCTATGCACTGGGGGTGGTGAAGAAGGCGGCCAGCCAGCTGGATGCCGTGGTGCCGGAAGCCTGGAAGAACCTCTACGGCGCGGAGAGCGACACCATCCGCTCGGCGCTCACCTGGGCCTGCTCCACCGACGGCAACCAGTCCCTGGGCCTGGAACTGACCTTGGCGGCACTCGGCCTCGGCCCCTACCGTGATCGCTCATCGAGCCCGCGGGTGGAACCGCCGGCCGCGCAGCAGCCGTTGCGCCAGCAGGTTCGCTGAGCACAGAAGATCAGGGCATCGTGGCCGGAAGGCGGCCGCCACGACAGATCCTGANCGCCTGGAACCTGAGGGCCTGCCAGTANGCACAGGCCAGCCGTGGTCACTTGCACAGCGCCTCACGGGTGCGAATTGTGGTGAATATCCGCTGCACAGAAGCGGAGCGCTGCATCCTTTGTCATAACCTCTGCAAAACCCACCCTTCTGTGCGTTTTGCATGACGCGTTCACGGCAAGCGGAGCAAACCATGACCACCATTCACCAGGGCGACCGCCTCGCTACGCAGCCGGGCAGCGGCGCCTCCTTCGACCAGGTTCTGAAGCACTCGCGCCTGTTGTCCAGCAAACCTGCCGATGGCTACCGCCAGGCCAAGCCGGAGCAGGCGCCGCCGCGCCTCGAGGAGTACGAGCGCATCGAGGCACCCGGGCAGGTGGCGGCCGATACCGTGCGCTATGTCACCCGCGACGGCGAGCAGGTGATCGTCTATCGCTCCAGTACACCGGCGCTCTACCAGCGGGTGGTAGAGGATCACTACACCCTCACCGCCCAGGCCGACGGCTATACCCTGGCGGTCGACAACAACGATACCCTCGCCTATTACGAGCACATCACCAGTATCGACACCCGCAATGCCGAGAGCGGCGTCATCACCTACCAGTTCGGCGCCAACCAGTGGGTCATCACCCAGAGCCATACCCCCGACACCTTCAAACGCCTGCTGCACATGGAGCAGGTGCTTGCCTACAAGAACGACGGTTACGCCCTGCTCGGCGCCCAGCAGACCCTGCCCATGAGCAGCACGGCCTACCGGAGCATCGAAACCCTGGGCGACGGCCTGACCCGGGTCGAGACCAGCGACGGTCAGCGCTACATCGTCTCTGCCCAGTTGAATCCCCAGGCCCATCAGCAACTGCAGTACCTGAGCGAGGTACGTGGCCAGATCGACGCCGCTGGCCAGCAGGGCTACGGGGTCGTGGAATCGCTGCCAGCCGACTATGACATCGACAAGCTGCAGGTCGAGCGCATCGACAAGCAAACCGGACTTATCCAGTTCCGCTACGACGGGCAGGCCTACCTGCTCGCGCCCGGTGACGCCAGCGAGGCCGAGATGCAGCTGCCCGCCGGCGTGCGTATCGGCCTGGCGGGTGCCAACGAGCGGTCGCCGAGCCTGGAGTTGCGCGGCTCGCGGCTCTACGATCTGCTCGCGGCATTGAAGCAGACCGAAGGCAGCGTCGCCCATGACGCCCTGGTCAATGCCATCAAGAATGGTGACAGCCTGGCCAGCGACGCCAACGAGCCCGTTGCGCTGGCCGAGATCGACAACGTGCATGCCTTCAGTGAGGGCGGCGTGCAGGTCATCACCCTCAAGGACGGCAGCAAGGTGGTCGCCATCCAAGCCCTGGCGCCGGACTCGTTCAAGGCCTATGCCCAGGCGGCCGAGGTGCTTGCCGGCATCGCCCGGGCCGAGGGCGATGGCTACCGCCTGGCAGACGCTGATCACTACCTGCCCTCCACCGAAGACATCGCCAGCATGGGTGGCGTTGGCGAGTACGGCCCCGGCCTGATCGCCTTCACCTATCGCAAACCCGGCGGCGAGGAAGAAAAGCTGATCGTCAGCGAAGCGACCAACCCGGAGTTGTTCGCCCAGGTGGCGGGGCACCGTGACGAGGTCACCCTGCAGATCAATGACCTCGATGCGCTGCGCAGGGAACACGGCCTGCCGCCGCTCGCGGAGGTCAGCATCAACGAGCTGCCGACCAGCGAAAGCAACGAGGACGGGCAAACCCTGAACGTGCAGGAGCTGGCCCTGCAACGCATGATCGAGACCTATCGCGAGGGCGTCAAAGACGGCAGCATCGCCGCCGACGACCCGCGCGCCCGCTTCCTGCGTGCCCTGGAAGCCAAGAGCATGGCCGAGAACGGCATGTCGATCATTCCCGAGCACGGCCGCGGCTACAAGGCCGATGCCAGCGACCCCATCGACGTAACCAGCCGGGATGTGCGCGAAGAGATATTCGATGTCCAGGCCATCGACGAAACCCTGGCCGAACTGACCAGCGACGAGACCGTCGCGGCCGACCTCGCGCGTTTCGACAAGGAGGCCAGGGACAAGGTGGTTGGCGGGCCGGAGAAGATCGCCGAGGTCGAGGAAAGGCTGAAAAGCAGCGCCAACTCCGAGGCGTTCCGGACCTACATCAAGGCGCTGGAAGCCGAGGGCAAGGGCGAACTGGCGCAGCTGGAAATCCAGCAGACCTACCTCAACCTGGCGCAGATCGACCCGCAGGCGGCCGAGCAGTTTCTCGGCGACCTGAGCCGCGACAGCATGATCATGGACCTCGATGCGATCATGGCCGACCCCAGCCAGATCAGCGAGGACAACAGCTCGCTGGCGGCGATCGACACCACCAACTACTGGCTGCGGGCGGCCCGGGCCATCCCCGATATCCCCTCGCACCTGATCAGCAGCTGGGAAACCACCCTCCAGAAGTTCGCGCTGAACAAGAACGATGCGGCGGCGTTCAGCAAGATCTACGCAGAGCTGGGTGATACCTACATGCGTAACGGCGTGGTCACCGATACCGACATCCAGCGCGCGTTCAATGCCGAGAACAATGCCTTCCGCTCGCTATCCTCGACCGAGCGGGACAACCTGACCAAGATGTTCACCACCATGAAGGACACCGGCACCCTCGGCTCGGTGTCCGGCATCTTCGGCCTGGCCCGTGGCATTTACCAGCTGCACGGCAATCCGGGTAACCTGGCCAGCACCCCGGAAGGACGACTGGCCATCGCCGCTGACTTCATCACCTTCGCCAGCTTCTCCAACAGTTTCCTCACCCTGGGCTCGAAGACCTACGACACCATCCTCAACACCAAGGTGTACGAGCACCTGGGGCTGAGCAAAAGCATCCCGGAAATGTGGGGCAAGCTGCCGCCTGTGGCACCACCCGATGTCAATGTGGATGCCAACCTGGCCAAGCACCTGGCCGGCCAGGGCTTTATCAGTGACATACCATCCGTCTACGTTCACGACGAGAGGGGCGGTGTCACCCAGGTGATTGCCGGCCCCGACTATGGGACGGACAACCCCAACAAGGTTCCCAACGTCGCCAACCGCGACCACTACGCCAACTTCGATGCCGAGGCCTTCAAGCGCGGTTACCTGGACGGCGCCGGCAACACCAAGTACCGCATCGCCGATGCCAGCACGGGGCACCGTATCGCCGGTTCGGTATCGCGCTTCATTGGCTCTTCCGCCGACCTGGCTGGCGCGGTGACCGGCATCGTGCTGGGCGCCTTCGGCATCCGCGACGGCCTCAAGAACGGCGACTCACTGCAGACGGCCGCAGGCTTTCTCGGGGTGTTCGGTGGCTTGAGTGGCGTGGCGGCCGGCGTGGCCAGCGTCAACGGTGCCTGGGGCATCATCGGCGGTTCGGCAGGCCGCATCATTGCCGCTGCCGGGCCGGTGGGCTTCCTGATTTCGGCCGGCCTGGGCTTCATCGGCGCGATCCTGGGCACCATCAAGTCCCACAAGCTGCACAAGGTCTCCATGGAGAAGTGGGAGCAGATCCAGCAATTCGAGAAGGACGGGCTGCTGCAGGAACAGGGCGCGAACAACTACGTCTGGCTGCAGACCTACCTGTCCAACTACCGCCAGCGCGATACCCCGGATGATCGCAGCGTCTTCGAGTTCCGCCAGGCCGAATGGCAAGGCGAGGACGAAACCCACCGCGACTACCTGGGGGACGGTGCCAACGAAAGGACCGGCGGCTACTCCTGGGCCTCCGGCCACGAATACACCTTTATCGACGACGAGGGCAACGAGCATATCTACGTCAGTGGCTATGGCTCGTTCACGCCGAAGGACGAGTCCTCGCCGGACCTGCCTAAGGCCACCACCACGACCTGGGAGACGAGCTAGACGCGCCGGTCGATGGTCATGCGCCAGTTACGGGCGTGACCATCTGCACAGTGCTGACCGCCGGCCCCAGCCGATAGCGGGGCTCACCCTGGAACCTGGTTCAGATCAGCCGCGCGGCGACCAGCGCATCGGCCACCGGCTGGAAGGTATTGGCCGGAATCGGCTCGCCCTTCACCGCCCGCTTGGCGATCTCGGCCGCCAGCCTGGCGTCCGGGCTACGCGGCACGCCCAGGCTCGCCGACTGCGCCAGCAGGGCCTTGGCGTCCTCGCCCGTGGCCATGCACACCAGCACCGGCACCGGGGTTTCGCCGCGCACGTAGCGCACGCCGACCAGCCAGCCGTCTTCGCTGCCGATCATCAGGGTGGCATGGGCGATGCCCACCTTGCGGCTGCTCAGCGTCTGCATCTCGCGGCGCTGGCGCTGGCGTTCGCGCTTGATCAGCGGNTCNCCGTCCATGTCCTTGCGCTCGCGCTTCTGTTCGCTGCGGGTCATGCGCATCTCGCGCTGGAACAGCCAGCGCTGCAGCAGTACATCGACGCCGCCGATCACCAGGTAGGTGAGCAGTACCGTGGCGAGCAGCGGCTTGAGCAGCACGAAGAACACCGACTCGATGCAGCCGGCGCCGCAACGCGAGGACTCCATCAACGCCTGCAGGGCGATGCGCCCCACCACGTAGAAGGCCACCGACAGCACCACCACCTTGACCAGGCTCTTGAGGAACTCGATGAAGTTGCGCATGGAGAAGATGCGCTTGGCCCCTTCCACCGGGTTGATCCGCGAGAATTCCGGCTTGATCGGTTCGCCGGAAAACAGCACGCCGCGCATGGTCACGATGTTGGTCAGGATCACGCACACCACCGTCACNCCGAGGATCGGCAGGGCGGTGCGCAGCAGCACTTGCTGGGCNCTTTCCAGCAGGCGCGGCCAGACCGTGGCGAAGGGCTCCACGTAGATGGTCGCCGCCAGGTCGAGCAGGCCGCGCACCCGCGATTCGGCGACGCCGGCGAGAAAGGCGATGCACACCGAGCAGCCGAGCAGCACCACCGCCGAGACCATGTCCTGGCTTTTCGAGACCTGGCCTTTCTGCCGCGCCTCGCGCAGCTTCTTGTCGGAGGCCGGCTGGGATTTCTCCTCGCTGCCGCTGTTGCCGGCCATCAGGGCTCACCCGCGCCGGACAGCGTCTTGAGCACCTCGACGGTGCCGCGAAANTCCGCCAGTTGCTCGAGCATCAGCGGGATCAGGAAGCCGCAGTAGAGCACCATCAGAAAGGTGAATATCAGGTTCTTTATCGACAGCGAGAGGTCGAAGATATTCATCTGCGGCGCCATGCGCGACAGGTAGGCGAGCATCATGTCCGCCACCAGCAGGGCGATGATCAGCGGCGCCACCATCAGCACGCCGACGCGCATCACCTGGTCGAGAATCGCCAGCACCGCCTCCAGCGCCGCGCTGGCGATCACCGGGGTAAAGGCGGTGACCGGCCATAGCTGGTAGCTGTGGTAGAAGCCGTCGACCATCAGGATGAAGCCGCCGGACATGAAGAACAGGGTGATCAGGGTGACGCTGAGCAGGGTCGCGGTGACCCCCGCCTCGCCCGCGCCGGAGGGATCGACCAGTTGCGCCATGGTCGAGCCACGCTGCAGGTCGACCAGCTCGCCGGCCACTTCGGCAGCCCAGAACGGAATGCCGAACAGCAGGCCCACGGTCACCCCGATGAGGAATTCCTTGACCATCAGCCCGGCGAGAAAAAAGCTGCCGTAGTCCTCCAGGGCGGTCAACGCCGAGAACGCCGGCAGAAACATCGGCGCGGAGATCGCCACGGCCACGCAGCTGCGGATCATCCCGGTCAGCCCCAGGCGATTGAAGGCCGGGGTGATGAACACCAGGCCGAGCGCCCGACAGACCGCCAGGGCCGCCGCCGAGATCACCGGATACGCGATCTCGGCGATGCCCAGACCGATATCGGCATCCATGCCCTAGCGCGTCCAGGCGGGGAAGTTGTCCAGCACGTGGCTGGCCAGCGCCGCCACCTGGGTGGCCAGCAGCGGGCCGATCAGCACCAGCACCAGCAGCACCGCCACCAGCTTGACCGCCTGCGGCAGGGTCTGGTCCTGGATCTGGGTGAGCGCCTGCAGCAGGCCGACACCGAGACCGATGAGAATGGCCACGCCCAGCGCCGGCGCGCTGAGCAGCAGCACGGTCATCAGCGCCTGTTTCATCAACGACAGGAATACGTCCTGGCCCATGCTTCACCCTCCCCCGTAGCTGAGAATCAGGCCGTGCATCAGCCGTGACCAGCCGCTGACGGCGACGAACAGAAAGATCTTCAGGGGNATCGAGATCAGCGTCGGCGACACCATCATCATGCCCATGGCCATCAGCACGTTGGCCACCANNAGGTCGATCACCAGNAAGGGNATGTACAGCAAAAAGCCAATTTCGAAGGCACGGGTCAGCTCGGAGCTGACGAACGCCGGAATCAGTACCACCAGGTCGTCGTCGCGCAGGTCGGCGCGCGCTTCCTCGGACCACACGGTCTCGGTGGCCTGCACGAAGAAGGCCCGCTCGGACGGGTTGGCGAAGCGCGACAGGTGGGTCTGCAGGGGCGCATGCAGGGCGTCGCCCAACTCGCGCAACTCCTCGGCGTTCTGCAGGCTGATCGAGCGGCCCTCCACCTCGCGGTACATCTCGCCGATCAGCGGCGTGGTCACGTACACCGCGAGGATCA
>JGI26054J46599_1000303_pt1 | contig 12779 bp, 14 predicted proteins | sample HigsolmetaGSP16D_FD_46599 | JGI IMG/M metagenome (IMG submission 46599) | reverse complement strand
GAACATCTAAGCGATGTTACGTCAATCTTATCGATGAAATGACGTAACATCGCTTCCGTCATCTCGAAGTCCGCGATGACTCCATCTTGTAAGGGGCGAATCGCGACGATATTGCCCGGTGTCCGACCTACCATCAAGTGTGCTTCTGTTCCTACTGCATGAATCTTACCTGTTGCCTTATCGATCGCGACGACCGATGGCTCATCGAGGACGATGCCTCTCCCTTTGACATGAATGACGACATTCGCCGTCCCTAAGTCGATTCCGATATCTTTTGAAAACATCTCGTGTGCTCTCCTTTACCCGATGGCTATTCTTCCAAAATATAGAACGTCGTTTGGACGTCTAACCCATTTATGTATACATACTTTTCAATTCTAGCATACGCCTCATAACGAAACGACTTTCTTTTACGCTTTTCTCATTTCATTGTCATCTTTTTGAAAATACAGCAAAAAAGCATCATCTCAGAAACCTGAGATGATGCTTGGGATGATAAGAATTAAAGCTTTGTTGCTGCCGTTTCTTCGACGACTGCCACTTCTTCTGTCACACGTTCAACGTCTGCACCAAGCGCTTGAAGCTTGAGGTGGAAGTCAACGTATCCACGATCGATGTGGTGAAGTGCGCCAACGCGTGTTTCGCCTTCCGCAATCAATCCTGCTGTGACGAGTGCTGCACCTGAGCGAAGGTCTGTTGAAAGAACTTCTGCGCCTTGCAACTGTACGCCGCCGTTGATGATCGATGAACGACCTTCAATCTTGATATCAGCATTCATGCGACGGAATTCTTCAACGTGCATGAAACGGTTCTCAAAGACTGTTTCCGTGATGACCGATGTGCCGCCTGCTTTGAGGACGAGGGCCATCATTTGTGCTTGAACGTCTGTCGGGAAACCAGGGTGTGGCATCGTCTTGACATCAACTGCTTCAAGTTTTGCTGGACCAACGACACGGAGTCCTTCTTCTGTATCCGTGATCTTAACGCCCATCTCTTCCATCTTCGAGATGAGTGGACGAAGGTGTTCGCGTTCTGCGCCGATGACTTCAACGTCACCTTCAGTGATCGCTGCTGCGATCATGAACGTACCTGCTTCGATTCGGTCAGGAATAACATAGTGTGTTGCACCGTGAAGTTTTTCAACGCCTTCGATGCGGATCGTTTCTGTACCTGCTCCACGGACTTTTGCACCCATCGCGTTCAAGAAGTTTGCAAGGTCAACGATTTCAGGCTCTTTCGCAACGTTCTCGATGACTGTTGTTCCTTCTGCGAGAGTTGCAGCCATCATGATGTTTTCTGTCGCACCGACAGATGGGAAATCAAGATAGATTTTTGCACCTTTTAAACGGCCGTCTACATGTGCTTCAACGAATCCGTTTCCAATGATCGTTTTCGCTCCCATCGCTTCGAAGCCTTTCAAGTGGAGATCAATTGGACGTGATCCAATTGCACAACCACCTGGCATCGCAACGCGTGCGCGACCGAGACGTGCGAGTAATGGTCCCATGACAAGGATCGATGCCCGCATCTTCCGAACATACTCAAGTGGTGCCTCGTCTTTAAGATCAGGCTCTGCATTGACCGTCACTGTATTTGCTTCTGCATCGAATTCAACTTCTGCGTTTAAGTTGCGCAACACATTGTTGATCGTGTAGACGTCTGCTAAACGTGGTACGTTTTGAAGAACCGATTGTCCTTCTGATGCAAGCAATGTTGCAACGAGTGTTTTTAATACGGCATTTTTTGCACCTTCTACTTTGACTGTGCCAGCTAATTTACGTCCGCCTCGGACAACGATTTTTTCCATTCCCCATACTCCTCTGCTTCGTTTCTGTTCTATTTATAATGGCGTGATAAGTGCGTATGCGGTTCGTATACGAACCGATAGAAGAGAAACTCCCAATAGTTAAACTACTACGCGACTGTTTCGATGATTGATAAATTGACTGTGTTCTTTCATTAAAGAACAGTGTCCTTTTCCATGGTAATCCAGTTTCACGATACAAGGTTTACAATGAAGTTACAAGTTCAGCTGAATAAGAATTTCAGACGTTGCGCAAAACCAGCATATTCAAGTAAAAAGCGCGCCAGACTGGAACCAAGAGCAACAGCAAGCAGGACACGTAGTAAAACCGCCTGTGGACCTCTAGGATGTTGCAGGAATTTATCCCATTTGATTGGTAACATCACCCACCAAGCAAATAAGATGGCGATCACATACATCAGCATGCTGATTAAAGCACTTATACCAATTGACGTCACTACCATTGCACCTCTTCTTCATAATTTCTTCAACTTTACCATGATTTCATAAAATGAATGATTGCGCAAACAAAATGACACAAGCTGCATTTATTTTATCGCATAAAATATATTTATTGAAGAGCAAATGAGGAAAATCATGAGCTTTCTGTTGAAGAAATCGTGAAAACAAGGCATATATTGTTCTTTTACATATTTTTCGCTTCCTAAACCTGATTCCGAGCGCCTCGCTCAGAAAACGCTTCTTCGCACTCATTCATTGATGCGTCGTACAAAAAAAGACCCGATTCCATGAAGGAATCGAGTCTTTTATCGGAATCAATCGCGACCGTAGTCTTTCAAGCTGAGACGGTTAACTGCTCGTTTCAGTGAAAGTTCAGCACGCTTGAATTCGAGTTCTGATAATTTCGTGTCCTGGAGACGACGTTCTGCACGAACCTTCGCAGCTGCAGCACGGTCGTAGTCGACCTTGTCTGCTTGCTCCGCAGTTTCCGCAAGAACCGTTACAGTATCCTGGCGCACTTCCATAAAGCCACCGCTGATAGCGATCAACGTGCGTCCGCCATCTTCGTGGCGCAACTTCAAGATGCTGATATCGAGTGGTGTTACGAGTGGGACGTGGTGCGGGAGAACCCCGATCTCACCAGAAATCGTCTTCGCAACGACCATACGGATATCGCCATCATACACTTCGCCATCCGGGGTGACGATATTGACATGAAGTGTGTTCATCTCAAGTCCCCCTTATGCTTTGTCACTTAGACAAGCGCCTTCGCTTTTTCAATCGCATCTTCGATCGGACCGACGAGACGGAAAGCTTCTTCCGTTAAGTCATCGTGTTTACCTTCGAGGATTTCTTTGAAGCCGCGGATCGTGTCCTTAACTGGGACGTACGATCCTTTTTGTCCTGTGAACTGCTCAGCTACGTGGAAGTTCTGCGACAAGAAGAACTGGATACGACGCGCACGGTGTACAGTCAATTTGTCGTCTTCTGACAACTCGTCCATACCGAGGATCGCGATGATATCTTGAAGTTCTTTATAACGCTGAAGTGTTTCCTGAACTTGACGTGCAACACCGTAGTGCTCTTCGCCGACGATTTCCGGTGAAAGGGCGCGTGATGTCGAAGCAAGTGGATCCACGGCAGGATAGATCCCCATCTCAGAGAGACGGCGCTCAAGGTTCGTCGTTGCATCTAAGTGAGCAAACGTCGTCGCAGGAGCCGGGTCAGTATAGTCATCGGCTGGTACATAAACCGCTTGGATCGATGTAACCGAACCTTTGTTTGTTGATGTGATCCGCTCTTGAAGCATACCCATCTCTGTTGCAAGTGTTGGCTGGTAACCAACGGCAGATGGCATACGACCAAGAAGGGCTGATACTTCAGAACCTGCTTGTGTATAACGGAAGATGTTATCAACGAAGAGAAGAACGTCTTGTCCTTGCTCATCACGGAAGTATTCTGCCATTGTCAAACCAGTCAAGGCAACACGAAGACGTGCACCAGGTGGTTCGTTCATCTGACCGAATACCATCGCTGTTTGTTTGATAACGCCTGAATCCGTCATTTCGTGGAACAAGTCATTACCTTCACGCGTCCGCTCACCAACACCTGCGAATACCGAGATACCGCTGTGCTCTTGGGCGATGTTGTTGATCAATTCCTGGATGAGGACGGTCTTACCTACACCGGCACCACCGAAGAGACCGATCTTACCACCCTTGATGTAAGGAGCGAGCAAGTCGACGACTTTAATTCCAGTCTCGAGGATTTCAACTTTCGTTGAAAGGTTATCGAAAGTCGGTGCTTTTTTGTGGATCGGAAGACGTTCCACNTCAGCAGCGATTTCTTTTTCATCAATTGGGTTACCGAGTACGTTGAAGACGCGACCAAGTGTCGCTTCTCCGACGGGTACCGAGATTGGAGCATTCGTATCGATTACTTCAATTCCACGGCGTACTCCATCCGTTGAGTCCATCGCAATGGTACGGACGACGTCGTCACCAAGGTGCAGGGCGACCTCAAGCGTCAAGTCGATAGCCACTTCTTCTACAGTTTGCGGCGTATATTGAATACGAAGCGCGTTGTAGATGTTCGGTAAGTGTCCTTCGAACTTAACGTCGATGACAGGTCCCATGACCGCGACGACGCGGCCTTTTAAACCGAGTTCGTTCATCGTGTTTCCTCCTACCTATCGTTACGNCAGTCGGGATTACTGCTGCGCAGCAGCCCCACTGACGATCTCTGTGATTTCTTGCGTGATNGCAGCTTGTCGAGCTCGGTTGTAGACGAGAGTCAATCGACCGATCAAGTCATCTGCGTTATCTGTCGCACTTTGCATTGCTGTCATACGTGACGCATGTTCTGCTACTTTCGCGTCAAGAAGCGCACCGAAGATCAAGCTCTCCGCATAACGCGGGAGGAGTTCAGCAAGGATTTGTTCCTCGCTTGGCTCGTACTCATAAGTCGTCGAAGACGAAGCTTCGATTTCTCCGAGTGGGAGAAGGGTTTCGACTTTCACTTCTTGGCTGATGACAGATAAGAAGTGGTTGTAGCACAGCTTGAGCTCGTCGATTTCGCCAAGCGTGAACGCACTCACTGTGCGCTTCACGATTTCAGCGACGTCGACATACGAAGGAGAATCGTTCAAGCCTGTGATCGCATCCGTGACCGTAATTCCGCGTGAACGGAAGAACTGGACACCGACTTTACCGACCACGAAGAGAACGTAACTGTCCGCAGTATGCTTTTCTTTGATTTCCCGGTAGACTTCACGCAGCACGTTGGCGTTATATGCACCAGCTAAGCCGCGATCCGATGTGATGACGATATATCCTGTCTTTTTGACGGGACGTTTCTCGAGCATCGGATGGCTCGCACCTGTCGTGCCATTCGCAATGGTTCCGAGTACCTCTTGCATTTTCAGCATGTAAGGTTGGAACTTCGCGCTATGTGCTTGAGCGCGGTTCAGTTTCGACGCCGAAACCATGTTCATCGCTTTCGTGATCTGTTTCGTACTTTTCGTCGAGTTGATCCGCGTTTGTATCTCGCGCAACGATGCCATTTCGATTCACCACCTTGTTAGTATCAAGAGCGTTCCGCCGGATTAAACCGTCGCTTGGAACGTTTTCTTAAATTCTGAGATTGCTGCTACGATCTCTTCGTCTGCTGGAAGGTTACCTGTCTTACGGATCTCATCGCAAAGTTGTTTGCGGTTTTGATCGAGCCAGAGGTTGAGTTCCTTTTCAAAACGACGAATATCCGTTACAGCAACATCATCAAGGTGACCACGAGTCAAGGCATAGATGATGATGACTTGCTTATCGACAGTAAGTGGTTGGTTCAAGTCTTGTTTCAAGACTTCAACTGTCCGCTCACCACGGTTAAGCTTCGACTGAGTCGCTTTATCAAGGTCAGATCCGAACTGTGCGAATGCTTCAAGCTCACGGTAAGATGCGAGGTCAAGACGGAGCGTACCCGCTACCTTCTTCATCGCTTTTACTTGAGCCGAACCACCTACACGCGATACCGAGAGACCCGGGTTGATCGCGGGACGGACACCTGAGAAGAAGAGATCCGATTGAAGGAAGATTTGACCATCCGTGATCGAGATAACGTTTGTCGGGATATAAGCTGAGATATCCGACGCTTGTGTTTCGATGAACGGAAGGGCAGTCAAGCTACCTGCGCCAAGCTCGTCGTTCAACTTCGCTGCACGCTCAAGAAGGCGTGAGTGGAGGTAGAAGACATCCCCTGGGTAAGCTTCGCGGCCTGGTGGGCGTTTCAAGAGAAGTGAAAGCTCACGGTAAGCAGCTGCTTGTTTTGAAAGATCATCATAGATGACAAGAACGTGTTTGCCTTGGTCCATGAAGTGTTCACCCATCGCGACACCTGCGAATGGTGCGAGGTAAAGAAGTGGAGCTGGCTGTGAAGCTGCTGCCGAAACGACGATCGTGTAATCGAGTGCACCGTTTTTACGGAGCGTNTCNACNACGCCACGGACTGTTGATTCTTTTTGTCCGATTGCGACGTAGATACAGATCATGTTTTCTTCTTTTTGGTTGATGATCGTATCGATTGCGATCGACGTTTTACCCGTCTGACGGTCACCGATGATCAACTCACGCTGTCCACGACCGATTGGAACGAGGGCATCGATCGCCTTGATTCCTGTCTGAAGTGGTTCGTGTACCGATTTACGCGCCATGACGCCAGACGCCTTACGCTCGATCGGGTTGTAGTGTTCTGTTTCGATTGGACCAAGACCATCGATTGGCATACCGAGTGGGTTAACGACACGTCCGAGGAGTGCGTCTCCTGTTGGTACTTCCATGATGCGGCCCGTACGGCGAACAGAGTCGCCTTCTTTGATTTCAAGGTAGTCACCGAGGATGATGATACCGACGTTGCCTTCTTCTAAGTTTTGCGCCAAGCCCATTGTGCCGTTAGCGAATTCTACGAGCTCTCCCGACATGACGTTGTCGAGTCCGTGTGCACGAGCGATACCATCACCGATTTGGATGACCGTACCTGTCTCGTTCACTTCCATCGTAGAACCGTACTGCGCGATACGCGCTTTAAGCAGGGCGCTGATTTCTTCAGCTCTAATGCTCATGCGTTTCACCCCTATTTTCTTACGCTTTTAACAGCTCACGCTCAAGGCGCGTTAGTTTAGTTTCGATCGTACCGTCATATGTCGTGTAACCGATTTGGACGCGAAGTCCTCCGATGACNCGCGTGTCGACGACGTTCTCGACTTCAAGCGTTTTACCTGATTTTTGGCCAAACGTCTCTTTCACTTTCGTGAGTTCCTCGTCCGACAATTTGTATGCACTCGTGACGATTGCCGTCGCGACATTGCGGTGTTCATTCAACAATGCAATGAAGTGTTCCGGTAATGTAACGATNTCTGCTGCCCGGTCGTTTTCGACCATGACGAGCAGTGTGTTCAAGACGATCGAGTTAAAGCCAGTGAAGCTTGTTTGAAGAACTTGCTTGAGCTCTTCAGCAGAAATCGATGGGTTATCTAAAACCGAAGCGAGCTCTGGTGTTGCGTGGAGCACTTCGCCGAGCGTCCGCACATCAGCTTCTGCTTGCTCGAGCACATGGTGCTCAAGCGCAAGATCGAAGAGCGCTTTTGCGTAGCGTCCCGCTACGTGATCACGCATTAGTTCGTGCCCTTAGTATCAGCAAGGAATTGATCGACGAGTGCTTTTTGAGCGGCTTCGTCTGTCGCAAGCTGTGTTTTCATGACGTGGCGTGCTGCAGCGATTGCTTGAAGAGCGACATCGTTCTTCAAAGCAGCTTGTGCTTCAGCGCGTTCACGTTCGATCGCACGGCGAGCTTCTTCCTTACTCATTTCGGATTCAAGACGTGCCTGCTCCATCGCACGTGCTTGCTCTGCTTCTGCCTGACGGCGTGATGCTTCTAAAAGATCGCGTGCTTCCGTACGCGCCTTGTTTAATTCTTCGCGTTGTTGTTCTACGTAGACTTCAGCGTCTTTACGGCTCTTTTCAGCCGAGTTGATCTCGCTAGCCACATGCTCTTCCCGCGCTTTCATCATGTTGACGAGCGGGCCCCATGCGAATTTCTTCAAGAGGATGAGGAGCAAGAGGAAAACGACGATCGTGACGATCATGTTGGCTAATAAGAGATGGTTGCTTTCGCCACCAGCCTCTGCCGCAAGATACGTTAGATTCATTCGATTACACTCCCCTCGTGGTTGGTTCAACTTCAATATCTACATAAGGGAGCCTAAGCTCCCGTGACGGTTCACTCAAACGTTGAACGAATAGCGCCCTATGTAGTCCGTTCTCGTTAATCGTGGATTAAGAGTTGAGAAGAAGGAAACCGACCGCTACACCGATGATTGGAAGTGCCTCAACAAGACCGATACCGATGAACATTGTTTGACGAAGTTCGTTTTTGAGTTCTGGCTGACGTGCTTGACCTAATACTGTACCGTTTACGATAAGACCGTTACCGATACCTGCGCCGAGTGCGCCGAGTCCGATGATGATCGCTGTTGCAATAAGATTCATGATAAATTGCCTCCCTAGAGTATGTTCATTGATTTGTCGTGCTGTTATCGGAAAAGCGGATGCTTTACCTTCGAATTAATGGTCGTGCGCTGCCTTATGTCCGATGTAAACCATCGTCAAGATAAGGAAGATGTACGCTTGGATACCACCGATGAAGAGTGAGAATCCTTGCCAGATCAACATCGGGATACCCGAGATGATCGCGCCGATTGGTCCGAGGAATTGGAAATCGTTCGTACCAGAGACGATACCGATCGAAAGAATGATTCCGATCATGATTTCACCAGCGAAGATGTTTCCGTAAAGACGAAGACCGAGCGTCAACGTGTTTGCAAACTCCTCGATGATGGTAATGATAAACATCGGCGTCATGAATGTTTTCGCATAAGCGCCGAAGCCTCGCATCTTCACACCGTAGTAATGACTTAAGACTANNANNAGAGATGAAAGTGCCAGTGTCACGTAAGGATCTGCAGTTGGTGAGTTGAACCAAATGTAGTGTCCCGTCACGACGTTGAATGGGAGACCCATGATGTTGGACACAAGGATGAACAGGAATAATGTCATTCCGAACGTAAGGAAGCGACCCCCTGTTTTCCAGTCCATCGTGCTGCTGATGATACCGCGAACGAATTCGAGGAACATCTCCATCACGTTTTGAGCACCGGTTGGCTTCATCACAAGACGTCGCGTACCGGCCACGGCAATCAAGAAGACGAGAGCAGCAGCAATCAATACTGTGATCAAGTTCGTCCAGCTACCGTACAGAACGAAGTCACCCCAGAGTGGGATTTCGTAAAGTGGCATTTCGTGGTTCATTTGACTATTCACCTCTTTTCCCGCTTGAGTTCGTGAGTCAAGAACTCACAAAATTGTATGACGTGGCCGGCGAGAAGGCCTATTACCACCGCAGTTAATGACAATTCAGTTTGATATTTCAAACCGATCATCACACANAGTACCGCGACCGCCATGCGTGAAACGGTCCCTCGAGACACTGGCTTACGCCCTGTCTCAATTACACGATACATACGATCGACGCTCAGTCGTTGAAGCGTCAAGATCAAGAAGCTGCCAGTTCCACCAAGTGCTAGTCCATAGATGACTGGATCACTCGGGCGTCCGATGAGCAGCAGGACAGCAAGGATTCCGTAAAAGAGTCCGAACCATCGTAAGTACGCACGATACAACGCATCTTGAAGGATGATGTTCATGTCTTCTCCCCTAACAAGTGCCTGATCATGGCGATCATGCAAAGAATGCCGATGAAAATCCCGATGAACACGGCGAACGTCGCACCCATTTTTTCCCACCATTGTTGTTGTTCCCCATAGTTCCCAACCAAAAAGCCAATGACGATCGGTGCAGCCAGTGCCGTCGAAATTTGCGAGGCCATGACCATACTCTTCGCGAGCCCACTTTGGCGCACTAGAGACGACCCCCTTTTTTCCCAATTGTGAGTTCTTTTTCTTTCCCACAATTTGCGGATTTTCATACTAGTCAAGAATACAATGAAGCAGCTTTCATAGTCAAATGAATTCACAATAAAAACAGAGCCGAAAAACCTATACATATCAACGATTGATAAGGTTTTCACAGATGTCATCCGTGCAAGTCATTTCACGAAGATGTGAAGAAAATATGTAGTACTATCAACGGTTAAAGAGATTGTTCATATGGTGAACAAAACCGTTGAATAGTAACGTTATATCGTGCCTGTTAAACCGAAACAAGACCTCTAAAACTGATTTGTGTCGATTTTGTGAAAAAACATTTTTTGTTCACAATTGAAAACGCTTCCGAATCGGGACGTAAAAACAGCTCTGACATCTGTTTGTAACAATACATTTCAACGATTTCCATTTTTTCAATCGTGCGGTGCGTCACAGCTTGAATCGTCACTGTTTCCTTTCCAGTTTCAAGGTCATCTGGTTTTACATTTTCTAAACAAATGGGCTGATTTTAGTGGAATTGGTAAGATTTAAAGATATTATCCTCCTAAATCAACTAGTGCGATTCCACGAACTTCAAGACATAACAAAGAATCGCCCACATCACGCGGTTCCTCGTCTGAGGAAAACAAGTAATTGTAAGCGATTCGAAAATAATGATCGTTTTTTATTGCGTGAGTAACGGTGCCGGTGCTTCCCCTTGACCGAAGTGATGCAGAATCGCTTGGACGATCCGTTCAGATGCATGTCCGTCTCCGTATGGATTTGAGGCATGCGCCATCTCTTGATAAAGCGCTTCGTTCGTCAAGAGTTCCGTTGCCATCTGATAAATCGTCTCTTCTTCCGTTCCGGCAAGCTTTAGCGTCCCAGCCGCTATCCCTTCCGGACGCTCTGTCGTATCTCGCAAGACGAGAACCGGTACACCGAGCGATGGAGCTTCTTCTTGTACGCCACCGGAGTCAGTCAAGATCAAGTGAGCACGACTCGCGAAGTTATGGAAGTCGAACACGTCGAGTGGGGCAATCAGAGAAATTCGATCATGCCCTTCAAAGACGGTCTTTGCTGCTTCCTGAACGACTGGGTTGAGATGAACCGGATAGACGACGTGTGTATCNGGAAACGCATCGACGAGACGACGGATCGCGCGGAACATCTGATGCATCTTCTCGCCTTGGTTCTCACGACGGTGTGCCGTCATCAAGATCAACTTCCGATCACCGACCGTCTCGAGCATCGGATGTACGTAATCAGTTTGGACGGTCGTCTGCAGGGCATCGATCGCAGTATTCCCCGTGATGTAGACACCAGCATGACGATTTTCGGACGCAAGATTCGCCGCCGCTTGCGCAGTCGGAGCGAAATGCAAGTCCGCAAGCGTCGACGTCAACTGACGATTGACCTCTTCCGGGAANGGNGAGTATTTATTATACGTGCGCAGTCCCGCCTCGACGTGACCGACCGCAATTTGATTGTAATAGGCAGCAAGGCTTCCGACGAACGTCGTCGTCGTGTCGCCATGGACGAGGACAAGATCCGGTTTAATCTCTTTCATGATCGCATCGAGTCCTTCGAGACCACGTGTCGTGATATCAACGAGTGTCTGACGTTGCTTCATGATATTCAAGTCGTGATCCGGTTCGATTTCGAACAGTTCGAGCACTTGATCGAGCATCTCGCGGTGCTGGGCAGTAATCGTAACATGAACATCGAATGCAGGGTGTTGCTTCAGGGCATTGACGAGCGGTGCCATCTTAATGGCTTCCGGTCGTGTCCCGAAAATCGGCATGACTGTAATCGGCATGGTGACTTCCTCCTTTTTTCCTTTTTTCATTAAAGCATATTTCGACAACCTTGCGCACTTTACGAAATAGCAACGAAAAAAGCCGCAGAGCATCGTCTGCGACTTTTTCATGTATCTTACTGTTTTTACTTCGTTCCGAAGAGACGGTCTCCTGCATCACCGAGTCCTGGGACGATGTATCCATGGTCATCCAACTTCTCGTCAAGTGCTGCGAGATAGATGTCGACGTCCGGGTGTTCTTCTTGAACGCGTTTAACGCCTTCAGGTGCTGCACAGAGACATGCGAGCTTGATGCTCTTTGCCCCTTGTTTCTTCAGTGAGGAGATGGCGTCTGCCGCCGAACCACCTGTCGCAAGCATCGGGTCAACGACGACGAAATCACGTTCTGCGACGTCTGTTGGAAGCTTGAGGTAGTATTCCGTTGGCTCGAGTGTCTCCGGATCACGGTAAAGACCGATGTGACCGACTTTNACGTTCGGCATCATGCGGAGCATCCCGTCAACCATACCGAGACCAGCGCGGAGAATCGGGACGATCCCGAGTTTCTTGCCTTCAATCATCTTCTGTGTCGTCTTCGTGACCGGTGTCTCGATCGCGACATCTGTGAGTGGAAGGTCACGTGTGAGTTCATATGCCATCAATGAAGCCACCTCGTCGACAAGTTCCCGGAATTGTTTCGTTCCTGTTTCGACTTTACGCATGATCGTCATTTTGTGCTGAATCAATGGGTGATCAAATACATGTACTTTACTCATTGCTTGCATCTCCTCTCCATTCTCTTTTCGCATTGTACTCTAAATGATAGGAGCTTGAAAACTGTTTTCTTAGAAGTCTTGATCGTTCAAGCTCCGTTTTCCAGCCAAGACATCTTTCGCAGCAACTACCTCTGGACTATTTTTCATTTTCGCAAGTTTTTTCAGCGTCTCTTTATAATTCCCTTGACCNAGGGCACGTTCACGAAAAGCCTGCATCCAAAGTACCGTCGGAATATGGGTCGATTTTGNATACGTAGCAATATAGGCAGTGTAGTGTCTCGGGAGTGATTTGTAGACACGGTGTTTCGCTTTTAGCTGATAAAAAGCTGCCGTCGCTGCTGTCTCCGGATTACTCATGACTTCTTTTGATAAAATCTTCTCGACATCTGCATAACGCTTCGCGTCAAGTGCCTGCTTCGCTTCTTTCAGTTCCATCTCCAGGAGTGCTGCTTGTTTGGCTGTCGTGAC
>JGI26054J46599_1000302_pt1 | contig 12807 bp, 8 predicted proteins | sample HigsolmetaGSP16D_FD_46599 | JGI IMG/M metagenome (IMG submission 46599) | reverse complement strand
TGGACCAAATTAAAGAAGCCAATCAGGACGGTTACGTCGACATCGTGGAGGACGCCTATAGCTTGGTTGACCGGACTGCCGAACAGACAACTTGGGCATATTTGCAAGAACATGATATCGAGTTCGTTCCTTATTATCCACTTGCTTCTGGATTATTAACTGGTAAGTACACAAAGACACAAACCTTCACGAACGATGATTGGCAATCGCGCAATCCAAACTTCCAAGGTGCACGTTATCAAGCTATTTTGGCTGGAGTTGATATCTTGGCCGAGATTGGTCAAGCTTATAACGCTAGTCCCTCACAGGTTGCGTTAGCTTGGTACCTCAAGAACCCTAACATCGCGGCCTTGATTCCAGGAGCCCGCATCGCAGCACAATTGCACGATAATTTGAAAGCGCTCGACGTTACCTTGAGCGACGAAGATTATCAAAAAATTGACGTTGCATTTAAGTAGTCCACTAGATACAAAAGAGGTTGCAAGCCATCTGACTCGCAACCTCTTTTTAAACGTGTTCCGAAAGGCTGAACCCTTAATATAACATCATTTGCACCACTCATGCCTTTACGCTCTGCTCCAAGGCACAAGCAGTACAAATAACGTTATCATCAGGTTCAAAGCGCCTTACGTCTCACTCTTATTCATTACTTAGCTGAACGACGGAAGTCCAACAATTCGTGTGAGATTTCAGCAGTTGCGCCGTAAACCTTCTTGTAAATTGCGTGAACTTCTTCGTAACGAGCNGCACGCTCTGGATCTGGCAAGTATTCCTTGTCAAATGAGTTCCANGCAGTTGCCGCATCTTGCACTGTGTCAAACCAGCCCAAACCAGTAGCGGCCAANATAGCTGCTCCCATTCCAGGACCTTGCTCGTTCTTCAATGACACAACCTTCTTGTTGAAGATGTCAGCTTGAATTTGCAACCACAATGGTGACTTAGCACCACCACCGATGGCAACAACTGTATCGAAGTCAGTACCAGCTTCTTCATAGATATCAAAGATGTCCTTGAATGAGAAGATAATACCTTCCAAAACTGAGCGCACGAAGTCAGACTTCTTGTGCGTACCGTCGATACCAGTCCATGATGCACGGATATCACCGTCAGCGTATGGTGTACGCTCACCAACCAAGTATGGCGTGAACAACAAACCGTTAGCGCCAACCGTTGACTTACCAGCTGATTCAACCATTGCAGTAAAGTCTTCATCAGCAGCAAATGTCTTCTTGAACCATGACAAGGCGTAACCTGCAGCCAACGTCACACCCATTGAGTAGAACTTGCCTGGGATAGCGTGGTTGAAGAAGTGCACTTGACCCTTGTAATCAACATCTGCATTGTCTTCGTACTTCAATACAACACCTGATGTACCAATTGATGACATCACCATGTTTGGTTGCAAGATAGCTGATCCNATAGCNCCNGCAGCGTTGTCGGCAGCACCACCAAAGACCTTAGTATCAGTCGTCAAACCTGAGAAGGCAGCATACTTTGGTGAGATGTTACCAGCAAACTCTGGTCCTTCGATAATCTCTGGGAAGAAGTCAGGCTTCAAACCAAAGGCTTCTTGGACTTCCTTTGACCATGTACGGTTTGCAACGTCCATCGCAACTGTACCAGCAGCGTCAGAAATTTCCATCGCCAACTTACCAGTCATACGGTAACGCACGTAATCCTTTGGCGTTACGAATGAAGAAGCTTGTGAGAAGATTTCTGGCTCGTTTTCCTTAACCCACAAAATCTTTGGCAATGTAAATCCTTCCAAAGCCTTGTTACGCGTGATATCGATGAATTCTTGACCCATCTTCTCAGCGATTTCCTTAGTTTGTGGCGTTGTACGTGTGTCATTCCACAAAATTGCTGGACGCAACACTTGGTTGTTGTCATCCAACAAAACCAAACCGTGCATTTGACCTGAGTATGAAATACCCGTAATGTCTTCTGGCTTAATACCATCATCCAAAATCAAACGAACGATTGCGACGGTCGTACCGTTAACCCAATCTTCTGGGTTTTGCTCGCTGTATCCTGGCTTTGGTTGTGATAGTGGGTAATCATATGATTGTTGTGCAACGATGTTACCTTGACGATCAACAGCAGAGATCTTTACTGATGACGTTCCTAGGTCAACACCCAATACGACTTCGCTCATGTTTATGTCCTCTTTCTTTGTTATGTATACAACGAGGGCTGGGCTAATTTAATGGCCCAGCCCTCGTTGCCGTAGGGAATTGCCCTACTGTTATGTTCGCTATGTGAGCGTGAGATTGGCACTCACAATGCTTTTAGTTGAGATTATTTTTGAGATTTTTTGAGATTGAGAGTGTCAGTTAGATTCATTGCAAAAGGCACCTAACCAACAAACTGATTTTCATCAGCTGCAAGCCTTTTTTACATGGTTTTACTTAGTTAAGTNGGATTACTTGTTGAAAGTTGAACCCAAAACTGAGTAGATGTAGTTGTTCAACGTAGCCTTGATAGCTTCCAAGTGACCTGACTCAACAGTAGCGAAGATTTCTTCGTTAGTCTTGTTCAAGATGTAAGCTTCGAAGTCAGCAAACGTAGCCTTGTCGTTTTCGAAGTCAGCACCGATACCAGTATCGAATGATGCGTAACGCTCCTTGTAGATGTTCTCCAAGAAGTTGTCTTCGATCATCTTCATAGCAACACGGAATCCGGCAGCGTAAACGTCCATACCAGCCATGTGTGCGTAGAACAAGTCTTCAGCCTTGAATGAAGCACGACGAACCTTTGAGTCGAAGTTCAAACCACCAGTTGGCAATCCACCGTTCTTGATGAACTCGTACATAACCAAAGTAGCTTCGTAGATGTCGTTAGGGAATTCGTCGATATCCCAACCAGTTTGCTTGTCACCCATGTTGGCGTCCAATGAACCCAACAAACCAGCTTCACGAGCAAAGCGTGCTTCGTGCTCGTAAGTGTGACCAGCCAAGTAAGCGTGGTTACCTTCCAAGTTCAACTTGAAGTCCTTCTCCAAGTCGTACGTCTTCAAGAATGCGATAGTCGTTTGCACGTCAGTATCGTATTGGTGAGCAGTTGGCTCCTTTGGCTTTGGCTCCAACAAGAATTGACCAGTGTAACCAATTTCGTTAGCGTACAACTTAGCCAACTTGAAGAACTTAGCGATGTGGTCCAATTCGCGCTTCGTGTCAGTGTTCAACAATGACTCGTAACCTTCACGACCACCCCAGAATACGTATGATTCTGAGTTCAAGCGCTTAGCAATTTCCAATGAGTGCTTGATTTGTGCAGCAGCGTAAGCAAATACGTCAGCAAATGGTGTCGTAGCACCACCGGCCAAGAAACGCTTGTTCGTGAACAATGATGACGTGTTCCACAACAACTTCTTGCCAGTCTCTTGCATCTTTTGCTCGATCTTGTCGACAACCTTGTCCAAGTTAGCGTTCGTCTCGGCCAAAGTCTTACCTTCAGGAGCCAAGTCACGATCGTGGAATGCGAAGTACTCAACACCCAACTTGTCCATGAACTCGAACATGTAGTCAACCTTCTTCAAGGCTTGTTCCATGCTAGTTACATCATCAACACCATCAACATCCCAAGGACGCTCGGCAGTACCTTCACCAAATGGGTCAACCATGCGTTGGTCCATCGTGTGCCAGTAAGCAACTGAGAACTTCATCCAGTCCTTCATTGACTTAGTTTCACCGTTAATCGTGAATACTTCTTCTGGGTTGTAGAAGTTGTAACCCTTTGCGTCCAAGAAGTTAACACCCTTTGCACCACCAAGGAATTCTACCTTAGGAAAGTCGAACAATTCTGACATAATGTCATCCTCCAAAATACTTTTAAAATCTGTCTTATCAATCAAAACCTGTTTCGGTTTTGGTTAGTTGATTTAGGCAACCAACTAACTTACGAGATTTATTATAGGGTACCCAAAGTAAGAATGCAACCCTTTTCATGTGATTTTATTCTCAATTACGTCACACAGAAACAAAAAACGCCTAGAAATAAGCTTCTAGACGTCTTTTATGATAATTTTTCTAATTTTTGCATGCGCTTTCATAAGTTTGATTGTGCACTTTTTACAAGCTTTTACAACCAATTGGCATCCGCTTGATCTTCCTCGGTCATCGTAAACTTCAACTCATAACCCATCATATCAAGCAAGTGACGCGTGACAATTGCGACACCACCCGCCAAGGTCGCTTTATTAACTGAATTCTTAGCAAAAAATAGCGGTGTGTCCGATTCTGGCAGTATCTCATGATACGTTTGCAGCAACAGATCCAACAACTGTGGTGTCCCCGCAATAAAACGTGAATGAACGAAAATCGCTTCTGGTGCAGCATATTGGGCTAGATTATAAACCGTCCGGCTAATGGCATGCACCCACTCTTGTAACAGTGCAATTGCATCCGAGTCGCCACCCATATATAAGGAAAGAAAATCATCACGCGTGATTTCATCCTGTCCTTTTAGAACGCCAAGTCGACTTAACATCGCATCTTCGGCATACAAATCTTCTATATGAATTGGTGCATCAAATTTACCAGCTGCTAGATAATCATTGTTAATAATCACCTGACGACCAATTTCACCCGCCTCACCATGCAAACCACGGAACAAGCGTTCATTTTGAATAATTCCGGCACCAATTCCGTTATGGATGTTCACGACCGCAAAGTTGCGGTAAGTCTCTTCTGAGTCATAATCGTGAAAATCACGTAAGTAGACTGCCGCCAAATTAGCTTCGTTTTCCAAAAATACCGGTACATCCAGTTCTTCAGTCAATTCGGTAGCCAAGTCATGTTCTAGTAAATCTGTGTGGAATGGGGTGTACCGTACACAATTATCTTCTACAACACCGTGAATGGCCACACCCACGCCAATCAAACCACGTTCCGTGTGCATATCACCCAACTGCGCAACATATGATAGCATTGCCCGCTTGATATCGCGGTAAGCCATCCCCGTCACAGTCATTTGGCCTCGAGCAATTGTTTCGCCCGTCATACGCGCAACTAAATAGCGCAAATGGTGCCGTCCCAAATCAAACGATACAATGTAACCAAACTGACGGTTAAATCGAATTAGCTTAGGCTTGCGACCACCCGCTTTCGAAACGGCTCCCTCACCAAGCTCTTCAATATAACCCAAGTCCTCTACGTCACGATAGATAGTTGTAACCGTCGATTTGTGTAACGCAATTTGATCAGCGATTTCACTACGCGATGTTTGTTCCGCATTAAAGAGGGCTTGCAACATCAATTTACGGTTAACATCCCGCATGGCATCTTGATCAACTTTGTTAACCATACTTTTCTCCTTTATATAGGTAAATTATTTTCTCACTGTGCACTTCATGTGCTTCTCTAAAATTTTCAATCCTTATTATTGTACAAGAGATTGCCATAGCATGCCCATCTCATCCAAGTTAATTCACGATTATCAACCAACCCAGTCACAATAACTTCTATTGTATCCCAAATGCGGTACAAATTACAAAGACTATGTGAATAAATTATCAAACAGTTAGTTGTCAGGCGGAACTAACCATGTTATTATAAGTGAGTAAAAGAAATGAAAACGTTTTCTATATATCGTTATTTGATACACATGATAACGTTTTAACTTCTAAAAACATCTCTCACATATATCTTTTAAGGAGTTATTCATTATGGATGCAAACGTAAAGAACGACGAGTTTGCGAAGCTTTCATTAATGGACCGTGTCGCATATGGTTTGGGTGACTTTGCCCAGAACCTTGTGTTCGGTACCGTTGGTGGTTTCTTGCTATTTTATCTCTCAACAGTTAACGGTATCTCAGCCGCAACTGGTGCCACAATCTTCTTGATTGTCCGCTTGGTTAACGTGGTTTGGGATCCATGGGTTGGTGCTACGGTTGACCGTCGCGACCCAAAGGGTGGTAAGTACCTCCCTTACATTCGTAACTTCGGTATTCCGCTAGTTATCTTGGCCGCAATGCTGTTCTTGCCATTCGGTCAATGGTTCCCAGCAATTAAGTTGCCATTCGCCTTCTTGTCATACTTGGCAACGGCAATGATTTACTCATTCGTTAACATTCCATACGGTGCCTTGAACGCATCATTGACGCGTGATAACGAAGAAATCGCTAAGTTGACAACAGTTCGTATGACTTTGGCCAACGTCGCTAACTTGATGGTTTACACATTGTTCCCACTATTCGTGCAATTGGCTACGTCAGTTGGCCGCGAATCTAAGGATATCGGAATGTTCGGTATTCACTTGAACTTGGGTAACTATGCTTCACCTCAATCAGCCGGTGCCTGGTTTAAGGTCTACGCCGTTTACATGGTGATTGGTTTCATCGCTTTGATGATTACTTACTCAAAGACGAAGGAACGCGTCTTGCCAGAAAAGAACCAAGAACAAGTTAAGTACTCAGATTTGTTTGCCGAGTTCAAGCGCAACAAGCCTTTGCAAATCTTGGGATTGTTCTTCCTGGTTGGTTTCACATTTAACTTCTTCGGTTCAACTGCTTGGCCATTCTTCTTGCAATACAACATTGGTCACTCAGAATGGAACGGTTCAATCTCATTGATTGGTTCAATTCCTGGTATCTTCTTGGTTGCTTTGTGGCCTTTGATTCGTTCGAAGGTTGGTAAGAAGGGCTTCTTCTACCTATTCTTGGCAATGTTCTCAGCTGGTTCACTTGTTTTGTGGATCTGGACTAAGACGCCAGACACAATTGCTTTGGGTTACGTTGGTCGTTTCCTACAACAATGGGGATTGACTTCAGCCACTGGCTTCATGTGGTCATTGGTTCCAGAAGTTGTCTCATACGGTGAGTACACGTCAAAGAAGCGTGTTGCTGGTATTATCAACGCTATCATGGGCTTGTTCTTCAAGCTTGGTTTAGCTTTGGGTGGTATCATTCCTGGTTACATCAACGCCGCTACTGGTTTTGATGGTGCTAAGAAGGTCCAATCAGCCACTGCTTTGATGGGTGTACAATGGTCAATGGTTTGGTTGCCAATTATCATGGCAATCATCGCTGGTATCATCATCGCCAAGTATCCTTTGACGGATGACAAGGTCGCTGAGATGAACCACGAAATCGAAAACCGTCGTAACAACAAGTAATCATAATTAGAAAGATCGGTAGCCTTGCTGCCGGTCTTTTTTTGCGCACCAAAAGTTTGTGAATTATAATTCAAATAGTTGGTTGCACTAATCAACTAACCATGTTATATTTAACGTACAGAGTTAATGGTAACGTTTTCAAAGGTCTGTTTAATCTTGAACATGCCCCACAATAACACCACTAACTATACCCGATCTCTCACAACTAATCGGGACACATACAAACTAATTTCACATAAGGAGCATCTCACAATGCAAATTCAAAACCCTGTATTGCCTGGATTCAACTCAGATCCATCAATCATCCGTGTTGAAGACACGTACTACATTGCAACGTCAACTTTCGAATGGTACCCAGGTGTCCGTATTCACGCATCAAAGGACATGGTTCACTGGAACTTGGTAACTAACGTTCTTGATCGTCTAGAATTGTTGGACATGAAGGGTAACCCTTCATCAGGTGGTATCTGGGCCCCAGACTTGTCATACGCAGACGGCAAGTTCTGGTTGATCTACACTGACGTTAAGATCACTGACGGTGCCTTCAAGGATATGACGAACTACTTGACGACTGCCGAGAACATCGAAGGTCCTTGGTCAGCACCTATCCGTGTTAACGGAGTTGGTTTCGACGCTTCATTGTTCCACGATGAAGACGGTCGCAAGTACTTGGTACAACAAACTTGGGATCACCGTGAATACCACCACCCATTTGATGGTATTACGTTGACTGAATTTGATACTGATACGATGAAGTTGAAGCCAGAAACGGCTCGCACGATCTTCGAAGGAACTGACGTTAAGTTGGTTGAAGGTCCTCACTTGTACAAGATCAACGGTGAATACTACCTATTCGCTGCTGAAGGTGGAACTGTCTTCACTCACCAAGAAGTTGTTGCTCGTTCAAAGAGCTTGGATGAGAAGTCATTCGTGGTTGAGCCTGATGGCCCATTCTTGACGAACTTCGACACACCATACTCATACTTGCAAAAGCAAGGACACGGTGCCTTGGTTGACACACCAGGTGGTGAATGGTACTACGCTTCATTGACTGCTCGTCCTTGGAACCACGACACTGAGTCATCAACTGACCCACGTGGCTGGTCAACTTTGGGACGTGAGACGTCAATCCAAAAGGTTGAATGGGATGAAGCTGGTTGGCCACGCGTTGTTGGTGGCCACGGTGGTCAAACGTTCGTTGAAGCACCTAAGGATGCTATCTTGACAGAGGCACCTGCTGACCACTCACAACACGATGAGTTTACTGACGCTAAGTTGGACATGAACTGGAACACGTTGCGTGTGCCATTCTCAGATGAATTCGGTTCAACTGGTGACGGTTCATTGAAGTTGATCGGTCGCGGTTCATTGGTAAACTACCACGACTTGTCATTGATTGCTCGTCGTTGGCAAGCATTCTACTTCGACGCTGAAACGAAGGTTAAGTTCGACCCATTCTCATACCAATCAATGGCTGGTTTGACGAACTACTACAACCACTCACACTGGTCATGGATCTTCATCACGAAGAACGATGACGGTCAAAGTGTCATCGAAGTTGCTGAGAACAAGGGTGGACAACGTAACGGTACGTACACGTCATACTTGAAGGACGATGCTATCGTCATCCCTGAAGGTACTGAATACGTTTGGTTCAAGACGAAGGTTCGTAAGGAATCATACACGTACGAGTACTCATTCAACGGTACTGACTGGACTGAAGTACCCGTTGTCTTGGATGCCGCAGTCTTGTCAGATGACTACGTTGTCCAATCATACGGTGGCTTCTTCACGGGTGCTTACGTTGGTTTGGCAGCTGTCGACTACTCAGGTTACGACACAACTGCTGAATTCGACTACTTCGACTACAAGGAACTTGGCGACAAGCAACTTGAAGACGGATCATACTCATGGGAAGCTTCAGAATCACGCTTCGGCTAATATCTAAAGACTAACTACTAAAAGGTAGCGATGCAGACGCGTCGCTACCTTTTTTTGCGTAACCAGAATAACTTTGAGACCATCAGACAATTTACTGGCATCGCTCCACAATACCGGCCTTAACATGCGCGTAATTCGCACACTTTTATTGTGAAAATGTTATCAAACACTATTAACAAGTACGTATATAAAGTGTATAGTTAACTATGTTAATTGAGTTGTTAACGTTTTCAGTAATTGTGAATTCGATAACGATACAGATGCAAATATTTTATAGAAAGCGAGTATGCAATTATGCGTAAAATCTCACCTCGTTTGATTTATTTCTTTGGAGCCCTTGGTGGACTTCTTTTCGGTTATGATACCGGTGTTATCTCAGGAGCAATCTTATACGTCAAGCGGACCCTTGATTTAACCGCTCTTGAAGAGGGAATGGTTGTTTCTTCTGTTCTACTTGGCGCCATGATTGGGGCCATGTCAATCGGTCCTCTGTCTGATAAATTTGGTCGCAAGAAGATGGTCATGTTCGCCGCCTTGATTTTCCTTATCGGATCACTCGGCTCTGCCTTTTCACCTGAATTTATCACCTTGGTTTTGAGTCGTGTTGTCCTTGGAATCGCAGTTGGTGGTGCATCAGCGCTGGTACCAACGTACTTGGCTGAAGTTGCCCCTGCTAAGATGCGTGGCTCACTAACATCTCTGAACCAATTAATGGTCATGTCAGGAATCTTAATGGCCTACATCATCAACTACGCCTTCTCAGGTATGGCCCACACCGTTTCATGGCGTTGGATGCTTGGTTTTGCTGCCATTCCTTCAGCCATCTTGTTTATCGGTGGTGTCTTCCTACCAGAATCACCTCGTTACCTTGGTCGTATCAAGAAGTTCGATGAGGCTTTGGCTGTTTTGAACATGTTGCGTGAGCCTGCTGAAGCACAAGCTGAGTTACAAGAAATGAAGGACGCTGATGAAGTTGAACTTGGTGGTTTCAAGGAACTCTTCTCAAAGTTCGTCCGTCCCGCTTTAGTTATCGGGGTTGGTTTAGCTATCTTCCAACAATTCATGGGAATCAACACCGTGTTGTATTACGCCCCAACGATTTTTAAGGCCATTGGCATGGGCGATAGCGCCTCATTGATGGGAACCGTTGGTCTTGGAACTGTTAACGTGATTATCACCGCTTGGGCTGTCCGCGTCATGGAAACCCGTGGTCGTAAGGAATGGTTGTTAATCGGTGGTGTCGGCATGGCCGTTTCATTGGTCGCCCTAGCCATTTTGACAAACTTCGCTGCAACTGGCATCATGTCATACGTCACCATCGTTGCGATGGCATTCTACTTGATTTTCTTCTGTGCTACTTGGGGACCAATCATGTGGACGATGATCGGCGAGGTCTTCCCACTAGCCGTTCGTGGTGTTGGGGTTGGTTTCTCTTCATTGGTTAACTGGGGTGCCAATCTACTTGTTTCATTGATGTTCCCAGTGTTGCTACAGCACTTTTCAATGCCAATTATCTTCGGTGTCTTCGCCGTAATGTGTGCATTGGCATCATTCTTCGTTAAGCGCTACGTCTTCGAAACACGTGGTCGCTCACTTGAAGAAATCGAAGCTACTTTGCGTGACCGCGCTAATGTGGCTGAGGACGATAGTGTGGTCGCTGGTACCACACCAATCGCACACTAGCCTTTAATTGCAACACCTAAACCGAGTCGGTTGGTTACCGACTCGGTTTTTATTTGCTAAAATAGGTGTATTGCGTCAAAAAGGAGGAGCTGCCATGTCGGAAGTCATCAAACGGATTTTTAATAATCGCGTCATTAAAACTATCATTGACGTTTCAATGCGTGTTGATATCGTGACGGCCAGTTCATCAATTGCCTACTTCGGTCTCCTATCGATTTTTCCGGCAATCATCATTATCGCGACACTCCTCCCCTACTTTGGCTTAACCATTTCAACGGCCCTCAGCTACGTCCAAATGGCCGTTCCGACATCAGTATACGACTTTGCCCGACCCATTATCGAATCGATTCTCGGTCAAAAAGGGGTCGGCGTGCTATCAGCTTCAATTATCATCACTCTGTGGTCGTTATCGCGAGTCGTCGCATCAATCCGNACAGCGCAAAACGGTATTTACGGGGTACAACCTAAAACAATTGCCATTATCGATCGCTTCATTTCAATGGCTTGGATGATNCTTGTGTTAGGGATTATGGGTATTCTANTGATNATTGCTTCAGTTGGCTCTAACATTCTTGAAGCTTTNCCCATCAGCGCTAATCTTGTGCAACAAATCGAATCCGCCAAATCACCAGTGGTCATCGGCGGTTTATTCATTGGTGCGTCGCTTTTCAACTGGGTTTTGCCGGTTAAAAAGCCCCGCTTGCAATGGGCCCTCGTCGGGACAATCGTTCAAGTGGCAATCGTCATCTGGTTAACAAAAATTTTCGGTTGGTATGTCAGTTTAGCCTCACAGGCTTATACATTCTACCAAGCTTTAAGTTCGGCCATTATCCTGTTGCTTTGGATTAACTTTATTGCACTAGCCGCACTAATCGGTACCATCGTCACCGCAACCTTGGAGGAGTTATTCCCCTCGCAAAACGATAAATTGGCCGTTATTCAAACATTTGGTAAGTCTATTATCCGAAAAAACGGAAAAAAGTGAGTGATATTTATTGTTTTATTAAGCTAGTCACGTTATGATTAATAGTGTTGATAAGGATAACTTGTTAACATTAGAGACAGCAACTTACTCATATCGCTGAGCTTAACCAACTCAGCAATTGTAGGTCTAACCAACCTACAACCTACTCCTTAAGAATTACCCAGTGTGATGGTCTAACCAACCATTGTTATAACACGCCTAACCAACGTGTTTTGGGAAAAAGAGTCGTCCTCGGACTGACTCCGAAACCGCCTACGTCTAACCAACGTAGGCGGTTTTGTTTTGCCTAATTATCCGGTAAAATCAAAGGATACAAAGGGGAAGCATTGGGGATTTTCATTATGACAACATCGCATGAGCACGCCGTGTTAGACGTGTGTGCCCGTATCGGGCGCATCTTACTAGAAAGTGGCGCTGAAACACCACGCATCGAAGAAACCGTGGAGATCATCGGACGAACAGCCGGCGTTGCAATTTCATGCTACGTCACATTAACGGCTGTTTTCGTATCATTAACGAACCAACCTGAAACACAATTAACCAAAACAAAACTNGGCGCATTCAACCTACAAAAGGTTGATGACATCAATCAACTCTCCCGTGAATTTTCGGCGGGACAGGTGTCATTTGATGATATCGTAACGCGTGTCGCCGCCATCGATCAGCACGTGATTGATTTCAACTGGCCGACTAAAATTTTGGGTGCTGGGCTCGTGTCCGTCGCACCCATGCTGGTATTTATTGCCGATTGGTCAGATTTAGGCTTGGCCTTTTTCATTGGCATCGCCGGTTACTTAACTGCGCAACTCGTCGGCCGCAAAGCCACGGCCACCCCCTACGCCAAAGAAGTCGCTGGGGGATCTGTGATTGCATTATTGGCGTGGGGCCTAGTCGCTAGCGGTATTGGCCACCACGCTGAAAACATGATTGTCAGTGCCGTTATGCCCTTAGTGCCTGGCGTCGCATTGACGAATTCAATGCGCGAAATTATGGCCGGTCATATGATATCAGGAACAGTCCGGGCCCTTGATGCACTCTTAATCGCAGCCGCTATCGGTGGTGGCGTGGTCTTAGCAACCACACT
>JGI26054J46599_1000297_pt1 | contig 12963 bp, 10 predicted proteins | sample HigsolmetaGSP16D_FD_46599 | JGI IMG/M metagenome (IMG submission 46599) | reverse complement strand
GTCGCGGGCCCGAACTAGGCTGGTCGGGTGAGCGACTCCGGAAAGCCTACTCTGCTCGTCGTCGACGGCCACTCGCTGGCCTACCGGGCGTTCTACGCCCTGCCGGTCGACAACTTCTCGACGAAGGACGGTCAGCACACCAACGGCATCTACGGCTTCCTGTCGATGTTCGTGAACCTCGTCAAGGCCGAGAAGCCGACGCATCTGGCCGTCGCTTTCGACACATCGCGGCAGTCGTTCCGCACCAGGGTCTACGAGGAGTACAAGGCGAACCGCTCCGAGTCGCCGGCCGAGTTCAAGGGTCAGATCCCGCTCCTGCAGGACTGCCTCGCGGCCATGGGTGTGCCGGTGCTGACGAAGGAGGACTTCGAGGCCGACGACATCCTCGCGACCCTCGCGACGCAGGGCGTNGAGAGCGGGTACGACGTGCTCGTGTGTTCCGGCGACCGTGACACGATCCAACTCGTGACCGAGGACGTCACGCTCCTCTATCCGAGCGTCCAGGGTGTGTCGCAGCTCAAGCGGTACACCCCCGACGCGGTGGTCGAGAAGTACGGCCTCCCGCCCGAGAACTACCCCGACATCGCGGCACTCGTGGGTGAGACGAGTGACAACCTGCCCGGTGTCCCGAAGGTGGGGGAGAAGACCGCGGTCAAGTGGATCACCCAGTTCGGGACCCTCGACGCCCTCCTCGAGCGCGCCGACGAGATCAAGGGAGTCGTGGGGGGCAATCTCCGCGAGCACCTCGACGACGTCCGCCGCAATCGCCAGCTCAACCGGCTGCTCCGCGACGTCGAGCTCGAGTACGCGCCGGAGGACCTCGTCATCCGCCCGCTCGACACCCAGGCGGTCCGCGACATCTTCGCGCGCCTGGAGTTCCGCACTCTTCTCCCGCGCGTGTTCGAGGCGTTCGATGCGACCGATGAGCCGCCCGCTCCCGAGGTGTCGGCGCCCGAACCGCAGCAGACGGATGCCGCGACCCTGGCCGCCTGGCTGACGCAGCAGACCGGCGAACTGGCACTGACGGTGACCGTCGCCGGCGGTCTCCCGACGCGTCTGGGCGTCGCGACGTCGGACACCGTCCACGAGGTCGACTGGGACGGGAGCGCCCGGGCGGCGCTCGCCCCGTGGCTCGAGAGCGACGCCGCGAAGATCATGACCGACGCGAAGCCGCAGGTGAAGGCCCTCCGCCGCGCCGGGGTGCGGCTGAGCGGTCTGACGTTCGACGTCCTCCTGGCGGGCTGGCTGCTNCGTCCGAGCCTGCCCGACAAGACCCTCGCCGACCTCGTCGACCGCTACCTCGACGAGAAGCTGCCCGAAGCCGACCCGTCTCAGCTGGTCCCCGAGACCGAGGGCGCGACGCCGGGGCAGCTCGCGTGGTTCGCCCTGCGCGTGGCCGAGGCCGAGCGGGCGGAGCTCCCGGCATCCGTCGGCGCCGTCCTGACCGACATCGAGCTCCCGTCCCTCGACGCCCTCGCCGACATGGAGCTCGCAGGGGTTTCGGTCTCGCGCGACAAACTCACGGGATTCTCCGGTGAGCTCGCCTCCCGCGCCGACGCGATCGCGCAGGAGGCGTACGGCATCATCGGGCGCGAGGTGAACCTCGGTTCGCCGAAGCAGCTGCAGGAGGTGCTGTTCGACCAGCTCGAGCTGCCGAAGACCCGCAAGACCAAGACAGGCTACTCGACGGATGCCGCCGTCCTCGCGGACCTGCAGGAATCCCACCCGCACCCGTTCCTGGGACTCCTCCTCCAGCACCGTGAGGCGACGAAGCTNCGTCAGATCATCGAGTCGCTGACCGTCGGCATCGCCGACGACGGCCGCATCCACACGACCTACGTGCAGACCGGCAGCCAGACGGGTCGCCTCTCGAGCACCGACCCGAACCTCCAGAACATCCCGATCCGCAACGAGGAGTCGCGCCGGATCCGTGCGGCCTTCGAGGTCGGTGACGGCTACGAGACGCTGCTGACGGCGGACTACTCGCAGATCGAGATGCGCATCATGGCGCACCTGTCCGGGGATCCGGGACTCATCGAGGCCTTCAACTCGGGCGAGGATCTGCACCGCTTCGTCGGCGCGCGCGTGTTCGGGGTGGAGCCGGCCGAGGTGACGGCGCCGATGCGCACGAAGGTGAAGGCGATGTCGTACGGCCTCGTCTACGGCCTGAGCGCGTTCGGGCTGTCGAAACAGCTTCGGATCGAGCAGTCCGAGGCGAAGCAGCTCATGCTCGAGTACTTCGCCCGCTTCGGCGCGGTGCGCGACTACCTGCGCTCGTCGGTCGAGCAGGCGCGGATCGACGGGTACACCGAGACCATCTTCGGGCGCCGCCGCCCGTTCCCCGACCTGACGAGCCCGAACCGCGTGCTCCGTGAGAACGCCGAGCGCGCCGCCCTCAACGCCCCCATTCAGGGGAGCGCCGCCGACATCATGAAGATCGCCCTCGTCGAGATCCACAGCGACCTCCGCGAGAAGGATCTGGCGTCGCGCGTGCTCCTGCAGATCCACGACGAACTCGTCGTCGAGGTGGCGACGGGTGAATGGGACGCGGTCGAGGAGATCGTCCGCACCCGCATGGGCGATGCNGCGGAGCTCTCCGTCCCGCTCGACGTGCAGATCGGCCGCGGCGCCGACTGGGACGAGGCGGCTCACTGACGTCCGGCCGTGCGACGCTCTACGCTCGAGGGATGACCGACGCACAACGCACGCCCACTCCGATCGACACGATCGCGGACCGCTGGGTGGACACGCTGGCGGAGCTCTCACCGAGCCTCGCGACCTACATCGGACGCACCGAGCACAACGGCCGTCTCGACGACTTCTCCCCNGAGGGGCACGACCGCCTNGCCGCTGCCGCAGGCGAGACCCTGCGCGCTCTCCAGGCCGCGGACGCGGTCGACGACGTCGACGAGGTCACGAAGATGGACCTGTCCGCTGAACTCGGCCTGCAGCTCGACCTGCACGCNGCGAAGTCGCACCTCCGCGACATCAACGTGATCGCNTCGCCCTCGCAGGACATCCGCGCGGCATTCGATCTCATGCCGACGGACACCGTCGACGACTGGTCGGTCGTGGCGACGCGCCTCTCGGCGATCCCGACGGCGCTGGCCGGGTATGTCGAGACCCTGCGGCAGGGCATCTCGGAGGGTGTGGTTCCGGCGCGCCGTCAGGTGACGGAAGTGGTGACGCAGATCGCCCGCTACACGAGCGACTCAGGGTTCTTCGCGAGCTTCGTGGGCGACGCTGCCCCCGCAGACGGCCACCTGCCGGCCTCGCTCGCTCGCGAGCTCGCCGACAATGCGGGCGCTGCTCGGGTCGCGTACGACCAGCTGGCCGCGTTCCTCCGTGACGAGCTGGCACCGGCGGCATCNGANGTGGATGCGGTGGGACGGGAGCTCTACGCGCTCCACTCGCGCCGGTTCCTCGGCGCGACCATCGACCTCGACGAGACCTACGACTGGGGTGTCGAAGAGCTTTCGCGGATGGTGGCGGAGCAGGAGTCCATCGCCGACGAGATCAAGGCCGGCGCNACCGTCGAGGAAGCCGTCGCCTTCCTCGAGCAGGACGAGGACCGGAAGCTGCGCGGCACCGATGCCCTGCAGCGGTGGATGCAGGAGACNAGCGACCGCGCCGTCGAGGAGCTCGGACGCACCCACTTCGACATCCCGGACCCGATACGCCGGCTCGAGTGCATGATCGCGCCGACGAACGAAGGCGGGATCTACTACACCGGCCCGACGGATGACTTCTCGCGCCCGGGCCGCATGTGGTGGTCGGTCCCCGAGGGCGTCGACACATTCGACACATGGCGCGAGCTCACGACGGTCTATCACGAGGGTGTACCGGGCCACCACCTGCAGATCGCGCAGGCGGTGTACAACCGCGCGGAGCTGAACTCGTGGCGCCGTCTTCTCGCCGGTTCCAGCGGCCATGCCGAGGGATGGGCGCTGTACGCCGAGCGTCTGATGGCGGAACTCGGCTACCTCGACGACCCGGCCGACCGGCTCGGGATGCTCGACGGTCAGCGCATGCGGGCGGCGCGTGTCGTCCTCGACATCGGCGTGCACCTCGGGAAGCCGCGTCTCGACGGCAACGGGATCTGGGACGCGAACTACGCCCTCGAGTTCATGCGCCGCAATGTGAACATGTCCGACGAGTTCATCCAGTTCGAGGTCAACCGCTACCTGGGATGGCCCGGTCAGGCGCCGTCCTACAAGGTGGGCCAGCGGATCTGGGAGCAGATCCGGGACGAAGCGGCTCAGCGCGGCGGAGCGGACTTCGACATCAAGCAGTTCCACATGCGAGCGCTCCGTCTGGGCGGCGTGGGTCTCGACACCCTCCGGGCCGCTCTGCGCGACGGCTGATCGGGAGCGGCGAGGGCGCCGGGAATACCCGGCGCCCTCCGTCGTTGCTCCCCACGTAGGCTTTATGCACATGAATGAAAGGGGCCGACGTGGCCGCAGTGGAGCTGGGACTCGACACCTTCGGTGACATCACCGTCGACGAGAGCGGTGAACGCGTCTCGGGTGCGCAAGCGATCCGGAACCTCGTCGCACAGGCGACCCTCGCCGATCAGGTGGGCGTCGACTTCATCGGCGTGGGAGAGCACCACCGGGCCGAGTACTCCGTCTCGAGCCCCGAGATCGTCCTCGCCGCCATCGCCGCGAAGACGGAACGCATCCGCGTCGGTACGGCGGTGACCGTCCTCTCCAGTGACGATCCCGTTCGGGTCTACGAACGCTTCGCGACCCTGTCTGCCATCTCGAACGGGCGCGCAGAGGTGATCCTCGGACGCGGGTCGTTCACCGAGTCCTTCCCCCTGTTCGGCTTCAACCTGTCGGATTACGAAGCCCTTTTCGAGGAGCGACTGGAGCTGTTCTCGCTGCTGCGCAGCGAGAAGCCCGTGACGTGGCAGGGGACGACGCGCGCCGCGCTCTCGCAGGCCGACGTCTTCCCCAAGACCGAGGGCGGCATCCGCGCCTGGGTCGGGGTCGGCGGCTCACCGGAGTCCGTCATCCGTACCGCGCGCTACGGGTACGGTCTGATGCTGGCCATCATCGGGGGCCCCGCCGCTCGGTTCCGTCCCTACGTCGATCTCTACCACCGCGCGATCGGTGAGCTCGGGTCGCAGGCGCAGCCCATCGGCATCCACTCTCCCGGCCACATCGCGGACACCGACGAGCAAGCATGGGAAGAGGCCTACCCCGGCTTCGAGGCGCAGAACAACTCGATCGGCCGCGACCGCGGTTGGCCCCCCTACAGCCGGCTGCGCTTCCAGCAGGAGGTCGGTCCCGGCGGATCGATCTACGCCGGCTCGCCGGAGACGGTGGCGCGCAAGATCGCCGACACGATCACGACCCTCGGTGCGGGGCGCTTCGACCTCAAATACGCCAACGGCACGCTCGGCCACGACAAGCTCATGCGCTCGATCGAGCTCTACGGCACCACCGTGATCCCGATGGTCCGCGAGATGCTCGGCGAGTGAGGCCGACCCGCGTTCCTGCTCGTACGATGCAGGGATGACAACGACCACGACCGGCTCCGTCGCCAGCCGGCTCGATCGCCTGCCTTTCACCCGAACTCACCTGAGGGTCTTGACGGGATCGGGCACCGGGTGGGCGCTCGACGCGATGGACGTCGGTCTCATCTCGTTCGTCATCGCGGCACTCGTCAGCGAGTGGAATCTCACGACGGCGTCCACCTCCTGGATCGCATCCGCCGGATTCGCGGGCATGGCTATCGGCGCGACGGTGGGCGGACTGCTCGCAGACCGGATCGGTCGGCGCTCGGTCTTCGCCCTCACGTTGCTCGTGTACGGCCTCGCGACGGGGGCGAGTGCACTCTCGGGCGGGCTGGTCGCCCTCATCGCGTTGCGCTTCGTCGTCGGGTTGGGCTTGGGTGCCGAGCTGCCCGTCGCGAGCACCTACGTCAGCGAGTTCGCGCCGGCACGGATGCGGGGACGCATCATCGTCGTCCTCGAAGCGTTCTGGGCCGTCGGCTGGACGGCATCCGCTCTCATCGGATACCTCGTCATCCCGTCCGTACCCGAGGGCTGGCGCTGGGCTCTCGCCATCGGCGCCGTCCCCGCGGTCTACGCACTGATCGTGCGATGGGCTCTGCCGGAGTCGCCTCGCTGGCTCGCCTCGCGAGGTCGTGCGGCGGAAGCCGAACGCGTCGTCGCGGGACTGGAGTCCTCGCCGACGCTGCTGGGTCGCCCTGCCACCTCGGCCGCCGAGGCCGCAGACACCCCCGCAGCTCGGGGGGCGACCGTGGGAGAGAGACTCCGCGGCCTGTGGGCCCCCGGCATGCGCCGCCGGACGGCATCCCTCTGGATCGTCTGGTTCTGCGTCAACTTCTCCTACTACGGCGCTTTCATCTGGATTCCGACGCTCCTCGTCTCGCAGGGATTCGGGCTCGTGCGCAGCTTCGAGTTCACTCTCCTGATCACGCTGGCGCAGCTCCCCGGGTACGCCGTGGCCGCGTGGCTGATCGAGAAGTGGGGACGGCGCGCGACGCTCTCGGTCTTCCTGGCCGGCTCCGCCGTCGCCGCGATCCTGTTCGGTCAGGCGACCACCGTGCCGATGATCCTCGCGACCGGGATGGCGTTGTCGTTCTTCAACCTCGGTGCGTGGGGTGCGCTCTACGCCGTGACCCCGGAGACCTACTCGACCTCGCTCCGCGCGACCGGAGCGGGCTGGGCCGCGGGCATCGGCCGGATCGCGTCGATTCTGGCCCCACCCGTCGTCCCGGCCCTTCAGGCCGCCGGCGGCATCCCCGTCGTCTTCGTCGTGCTGAGCGCCTTCTTCGCGGTGGCGGCCGCGGCTACCTGGGGTCTCGCCGAATCGCGCGGGCGGGCTCTTGCGGACTGAGTCGTAGGCTGAGGGGATGCCGCAGGACATCCGCTACGTCGCGATCGGGGACTCGTTCACGGAAGGTGTCGGCGACGAGCTGCCCGACGGCACCGTCCGAGGCTGGGCGGATCTGGTCGCACAGGGCTGGGCGGACTCGCGCGGACAGGCGATCTCGTACGCGAACCTCGCGATCCGCGGCAAGCTCATCCAACCGATCGTCGACGAGCAGCTCGAGCGCGCGCTCGCGTTGCGCCCGACGCACCTGTCGTTCAACGGCGGCGGCAACGACATGCTGCGCCCGCGCACACCCATCGCTCGCGTCGCCGACGTCTACTCGCATGTGCTGCGACGCTGCGACCAGGAGGGCGTCACCATGGTCGTCCTCTCCGGGGCCAACCCGTCGGCGCAGCTGCCGCTGCCCGGCCTCATCCAGCGCCGGGGAGACGAGCTCTCGCGTGCGGTGACCGAGCGGATCGAGGGGCGCGACGACCTCGTCGTCGCGCTCAATTGGCCGGACACGGACCTGTCCGATCCCTTCTACTGGTCGCAGGACCGCCTCCACATGAACGCTCGCGGCCACCACCGCGTCGCGGCACGCGTGCTCTCCGCGCTCGGAGAGCACGCTCCGGACGAGTGGTGGCGGCTCGACGAGCCCGACACGGACGTCGCTCTCGGCCGCGCGCGATACTTCCGCGAGCACCTCGGGCCGTGGATGCGTCGACGTCTGACCGGGACGTCCTCCGGCGACGGACGCGAGGCGAAGTACGGGGACTGGATCGACGTCGAGCCGCGGCGAAACTCCTGACGGGCGTCTGTCAAGGGCTTTCAGCGTCCTATCAGCATCCGCGATGATCGGATCACACCGCCAAGAGAGGGAGTGTGCGCATGAGCATCGGAACCGGAATCGTGCTGTTCGTGATCGGCGCCATCTTGACGTTCGCCGTCAACGTCGATGTGGAGTACGTCAACCTCGACCTGATCGGCTACATCCTGATGGGCGCCGGTGTCGTCGTCTTCATCATCGGCCTCGTGCTGATGATGCGTCGGCGTTCCAGCGAGTCGACCGTCCGAACGGTCGACCCCGTTGCAGGGGAGCGTGTCACCCGCTCCGAGACGCGTACGTCGGGAGACGGCACCGTCTGATCTGCGACAGACTCCGATGGCTCGCCCCTGCGGGGGCGGGCCATCGTCGTGTCCGGTCAGCGCCGAGATGTGCGGGGAGGATCCATGCCGATGTGGATGCGGGTGCGTCGCCGTTCGATGCTGATGAATGTGGCGCCGACGAGCCAGAGCGGGATCTGGACGAGGAAGGCGATCCGGAAGGCGTCGAGGCGGTAGGTGTCGGGTGTTCCGGCGCTCTGCAGGTCGAGCACGAGGCCGATGGCGAAGATCGCGAGCAGTGCGGCGAGGAATCCGCCGGCGTTCGTGACTCCCGTCGCCGTGCTGAGGCGGTGAGACGGGTTGTGAGTACGAGCGTGATCGAAGGCGATCATGGATGCCGGGCCGCCCATGGCCAGGGCGACCAGCAGGATGACGAGCAGCCAGATGGGCGCTCGGCCGGGCCAGACGATGACGGCCGTCCAGGCGACCAGCTGGAAGGCGACGGCGGGCAGGACGAGCGCGCGCGAACGGCGGTGCGGTGCGCGACGGGAGAGCTCTCCGAGGACCGGCCCCAGAGCCATCCCGGCGAACACGTAGAGCGAGGTGAGCACACCGGCCTGTCCCGTGGTGAGACCCTCGCCCGCCGTGAGGTACGGGAACCCCCACAACAGGATGAACGCCGTCCCCGCGAACGGCGTCGTGAAGTGCGACCAGAACGCGAGTCGGGTTCCGGGGTGAGCCAGGGCGGCGCGGATCCCGACGCCGGTATCGACCGTGGAGGTCACGACGCGGATGGCACCGGTGTCGGTGTCGACGCTGACGTCGCGGGCGAGCTCCGGCGGCCGGTTCCGCACGAGCGCGAAGACGAGGACGGCGAACAGGACGCAGAGTCCGGCGATGCCCCCGAACGTCACCGTCCAACTCGTGGCATGGAGGACGGCGGCGATCGGGATCACGGCGACGAGCTGTCCCGCCTGGCCGAGGATCCCGGTCAGCTGCACCATGAGNGGACCCCGCTGGGCGGGGAACCACGTCGCGACGAGGCGCAGGACGGCGGGGAAGACCGCGGCATCCCCGGCTCCCAGCAGCATGCGGGCNACGATCGCNACGCCGACGCTGGGGGAGAGGGCCATCGTGAGCTGCCCGACGGCCATGAGGAGCATCCCGATCGTCATGATCGGCCGGGACCCGTAGCGGTCGAGGAGGACGCCCACCGGGATCTGCATCCCGCCGTACACGGCGAGCTGGACGACCGCGAACAGGGAGAGCGTCGCCGCATCCGCCTGGAATCGGTCCGCCGCGTCGACGCCGACCGCGGCGAGGGACGTACGGTTCGTCACTGCGAGGACGTAGGCGGCGACCCCCGTGCCCCAGATGAGCCAGGCGCGGAAGCCGGGCCCGCTCATCGAGGTCGTCTGGTGCCGACGTGCTCCGTTCACCCGCCCACGCTACTCTCCGGCGGGCGTACTCTGAGCCCACACCTTTCGGGCGATCGGAGAACACATGAAAGCGACCATCGGCGAGACCGTCATCGCGGAGGCGGCCGACGACGAGATCATCCGGATCGAGGGGAACGCGTACTTCCCGCCGGCATCCGTGAAGGAAGGTGTTCTCGTCGAGAGCCCCACGCCGTACACGTGTCCGTGGAAGGGCGAATGCCAGTACTTCCACGTCGAGGCCGGCTCCCAGCGGATCACCGATGGCGCCTGGTCCTACCCCAACCCCTACCCGTCCGCGTTCGATCGTGTCGGAGCGGACTTCTCCGGCTACGTCGCGTTCTCACCGGGGGTCACCGTCGGTCGGTGATCGCGCCGTGGCGGGTCGTCACTCGTGAAGGGGACCGAGGGACGGCGCGCTGACGAATCGCGCCGACGCGGGCACGGGCTGTTCGATCTCGACGACCGTGATCGCGTTCGATCCGGCCCGTGTCACGGGGGCCGGGACGTAGAGCGTCCGCTGCGGACCGTTCGACCAGTACCGGCCGAGCAGGAAGTCGCCGACGAAGACGTAGCCCTTGCCCCATCCGGTCGTGTCGAGGAACAGATCGGACGGAGCGTCGAGATCGAAGACGCCCTCTGCCACGAGCAGCTCCGGTGCCGCCGCGGCCTGGTCGAGGGGAACGGGCGTCGTCCGCCACCCGGACAGCTCATGACCGTCGACGGTGACCGATCCGATGAGACCCTTGAGCTCCCCGAGGCGGTCGTCGTAGTTCACGCGACCCTGCTCTTCCACGAGGATCGACAGGCTCGTGCCCGCGGGCAGCCGGAGGGCGTGTTCGTGACGCGTCCGCGAGAGCGACCCGATGCGGACGCCGTCGACGGACACCCAGGCCTGATCGCGGACCTCGCCGATCGTCAGCACGCCGCCCGAGAATCCCTCGGGCAGGCGTGTCTCGTAACGCAGCAGAGGTCCCGTGTGCGCGGCGCGCTCGAACGTGACGAGTCCGCGCAGGGAGGCCCGGCTCTCGCCGGAGTGCCGTGAGGCGGGCGACAGCGACACGGTGAGCTCCGGCCGCGGTGCGGCGTCAGCGGGAACCTCCGCGGGCACGTCCGCATACTTCGCGATGACGTCGCGGAATGCCCGGTACTTCGCGGTGGGATCGCCGGCCTCGTCCAGCGGGGCGTCGTAGTCGTAGGACGTCACGATCGGCAGGTAGCGACCTTTGTCGTTCGCGCCGTTCGTCGTCCCGAAGTTCGTCCCGCCGTGGAACATGTAGATGTTCACCGACGCGCCGGCGGAAAGGAGGTCGTCCAGCTCGGCGGCGGCCGTCGCGGCATCCGTCGTATGGTGCGGCCCGCCCCACCAGTCGAACCAGCCGTCCCAGAACTCCGAGCACATCAGGGGTCCGGTGGGCTGGTGCTCGCGGAGCGTCGCGAGCCGCTCGTGTGCGCGCGAACCGAACGACCCGGTGAGGTGGAGACCGGGGAGCGACCCGGCCTCGAGCATGTCGGGCTCGGGCTGGTCCACCGTGGTCAGGGGAACCGTGATGTCCGCGTCCCGGGTCACGCGGACGAGTTCCGCCAGGTAGTCCTTGTCCGAGCCGTAGGCTCCGTACTCGTTCTCGATCTGCACGAGCACGACGTTGCCGCCACGGTCGACCTGGCGCGGCGCGACGATGCGGTACACGCGGCGCAGGTACGTCTCGAGCGCGGCTTGATAGGCGGCATCCGTCCGTCGTAACCGGATGCCGGGGGTCGCCGTCAGCCAGGTCGGCAGGCCCCCGTTGTGCCATTCGGCGCAGATGTACGGCCCGGGCCGCACGATCGCGTGCAGTCCCTCGGCGGCGACCAGGTCCAGGAACCGACCGAGGTCGAGCCCGCCCGTGTCGTCCCACCGACCTTCGACGGGTTCGTGCGCGTTCCAGGCGACGTACGTCTCGATGGTGTTCAGGCCCATGAGGCGGGCTTTGCGGATCCGGTCGGCCCAGTCGCCGGGGTGGATGCGGAAGTAGTGCATAGCTCCGGAGATGATCCGGTGCGGTTCTCCGTTCAGGAGGAAGTCGCTGTCGCCGATGGCGAAGGTGCTCATGTGATCTCCACTCGGAGCTGGTCGTCTGGACGCCCTGCCGTATCGAGAAGGGGTGTCCTGCCGCTGCGTGAACTGCTATGTTTACGCAATCATGTCGCCTCAGCGTAGCACGCGACCGGCCCCGGAGACGGGTGTCGCTGCACCCTCCAGTGAGCCCATGGCACGTCGTGGCGGAACGCCCCACGGGGGGCCGACGCAGGCCGATGTCGCTCGCCACGCGGGCGTCTCGGCGCAGACGGTGTCGCGGGTCGTGACGGGAGCGGCGCGGGTCGATGACCCGACGCGGGAGCGCGTTCTCGCGAGTATGCGGGAGCTCGGGTATCGACCGAACCGGGCGGCGCGTGCGCTCCGCTCGGCTCGGTACCGCAGCATCGGCGTGATCATGAGCGATCTGACCTCCTACGGGAGCGTCCGCACGTGGGAAGCCATTTCGCGGGCGGGTGCCGCATCGGGCTACGCCGTCGCGCTCGTCCCCACCGCGACGTTCGATCGCAGCGCCGTCGCCGAGGCGATCGAGCGCGCGCGCGATCAGGCCGTGGACGGACTCGTCGTGGCGATCGGAGATCATCTCTCGGCAGGGGAGGACCTTCCGCTGCCCGATGATCTGCCGGTGGTCGTCGTCGACGCCTCCGCTCTCGAGGATCGCTCGTTCGTCGACACCGATCAGACGATGGGCGCGGGTCAAGCCGTGACCCACCTCCTCGACCTCGGCCACGAGACCGTCCACCACGTGGCGGGCCCGGCGAGCTCGTACTCCGCCGTCCGTCGCGAGCACGGGTGGCGCGCGGCGCTGACGGCGGCGGGCCGCGCGGCACCGTCGCTCGAGCGTGGCGATTGGAGCGCGCGGTCCGGATACGACGCGGGATGCCGTCTCCGCGGGGATTCCGCCGTCACCGCCGTCTTCGCCGCCAACGACCAGATGGCGCTCGGAGTGCTCCGCGCCTTCCACGAAGCAGGTGTCTCGATTCCCTCCCGGGTCAGCGTCGTGGGNTTCGACGACATGCCCGAGGCGGCCCAGTTCTGGCCGCCGCTCACCTCGGTCCACCAGGAATTCGAGGAGGTCGGGCGCGCCGCCGTCGACGTCCTCCTCGCACGCATCGACGATGCCGACGCCGTCCATCGGCTGCTCGTCCCCACCCGACTGGTCGTGCGTGGGAGCACGGCCGCGGCTCCCCGAAAGGCGACCTCATGACGTTCCACCCCTCGGACACCGGCGTGCTCTGGCGCGGCGACGGCCAGACGGTCTCGATCGATGCGTGGGGGCGCGGCGTGCGTGTGCGTGCCGCCCTCGGCCCGCTCGACGACGCCCCCGGCGCCCTCGTCGACGTCCCCGACTCCCGCGCCCGGGTGTCGATCGACGGAGCGGTCGCGACCGTCGCGGCCGGTGGGGTCCGCGTCGTCGCCGAGGAAGAGGACTACCACGACTGGTCCGTGGGGTTCCACACGCCCCGACTGCGGTTGCAGGTTCAGGATGCCGACGGTC
>JGI26054J46599_1000282_pt1 | contig 13313 bp, 14 predicted proteins | sample HigsolmetaGSP16D_FD_46599 | JGI IMG/M metagenome (IMG submission 46599) | reverse complement strand
TCCGAAAGCTCGGCCACATTGCCTCCAAAGATTGGGTTCCCACCCAGCCTAGAGAGGCGCTCCGACCGTGAAAATCGGTTGGTTCGAACCTACGAAGCGGGCTCGGACGGTTCGTCGGGGCTCTGCACGGAATCCACAAAGGCAACGGCGATCACCTGTGCGGTCTGTTCAATCTGCCAGGCGCGCGCACCGAGGTCGGTCAGCGCTTCGCCGACCGACTCCGCCGTGACCTCGGCGGGAGGATTCCAGGCGACACGACGCAGGAGATCGGGCGTGAGGAGGTTCTCGGTCGGCATGCCCAGTTCTTCGGCACGCGCATCGACGAGAGGCTTGGCGGTCTTCAGCCGCGCATCGGCCGCGGGGTTGCGATCCGCCCAGGCACGCGGCGGCGGCATCCCGTCGCCGGGACCGCGCTCGGAGGGAAGCGCGGGGTCGGCGCGCCCCGCCTCGATCGCGGCCCACCAACGGTCGAGCTGGCTGCGGCTCGCGCGACCGGTGAAGTCCTTGACCCGTGCAAGATCCTGCTTCGAGGCGGGATCGGCGATGACGGCGGCGACGAGGGAACGGTCGGGAACGAGCCGCCCCGGAGAGACGTCCTCTTCGCGGGCGTACTCCTCCCGCGCCGTCCACAGCGCCCGGGCCACGGCCAACGCGCGACGACCGCGGACGGTGTGCAGTCCGCTCAGGCGACGCCACGGCTCTTCGCGAGCGGGTTTGGGTGCGCGAGTGCGCACGGCCTCGAACTCCTCGTCGGCGATGGCGACCTTGTCCTGTGCCACCAGCTCCGCCGCGAGGGCGTCGCGGACGTCGATCAGGTGCAGCACATCGAGCGCGGCGTACTCGAGCCATCCCTGCGGCAGGGGCCGCGTCGACCAATCCGCTGCGGAGTGGGCCTTGGCGAGAGTGATTCCCAGCGTCTGCTCNACCACCGCTCCCAAACCGACGCGCTCATGCCCGAGGAGGCGGGCTGCGAGTTCGGTGTCGAAGATCCGGGGCGGCTCGAGGCCTGCCTCGCGGAGAGACGGCAGATCCTGGCTCGCGGCGTGGAGCACCCACTCCTCGTCGCCGATCGCCGCCTGCAGCGCCGACAGATCGCCGATCGCCGGGGGGTCGAAGAGGACCACCTCGCTCCCGCGCCGGTACACCTGGATCAGGTAGGCGCGTTGCGAGTACCGGAACCCGGATGCCCGCTCCACATCGACGGCGACGGGACCGTGCCCGGCTGCCAGGCGCGACGCTGCGGCCGCCGCCGTTTCCTGATCGGCGATGACCTCGTATTCAGCCACGTGTACTCCGCTGCCCGCCGAACACGGCGATGTTCTCCGAACCCGGGGGAAGACCTGCCAACATGCAGACCAACTCGCCCCAGGCATCCATATGACTGGCGAGGTCTCCCTCGGGGGACCACGATGCGCGGAGCTCGATCTGCGCACCGTCGCCCTCCGCGGCCAGCGTTCCGAACCCCTTCGAGAGGGTCTTCGTCGCTGTGCCGGATGCCGCATGGAACGTCGCTCCGCGTGCGGCGAGGGCGTCGACCAGCCAAGACCAGGCTACGTCCGCCAGGAGGGGATCGGTGCCGATCTCCGGCTCGAGCGGTGCCTGCGCGAAACAGACGATCCGCCAGGGACCGCCCCAGGCATCCGGTTCGGACTCGTCGTGGAGGATGACGATGCGTCCCGTGCCGTACATCGACTCGCCGTCGTCCTCGGGACGCACGTCTCCGGCGAAGGCGATGGCGTCGGGGGCGAGCGAGGACGGTGCGGCGATCTCGCGCACCACGAAGTCGTCGCGGAAACGCAGGCCGCGCAGCTCGTCGCCGACGGCGAGGAATTCCGGCGTCCCGGACGGGGGTTCGGTCACGGCGACAGACTAGAGTGAGGGCACCATGAAGGCTTCCAGGCGCGCCGTCCCCGACGACGCCCGATCGGGAACCGTCGTCGCGGTCCGCAGCACGGTCGTCGCGCTGGCCACGGCGTTCATCAGCGCCACGGGACTGCTCGCCCTTCTCGCCGGGCGTGTCGCGCGTCGCGTCGTGACCCCGGGCGGACGGGCACCGGACACCACGATCGTGGACGTCGACACCGCCGCGCAGACCATCACGCTGTCGCGGTCGGCCGACACCGTCCTGCCGGGACGGTACGGACTGTTCACGACGGGGACGCAGTCCTACGTGAAGGTCGGCACGGTCCTCTCGACCCGAGCGCAGTCCGTCACGCGCAAACTCCTGACGCAGATCGATGAGAGCGACCGCATCACGTCGGCCGCCGCCTTCAGCGGGTGGTACTTCTCCGAGCCCGGGGAGCTCCATCTGCCGTTCGAGGACGTCGCGGTCTCGACGTCGCTCGGCTCGTGCCCGGCGTGGGTCTTCCCGGCAGATGTGCCCACGGACGTCTGGGCGATCCACATCCACGGGCGCGGCACCACGCGTTCCGAGACTCTCCGCGGCGTCCCGGCTTTCCATGCCGCGGGCATCACATCGATGCTCACGTCCTACCGGAACGACGGGGACGCCCCGCGGAGCAGGGGAGGGGCCTCGGCCCTCGGGGCGACGGAATGGCGCGACATCGACCGGGCGATCGGTCACGCGCGCCGCTCCGGCGCGCGGCGCATCGTGCTCGTCGGCTGGTCGATGGGCGGGGCGATCGCCCTGCAGCTCGCCGTGAACTCGGCGCATCGGGACCGCATCGTGGGACTCGTCCTCGACTCGCCGGTCGTCGACTGGCGACAGGTGCTCACTCATCACGCCGGACTCATGGGCATTCCGAACCCGCTCACCCGTGCGGCTCTCGAGGCGCTGGCGCAGCGATGGGCGGCACCCCTCACGGGGGCGGCGGATCCGATTCCCTGGGACCGTCTCGACGTCCTCACGCGGGCCGACGAACTCGTCGCGCCCACCCTGATCCTCCACAGCGACGCGGATGATTTCGTCCCCGTCGGTGCGTCACGCGCACTGCGAGATCTCCGGCCGGAACTCGTCGACCTCGAGGAGTTCGAGGGAGCGCGGCACACGAAGCTCTGGAACTACGACGAGGAGCGCTGGACGTCTCGCATCCGCGAATGGCTCTTCGCGCAAGGCCTCAGCGGCGACGGAGCCTCAGGTAGCTGAAGCCGTCGTCGTCGATGAGGACGCCCGCCGGTGACGTGTCGATGGGGCGCCGCAGCGGCAGGAACGGCCCCGCCGTGGGAACCAGGTGCGGCGCGGCCGTCACGCAGTACTCGTCGATGAGGTCGTCGTCCGCGAACTGCGCGGCCAGCATGGGTCCGCCTTCGCAGACGATGTGACGCAGGCCCCGCCCGGTGAGGGCGGACAGGATGCCGGTGGCCGACATCCGCCCGCCGTGCGCGGGGACGTGCAGCACCGTGATCCCGCGCTCGACCTGCGGGGCCTCGGCCCCCTCCGGCATCACGAGGAGGACCTGATCGTCCGGCCCGTCGGGATCGGGGTCGAGCCGGTGGCCGGCGAGATCGCCGGAGCCGGTGATGATGGCCAGTCGGGATCGCCGGGGGAGCAGGTACCCCTCGGCGCGCACGGTCTGCGCGCCGACGATGATGGCATCGGCGCTCGCGCGGATCACCCCGAGGATCGCCCGGTCGGCGCGATTGGTGAGGGTGTCGCTGGTCCCGTCCGGGCCTACGGCTGACCCGGTCAACGAGGTGATCATGTTGAGCCGCACCCAGTCCTCGCGGGGCGGTGCGTAGCGGTCGGCGATCCAGCGGCGGCCGTCGGGGCTCGTGGCATCCACTCGCTCACCCGCGGTCGGGAGCACCTCTGTCAGCCACACGAGCCCATCCTCCCACGGACGGTCGCCGCCGCGAGGGGTGCCGTGCCGGCGGCTAGGCTTGACGGGTGCCTGTGACCTCCTCCGGAACCACTCATCTGAGCGAACGCGATCCGAAGGTGAGCGGAGCCGAGATGGTCGCTGCACTCGTGCCGCCTCCGCAGTTCGACGAGGCCACGTTCGCGACGTATCGAGCGGATGAGGCGTACCCCTCGCAGCAGGACGCGAAGGACCTGCTCGAGACCTTCAGCTCGGGTCGTTCCGCCGCCGCGGCCCGCGGCGGCTTCTTCCGTCGCGCCAAGCGCGAGGCCCCGATGAAGCCGGGGGTCTACCTCGACGGCGGGTTCGGTGTCGGCAAGACCCACCTTCTGGCGGCGATCTACCACGCGATGCCGGCTCGTCGGAAGTACTTCGGCTCGTTCATCGAGTACACGGCCCTCGTCGGTGCGCTCGGGTACCAGAAGACGGTGGAGCTGTTCCGCGGCGCCGACCTCCTCTGCATCGACGAGTTCGAGCTCGACGACCCGGGCGACACGATGGTGATGACGCGGCTGATCGCCGAGCTGGTGCCGACCGGGACCAAGCTCGCCGCGACGTCGAACACGCCGCCGAACGCCCTCGGCGAAGGACGATTCGCGGCACAGGACTTCCTCCGCGAGATCCAGGCGATGTCCGAGCACTTTCAGACGATCCGGATCGACGGCACCGACTACCGTCAGCGCGCCGTCGACGGGCACGCCGTCGTTCTCGACGACGCCGCCTACGAGAGCGCCGTGACGGATGCCGCGGCATCCACCCTCGTCTCCGATGACGACTTCTCGGGGTTCATCCGTCACCTCGCGTCGGTGCACCCGTCCCGGTACATCCGCCTCATCGAGGACGTCGGGACGATCGGGCTCCGGGACGTCGTCGGGTTCGACGACCAGGCTGCCGCGCTGCGCTTCGTCGCGTTCGTCGACCGTGCGTACGACGCGCAGATCCCCATCAGGGCGACGGGCGTCTCGCTCGATTCGGTGTTCCGCGAGGACATGCTCGCCGGTGGGTACCGCAAGAAATATCTCCGCGCCGTCTCGCGCCTGGTCGCTCTCACCCATTCGTAAGCGGGGTGAGGTGTTTCTCGCGGGCACGGGAAACCTGATGTTTACCTTCTCGGCACCCTCGTAACGAGCGCGAAACACCTGTGCGCCGTCGGGCGAAACCGCGGACCTCGACACTGGGGGCACCCGACGCTACACCTGCGTCCCTGCAGAGAGGTTCCCTTCGAGATGGATCAAGGCAACACCGCATTCATACTCATCGCGGCCGCACTAGTCCTGCTGATGACCCCAGGTCTCGCGTTCTTCTACGGCGGCCTCGTCAAGGCGAAGAGCGTCATCAGCATGATGATGATGTCCTTCGGCGCACTCGGCCTCATCGGGGTCCTGTGGGTGCTCTACGGCTACGCGATCGCCTTCCCGGGCAGCAGCGGCACCCTCGCGCCGTGGTCCATCGACGGCGGCGCCCTGGGTCTGACCAACGTCCTCGAGCTGACCGAGGGTGCGGATTACCCGACGCTGGCGTTCGTCGCCTTCCAGGCCACCTTCGCGATCATCACCGTCGCTCTGGTCTCGGGCGCGATCGCCGACCGTGCCAAGTTCGGTGCGTGGATGATCTTCGCGGGTGTCTGGGCGACGGTGGTCTACTTCCCGGTCGCCAGCTGGGTGTTCAACTTCGGCCTGGGCGATGACGGCAAGTTCGAGTACGGCGGCTGGATCACCCACGGCCTGCAGGACGTCTTCGGCGTGGGCGTCATCGACTTCGCCGGTGGTACCGCGGTCCACATCAATGCCGGTGCCGCAGCCCTCGCCCTCGCCCTCGTCCTCGGCAAGCGCGTCGGCTTCCAGAAGGGCGTTCACGTCCCGCACAACCCGCCGTTCGTCCTCCTCGGCGCCGGCCTCCTGTGGTTCGGCTGGTTCGGCTTCAACGCCGGCTCGGAGCTCGCGGCCGACAACACCGCCGCACTCGCTTTCGTCAACACGATCGCTGCTCCTGCCGCGGCCCTGCTCGGGTGGCTCGTCGTAGAGAAGATCAAGGACGGCAAGCCGACGTCCGTCGGCGCGGCCTCCGGTGCCGTGGCGGGTCTCGTCGCGATCACCCCGGCGTGCGGAAACCTCGACCCGGTGTGGGCGATCGTCCTCGGTCTCGTCGCCGGCGCCGTCTGCGCCTTGGCTATCGAGCTGAAGTACAAGCTCGGCTTCGACGACTCGCTCGACGTCGTCGGCATCCACCTCGTCGGCGGTCTCATCGGAACGCTCTACCTCGGCTTCTTCGCCCGCGGCACCGGCCTGTTCATGGGCGGCGACGCGTCGCAGCTCATCGTCCAGGCGATCGCAGCGATCGCCGTGCTCGCCTACTCGTTCGTGCTCGCCTTCGTCATCGGGTTCGCGATCGAGAAGACCATCGGCTTCCGCGTCAAGAACGAGGACGAGATCGCCGGCATCGACACGGTCGTGCACGGTGAGGCCGGCTACGTCCTGGAGGACGCCAAGGCCTGAGCCGTCACAACACACGGAGGGCGTCGCGGGGTTACCCGCGGCGCCCTTCGTCGTCGTTCGTGACACGTTTCATTTTCCTGCTTGTGCGTTCTCGGCCGGCTGTCCTACGTTGAGCGGGAAGCGCTTTCCACACTGTCTCCGTCCAACGAAGGACGAGAAAGGACGACGATGTCCCGCATCCGTACGACCGCCGCCTGGGCGGCCGCAGCCGTTTTCGCTGTCTCGCTGGTCGGCTGCAGTCCCGCCGCCTCCGACGCAGGCGGTACGTTCGATCCCGACGAGAAGGTCTCCCTCGATTTCGCGTGGTGGGGGAACGACGATCGCGCGGCCCGCTACGCGGATCTCATCGAGGCGTTCAACGAGGAACACCCCAACATCACCATCAAGACCACGTTCACGGACTTCCCGAGTTACTGGGAGCAGCGGCAGGTGGAGGCGGCGAGCGGCAGCCTGCCCGACGTCTTCCAGTTCTCGGACAGCTACCTGCGCCAGTACGGCGAGAGCGGAGCGATCCTCGACCTGAACGAGGTGGCCGATCAGATCGATTTCACGACGTTCGACGACAGCCTGCTCAGCACGGGACGGCTGGACGGCACGCAGTACTCTCTCCCGACCGGCTACAGCCTCTGGGCGAACTTCGTCAACGAAGACCTCCTGACGAAGAACGGTCTCGAGCTGCCCGCGGCGGGCTCTTCGTTCGATGAGTTCGACGATTGGCTTGCCGAGGTCACCGAGAAGACGGGCGGCGACCCCTTCGGCGGGACCGACTACACCCAACGCATCCAGGTGCTCGAGCTGCAGCTCCGAGCCGCGGGGAAGGCGCTGTACACCGAGAAAGGCGAACTCGGTTTCACGAAGGACGAGTTGGCGGCCTTCTGGGAGTCGGGAGCCGCCCTGCGCGACGGCATCACGATCCCGCAGCAGCAGCTGGAGGAGATCAGCCCCATTTCCGGCTTCGGTTCGACCCGCACCCTGAGCGAGATGAGCTGGAGCAACTTCCTCGGCGGGTACCTGGCCGACTCCGGAGCATCGTCCATCGCCATCGTGGCGCCGCCGACGACGGATGCCGGAGCGAAGGACCTCTACCGCCAGGGCGGTCTGCAGGTCGCGATCTCCTCGCGGACGAAGCACCCCGAGGCCGCCGCGATCTTCCTCGACTTCGTGGTCAACAGCCCTGAGGCCGGGGAGATCTTCGGCACGACCCTCGGATTCCCGGCATCCAGCAGCAAGCTGACGGGCACGAAGCTCGAGGGCCCCGATCGGCAGGTCGCGGACTACATCGAGTCGGTGTCCGACCGGATCGGCGACGCTCCGCCGCCGGCTGTCGTGGGCTACGGCTCGCTGGAACAGAAGTTCTGGGATCTGGGCAAGGAGCTCGGACTGGGTACGAAGACGGTGGATGCCGCGGTGGAGGAGTTCTTCGCCGAAGCGGACGTGATCCTCAACAACTGACCGGATCCGCGGACGAGGGCTAGGGTGACGGCGTGACATNGCGCCTGATCTCCGCCCTCGTCCGCCTGTTCCGGCCGTCGCCCGACGCGGAGCCGTTGACAGGAACCGTGCGTGTGATGCCCGGTGACGTCCGGGACCTCCGCATCAGCTATCGGCCCGAGCCTGACGGCGATCCCGATGCGGGTGAGATCGTGTGGACCTGGGTTCCGTTCGACGAAGCCGACGGGCGTGGCAAGGATCGTCCGGTGCTCGTCATCGGCCAGCACGGTCGCGACCGGCTGTACGCGGTCCGCCTGACGAGCAAGCCACACGACCGCGACGGAGAGCATCTGGCGCTCGGACCGGGGGAGTGGGATGCCTCCGGCCGCCCCTCGTGGGTCGATCTCGGTCACCTCTACAGCGTCCCGCCGGGTGCGATGCGTCGCGAGGGAGCCGCCCTGGACCGTCGCCGCTTCGACCGCGTCACCGCTGCGCTGAAGGCCCGGTACGGCTGGTCGGTCTGAGGTGCGAGAACGACGAAAGCCCCCGGAAATCCGGGGGCTTCTCGGTGGGCGATGCCGGACTCGAACCGACGACCTCTTCCGTGTGAAGGAAGCGCGCTACCAACTGCGCCAATCGCCCGAATGACACTCGGGCCGATGACCGAGCATACCGGATGCGGCGCGTCCGACCGAACCGGTGAAGCCCTCGACGGCGAGACACGCGCGGGGCGGCGTCGGTTTTGCACTGGCGCAGGAATCGTCTAATGTTTAACGAGTGCCGGAGAGATCCGGAAAGAAATGCGGATGTAGCGCAGTGGTAGCGCATCACCTTGCCAAGGTGAGGGTCGCGAGTTCGAATCTCGTCATCCGCTCGAGTGTGGGGATCTTCCTCCGGGGAGATCNCGTCACGTGGGTCAAACCACACACGGTGGCGTGGCCGAGTGGCTAGGCAGCGGCCTGCAAAGCCGTCCACACGGGTTCGAATCCCGTCGCCACCTCCACTCACAACTCAACAGCCTTCACAGGCGCGATTGGCGCAGCGGTAGCGCGCTTCCCTGACACGGAAGAGGTCACTGGTTCGATCCCAGTATCGCGCACAGACAAACCCCCGGTCACCCGGGGGTTTTTTGTTTCGCGGCGCGAGCTCGGTGCGGCCACCGCGGCAGCCGTGGCCACACCGGCGCCGATCAGCCGACGGCGTCGGCGCTCTCGGATTCTGGCAGCTCGTGCAGTCCGGCGGGGGAGTTGGCCGCCGTCATCAGACGGTCGATCCACTCGTGGTTGAGAGGGATGCGCGTGTCATGGCGCCGACGGAACGCCAGTCGGGCGGCGCGGTTCATCCAGACCGTCGTGCGTCCCGCGCCTTCACCGGCGGCACGCGACCAGGTGAAGAGGAACGCCTCCCCTCGGCGGAGCTTGGCGTAGATGACCGCCTCGAGGTGGACGAGTGTCCGGTCGTCGATGTCGAATCGCGTCGTGGCGTTGTAGGAGAGGAGTCCCATGGAACCGACCCAGGTCTAGGCGTACAGAGAGGGTGGAGCTGCGGTCTCCTCGGACATCCTCTCACCCCGAGGCGATCGATCATGCGCATCCGCCGATGACACNTCGTCGTCATCCCACGCTGACAGACTGACCGCATGACCACCGCTCGGATCGTCACCCTCTTCGTCGTCGCCGCCGTCGCCGAGATCGGCGGCGCGTGGCTGATCTGGCAGGCCGTGCGGGAGAACCGCGGATGGTGGTTCGCGCTGCTGGGGATCGTCGCGCTAGGGGCCTACGGATTCGTCGCCGCGTTCCAACCCGATGCGAACTTCGGGCGGGTGCTCGCAGCCTACGGAGGTGTTTTCATCGCGGGCTCCCTGGCGTGGGGGATCGTCGTCGACGGGTTCCGTCCGACGCTCTGGGACTACGTCGGATCGGCGATCGCCCTCGTCGGGGCCGCGATCATCATCCTGGCGCCGGTCATCACCGACGCCGGAGAGGCGTGATCGCGACCCCGCGACATCTCAGGGGACGATGACGGCGCGGCCTCGGACGTCACCGGCTGCCAGAGCCTCGTAGGCCTTCGGCCCGTCGTCGAGGGAGTACCGCTGGACCTCGACGCCGACCTGACCCGAACGGGCGAGGTCGAGGACCTCCACCAGTTCGCTGCGCGAGCCCCAGTAGGGGATGCGGAGCGCGGCGTCGTAGGCGATGGATCCGAAGCCGACATGCGCGGTTCCGCCGCCGATGCCGACGATCGTGACATCGGCATCGAGGGCCGCGGCCCCGACGGCGGTCGCGATCGTCGGTTCTGCGCCGACGAAATCGAACACGGCGTTCGCCCCGAGGCCGCCGGTGAGCTCGCGGATCCGAGACACGGCGTTCTCGTCGCTCATGACGGCGTGGTGTGCGCCGACCTCGCGCGCGAGGTCGAGCTTCTCCTCGCTCACGTCGAGCGCGATGACCGTCGCTGCCGACACGGCGCGGAGGATCTGGATCGCGACGTGGCCCAGGCCACCGGTCCCGATCACGACGGCGGTGGTTCCCGCTCCGAGCTTCGGGAGCGAGGTCTTGATCGCGTGGTAGGGCGTCAAGCCGGCATCCGTCAACGACACGTTCTGCACGGGATCGAGGTCGCCGAGCGGCACGAGGTGCCGGGCGCTGTCGACGATCATGTATTCCGCCATCGATCCGGGAGCGCCGAGGCCCGGGGGCATGATCCCCTCGGCCTGCGCATTCGTGCAGTAGTTCTCTTTGCCCTGCGCGCAGTTGCGGCAGCGGCCGCATCCCCACGGTCCGTACACCGCGACCGCGTCGCCGACCTGCAGGTGCTCCACGCCCTCGCCGAGCTCCTCGACGATGCCGGCGCCCTCGTGTCCGAGGGTGAGCGGAAGTGGATAACCGGCTGCCGTGTACTCGTCTTCACTGAGGCTCATGACGAACTCGTCGGAGTGGCAGACGCCCGCAGCGGTGACCTTCAGCAGGACCTGGCCGGGTCCGGGAGAGGGCTTCTCGATCTCGACGACCTCAGGGTGGGAACCGATTCGTGTGTATTGGAGTGCCTTCATGTCGGGCACGCTACGCGCCGATCGTCACCGTGCGCATGGCCCTGCGCGCACGCACCGCGGACGATAGGATCCGGCCATGGCCCACCTCGTGCTCACTGTCGTCGGCGACGACCGTCCCGGCCTCGTCAATGCTCTCGCCCAGCAGGTCTCCGCTGTCGGCGGCAACTGGGAGCGCAGTGAGCTCGCCGAGCTCGCCGGCGCGTTCGCGGGCATCGTGCTCGTCACGATCGACGACGACCGCCGGGCCGACCTGGTCTCCGCCCTCGAACGACTGGACGGGATGCTGCGTGTCAGCGTCCACGGGGGACGTGCCGCCATCGCTCCGGAGGACGCCGAGCGTTCGCTCGAGGTGACCGTCCTGGGCAACGACAGGCCGGGCATCGTGCGCGACGTCACCGCGGCCATCGCCGACCACGCGCTCAGCATCGACACCTTCCGCAGCCGCACGCTCGACGCTCCGATGGCCGGCGGGACGCTTTTCGAGGCGACGGTGGCATTCCGGCTGCCGGCGGGGTCGGATGCCGCGGACGTGACCCGGGCGCTGGAAGAGCTCGCGGGCGAGATCCAGGTGGACCTGACCGTCATCTGACGTGAGCCGCACCGACGAGATCCGCGCCCGTCTGCGGGCCGCAGCGGATCCTTCGCGTGCCGCCGGCCAGCAGGTGTACATGAAGTCGGATCTGCCCTTCCTCGGCGTCCGCGTTCCCGACACCCGGCGCATCGCTCGAGCCGCCGCCGCGGGGGAGGCGGATGCCGCACGGATCATCGACGACGCCCGCCAGCTGTGGGATGCGGCCTCCCACCGTGAGGAGCGTTACGCGGCGATGATGCTCCTCGCTGTGCCGCCTGCCCGGGCGGACCTGCGCATCGTCCCGCTCATCGAGAGGATGGTCCGCACGGGGCGATGGTGGGATGTCACCGACGAGCTGAGCGGCCGCATCCGCGAGCTGCTGGACGCGCACCCGCGCGACGGTGAGGCGCTCGTGCGCGGGTGGTGCGTCAGCGAGGAGATGTGGCTCCGGCGCCTGGCGATCCTCAGCCAGCTCGGCCGGCGCGGGCGGACCGACCTGCAGGTGTTGGCGGACGTACTCCGCCCCAACCTCCGCGATGGTGAGTTCTTCATCCGGAAGGCCATCGGATGGGCGCTGCGAGATGCCGCCCGGTCGTTCCCCGAGTGGGTGGAAGCGTACGTCGCGGCGCACGCACTCAGCCCGCTCAGTCGACGTGAGGCGCTGAAGCACCTCTGACGCGTCAGCGCAGGAGCAGCGGCAGGGTCGCGGCGATCACGACGAGAGGTGCCGCAACGAGCCCCCAGAGGATGAAGCGTCGCCACGGCAGGTGAACGTCCGCAGCGACCAGACGCTGATGCCAGAGCAGGGTCGCCAACGACGCCCAGGGCGTGATGAGGGGACCGGCGTTCACGCCGATGAGGAGCGCCGCGAGACGCTCGGGCGTGTCCGCGGTCGGTTCGAGCAGCAGATATGCAGGCAGGTTGTCGACGCCGTTCGCCGCGATGAGCGCTGTCCCGGACATCCGGAGCAGGTCGAGCGGAGCGGACCCGGACCCGGCGACGGCCGTGGCGAGCTGGCCGGACCCCCACGCCTCGAGCGCCGCGACAGCCGAGAACAGCCCGGCCGCGAAGACGAGCAGCGACCAGGGCACGAGCCGCACGTTCAGCGCCCTCGGCGATCGCCATGCGAACAGCGCGAGCAGCGCGAGCGCGGCGCCCGTCGCGGGGACCCACGGCTCGAGCCCGCTGACAAGCAACGGCAGCAGCGCGAGGACGATGACGGATGCCGCGACCAGTTGCACCCGGTCGCTCACCCGTGGCGGTGCGGCGACCGTGAACGTGCCGACGAGCGAGCGGCGCTGGAAGGCCCACAGCAGGGCGACGGTCACTAAGACGGCGACGGCGGCGGACGGGCCCAGCAGGAGGAGGAAGGATGCCGGGTCCCCGGCCCCCGGCATCCGTGCCAGCGCCAGGAGGTTCGTCAGGTTGGACACCGGCAGCACGAGCGACGCGGTGTTGGCGAGCCAGACCGTGGTGAGCGCGAAGGGAAGCGGAGGCAGGCCGTTGGCGCGGGCGACGGCGATGACGACGGGCGTGAGGAGGACGGCTGTCGTGTCGAGGGACAGGAACGCCGTCGTCACGACGGCGAGAACCACGACGAGGATCCAGAGGAGTGTCGTGCGTCCGCGCGAGAGACGGGCGAGCCACGACGCCGTGACGTCGAAGACGCCCGCTTTCGCGGCGAGCTCCGCGACGATCGTCACTGCCACGACGAAGGCGAGGATCGGCAACACGCGGTCGGCGACGTCGCCGAGGTCGGCGAGGGAGAGGACACCGGTGGCGAGGGCGGCGATCGCCCCCAGGAGCAGGACGAGTCCCGCGAGAGCGAGCTTCACGGCATCCATCATCGCCCCTGTCCGGTGCCCAGTAGACTCGCAGGATGCAGAACGGCCGGTCATCCCACCTCGCCGGTACGCGAACGCCGCGGGCCTGAGCGGGCGGAGCGC
>JGI26054J46599_1000279_pt1 | contig 13362 bp, 8 predicted proteins | sample HigsolmetaGSP16D_FD_46599 | JGI IMG/M metagenome (IMG submission 46599) | reverse complement strand
AGTGAAACCCAGCGCTGGCTGCACGCCGAGCTGAACAAACCGCTGGACCCGGCCGATGTGGCGCGTGCCGCCAGCACCCCGGAAATGGCTGCGGAAATGTACGTGGCCAGCGTGCTGATGGTCGACGAGGAGCACTTCATGGAGCGCGCCTACCTGGACGAACTGGCCCGCCACCTGAAGCTCGACCCCGCCCTCAAGGCCGAGCTCGAAGCCCAGGTTCGCCAGGACCTGCAGTAACCGCCCGCACCTGGTTGCCGACGGCCGCGCGCCGTCCGGCAGTCGCCAACCTTCTTCGCCCTTCATGACCGGGCGCCTGTTCTACAGTGAATAGGGCCCGGTCTCGCTTGCGCTGCACACGCAACGCCCCTAGAGTCCGGCAGCATGAGCTGCGGGCGCCGCCCTTCGGCTGGATCAGGAATATCGGCAGATGGGGTTGAATGTGAAGAACTGGACTGTTCGCCAGCGTATCCAGGCAAGTTTTGCGGTGATCATCGCCATCATGTTGCTGATGGCCGCCGCGTCCTTCGAGCGCCTGCTCAAGGTCGAGGGCGGTGCCACCCGCCTGCTGGACGACGCCATGCCCGGCATGTTCCACATCACCCAGGTGCGCAGTGCCTGGACGGACATGTTCCACCAGACCATCGTCCAGGTCAGCCTGCGAGAAACCCATACCCTCAACGATTCGGACAGGCAACTGGTCAAGGGCGCCGGTGACAAGCTGGTGGCCTCGCTGGCCGATTACCGCGGCACCATTCGCGAGGATCGCGAGCGTAACGCGCTGCAAGCCTTCGAGCGCACCCACGAGCTGTTCGTCCAGCAGCAGGCCGAGGTGCTGAGCCTGTACGAGCAGGGGCGCCAGGCCGAAGCCAGGGCGGAGCTCAATGGCCCGCTCACCGACACCTGGAACGAGGGCCGCACGCAGCTCACCGCGATGATCGAGCTCAACCGCGACACGGCCTACGGCTCGGCCGAGGATATCGTCTCGGCGGTCAACCGCGCCGAGCTGAGCATGGCGATTTCCGTGCTGCTGGCGATCGTCGCGGCGTTCGTGTGTGGCTACTTCCTGATGCAGGCGATCACCCAGCCGGTGCGACAGGTGGTCGACACCCTGCAGCAACTGGCCAGCGGTGACCTGACCGCGCGCCTGAACCTGGGCCGCCGCGACGAGTTCGGCGCCATCGAAACCGGTTTCAACGGCATGGCCGAGCAGATCAAGACATTGGTCGCCCAGGCACAGCGCTCGTCCGTGCAGGTCACCACCTCGGTCACCGAGATCGCCGCCACCTCCAAGCAGCAGCAGGCCACCGCCACCGAAACCGCCGCCACCACCACGGAAATCGGCGCCACCTCGCGGGAAATCGCCGCCACTTCGCGGGACCTGGTGCGCACCATGACCGAGGTCTCCGGCGCCGCCGAGCAGACCTCGACCCTGGCCGGCGCCGGGCAGTTGGGCCTGGCGCGCATGGAAGACACCATGCACCAGGTGATGAGCGCCGCCGAGCTGGTCAACGCCAAGCTGGCAATCCTCAACGAGAAGGCCGGCAACATCAATCACGTGGTCACCACCATCGTCAAGGTCGCCGACCAGACCAACCTGCTGTCGCTCAACGCGGCCATCGAGGCCGAGAAGGCGGGCGAGTACGGCCGCGGCTTCGCGGTGGTGGCCACCGAGGTGCGCCGCCTGGCCGACCAGACGGCGGTGGCCACCTACGATATCGAACAGATGGTGCGCGAGATCCAGTCGGCGGTGTCGGCCGGCGTGATGGGCATGGACCGCTTCTCCGAAGAGGTGCGCCGCGGCATTGCCGAGGTGGGCCAGGTCGGCGAGCAGCTGGCGCAGATCATCCACCAGGTGCAGGCTCTCGCCCCGCGGGTGCTGATGGTCAACGAAGGCATGCAGGCGCAGTCCACCGGTGCCGAGCAGATCAACCAGGCCCTGGTGCAGCTCAGCGAAGCCTCGTCGCAGACCGTCGAGTCGCTGCGCCAGGCCAGCGCCTCCATCGATGACCTCAACCTGGTGGCGAACGGTCTGCGTACCGGCGTCAGCCGCTTCAAGGTCTGAACCAGTGACCGAGGTAGGCAGGCCTTCGCCGGGGCGGCGTAGCCCGGGGCAACTGTTCCTGCTGTTCAGCATGGGCAGCGAGCGTTACGCCCTGGACGTTCACGAGGTGGTCGAAGTGTTGCCGCTGCGCCGCTTCAAGCAGATTCCCGCCGCGCCTGGCTGGGTCGCCGGATTGTTCGTGTTTCGCGGTACGCCGGTACCGGTGATCGACCTGAGCGCCCANGCGCTCGGCCAGCCCGCGCTGGTGCGCACCAGCACCCGCCTGGTGGTGGTGCACTACCNGCCACAGGCGAGTCAGCCGGCGCGCTGGCTGGGGCTGATTCTCGAACAGGCCAGCGACACGCTGCGCAGCCCTGTCGAGGCCTTCGTGGACAGCGGCCTGAGCCTGGCGGACGCCCGCTATCTGGGGCCGGTGCTCAAGTCCGAGCAGGGCCTGGTGCAGTGGGTGCGGGTTGCCGACCTGCTCGACGAGTCGGTGCGCGAGTTGCTGTACGCGGCCGTGGCGGAGGAGGCTCGATGAGCGGGCGCTTCGAGCAGTTGCTGCACGGTTTGATTGGCCTGGATGCCGAATCCGTCGGCCAGGTGGTGATCGAGCGCGCGGTGCGCCAGCGGGTCGCCGCCCTGGGGTGTGCCAGCGAGGATGCCTACTGGCTGAAGGTGCAGGCGTCGGCCAGCGAGCAGCAGGCGCTGGTCGAGGCGGTGGTGGTGCCGGAGACCTGGTTCTTCCGNTANCCGGAATCCTTCGTCGCCCTGGCCAACCTGGCNCGTGAGCGCAGCGCGCAACTGGCCGGCGCCCGGCCGCTGCGGATTCTCAGCCTGCCGTGCTCGACCGGCGAGGAGCCCTATTCGATCGCCATGGCGCTGCTGGATGCCGGCCTGCCTGGCGATGGTTTTCGTATCGACGCCATGGACATCAGCGAGGTCAACCTGCAGCGCGCCGAGCGGGCCGTATATGGGCGCAATTCCTTTCGCGGCGATGACCTGGGTTTTCGCCATCGTCATTTCACCGAAACCGCCGAAGGCTTCGAGCTGCGCCACGAGGTGCGGCGCAAGGTGCGCCTGCTCGCCGGTAACCTGCTGGCCCCCGGTTTGCTGGCGGGCGAAGCGCCCTACGATTTCGTGTTCTGCCGCAACCTGCTGATCTACTTCGACCGGCCCACCCAGCATGCGGTGGCTGCCGTGCTGCAGCGCCTGATGCGCGACGACGGCGCGCTGTTCATCGGGCCGGCCGAAGCCAGCCTGTTCAGCCAGGTTGGCATGCAGGCGCTGAACATTCCCCTGGCCTTCGTGTTCCGTCGCCAGGCCATGCGGCCGGCCAGCACTGCGGTTCAGGCCGTACCGAGCATCGGCGCGCGTCCCAGGCCTGCGGCCGCGGCAGCTCCCGCCGCCAGGGCGCCTGCGCCGCTGCGCCGTACGCCGGCGGCGGTGCCTGCACCGGCAGCGCCAGGTGCCGATACCTCACTGGATGAAATTGCCGCCCTCGCCAATGCCGGGCGCAGCGCTGAAGCCCGCGCCGCCTGCGAGCGTTACCTTGCCGCCCATGGGCCGAGCGCCCAGGCCTTCTACTGGCTGGGCCTGCTCAGCGATGTGGCCGGGCGCAGCAGCGAGGCCCAGGATTATTACCGCAAGACCCTCTACCTGGCGCCGACCCATGCCGAGGCCCTGGCGCACCTGTCGGCGCTGCTCGCCGCCCGTGGCGATCTGGCCGGCGCCAGGCGTCTGCAACAGCGTGCCGGCCGTGGAGTGAGCCGTGATGAGCGATAGTCTGCTGCCACTGAGCGAGGCCGAACGGGACGCCGTCGACGACTGCTGGAACCGCATCGGCGTGCAGGGCGACAAGTCCTGCGAGCGCCTGGTCAACCATATCCACTGCCGCAACTGTGAAGTACACGCCGCGCTGGCCACCCGCCTGCTCGACCGCTTTGCGCTGCAGCGCGACGACGCCCAGCCCGACCAGGAGTGGGTCGAGCAGGACAGCAGCGAGCGCCGTTCGCTGTTGCTGTTCCGCCTTGGCGATGCCTGGCTGGCGCTGCCGACCCGGGCGCTCAGCGAAGTCGCCGCCAGCGCGCCGATTCATTCGCTGCCGCACCAGCGCTCGGTGGGGCTGATCGGCGTGACCAACGTACGCGGCGCCCTGGTCGCCTGTTTTTCCCTGGCCGAGATGCTCGGCCTCGATGCCGGCGAGGCGCTCAGCGAACGGCGCGTGGTGCCGCGCATGCTGATCTTCAACCTGGCGGACGGGCCGGTGGTGATCCCGGTCGACGAGGTCGAGGGCATCGAGGCGATCGCCGTCGGCCAGATCGTCGAGTCGGGCGCCGGCAGCGTGCCGGTGAGCCGTCGTTTCGCCGCAGGCGTGTTGCAGTGGAAGGGCCGTAGCGTGACCCTGCTCGACGAGCAGATCGTCCAGCAGACCATCGCCAGGAGTCTTGGATGACACCCGATCAGATGCGCGACGCGTCGCTGCTGGAGCTGTTCAAGCTCGAGGCCGAGGCCCAGACCCAGGTGCTCAACAGCGGCCTGCTGGTGCTCGAGCGCGACCCGCGGCATGCCGGCAGCCTGGAGGCCTGCATGCGCGCGGCCCACTCGCTCAAGGGCGCGGCGCGTATCGTCGGGCTGGATGCCGGGGTCAAGGTCGCCCACGTGATGGAGGATTGCCTGGTCGAGGCCCAGGAAGGTCGTCTGCTGCTCAGCCCCGAGCATATCGATGCGCTGCTGCAGGGCGCCGATATCCTGCTCGGCCTGGGCACGCCGGCGGCGCAACCGGGTGTCGTCGACCCCGGCATCGACGTGCTGGTGGCGCGCCTGGGAGCGTTGGCGCGGGGACTCCCGGTTCCTCCCGCGGCGCCGGTGACGGCGCCTGTTGCTGAAACGGCTAGCGCGGAGCCGCAGCCGCCAAGCAAAGCGCCGGTGGTCGAAGCACCAGTCATCGAAGCGCCGGTGCCGCCGGTGCCGCCGGCGCCCATCAAGCCGGAAGCCAGCGAGCCGGCCGGCGAGGGCAGGGCGCGTATTCTCAGGGTCAGCGCCGAGCGCCTCGATCACCTGCTGGATATNTCCAGCAAATCCCTGGTGGAGTTCCAGCGCATCAAGCCCCTGGGCGACAGCCTGCAGCGCCTGAAACGCCTGCAGGCCACCGCCCGCCGCGCGCTGGACGTGGCCCGCGAAGCGCTGCCCAAGGGCGCCGTGGATGCCCAGGCCGAGGCCATGCTGCTGGAAACCCGCCAGGCGCTCGGCGAGTGCCAGCAACTGTTGGCCCAGCACATGACCGAGCTGGACGACTTCGGCTGGCAGGGCGGGCAACGCGCCCAGTCGCTCTACGATGCTGCGCTGGCCTCGCGCATGCGCCCATTCGCCGATGTGCTGGCCGGTCAGGAGCGCATGCTGCGTGACCTGTCCCGATCCCTGGGCAAGCAGGTGCGCCTGGTGGTCGAGGGCGAGGGCACCCAGGTCGACCGCGACGTGCTGGAGCGCCTCGAGGCGCCGCTGACCCACCTGCTGCGCAACGCCCTGGATCATGGCATCGAGCCCCCGCAGCGGCGCCTGGCACAGGGCAAGCCGGCCGAAGGGCAGATCCTCATCCGCGCCCGCCACCATGCCGGCATGCTGCTGCTGGAACTGCGCGATGACGGCGGCGGCGTGGATCTCGAGAAGCTGCGGCGGGCGGTGATCAGCCGCGGCTTCGCCACCGAACAGACCGGCGAGCAGCTGACCGAGGACGAGCTGCTGGCCTTCCTGTTCCTGCCCGGCTTCAGCATGCGTGACCAGGTCACCGAGGTGTCCGGCCGTGGCGTCGGCCTGGACGCCGTGCAGCACATGGTGCGCCAGCTGCGGGGCGGCGTGCGCATGCAGCAGCGCCAGGGCGAGGGCTCGACCTTTCACCTGGAAGTGCCGCTGACCCTCTCGGTGGTGCGCAGCCTGGTGGTCGAGGTGGGCGGCGAAGCCTACGCGCTGCCACTGGCACATATCGAACGGATGACCCGCCTGCAGGCCGAGGACATCGTGCAGCTCGAAGGTCGCCAGCATTTCTGGAACGAAGGCCAGCACGTCGGCCTGATCGCCGCCAGCCAGATTCTCCAGCGCCCGGAAGGCAAGCCCAGCGACAACGGCATACCGGTGGTGCTGATCCGCGACCGCGACAGCCTGTTCGGCCTGGTGGTCGAGCGCTTCCTCGGTGAGCGCACCCTGGTGGTGATGCCGCTCGATGCGCGGCTGGGCAAGGTGCAGGACGTGTCGGCCGGGGCCTTGCTGGACGATGGCACCCCGGTGCTGATTCTCGATGTCGAGGACATGCTGCACTCGGTGGCCAAGCTGCTGGGCAGCGGGCGTCTGGAGCGGGTCGACCGCAGCGCCCGGCAGCTGGCCGGCAGCCAGCGCAAGCGCGTGCTGGTGGTCGACGACTCGCTGACCGTGCGCGAGCTGGAGCGCAAGCTGCTGCTCTCGCGCGGCTATGACGTGGCCGTGGCGGTGGACGGCATGGATGGCTGGAACGCCTTGCGCGCCGAGCACTTCGACCTGCTGATCACCGACATCGACATGCCGCGCATGGACGGCATCGAGCTGGTCACCCTGGTGCGCCGCGACAGCCGTTTGCAGGCGCTGCCGGTGATGGTGGTGTCCTACAAGGATCGCGAGGAGGACCGCCGACGTGGCCTGGATGCCGGGGCCGACTATTATCTTGCCAAGGCCAGTTTCCATGACGAGGCGTTACTCGACGCCGTGGTTGACCTGGTTGGGGAACCGCACGAATGAGGATCGGGATCGTCAATGACATGCCCCTGGCGGTCGAGGCCATTCGCCGCGCCCTGGCCCAGGAGCCGGCGCACCGTATCGCCTGGGTGGCGGGCGATGGTGCCGAGGGCGTGGCCTGCTGCCAGGCCGATTTGCCCGACCTGGTGCTGATGGACCTGCTGATGCCGGTCATGGACGGCGTCGAGGCGACGCGGCGGATCATGGCGCAGACGCCCTGTGCGGTGCTGATCGTTTCGGTGGATATCGAGCAGTACGTCAATCGCGTGTTCGAGGCCATGGGGCACGGGGCCCTGGATGCGGTCAACACGCCGTCATTGACCGGGCAGAGTGGCGATGCGGTGGATCTGCTGCGCAAGATCCACAACATCGGCTGGCTGATCGGCCAGAGCGGCACTCGCCAGGCCAGCGCTCCNGCCGTTTCGCCCAGTGCCCCGGCAGCGCGCCGCNTGGTGGCGATCGGTGCCTCGGCGGGCGGGCCGGCTGCGCTCGCCTTGCTGCTCAAGCAACTGCCCGATGATTTCAAGGCTGCGGTAGTGCTGGTGCAGCATGTCGACGAGGTGTTCGCCGCCGGCATGGCCGACTGGCTGGCCGGTGAAGCGGCGCTGCCGGTACGCCTGGCCCGCGATGGCGAGCAGCCGCAGCCCGGTGTGGTGCTGCTGGCCGGTACCAACAACCACATGCGCCTGCTGCGCAACGGCACGCTGACCTACACCGAGGAGCCGCGCAGCCATGTCTACCGACCNTCCATCGATGTGTTCTTCGACAGCCTGGTCGAGCACTGGACGGGCGAGGCCATCGGGGTGTTGCTCACCGGCATGGGCCGAGATGGCGCCCTGGGGTTGAAAAACATGCGCAGCCGCGGCTTNGCCACCATCGCGCAGAACCAGGCCAGCTGCGCGGTGTACGGCATGCCCAAGGCGGCGGCCGAGCTGCAGGCCGCCAAGGAAATACTCGCGCTGGAGCGCATCGCCCCGCGTATCGTCGAACTGTTTGGCTGATAGACTAACCGCCACCCACCAGAGACCTGCCTTCATCCGGTCCGGAGACCAACATGCAAGTCCCACCCCAATCCATGGATGACTTCGGCCCACGCAAGGAAGGNGCGGTCATGGTGTTGCTGGTCGATGACCAGGCGATGATCGGCGAAGCGGTGCGGCGCGAGCTGCTGGGCGAGCAGGGCATCGACTTCCATTACTGCTCCGACCCGACCCAGGCCATCGCGATTGCCGAGCAACTGCGCCCGACGGTGATTCTGCAGGATCTGGTGATGCCCGGTGTCGACGGCATTACGCTGCTCGGCGAGTATCGTGCGCGCCCGGCGCTGCGCGATGTGCCGATCATCGTGCTGTCGACCAAGGACGACGCCACCGTGAAGAGCTCGGCGTTCGCGGCTGGTGCCAACGATTATCTGGTCAAGCTGCCCGATACCATCGAACTGGTGGCACGCCTGCGTTATCACTCGCGTTCCTACATGGCCCTGCAACAGCGTGACGAGGCCTACCGCGCCCTGCGCGAAAGCCAGCAGCAGCTGCTGGAAACCAACCTGGTGCTGCAGCGGCTGATGAATTCCGATGGCCTGACCGGGCTGTCCAATCGTCGCCACTTCGACGAATACCTGGAAATGGAGTGGCGCCGCGCCACCCGTGAGCAGACGGCGCTGTCGCTGCTGATGATCGATGTCGACTTCTTCAAGAGCTTCAACGACCGTTTCGGCCATGTGGCCGGCGACGATGCGCTGCGCCGTGTGGCGGCCGCGCTGCGCAGCAGTTGCAGCCGCTCCACCGACCTGGCTGCCCGCTATGGCGGCGAGGAGTTCGCCATGGTGCTGCCCAGCACCTCGGCCGGCGGCGCGCGCCTGCTGGCGGAAAAGGTGCGCCGCGCCGTCACCGACCTGGGCATTGCCCATGAAACGCCCGCGCCGGGCGCGGTGCTGACCGCCAGCATCGGGGTCGCCACCCTGGTGCCGCGAATCGGCCAGGCCCCGCTGCAGCTGGTCAACCTGGCTGATCAGGGGCTGTACATGGCCAAGCAAGCCGGCCGCGATCAGGTCGGCCTGGTCAACGACACCAGCGCACTGAGCTGAATCACTCACCGCCCTCGGGCGCGTCGCCGTGCAGCACGACGCGGCCGCGTCCGCTCTGCTTGGCCGTGTACAGGGCCTGATCGGCCAGTGCCACCACCTGCTCGAGCTCCACGTCGTCCCGCGGCCACAAGGCGCCGCCGATGCTGCAGCCAACCTGCAGGTGGCGGTTTTCCCAGTGAATCGGCATTGCAATGCCTGCAGCGTCCGCTCGGCGATCTGCCTGGCCTGGCTGGCGGCGTCAGCGGCGGCGACTTGCAGGATCATCAGAAACTCATCGCCGCCCAGGCGCACCACCAGATCGCCACCGCGCAGGCAGCCACGCATACGCGCCGCAGCCTCGCGCAGCACCTGATCGCCAGCGGCGTGGCCGTAGCGGTCGTTGACCGGCTTGAACCCGTCGAGGTCCAGATAGAGCACCGCCAGGCCATCCTCGGTGCCCTGGTTGCGCTGTTGCGCACGCGGCAGGTAGCGGGCCAGCGCGGCGCGGTTCGGCAGCCCGGTAAGCGGGTCGTGGTGGGCGCGGTTTTCCAGCGCATCGAGCTCGGCGTGCTGGTGCGTGAGGCTTTCCACCAGGTGGCGGATGGAATGGCTGAGCCGGGCGATTTCCCGGGGGCTGCCGATTTCCGGGATCACGGTGATTTCGCCGTTGGCCAGGCGGTCGGCAGCGCGGGCGATGGTGCGCAGCGGGCGGGTCACGTAGCTGGCCAGCAGCCAGCCACAGACGGCAAACAGCACGGCCAGCACCACGCCCAAGCCGAGGATGGTGAGGTGCATGGCGCGCACCGGCGCATCGGCCAGTTGTAGCTCCTGGCGGGCCACCACCATCCAGCCCAGGCCCGGGTAGTCGAGGTAGCCCTGGCTGGCCGTCAGGCCGGTGAGGTAGCGCTTGCCGTCAGGCCATTGCTGCACCGCCCATTCGCTCTGCCGGGCCGCCAGGTTCTGCATCATCGGCAGGTGCAGGCGCTGGCCGACCAGCTTGCGCGGGCCGAGCAGGATGGTACGGTCACGGCTGATCACGAAGAACTCGACCTGGCGGCTGTCCTCGATGGGCTTGAGGATCGCCTCGCGCACCTCGTCGGCCCAGGACCACGACAGGTGCGCGGCGAGGACACCGACCAGGCGGCCCGTGTCGTCATGCACCGGCAGGCTGATATCGACGAATTTCATGGCTTCGCCGCTGGGGTTGGGCAGCAGCTTGGCGAGCAGCGCGGCCTCGTGCACGTCGCCGATGAACAGGCCCTGGCTGCCTTCCAGGAACACCGGGCGCTTGGCGATGCTGGTGCCCTCGAGAATGCCATTGCTGGAGGCCAGCACCAGGCCCTGGGCGTCGGTGAAACCGATCCAGGCGATGGTCGGGAACTTGCCCTGCAGTTCGTCGAGCAGCCGGCGCACCTCGGGTGCGCCTTGCGGGTGGCGCAGGGCGCTCAGGCTGCCGATCACCTGCAGCATGCCGGCGCGGCTCTGCATGTCGCGGTCCAGGCGGTCGACCATGGTGTAGGACGTTTCGGCCAGGTCGCGGCCGATCTCCGCGCGGATGCGCTGGCTCGAGTCCTGGCTGATCAGGGTGCCGAGCAGCAGGCTGAGCAGGCACACCAGCAACACGGTGAGCAGGGCATAGTGGCTACGCAGGCTGTGGGGGCGAAGCATGGTGGTGGGGGATCCTTGGGGCGGGCGGCTCACTGGAGTATAGAAGGGCCATTGGTCTACAGGTGCCCGGCGTGCTGCCAGAATAGTCCGAGTCGGGTATACTCCGCGGCTTTTCCGAAGTTTTACCTGCGAGTGCCGCCAGCCATGGAAATCAACCCGATCCTTAACAGCATCAAGGACCTGTCCGAGCGCACCCAGACTATTCGGGGGTATCTTTGACTACGATCACAAGCATGATCGTCTCGTCGAAGTAAACCGCGAACTCGAAGACCCGAACGTCTGGAACAAGCCCGAATACGCCCAGAGCCTGGGCCGTGAACGCGCCACCCTGGCGCAGATCGTCGAAACCATCGACGACCTGACCGGTAGCCTGGCCGATTCGCGCGACCTGCTGGACATGGCCGTCGAAGAAAATGACCAGGGCGCCGTCGACGATGTCGCCGCGGAGGTCGAGCGCCTGCGCGGAATTCTCGAGCAGCTGGAATTCCGCCGCATGTTCAGCCACGAGATGGACCCGAACAACTGCTACCTGGATATCCAGGCCGGCTCCGGCGGTACCGAGGCCCAGGACTGGGCCAACATCCTGCTGCGCATGTACCTGCGCTGGGCCGACAAGCGCGGCTTCAGTGCCGAGATCGTCGAGCTGTCCGAAGGTGAGGTCGCCGGTATCAAGGGCGCCACCGTGCACATCAAGGGCGAGTACGCCTTTGGCTGGCTGCGCACCGAGATCGGCGTACACCGCCTGGTGCGCAAGAGCCCGTTCGACTCCGGCGCCCGCCGCCACACCTCGTTTTCGGCGGTATTCGTGTCGCCCGAGATCGACGACAAGGTGGAAATCGAGATCAACCCCGCCGACCTGCGCGTCGACACCTACCGCTCCTCCGGTGCCGGTGGCCAGCACGTCAACACCACCGACTCGGCGGTGCGGATCACCCACGTGCCGACCAACACCGTGGTGGCCTGCCAGAACGAACGTTCCCAGCACGCCAACCGCGACACCGCCATGAAGATGCTGCGGGCCAAGTTGTACGAGCTGGAGATGCAGAAGCGCAACGCGGCCTCCCAGGCGTTGGAAGACAGCAAGTCGGACATCGGCTGGGGGCACCAGATCCGCTCCTACGTGCTCGACGATTCGCGCATCAAGGACCTGCGTACCGGGGTCGAGCGCAGCGACTGCCAGAAGGTGCTCGACGGCGATCTCGACGGGTACCTCGAAGCCAGTCTCAAACAGGGGCTTTGAGAGCAGCCGCAAGCGCCAAGCTACAAGTTGCCAGTTACAGCGGATTCGCCTCTGGTGAGGCATCCGCTTCAGCCCGGCAGCGATCTTTCCAGAATGATGATTTGACCGGGACGACCCGAAATGAGCGACCAGCAACGCGACCACAACGAACTGCAACAGGAAGAAAACAAGCTGATTGCCCAGCGCAAGGAAAAGCTTGCTGCCATCCGTGAGCAGGGCGGTGCCTTCCCCAACGACTTCCGCCGCGACAGGCTCTGCGCCGATCTGCAGAAACAGTACGTGGACAAGACCAAGGAAGAGCTGGAAGCGGCTGCCATCCCGGTCAAGGTCGCCGGGCGCATCATGCTCAACCGTGGCGCGTTCATGGTCATCCAGGACATGAGCGGGCGCATCCAGGTCTACGTCAACCGCAAGACCCTGCCCGAAGAAACCCTCGCCCAGGTCAAGACCTGGGACATGGGCGACATCATCGCCGCCGAAGGCACCCTGGCCCGTTCGGGCAAGGGCGACCTGTACGTCGAGATGACCAGCGTGCGCCTGCTGACCAAGTCGCTGCGCCCGCTGCCGGACAAGCACCATGGCCTGACCGATACCGAGCAGCGCTATCGCCAGCGCTACGTCGACCTGATCGTCAATGAAGAAGTCCGTGAGACCTTCCGCGTGCGCTCCCAGGTGATCGCCCATATCCGTCGTTTCCTCGCCGAGCGCAACTTCCTCGAAGTGGAAACGCCGATGCTGCAGACCATTCCCGGCGGCGCGGCGGCCAAGCCGTTCGAAACCCACCACAACGCCCTGGACATGGCCATGTTCCTGCGCATCGCGCCGGAGCTGTACCTCAAGCGGCTGGTGGTCGGTGGTTTCGAGAAGGTTTTCGAGATCAACCGCAACTTCCGTAACGAAGGCGTTTCGACCCGGCACAACCCCGAGTTCACCATGCTCGAGTTCTACCAGGCCTACGCCGACTACGAAGACAACATGGACCTGACCGAGGAGCTGTTCCGCGAGCTGGCCCAGACCATTCTCGGCAGCACCGACGTGCCCTATGGCGACAAGGTGTTCCATTTCGGCGAGCCGTTCGTGCGCCTGTCGGTGTTCGACTCGATCCTCAAGTACAACCCGGAAATCACCGCGGCCGACCTGCAGGACCTCGACAAGGCCCGCGCCATCGCCAAGCAGGCCGGCGCCAAGGTGCTTGGCTTCGAAGGCCTGGGCAAGCTGCAGGTGATGATTTTCGAGGAGCTGGTCGAGCACAAGCTGGAGCAGCCGCACTTCATCACCCGCTACCCGTTCGAAGTCTCGCCGCTGGCCCGGCGCAGCGACGACGATCCGAGCGTCACCGACCGCTTCGAGCTGTTCATCGGTGGCCGCGAGATCGCCAACGCCTACTCCGAGCTCAACGACGCCGAAGACCAGGCCGCGCGCTTCCTGCAGCAGGTGGCCGACAAGGACGCCGGTGACGACGAAGCCATGCACTTCGACGCCGACTTCGTACGCGCCCTCGAGTACGGCATGCCGCCGACCGCGGGCGAGGGCATCGGCATCGACCGCCTGGTGATGCTGCTGACCAATTCGCCGTCGATTCGC
>JGI26054J46599_1000277_pt1 | contig 13446 bp, 12 predicted proteins | sample HigsolmetaGSP16D_FD_46599 | JGI IMG/M metagenome (IMG submission 46599) | reverse complement strand
ATGAGGGCTGCCACGTGTCATTCATTCCAATTAAGCAAACATCGCGCCATANGCCAGGCCGGCCTGCCGATTCCGGTTTATCGACCCAGCGCCATGAGCGCTGAACCATCAGTGGGCAACAGGCGGCAGGCGTGCTCCATCANGAAGCCGGGCAGGCCCGCGCTTCCTCGATATAGTCCCTGAGCCAGTGCAGTACCTCGACGGCTTCCCAGCGATTGGGGTCGAACATCGCGTAAGCCAGTCCCTGGTAGCCAACCACATCCAGCTGGCGGTGATAGCCCGCCCGTTGCAGCAATGCCTCGATCTCGGCGAAGCAGGTGTTGAAGTGCAGGCGGTTGAATGGCGTTTTACCTTCGGTAACGATCCCCTCCAGATGCAGTTCTTCGACGGTGAGGCGCACCTTGTCCAGGGGCATCCGATTGACCGTGTGTTTGAGTTGCAATACGTCCAGCATCGTTAGGCTCCCGCTATAGGCCTGATCTCGCCGGNNANNCTCCGCGGCTGCGATCATGTGGTGACGGCTGCTAGGGTAATTCAAAAGCACTGTACAAATAAACAGTATTCGGTAATAGTGGGTCTCGACGCTTGCTGACTCCCATGTCCCGCGGCGCTAAATGGCGCCGCTGATCAATGCCGAGGACTCCCTGTAATGCACCAGATACTCATGACAATTGTGCTGTTGGTAACACTGACCGGTTGCGTGCAACCCCAGGTCGAGCAACCCAAGGTCAATGCCAATTACCTGGTCATCGAAGACAACCAGGCCTGGGCGGTGCTGGTTTCCGATGGCAAGCGCGTCGAAGAGCACGGTGTGGTGGTCGATGCCATCAAGCTGGCGGGCGACCATGCCNCNGTGGCAGCCAGTTACGTGATCGANACGCCCAATTGCGGCAAGCTGCAGTGGCTGGTNGAGCGCCAGGACGCCGCCGACGGNGTGACCACCCGCATGACCCTGCACGACAACAAGCAGCTGGGCGCATCCAATTGCGTGATCGGCGAGGGGCTGACGCGCATCTGGACGGTGCTGGACTATTCCAGCTGAACCTGGTCCAGCTGATCTCAGGCGCCGGCGTTGGCCGCGAGCTTGCGCTCCTCGGCGCTGATGCGCTGGCAGATCTCGATGATCTGCTCACGCATCCAGCGGTTGGCGGGATCCTGATCGGTACTTTCGTGCCAGTACAGGTGGGTCTCCAGGGAAGGGATGCCAGCCACTGGCAACTCACTGAAATGCAGGTCGTTGTCGCGGGCAAAACGCTCCGGTACGGTGATCGCCATGTCGGTATCGCGCATTACCCGGCAGGCCATCAGATAATGCTGCGAGCGCAGGGCGATACGTCGCTGAATACCCATCTTCCCCAATGCCAGGTCGACATAGCCCAGGCCGCTGCGGCGGCTGGATATCTGGATGTGGGTCAGTGACAGGTAGGCTTCCAGGCTGAGCTTTTCCTTGGCCAGTGGATGCCCATGACGCATGGCACAGACATAGCGATCTTCCATCAGCTTGACGTGGCGCACCTGCGGGTCGATGTTCAGGGGGGCGTCCACGGCGAAATCCAGTCGACCGGCCGCCAGCTCCTTGGTGGTTTCACGGCGGCGAACCAGCATGCTTTCGATGGTCACGCTGGGTGCCTGGCGGCGCAGGCGTTGAAACAGCGGCGGCAGCACCACCGCCTCGGTCAGGTCGGTCATGCTGATGCGAAAGCTCTTGGTCGCCTGTGCCGGATTGAAGGTGCGGCTCTCCTGCACCGAGATGCGCAGTTGCTGCAAGGCGTTGCGCACCGGGGTGATGATGTTCTGCGCCATGGGCGTGGGCACCATGCCCTGGGCAGTGCGCACGAACAACGGGTCATTGAAGGTTTCGCGCAGGCGCGCCAGGGCGTTGGATACCGCAGGCTGGGTGATGCCAACGATCTGCCCGGCGCGGGTGAGGTTGGCTTCGCTGTAAATGGCATCGAAGACCACGAAAAGATTGAGATCCACCTTGTTCAGGTTCATGCCTGAGCGACTCCGTAGGTTGTTCTTGTGCGCAGATCTTATATCGGTGATGAATGTTAATACACGCCGAAAATAGCGTCGATAAATGACCCGGCGTCCACTAGCATCCTCCGCACACAGAAATGCAGCCGAGGTACGCCGTGGATTTCGCCTATTCCCCCAAGGTTCAGCAATTGCGCGAGCGTGTCAGCGCGTTCATGCAGGCCCATGTCTATCCGGCCGAGGCCGAGTTCGAGCGCCAGGTCGCCGAAGGTGATCGCTGGCAGCCGACGGCGATCATGGAGCAGCTCAAGGACCGCGCCAAAGGCGAGGGGCTGTGGAACCTGTTCCTGCCCGATTCCGCGCTGGGTGCCGGGCTGAGCAATACCGAATATGCGCCGCTGGCGGAAATCATGGGCAGTTCGCTGATCGGCCCCGAGCCGTTCAACTGCGCCGCGCCCGATACCGGCAACATGGAGGTGCTGGTGCGTTATGGCAGCGAAGCGCAGAAGCGTGAATGGCTCGAGCCGCTGTTGAGCGGTGAGATTCGCTCGGCATTCGCCATGACCGAACCGGAGGTCGCCTCGTCGGACGCCACCAATATGCAGGCCACGGCCGTTCGCGATGGCGACAGTTGGCTGATCAATGGCCGCAAGTGGTGGACCTCGGGCGCCTGTGACCCGCGCTGCAAGATCATGATCTTCATGGGCCTGACCAACCCGGAGGGCCCGCGTCACCAGCAGCACTCGATGATTCTGGTGCCCATGGACACGCCTGGGGTGAAAGTGCTCAGGCCGTTGCCGGTGTTCGGTTATGACGACGCGCCCCACGGCCACGCCGAAGTGCTGTTCGAAGACGTACGGGTGCCGTACCACAACGTGCTGCTCGGCGAGGGACGCGGTTTCGAGATTGCCCAGGGGCGCCTCGGGCCTGGGCGCATCCACCATTGCATGCGCTCCATCGGCATGGCGGAGCGGGCCTTGAAGCTGATGTGCGAGCGCGCCCTTGGGCGTACCGCGTTCGGCAAGCCACTGGCCCGCCTGGGCGGCAACATCGACCTGATTGCCGAGTCACGCATGGAGATCAACATGGCGCGCCTGCTGACCCTCAATGCGGCGTACATGATGGATACCGTCGGCAACAAGGTGGCCGCCAGCGAGATCGCGCAGATCAAGGTGGTGGCGCCCAACGTGGCCTTGAAGGTGATCGACCGCGCCATTCAGATGCATGGCGGGGCAGGGGTCAGTGGCGATTTCCCGCTGGCCTACTGGTACGCCATGCAGCGTACCTTGCGCCTGGCCGATGGCCCCGATGAAGTGCACCGTGCGGCGATCGGCAAGTTCGAGCTGGGCAAGTACCTGCACAAGGCCTAGCTGCCCGGCTCCTTGTCGGCATTGGGCACCAGGCTCAGCGGCTCGCGGTTCAGGCGCATGTGCAACTGGGCCGCGAAGGCACGCGCGGCGCTTTCATCGTCGAACACCAGCGTGCGCTTGCCCAGGCGCACGCACCAGCGTACGCCGTCGGGCTGGTTCGTTCGCTCAAGCAGCACGTCTTGTTCGTTCACGTCGTCTCGGCAGGTTTGTTGTCACGGGTTTTCAGCAGCGACAGGATCACGCCGCCGACCAGTACGCCCATGGTAACGCCGAGCGACAGCAAGGCGGGCACCTTGATGAAGCTGTGCAGGAAAATCTTGCAACCGATGAACATCAGCACGATGGCCAGTGCGTACTTGAGGTACACGAAGCGGTGCATCAGTGCGGCCAGGGCGAAGTACAGCGCGCGCAGGCCGAGGATCGCGAAGATGTTCGAGGTGTAGACGATGAACGGATCCTGGGTAATGGCGAACACCGCCGGTACGCTGTCCACCGCGAACACCAGATCCGCCAGTTCGATCAGCACCAGTGCCAGCAGCAGCGGGGTGGCGAACAGCAGCATCTTGCCGCTGGCCGGGTCCTTCTGGCGCACCAGGAATTTGCCGCCGTGCGGGTCATCGGTNACCCGGATGTGTTTGCGCAGGAAGATCAGCAGNTTGTTCTGCGACAGNTCCGGGTGCTCGTCATGGTCCTTGCTGAACAGCATCTTGATGCCGGTGAACAGCAGGAANGCACCGAACACGTAGAGGATCCAGTCGAACTGCTGCACCAGGGCGGTTCCCAGGCCGATCATGATCGCGCGCAGCACCACCACGCCGATGATTCCCCAGAACAATACGCGGTGCTGGTATTTACGCGGGATGCCGAAGAAGCCGAGGATCATCGCCATCACGAAGACATTGTCCATCGACAGCGACTGTTCGACCAGAAAGCCCGTGTAGAACTCCAGCGCCTTGGTGGCGCCCANTTCCCACCACACCCAGCCGCCAAAGGCGACGCCCACGCTGAAGTAGCCCGAGTAGAGCAGCAGGCTCTCGCGCATTTCGATTTCGTGTTGGTCGCGGTGNAGCACGCCAAGGTCGAAGACCAGCAGCGCGATGACGATGACGATGAAGGCCAGCCAGAAGTAGTACGGGGTGCCGAGAAACGGCGTGAGCATAAAGGCATGTAGAGCTGTCATGGGCCCTCCCTGTCGATGCCTAAGTTGAGATTCAACTTAGTGACTCCGACATCACGATGAGAGGACTCATCGCCAGAGGGGCCCGGCGTCACATGCTGACAAGGCTAGGATGAATCACGCGGTTGAGCAAGTGCCGGCCGGGCCTGAAGAAATCAGTAAACCCAGACCTCCACGCGGCGATTCTTGAGCCGCCCGCTGTCGCCCTCGTTGTCGGCCACCGGCAGTTCGTCACCCAGGCCGGTCACCTCACGCAGCACCACGCCTTCGCGAACCAGCTCGCGACGTACCGCCATGGCGCGCAGTTTGGAAAGCAGCTCGGCGCGGGCGGAGACCGCCTTGGGGTCGCCAAAGCCGACCAGCACCACCTTGTTCTGCAGCTTGTCGTGTTGGCGCAGGTANTCGAGCACGCGGCGCAGGTCCTGCTGAGCCTTGTTGTCCAGGCTGGCGCTGCCTTCCTGGAAGCGAAAGTTCACCGACAGGCGNTGGGCGCTGCGGGCCAGCGCCTGGTAGGCCGCTGGCATATCCGCGGTGGCGTCGATTTTGACCGCTTCGACGGTCTGCGCGATGAANCCGTTCTGCGCGACGATCGCCTGGCCCCTGGGGCTCTGGGCGAATTGCAGCAGGGCTTCGGCCCAGGGGTTGGCATGCTTCGGCGGCCCGTACAGGAACAGCCGGCGGGACAGCGGGTAATCCTCGGTGGCGATCAGCGTCACGCTGGGCGCCATCGGCTGCGAATCGCCGGCGGCGATGGCCACTGCCTTGGCCTTGCGCACGTAGGGCAGGCCGATGAAGCCGATGCCGTCGCTATCGCCGGCCACCGCGTCGGACAGCTGTTCGCTGGATTCGAAGCGCTTGGCCTTGGCCGACAATTGCTTGCCGTTGGCACTGAGTACCAGCTCCTTGAAGGTGTCGTAGGTGCCGGAGTTGTCGTCCCGGGCGTACAGGTTGATGGCACCCGGACGGCCGCCGAGCTGTGACCAGTCGCTGACTTCGCCGGAGAAGATCTGCGCCAGCTGCAGGGTGCTCAGTACCTCGAGGGGATTGCTGGGGTGCAGCACGATGGCCAGCCCGTCGATGGCGATGACCTGTTCGGCATCGCGGCTTTTCATGTCGCCGAGCGACGACAGGCTGGCGCTTTCGCTGTCCTTGATGGGGCGCGAGGAGGCGGCGAGTTCGGCGCTGCCCTGGCCGATGGCGGTAAAGCCGGTTCCCGACCCGTGGGCGGCGATGGTCACGGTGACCTTGCGGCCCACGCCATTGAGCGCCGTCACGGCCTGCTCGTTTTCCTGGGTGACGCTGGTGCGGATGTCGTTGAGGCCTTGCTCCTGCATCAGGCCCTTGACCAGGGCCGGGCCGAGCCTGGCGCCGATGGTGTTGGAGCCCTGGATGCGCAGCACCGGTCGGTCGTCAGCCGGCAGGGGCAGGGCGGCGAAGGCCGTCCAGGGGCTCAGGTAGAAGACGAAACCGAGCAGCAGGAAGGTTGCCGTTCGGCTCCAGGTCTCGTGGTCACAACGGATTGAGGTGCGCAGCATGCGGCAATCACCTTGCAAGGGGCGGTTGAAGTGCTGCGACGATAAGACAGAAAAATGACTACACGATGACGGTCATCAAGCGAGTTGCAGCCAGATCGGTGCGTGGTCCGAGGGCTTCTCCATGCCGCGCAGCTCGTAGTCGATACCCGCGTCCTTGAGGCGCTCCTGCAGGGCGCGCGAGGCGAGGATCACATCGATGCGCAGGCCACGCTTGGGCTCGTCCTCGAAGCCGCGGCTGCGGTAGTCGAACCAGCTGAAGCGGTCATCGACCTCCGGGTGCAACTGGCGGAAGCTGTCGACCAGGCCCCAGTTCTTCAACGTGGCCAGCCACTCGCGCTCCTCGGGCAGGAAGCTGCATTTGCCGGTCTTCAGCCAGCGCTTGCGATTCACCTCGCCGATGCCGATGTCGCAGTCCTCGGGGGAGATATTGATGTCGCCCATGACGATCAACGGCTGGTGGTGGGCGAAGCGGCTGCCCAGCAGCGCCTGCAGGTCGGCGTAGAAGCGCTGCTTGGCGGGAAACTTGGTGGGGTGGTCGCGGCTTTCGCCCTGGGGAAAGTAGCCGTTCATCACCGTGACGGGATTGCCGTTGGCGTCCGCGTAGGTGCCATAGATNAAGCGCCGCTGCGAGTCCTCGCCATCGTCCGGGAAGCCCTTGGTGATATCGAGTGGCGCCTGGCGCGACAGCAGCGCCACGCCGTAGTGGCCTTTCTGGCCGTGGTAATGCACGTGGTAGCCCAGGGCACGAATGTCCGCTTCGGGAAACTGGTCGTCGCTGACCTTGGTTTCCTGCAGACCGATCACATCCGGCTGGTGCTTCTCGATCAGTGCCGCGAGTTGATGCGGGCGGGCGCGCAAGCCATTGATGTTGAAGGAAACGAGTTTCATGTCGGCGATCCTGAGCGTAGCGGGCGGTAAACCCGCGATGCTAGCCCATCGCATCGGTGGGCGGCCAGCGCAGCGGGAATTCGTTTCCATTCGTGAGTGCACTGGAATAGCGCGTTTGCCGTGATAGCATCGCCGCCATGAGAGTATTTTCGACACTCGGCGCGGGATGCGCGCTCTTGCTATTCAGCGCCACGTTGCTTGCCGAGGATGCTCGTCTGGTGGTCAGCGTGCAGCCGGCCAACAATGCCTTGAAAAGCAATGTCGAAGGCTATATCGGCAATCTGGGCGAGCGTGACGTCGAGGCCTTGCAGCGCCTGCGCCGCGTGGTCGAGAGCCAGGCCGAGAAAGCCGCCCAGGCGCTGGGCTATTACCACGCGCAGATCAGCACTGAAGTGGTCCGGCAGACGCCGCCGCGCCTGAACGTGCGGATCGTGCCCGGCGAGCCGGTGCGTCTGGGCAACGTTACCGTCAGGGTCGATGGGCCGGCGTCGCAGATGCGCGCTTTCCAGCTGCCCAAGGACGCCCAGCTCACCCAGGGCGCACGGCTCAACCATGGCCGTTACGAGGCCGCCAAGCGGCATATCCAGAACCAGGCGTCGCGCTATGGTTTCTTTCACGGGCGCTTCACCGAGCAGAGCCTGCGTATCAACCCGCAAGCCGGCCTGGCCGATATCGAACTGGTCTACGACAGCGGCCCGCGCTACAGCCTGGGCCATGTCAGTTTCGAAGGCGACATGCCCTTCGATGACGAACTGCTGCAGCGCATGGTGCCGTTCCCGGCGAATACCCCCTATGACTCGGAGCGCATCGCCGAGCTCTACCAGGCGCTGCGCTCGAGCGGCTACTTCGAATCGGTGCGGGTCGATGCCAGCCCTACCGTGGCCGAGCAGCAGGTGATTCCCGTCAACGTGCACCTGCAGACCCGTCTGCCGCGTACCCTGGGCCTGGGCCTGGGGTTTTCCACCGACGTCGGCCCGCGTGGGCGCATCCAGTGGGAGCGGCACTGGGCCAACCCGCAGGGGCACAGCTATGGCGCGGAAATGGAGCTGTCGGCGCCACGGCAGAACGTCGGCCTGTGGTATGACATCCCCGGCGACCCACCGATGACCGACAAGCTGCGCATCGCCGGCGGCTACCAATANGAGGANCTGGCCAATACCGACAGCCTCAGCCGCCTGCTGACCGTCGGCCCGGAATGGCACAGCAAGCTCGACAGCGGCTGGCAGCGGGTGATTTCCCTGAAATGGCAGCGTGAGGAGTANCGCCTTGGCGATGACTCGGGGCTCAGCACCCTGTTGATGCCCGGCATCAGCTATTCCTACCTGCACAGCGACAGCCGCATCGATCCCAACCAGGGCTATCGCCTGCAGTTCGACGCCTCGGTGGCCAAGGAGGGGTTGCTGTCCGACTCCGATGTGCTGCACGGCAACGTGCTGGTCAAGGGCCTCACCACGCTCTGGCAGAACCACCGCTTTCTCGGTCGCGCCCAGTTCGGCGGTACCGAATCCAAGGGCTTCAACTCCTCGGTGCCGCCGTCGCTGCGCTTCTTCGCCGGTGGTGACCAGAGCGTGCGCGGTTACGACTACCAGAGCCTGTCGCCGGTGAACAACCAGGGCGACAAGATCGGTGGACGCTACATGCTCGCCGCCAGTGCCGAGTACCAGTACAGCGTCGCCGACAAATGGCGGCTGGCGACTTTCTACGACACCGGCAACGCCTTCAATTCGCTGGACATTCCAACGCTCAAGAGTGCGGTGGGCATCGGCGTGCGCTGGGTGTCGCCGGTCGGCCCGCTGCGCCTGGATCTGGCGCATCCGCTGGATGACGAGGGCGGTGTGCGCCTGCATTTTTCCATGGGCCCGGAACTGTGAGGCGGGCGCTCAAGTATGCCGGCCTGAGCCTGGCCGCTGTGCTGACGCTGCTGCTCGTGCTGCTGGTATGGATGCTGGCGACGGCCTCTGGCAGCCGCTGGGCCCTCGGCCTGGTGCCCGGCTTGCAGGTGGACGGCTTCGAAGGGCAGTTGGGCGGGCGCTGGAGCGCCGCCCAGTTGCGCTGGCAGCAGGGCGCCGACCAGGTGCTGGTGACTCAGCCGCAGTTTGATTGGTCGCCAGCGTGCCTGCTGCGTTTGACCCTGTGCATCGACACCCTGCGCAGTGAGCGCATCGAGCTGAATTTCGCACCCAGTGCCGAGCCGCCGAGCGAAGCGCCGTTCAGCCTGCCGCAGCTCGATCTGCCAGTGGCCCTGCAGGTCGGCGAGGTATGGATCGGCAGCCTGCAGCTCAATGGTGATGACCAGCTGCAAGGGCTCGAACTCGCGGCCGACTGGGCCAGCGACGGCTTGAATATCAGCCGGCTGCACGTGCAGCGCGACGAGCTGGTCGTCGACCTGCAGGGCCAGGTTCAGCCCAGCGGCGCATGGCCGCTGCAGCTGCAGGGCAGTGCGGCGTTGCCGTCGCCTGATGGAAAAGCCTGGGACCTGAAGCTGCAGGTCGAGGGCAATCTGCGCGACAGCCTGGCACTGGTGGTCGACAGCAGCGGTTATCTGGCAGGGCGCCTGAGTGGTGAAGTCCAGCCGCTGGTCGAACACCTCCCCGCGTCACTGAGCCTTACCGCTGACGGCTTCAAGCCCGAAACCTCGTTGCCCGATACCCTTCGGTTGAACGGCGTTACCCTGCAGGCGGCCGGCAACCTGCAGGATGGCTACCGCGTCAAGGGGTCGCCACCCTGCCAGCAGAGCAGGGCCCGGTTGCCCTGGCGCTGCACGGGCGTGTCGATGCAGCCGGCGCAGATATCGAAACGCTGCGTCTGTCGGCCGGGCCGGGCGAGCATCTGGCCATCAATGGGCGACTCGACTGGCAACAAGGCTTCAGCGTCGATACCCATGTCGACTGGCAGGACTTCCCCTGGCTGCGTCTGTATCCGTTGCAGCAAGCGCCCCCGGTCACCATCAGGAAGCTCAGCGGTGATCTCGCCTACGACAACGGCAATTATCTCGGCAACCTCTCCGCCGCGCTGGACGGCCCGGCCGGTGCGTTCAGCGTGCAGACGCCGCTCAGCGGCGACCTGCAGCAGATCCACCTGCCACAGCTGCAGGTGCGCGCTGGGCAAGGCAGGATCGATGGCCAGCTCACCGTCGGCTTCGCCAACGCCGTGCGTTGGGACGCGCAATTGCAGGTCAGCGATTTCGACCCCGCCTACTGGGTCGCCGAGTTGCCCGGGCGCATCGCCGGGCCGGTGCGCAGCAAGGGGCAGTTGCTCGATGGGCGCCTGGAACTCACCGGCGACCTCGACTTGCAAGGCCGCCTGCGCGGCCAGCCAGCGCAGCTGCAGGCCAAGGTCGCAGGCGCCGGTGAGCGTTGGGATCTAAGCGCGTTGAACATGCGGCTGGGCGACAACCGTATCGACGGCAGTGGCCAACTGGATCAGCGCCTGCAGGGCCAACTGCGCATCGCCCTCAATCGCCTCGGTCAGCTGTGGCCCGGGTTGCAAGGACGGGCCACCGGGCGATTGGACCTGGCCGGCAGCCTGCAAGCGCCGCAAGGCACCTTCAGCCTCGATGGCCAGGGCCTGGCATTCGAGACAACGCGCCTGCGTCAGCTCGGCCTGGACGCCACCCTGGACGGCAACGGGCAGGCCAGGGTGCAGTTGCGCGGCCAGGGCATCGCCAGCGGCGACAGCCAGCTTGGCAACCTGACGGTCAATGGCGGCCGGCAACCAGCGCCAGCAACGGCTGGACCTGAGCCTGCAGGGGCCGCAATTGCAAACCAGCCTGGCGCTGGACGGCACCCTGGAGCAGGGCAACTGGCGCGGGCGCCTGAGCCGCGCCGACGTCCAGGCCGGTGGGCAGGACTGGCGGCTGCAGGCGCCGGCCTCGCTGGTGCGCCTGGCCAGTGGCGAGATCGACCTCGGCGCCCACTGCCTGCGCTCCGGGGCGGCCAGCCTGTGCGGCGAAAACCAGCGCCTGCAGCCGCAACCGAAGATCCGTTATCGCCTCGCCGACTTCCCGCTCGACAGCCTGGCACCGTGGTTTCCGGATGACTTCGCCTGGCAGGGCAGCCTCGATGCCGACGTGCATCTGGACCTGCCAGCCGCCGGCCCCAGCGGGCGCGTGGTGGTGGACGCCGGCAGCGGCACCTGGCGCGTGCGCGACCACGACCAGTGGGTGGATTTCACCTATGACAGCTTGCGCCTGAGCAGCGAGCTGCGCCCGCAACGTATCGACACCGAGCTGAACCTGCGCGGCCCGCGCATCGGCGAGTTGTCGGTGCAGGCGCAGCTCGACCCGCGCCCGGCGAACAAGCCGTTGTCCGGCCAGTTCCGCCTCAGCGGCCTCGACCTGGCCATCGCCCGGCCGTTCGTGCCGATGGTCGAGCGCCTGGCCGGGCAGTTGAACGGCAGCGGCACGCTGTCCGGTGACCTGCTCAAACCGATGGTGAACGGTCAACTGGCGCTCAGCGGTGGCGAAATCTCCGGTGGCGAACTGCCCACCAGTTTCGAGGACCTGGAGGTTCGCGTGCTGATCGCCGGGGAAAGCCTGCAGCTCAATGGCGGCTGGCGCAGCGGCGAGCGCGGCCAGGGCACGCTCAACGGTGCCCTGGCCTGGGGCGGCCCGCTCAGCGGCAACCTGAACGTGCAGGGCAATCGCCTGCCGGTGACCGTCGAGCCCTATGCCAATCTGGAGGTCGAGCCGGACATGCAGGTGCGCCTGGCCGGTGATCAGCTGTCGGTCAGTGGCAAGGTGTCGATTCCGCGCGGCAAGATCGTCGTTCGCGAGCTGCCGCCGTCCACGGTCAAGGTCTCCGACGATGCGGTGATCGTCGGTGCCGAGGCCCGCGAGCAACCGCCGGTGGCGATCAGCATGGATATCGATGTCGACGTGGGCAGCGACAAGCTGACCTTCAGCGGTTTCGGGCTCAATGCCGAGCTGGCCGGCCGGGTGCATATCGGCGATGACCTGGATACCCGCGGCGAGCTGAACCTCAACAAGGGCAGCTTCCGCGGCTACGGCCAGCGCCTGACCATCCGCCGTGCGCGCCTGCTGTTCGCCGGCCCCATCGATCAACCGTTCCTGGACATCGAGGCGATTCGCAAGGTCGACGACGTGGTGGCCGGGCTGCGCCTGACCGGCAGTGCCGACCAGCCGCGCACCGAGGTGTTCTCCGAGCCGGCCATGAGCCAGGAGCAGGCGCTGTCCTACCTGGTGCTGGGGCGGCCCTTGTCGACCGGCAGCGAGGACAGCAACATGCTCGCCCAGGCGGCGCTGGCCCTCGGTGTGGCCGGCAGTTCCGGGGTCACCGGCTCGGTCGCCGAGAGCCTGGGCATCCAGGATTTCCAGCTGGACACCGATGGCAGCGGCCGCAGCACCAGCGTGGTGGCCAGCGGCAACCTGTCCGAGCGCCTGAGCCTGCGTTACGGCGTCGGCGTATTCGAGCCGGTCAATACCGTGGCGCTGCGTTATGCGCTGACGCGCCGGCTGTACCTGGAGGCGGCCAGCGGCCTGGCCAGCTCCCTGGATCTGTTCTACAAGCGAGACTTCTAAAAACTGTTGCGGGCCGCTTTCACTGGCGTAGGATGACCGTCCCTGCGTGTTTCTACCCATCAAGAGAAGGATTGTTCCATGGCACAAGTAACCCTGCGCGGTAACCCGGTTGAAGTCGCTGGCCAGTTGCCGCAAGTCGGCCAGCAGGCGCCGGCGTTCACCCTGGTTGGCGCTGGCCTGGCCGATGTGAGCCTGAGCAGCCTGGCGGGCAAGCGCAAAGTGCTGAACATTTTCCCAAGCGTCGACACCCCGACCTGCGCCACCTCGGTGCGCAAGTTCAACGCCGAAGCCAGCAAGCTGGATAACACCGCGGTGCTGTGCATCTCCGCCGACCTGCCGTTCGCCCAGGCGCGTTTCTGCGGTGCCGAAGGCCTGGAAAACGTCCAGAACCTGTCGACCATGCGCGGCGCCGCGTTCCTCAAGGACTACGGCGTGGCCCTGAGCTCCGGCCCGCTGGCTGGCGTGGCCGCCCGCGCGGTGGTGGTACTGGATGAAAACGACAAGGTGCTGCACAGCGAGCTGGTTGGCGAAATCGCCGACGAGCCGAACTACGACGCGGCCCTGGCTGCGCTCAAGTAAGCTACTCGCGTTACCCGAAACGGCCTGCCTTGGCAGGCTGTTTGAAAACGTAGCGAGCGAAGGTCAGGCAAGGCAAAAAACGGCGAAAAAGCGCAGTTTACGTGGTGTAAATGAGCATTTTGAGCCGGTTTTTAACGCAGCATGACCGAGCGCAGTAGTTTTCACACAGCCTGCTTGCGCAGGCCGTTTTCGTTTCACAGGTGCAGCGTCTGCATCGAGCCGGGCGCGTAACGTTCACCGGCGATCGCCTGGGCAGGGAAGATGTCATCCAGCGCCGCCACTTCGCGGGTGCTCAGCTCGATATCCAGCGCGGCCAGGTTTTCATCCAGATAGCGGCGGCGCTTGGTGCCGGGAATCGGCAGGATGTCGTCGCCCTTGGCC